>Ga0153956_1000411_pt1 | contig 50074 bp, 45 predicted proteins | sample TSFL040MetaG_FD_104704 | JGI IMG/M metagenome (GOLD analysis project Ga0153956, IMG submission 104704) | Attine ant fungus gardens microbial communities from Florida, USA - TSFL040 MetaG | ecosystem: Host-associated > Fungi > Mycelium > Unclassified | place: USA: Florida, Wekiwa Springs... | reverse complement strand
GGTCTGCCGCGTGTCGTCGAGCTTTTTGAAGCACGTCGTCCCGGCGAAACCGCTGTTATGTCCGAGATCAACGGTATCGTTGCATTCGGCCCGATCTCAAAGGGTAAACGCAAACTCTTTGTCCGTGGTGAGGACGGCAGCGAGCGTGAATACGACATTCCGCGAGGTACGCACATCAACGTGCAGGAAGGCGACTCTGTCCGATCGGGCGAACCGCTCATGGACGGACCGCTCAACCCGCACGATATCTTGCGTGTTCTCGGTATGGAGGCTCTCCAGAACTATATCGTTAATGAGATCCAAGAGGTCTATCGTCTGCAGGGTGTTAACATCAATGACAAGCACATTGAGGTGATCGTTCGCCAGATGCTCCGCTGGGTCAAGATCAAGGACGTCGGCGATACCGAATTCCTGATGGAAGAGCAGGTCGATCGTTTCCGCTATGAGGACGAAAATCGGCGTGTTTCAGAGGAAGGCGGCCGTTCGGCGGTCGGTGAACCGTTGCTGTTGGGTATCACAAAGGCTTCGCTCTCGACCGACTCGTTCATCTCGGCGGCGAGTTTCCAGGAGACGACCCGCGTGCTTACCGAAGCTGCGATCTCCGGACGCGTGGATTATCTCCGCGGCCTTAAGGAGAACGTCATCATGGGACGCCTCATTCCTGCCGGAACCGGTATGAAATATTACCGCAACGTCAAGATCGCTCCTGATGCGACCGAAAATCAGGTGCCGAGGGATGAGTTCGACGATATCGCGGATAATATCCGCGGCGGCCTCGAACTTCCGATGCCGCTCGATGTTCCGGGTGTCGATACTGACGACTATGAAGGAGACGATCTCGACACGCATGACAATGACCTCGACGATACCGAGGCCTTTGACATTGACGAGGCGATGAAAGTTGACCTCGATGACGATGATGAACTCTAAACCGACATTTATCGGCATATAGAATGGCCGGTAATTGGATCTAAAAAGGCATTGTTCGCAAAGCGGGAAAATTCCCGAACAGCGACAATGCCTTTTTGTTATGAATAAAGGTGTTAAGTATGTGATTTTTCGTGCGTTTATGGCTTTTTTCGTATAGAATAAAAAGACTTTGGCAAAAACTTAAGTTTTGGCCGTCCATTTTGTTTACGACAAGGAGTTGTCGATAGATGAGCGACGTTCTCGAAACACCATCAGTCATTGATCTTGACGTACTGCTGCAGCCTATTGCCGGCGAAAATCCGGCAGGCGACAGCCTGCGGTATTCCGGTATCTACGATGAGATAGCCGAGGCACGCCGCGCCGATATAGACATCAATCAAGGCGAATGGCAGACCCAACTCAAAACCGCTGACTATAACGCGGTCGTAAACATTGCGGTCAATGCGCTTTCGACCCTTTCAAAGGATCTGCAGATCGCTGCGTGGCTCGGTGAGGCGCTCATCAAACTGCATGGTTTTGCGGGCCTGCGAGACGGGCTGAAACTGATGGCCGGCCTGCACGAAAATTTTTGGGAAGGCGCTTTTCCGGTCGTTGAGGACGGCGACCAAGAGGGACGTGCCAACGCCGTTGCATGGCTGGAGAATGCGGCTGCGAGTGCTGTCCGATCGGCTCCGCTGACGGCCGGAGCAGGATACTCATATAATGACTGGGTCGATGCGAAGCGATTTGATATTCCCGCAAATATAGATTCGCTCGATTCAGAATCGCAGCAGCGTTGGAGCGATCTAAAGGTACAGGCGGAAAAAGAGAATCGCGTCACGGCCGACAAATGGAAATCGGCACTTGCCCAGACCAAGCGGGCTTTTAGCGAACAGACACAGGCAACGATCGCCCAATGTTGGGCCGCATTAGAGGAACTCAATTCTGCCGCTGAGGCAAAATACGACCGTAATCAGATGCCCGGCCTCTCGGCTTTAAAAAAGTCATTAGGCGAGGTTGAGGATCAGTCCAAGAAAATACTAGAAAGAAAACGGATCGAAGAACCGGATGCCGCAGACGAATCAGTTGATGCGGCTGATGCTCAGGACAGCGATGAGACCGGCGAAGTTACGGCCGGGAACGGTGCTGCTCCGGGCGTTGCCGGTCCGATAAGAGGTCGTCCTGATGCGTTAAAGCGTTTGGAGCAGATCGCGGCTTTCTTTCAGCGGACCGAGCCGCACAGCCCTGTGGCGCACCTCGTGCAGCGTGCTGTTAAATGGGGAAATATGCCGCTCGAGGGCTGGCTTGCCGATGTGATAAAGGATGAAACGGTGCTTGCTCAGCTGCGAGAGACGTTAGGTCTAAGTGCTCTGACTGGGTACGATAGCGCATCCGATAATACATGGGATCCGCCATCTGATGCATCCGAAACCGAAACTTCATCTTCAACGTCGGATGAGTGGTAGGTTCGGCAATATTTTGAGTACCAATACGTCAACAGCATAGGGCTGCGCCGCCGGTGCGGCTTTAACGCAATAAAAACATATCTGATAAGGAGAAACCACAATGCCTAAGAAAGAAAGTTTGCAGCACAAGATCGACCGTGTTCGGCCGCCGCGTGTGCAGATCACGTATGATGTTGAGGTCGGCGGAGCGATCGAGCTTAAAGAGCTGCCGTTCGTTGTCGGCGTAATGGGTGATTTTGTCGGAAAGCCTGATGAACCGCTTCCGGCACTCAAGAATCGAAAATTTGTCGAGATAGATCCTGACAATTTTGATCAGGTGTTGGCCGGTATGGCTCCTCGTGTGGCATATACGGTCGAAAACAAGCTCCAGGACGACGGCAGCAAGATGGGCGTCGAACTGAAGTTCAAAGAGATGGAGGATTTTACTCCGGACAAGATAGTACAGCAGGTCGAGCCGCTGCGTAAACTCGTCGAGGCACGCCAAAAGCTGTCTGACCTGCGTTCAAAAATGGATGGCAACGAAAAACTCGAATCTATACTCGAGGATCTGATCGCAAATGCCGATAAGCAAAAGGCGCTCAGCAGTGAGCTTGGCATCGACGGTAAGGAGGACTAAAAAAATGGCAGAGTCAAAAGAAGAAAAATCAGTCCAAACCGTTGAGACAGAACAGTCCGGCAGTCTTTTGGACCAAATATTGACCGACGGGCGCATGGCTCGCGACGATTACCAAAAACAGCAGGCTAAGGATATGATCGGCGAATTTGTCTCTCAGGTGATGAGCGGCGAGCTGACAATGTCCAAAAATATGGACGTCGCGATCAACTCGCGCATCGCCGAGATCGATCGCCTTGTTTCGGCACAGATGAATGAGATCATGCATCACGAGGACTTTCAGAAAATGGAAGGCTCATGGCGCGGATTGCAGCATTTGGTAAGAAACTCGCTTACCGGCCCGAACCTCAAGATCAAGGTCATGAGCGTCACCAAGAATGACCTGCTCAAAGATTTTGAACGTGCGCTTGAGTTTGACCAGTCGGCACTCTTTAAAAAGGTATATGAAGAGGAGTACGGCACTTTCGGCGGTTCGCCGATCGGAGCACTGATCGGTGATTTTGAGTTTGGCAATCATCCGCAGGATATGTCTCTGCTCGAGAGCATCTCGCAGGTTGCAGCCGCTGCACATGCGCCGTTCCTGAGCGCGGCATCATCGGGTATGTTCGGCTGGGATTCATACTCTGAGATGAGCGAGGTCCGCGATATTTCCAAGATATTCGACCGCGTCGAGTATATGAAGTGGCGCAGCTTCCGCGAGTCGGAAGATTCGCGTTATGTGGGCCTGACAATGCCGCACGTGCTTATGCGTGAGCCGTATGGTGCAGCCACCAAGCCTACCGAGACGTTTCGTTTCGAAGAGGACGTTGACGGCAAAGATCACAAGAAATATCTGTGGGGCAATGCGGCATACGCTCTCGGCACCTGTCTGACCGAGGCATTCTCAATGTACGGATGGTGCGTTGCGATCCGCGGCGTCGAGGGCGGCGGGCTTGTACAGGGCTTGCCCACTCATACATTCGAGACCGACGAGGGCGAGGTCGCAATGAAATGCCCGACAGAGGTCGCGATCACCGACCGTCGTGAAAAGGAATTTGCCGACAACGGTTTCATTCCGCTCGTGCATTGTAAAAATACTGATTACGCCGCATTTTTCGGCACACAGTCGGCTAACAAGGCAAAGAAATATGATTCAAATGCCGCGAATGCCAATGCAAGGCTTTCAACGCAGCTTCAGTACATATTTGCCGTGTCGCGTTTTGCTCATTATCTAAAGTCGATGATGCGCGACAAGATCGGTTCGTTCATGTCACAGAGTGATTGTTCGAGATTCCTCAATCAGTGGATCATGAACTACGTTACTGATGATGACAACGCATCGCCTGCAACCAAGGCCCAATACCCGCTGCGCGAGGCGAGGGTCGATGTTGCCGAGATCCCGGGCAAACCCGGATGCTATCGAGCCGTTGCTTTTTTGCGGCCGCATTTCCAGTTGGACGAGCTTTCCGTTTCGCTGCGTTTGGTTGCTGACCTGCCGCAGCCCGCAAATGGATAGGCATCACGCGGGGCCGAATAAAGTTTTGCAAAAATATATGCAAAAAGTTTCTGCCCCGTCGTCTCATATCTGAAGCCGATGGAATGGATCTGTTGGCTGCAATAAAACGTACTTGATAAAGGAGCAAAGCAATGGCAAACGCAGATTTTTTCTTGAAACTCGAAGGTATCGAAGGTGAAAGCCAAGATTCAAAGCATAAGGGTGAGATCGAACTCGAATCGTTTTCGTGGGGAGCAACCAACACCGCAACCGGCCACGTCGGCGGCGGAGCCGGATCGGGCAAGGTCAATGTTCAGGACATACACTTTGTAAAGAAGATCGACAAATCTTCGCCGAAATTGTGCGAAAAGGTCTTTGACGGTATGCCGATCAAGACAGGCATACTGATCTGCCGAAAGGCCGGCGGTAATCAGCAGGAGTATTTGACCTGGAAACTCACGGACGTAATGATCTCAAGCTACCAGGCAGGCGGATCGGCAGGCAGCCCGATACTCACCGAGCAGTACTCGCTCAACTTTTCCAAGATCGAGCTTGAGTACAAAGAGCAGAAGCCGGACGGAACTCTCGGCGGTGCCGTTAAGGCCGGATACGACCTTAAGGCTAACAAGAAGGTCTAGGCCGCGAGCCAGTTCTTCACACTACAGGTTATGCCGTTGCCGATGATCGCAGCGGCATAACCTTTTGAGGTTTGAAATATTAGGTCATGGCTCGACGCGACGAAGAATTAAGGATAACGCAATCGGTGCTGGATCGTCTGATCGATCTCGACCCGAAGCAGACGGTCGATCCGCCTGGCAACCGCTCATCGAGTTTGCGAGAGTATCGTGCGGCGGTCAAACGGGATCTCGAGTGGCTGCTCAACACACGCTGCCATGGCGATGAGTCGGTATCTGATGATGCCGAGATACGACGATCGGTCGCCTTTTACGGCTTGACCGATATCGTGAGCATTAATCCTAAAAGTCCGGCCGAGCAAAAGCGTCTTGCTAGATCGCTCGAGGCGTCAATTAAATTCTTTGAGCCGCGATTTCTCGATCTGAAGATAACGCTTGATCCGGTTGATGAGGTCGAGCGTCAGCTTAAATTCAGGATCGAGGCACGGCTCGATGTCGAACCGTCACCTGAACCGGTCATTTTTGATACCGTAATGTCCAAGGGCAACGGCGAGTTCACAGTGATCGAGCGGTAACGATTTACAGACTGTCAATGCGCGACGAACTACTAAGCTATTACGAACGCGAGCTCGTCTTTTTGAGACGGATGGGGGCGGACTTTGCCCGCCGCTATCCTAAGATCGCCGCGCGGCTGCAGATCGATGAAGAAAAGATCGAGGATCCGCATGTCGAGCGGATGATCGAATCTTTTGCATATCTGACCGCACGTGTCGGTCTCAAGATCGACGACGAATATCCTGAGATCACCGAGGCGTTCCTCAACACACTTTATCCGCATTATCTGGCGCCGATACCGTCGATGGCGATCGCTCAATTTTCTTATGGTTCGCCCAAAGACAAACTGACCGCCGTACAGCATATGGAAAGCGGGACGCGATTGAATTCGCGGCCAGTCGAGGGCAGCCCGTGCAGATTTCGCACAGCGTATGGCGTCGATCTGTTTCCGATCGAGATAATTTCGGCATCGCTCGACTCACCGTCGCCCAAGGACGGCCGCGGTAAATACGCCGAATGTCAGATAAAGATATCGATGCGCACATTTGGCGGCGGCGAACTGCGTGAGTTTCGTCGCGGCAGTGACGGCTCGATCCCCGGAGCCTTCAGGTTCTATCTTGACGGCGACCCTCAGCTTGTATATCCGCTGTACGAGATCATTTTAAATCACGCGACGGCCGTCGAATTCCGTCCTCGTGAGGCTCCGATCACGAGCAGGACAATGACTAATTTCAGCCTGAAGCTTCCCGATCCGGTGATCATACCGGCTGATGAAGCGATCAGAGCTGTCGGTTTTGGCGCTGATGAGGAACTGTTGCCGTACACAAAGCGGTCATTTGCGGGCTATCGGCTGCTGACAGAGTATTTCGCATTTCCGTACAAATTTCTCTTTGTTGACATTTTGGGTGTAGATCGGGCCATCGCAAATAAATTTGGCGGTGATCTTGACGTTATAATTCACCTTCGTGACGTTACGCCGCCTGTCGCACCGGTGACGGTCGATACATTTCGAATGGGCTGTACGCCGATCGTCAACTTATTTTCCAAGCTGTCGGATCCTATATATCTGTCTCAGGATAGATACGAATATCAGGTCATTCCTGACGTCCATCGTCAGCAGGCGACCGAGGTATATTCGGTCGACGAGGTCATCACAAGCGATCCGCGTTCGACGGCGACGCGCGAATTCGCACCGTTCTATTCGATGCGTCATGTTTACGGGGATGAGAACGATAATTCATATTGGAATGCCGTTCGGCGTCCGTCGCAGCGGGCAAATGACGACGGCACCGAGGTTTTTATCTCGCTCGTTGACAGCAAATTTGACCCGCATGTGCCTGCGACCGATGTGATCAATGTCAAAGCAACGTGTACTAACCGAGATCTGCCGGCGAGGCTGCCCTTTGGCGGCCGCGAAGGCGATTTTGAGGTCGAGGGAACGGCATTGCTTTCGCGTGTGCGATGTCTCACAAAACCGACGGAAACGATCCGTCCGCCGCAGAGGCGTTCGGCGCAATGGCGTCTGATCTCGCATCTGAGCCTTAATTTTCTCTCGCTGACAGGTGACGAGAAAGGCTCACCGGAGGCTTTGCAGGAACTGTTGATGCTCTATAATTTTGACGATTCACCATCGACCCGAAAACAGATACTCGGCCTCGTCGAGGTGTCGTCACGCAAGGCCGTAAGGCAGATCGGCGGACGTATCGGTGCCGGATTCGTGCGCGGCGTCGAAACGACGCTTACCTTTGACGAAGAACAATTCGTCGGAACAGGATATTTTTTATTTGCGACGGTGCTCGAAAGATTTTTAGCTCTTTATGCATCTTTGAACTCATTCAGCCAGACGGTCGTAAAGACCGTCCAGCAGGAAGAGGTCGTACGAGCCTTCGTTCCGCGTGCGGGCGAACGCGAGTTGTTATAGTTGTCTATGCCGGCAAAACCGCTAGATCAAAAACTCTTTGAGGAGGCTTACGGCTTCGAATTCTTTCAGGCTGTCCGTCTGCTAGAGAGATTATTTCCTGAGCGGTCGGCGGTTGGCGGCGAAGCAATGCCGTCGGCCGAGGTCGTAAGGTTTCGCTCGCGGATCGGCCTCGACTTTCCCTCAAGCGAGATACATGAGATCAATAAGTCGGATGATGGCACAGATGCAGAGCGCATCGAGATGTTCGTCAACTTTATGGGTGTCGTGGGCGTCAGTGGTGTTATGCCGACACACTACACCGAGCTGGTCATGGATCGCAATCGCCATCGTGATACGGCGATGTGGGCGTTTCTCGATATATTCACGCATCGTGCGGTCTCGCTCTTTTACAGAGCGTGGATGAAATATCGCTTTCCCGTCGGTTACGAGCGCGGCGAAGACGGCTTTACCGGTTATCTCTATGACCTGATCGGATTGGGCACACGCGGGCTTCGCGGACGAATGGCGATCAGGGACGAGGCATTGCTGCCTTATTCGGGGTTGATAGCGCAAACACCGCATTCAGCCAATGCGATCGAGAATATTTTGAGCGACCAATTTCAGACTACGGCAAAAATCGATCAGTTCAGCGGTCAATGGTTAGAGCTTGAGGAGCGGGACATTACCAAACTTGGCCGTCAGAACAGCCGTCTCGGCCAAAGTGCGATCGTCGGCAAGCGTGTCTGGGATCAACAGTCCAAGTTTCGCGTAAAGCTCGGGCCGATGGAGCTAAAAAAATTTCAGGGGTTTTTGCCGAATGGGTCGGCGGCCGCTCCGATGCGGTCGATACTCGACCTCGTTGTCGGACGTGAGTTCGATTTTGACGTACAGCTTTTTATTGAGACCAAACAAGTGCCTGCGACGATCTTGACGACGCGAGCGATCCGCCGGCCGCAGCTGGGCTGGACGACATGGTTAAAAACAAAACCATTCACGGCACCTGATGGCCAGGTCATACTACAGTCTAATTAACACTCCAAGCTCTCGGAGCGATCTTAATTGAGGGATAGATAATGAATGTAAATCTGAAATCACTGGTTGGACGCCTTAACGATACATGCCGCAATGCCCTCGAGGGTGCGGCCGGAATGTGCCTTTCGAGGACGAACTACGACGTCGAGATCGAACACATTCTCGCAAAGCTGCTGGAGCAGAGCGATACGGACCTTCACCGCATCTGTCAGCACTACGAGGTAAATATCGATCGTCTTGCCAAAGATGTTGATTCGGCTCTCGGGTCGCTGAAAACAGGTAATACGCGTACGCCGGGGTTGTCAGACCGTGTGCCTCGGTGGATACAGGATGCTTGGCTTTCGGCTTCGGTCGATTTTGGCGAGGCTCGTGTACGGTCGGGTCATCTGATGCTGGTGCTCGTCGCGAACGATAGTTTTGCGCGTATAGCCCGTGATATCTCACGCGAATTTAACCATATCTCACCTGAATCGCTGCAGTCCAAGCTGAGCGAGATCACCGCCGATTCGTCCGAAGGCCGCGAAGCCGTTGCTCTCGGCGAAGCAGGCGTGTCCGACGGTGCACCGATCGCGACCGGTGTACCGGGCAAGACCAAGGCCCTCGATCAATATACCGAAGATCTGACCGCAAAGGCCGCGGCAGGCAAGATCGATCCGATCCTCGGACGTGACGGCGAGATCCGCCAGATCGTCGATATCCTGACGCGCCGCCGTCAAAATAACCCGATCCTGACCGGCGAGGCCGGTGTGGGAAAGACTGCCGTGGTCGAGGGGTTTGCTGCTCGTGTTGCGGCTGGCGATGTGCCCGAACCTTTAAAGAATGTGTCGGTCCGTTCGCTTGATCTTGGCCTTTTACAGGCAGGAGCAGGAGTCAAGGGCGAGTTTGAAAATCGTCTGAAATCCGTCATCGACGAGGTCAAGGCAAGCCCGCAGCCGATCATTATGTTCATTGACGAGGCTCACACGCTCATCGGTGCAGGCGGCCAGGCAGGACAAAATGATGCCGCAAATCTTTTAAAACCGGCACTTGCACGCGGCGAGCTTCGTACGATCGCTGCGACAACATGGGCCGAGTACAAGAAATATTTTGAAAAGGACGCCGCTCTTGCCCGCCGTTTTCAGGTCGTAAAGGTCGAGGAGCCTGATGAAGAAAAGGCGATCGCGATGATGCGCGGCCTTGCGGACAAGATGGAGCAGCATCATAACGTCCGTGTGCTCGATGAGGCGATCGTCGAGTGCGTCAAACTTTCGGCTAGATACATTACGGGCCGTCAATTGCCTGACAAGAGCGTATCGGTTCTGGACACGGCATGTGCAAAAGTTGCCATCGGCCAGGGAGCAACTCCGGCCGCTGTCGAAGATGCGACCCGTCATATACAGAATCTGACATCCGAGATCGACGCTCTCGAACGCGAACAGGTAACAGGTGCAGGACACGATGCACGTCTCGAGGAGATCCGAGTAAAGCGTCAGTCCACTGAGGACAGTCTCGCCGCACTTACTGAACAATGGAATAAAGAAAAAGAGCTTGTCGAAAAGATACGCAACATCCGATTTAAACTCGAACAAACGCGCCTGCCCGATGTTGCGTCATCGCCTGCGTCAGATGATGACGGTGCCGCTGATGCAGCCGGAGAAGCTGTTGATGCCGCCCCGGCCTCAGTTCCTGCCGATGTCGAAGCTCTCAAGACAGAACTTAGATCCGCACTCGACGAGCTTAAAGCCGTACAGGGCGATAGTCCGCTGATGCATCCTGTGGTTGACGGCAATTCTGTCGCCGAGGTCATTTCGGGTTGGACCGGAATACCGATCGGCAAGATGGTCGCGGATGAGATCAATGCGGTGCTTAATCTTGCAGGCACCTTACGCGAACGTGTGCTCGGCCAGGACCACGCTCTTGATGCTATCGCTCAACGCATCAGGACATCGCGTGCGGGCCTTACGGATCCGAAACGTCCCATCGGTGTATTTATGCTGGTCGGTACGTCCGGCGTCGGTAAGACCGAAACGGCACTTGCTCTTGCCGAGTCTCTCTACGGCGGCGAACGCAATCTTATCTCGATCAATATGAGCGAGTATCAAGAGGCTCATACGGTATCGAGCCTTAAAGGATCGCCTCCGGGATATGTCGGTTACGGCGAAGGCGGCGTGCTTACCGAGGCCGTCAGGCGCAAACCATACTCGGTCGTGCTGCTCGATGAGGTCGAAAAAGCTCATCCCGATGTGATGGAACTCTTTTTTCAGGTATTCGACAAGGGCGTTCTCGAAGACGGCGAGGGCCGCGAGATCGATTTTAAGAACTGCATCATATTGCTTACGTCCAATGTCGGCACCGACACGATAATGAAGCTTTGTGCCGACCCGGACACAAAACCGCTGCCTGACGGATTGGTCGAGGCCGTAAAATCAGAGCTTAATGCCGCATTTAAACCCGCTCTTATGGGCCGAATGGTCACCGTGCCGTATTATCCGATCTCTGACGACATTCTTCGATTGATAATCAAACTCCAATTGAAAAAGATCGCCCAGCGCATCAAGGATAATCACAACGCTGATTTCTCATACGACGATGCGGTCGTCGAAACGGTCGCAAAACGCTGTACTGATGTGGATAGCGGTGCCAGAAATGTTTACAACATACTCACCGGCACAATGCTGCCTGATATGTCAGGCGAGGTCTTGTCTCGAATGGCTTCCGGTGATGCGATCAGATCGATACATGTTTCGGTAGGCGATGGCGAAAGGTTTGCTTACGCTTTTGCATAAGGATCAACTAAGATGCCGGTCAAGGTACTTGCACATGATACGAGACTCGAAGGCCGCACTCCGGCCTCGAGTTCGTCGTGCATCTCTTTCGAAGTGTCGGATGAGACGCATATTACCGATTTTTTTGATCGGGTGGTCGAGATCGCAGATGCACATGGCGGTATAAGCACACTCTATCTGATGTGCCATGGCGTACATGTGCTCGGGGCCGACACGGCGGCGCTTCAATTTTGCCATGAGATGATCGCCTATACGACGGTACATCATTTCAGCCGTCTTCGCGGAAAGGTCGAGCGGATAGTCCTCTTTGCATGTCATGCCGCCGAAACATCGATGACCACTCACGGTGACGGCGACGAATTATGCCGCCATATCGCACTTGAGGCACAAGCAGAGGTCACAGCTGCCCGCGAGGTACAGACCTATTATCGCGAACAGCATTGTATGCTGTTCTTTTGCGAGGAAACGCCGATCCAGTTCGGCGAGTGGGAAGGGCCGGTCGTTGTATATAACTCTCAGGGGCAGATCATCGCCCAGTTTAACAACCCGAGTGCATGGCGCTCGCCGGACGGTGTGCTGCATGATCCGCGTCTCGATCCGCGGGTAAGTACGGGACGGCCTGTCTATTAAGGCAAAACTTCCGATAGAGAGCGTCAAATATCGTGTCCCGTCATTTTTAAAATGACGAACAAGGACGAATAAGATTATGCCGATCAGTCAGTCAGAACGAACATTGTTCTTTACAGCCGAATCGCTCGGCGAAAACGAACTCGTGATCAAACGCATTCGTGCGTCTGAAGGAATGTCGCAGCTTTTTCGATTCGAGCTCGAACTGCTTTACGACATGGGTGAAACTGAAGGGTTTGAGCCGCATCTGATACCTATTAATAGGGTGTTGGGAAAATGGATGGCGGTAAATGTCGAACAGCCCGATGGTGCAAAGCGAGTATTTCACGGCATTTGTGTGGATTTTATTCAGGGAAACCGCGACGAGAGATATACAAGATATACGGCGACTGTTGTGCCCGAGCCGTGGTTTCTGACCCAGACATCACATAATCGCATCTTTCAGAATCTGCGCATTCCAGATATTTTGGGCAAAGTATTTGATGGCTATAATGTAAGCATTCGTGTAAATCAAGGGTTGTATCAGCCGCGCAATTACTGTGTACAGTACAACGAATCAGATTGGGATTTTGCCTCGCGTCTGATGGAAGATGAGGGCATCTTTTACTTCTTTGAGCACTCGTCTAACGGGCATACGCTCGTGATCACAGATGCTGATTCGAACATAGTTGCTTGCCCGTCTAAAGAAGATATACCGTTCGAGATAGACGTTGCCTCTGATCAGAATGAATGGCAGGGAGCTGTCCGCTCATGGCAAGTGGTCAATCGTTCGCGTACCGGCAAGTTCATGCTGCGCGACCATCATTTTCAACTGCCGACAAATCCGCTCGAGGCTGAGGAACCCACACATTATGAGGTGAACGGAAATTCGGCTTATGAGGTGTATGAATTTCCGGGCGGATATGCCAAACATTTTGACGGGGTCGATGCAAGCGGAGGCGATACATCTGACCAACTGCAAAAGGTATTTACCGACAGACAGCGTTTTGTTGAGATCCGCCAGCAGGAGATAGACTCAATGCACAAGAGTGCTGAGGGACGTACCGACTGCTGCGCAATGATACCCGGATTCAGATTTAAGCTGACGACGCATCCTACTGCGGCTAACAATACAAACCACACGATCGTGACACTTCAGACCGAAGCGGTCCAATCGCCGGGTTACCACTCTGATGAGGATGTCCGCAATGCTTATGTTTCGAGCTTTACGACCATTCCGCAGGGCGAGGGCCAGGCTCGATTTCGTCCGCTCCGCAAGACCCGGCGTCCGGTAATGAACGGCTGCCAGACCGCAACGGTCGTCGGTGCCTCCGGCGAAGAGATCTATACAGATAAGTTCGGACGCGTAAAAGTGCAGTTTCATTGGGATCGTGACGGCGGCTTTAACGCAACGTCATCCTGCTGGCTGCGTGTCGGCACGAGTATCGCCGGTAATAAATGGGGAACGATGTTCATACCGCGCGTCGGACAGGAAGTGATCGTCGATTTTCTGCAGGGCGATCCGGATCAGCCGATCATCGTCGGTTCGGTATATAATCCGGCGACGATGCCTCATTACGATCTGCCTAAGTTTAAGACGCTCTCGTATATCAAGACCCGTACATCACCCGACGACGGCAAGGGTTTTAACGAGCTTCGTTTCGAGGACAAGGCCGGAAAGGAACAGGTCTTTATACACTCAAATAAACGCTATGACCTCAGAGCAAAAGGTTCGATGTACGAGACCTGCGGCGGCAACCGCCAAGAGTCCATCGGCATGCGCTCCGATAATAAGCCCGGCGGCAACCTTGCAATCTCTGTCGGCGGCAATTTTGATCTGCATGTAAAACAAGATAATTACATCGGAATAGACGGAAAGGTCAACAATGGCGTGACCGGAGATGTGGTTGAGGCTTTTGAGGCAAACCAACAAACTGTCGTAACCGGTAATGTTGAGGTCAATGCCAGATCTATTACGCTTGAGGCGCTTACGGCTGTTACGCTAAAGGTCGGTGCGAGCTTTGTTAAGGTTGACCTCGTAGGTGTGACGATCGAGGGGCCGCTTGTAAAGATCAACTCAGGCGGTGCGGCACAGCCGACCGGCCCGGCGGTCATTGACTCGCCATTGGATGCTGAGGGGGCGGACACGGGCGAACCTGGTTATCTCGACAAACCGAGAACCGGCGGAGGCGGAGGCCGCAAGCGACGAACTCTGAATGGACAACATGCTCCTAATATCACTCATCAGGCGTTCAATCTAACCCATGCTGCGGGGACCGCTGATGATATGGATAGAGCTCTTGTAGCGGCTGAATTAAGTAAATTACCGCCGTATATCCTGCAGCGTATGGATGATAACGGGACGACGGTACAGGTTTGCCGCAATTCGGTGACAGAGGTTCGACAGGACCTGCAGGGTGTACAGCCTCGCGGTTGGCCGGCTGGCTCGACCTGGGATAGCGTTCCGGGACTGACCGATCCTAATTCAAATCAGGTAATAATCGCGACGACCGGCCATAATACACCTGCCGGTGCCCATGTACCTGTGGCCGGTGAGGGACATGGCAGTTCAAATATGGTCATACATGAGTCGATGCACAGTATCGATCACCATGGCCCTAATGGACAGGATATTTCGAGTACAGATCCGAATTTTGTAAATGCTCGAAATAACGATCCAAATATGATGGCGGACGGTTACGAGGGCACTGCAAACACGGCCGGCGGTGCGGAGGAAGGTTATGCTGAGAGTGCTGCTCGCTACTATAGCGGCGATCCTAATGATGCTGCAAATCACCCCGGCCCGCACAGTTACTGGGAGAGCGATCCGCTCAACCCAAATCCGAGACCGGCAGGCCCGTGAGTCGGACGACAGTTTGAATGAGAGGCCAATAAAGATGGAAAACAACGAAGTGAGCAGCATCGGGCGTGCGACCATGGATGAAGAGGGAACTATCATCCTCGATCTCAGAGCGGTTGGGCCAAATGGCGAAACCGGCAACGCGAGGTTGGTGTACCCAAAGACACATCTGCAATATGATGAGATATTAAAACATCTCGGCGGATTGAAAACCGGCGAAAATAAACCGGTTATGCCATTTAATTAGGGAGGACAAACTTAATGTTTCCAGCAGCTAGAAAGGGTGACCCGCTGACACATGATCTGCTTGTTCCGGCGGGAGTTATCGGGCCGCCGCCGACGGGGCCGTGTCCGATGGGGCCTGTAATGATCGAGGGCTTGCCGGCAGCTCATGTCGGGTGTATCGCGATCTGTACGGGAGCGACATCCGGCGGGCCCATACATCCGCCCGTGCCGACGCCGCCATTTGGCACGCCGATCGTGAAAGGGTCGGCGACCGTGCTGATCCACGGGCTGCCTGCGGCGCGTTGGACTCCGGCTCCCGATGCGGCAGGTTGCGGAGTGTTCTTAGGTGACCCGAAACTTATTGCCACGCGGACAGCGCTGATCGGCGGATAACGTACGCCTGCAAAAATAAAAAAGAGGATGTCTGATAAATGATTCAGGCATCCTCTTTTTTTTGCTGAATAAATAGTTATTGCTCCCGCTTGACGTATTTAATGCTTGTTTTCCATTTTCCGGCAACGAGGGTCTTTGTTGTGATCTTTACCTTAGTTTCGTCAGCGATGGTCGCATCCTCTTCGACAGAGCGGACCTTGACGGGACGGTTGTTGACGACGGTGTAATCTTCGGTGATGTGATAGCAACAGCCGCTCTTATCGAATGTCGAAAGCTGCTTTTTTGCTTTATCGACGTTGAACATTCCTAAATGACTGCCAAGTTCGGTGAGAGCATTGTTGAGTACGAACTTGCCCTGTTTACGATCCGATAAATAGATGTTGTATGACGGGCCGCCATACGAGCCGTTGTTGCCGTTACAGATGGCGACATCATCCATACCGTCAAAATTGTAATCATCGATGTTGATGACACTCTGCTCGTCATAGAGCATCGTTCTGTTGACAAGCGGTTTGCCGCTGTCGAGCTGGATGTAGGTGTCGGGCAGATTCAGCTCTTGATAAGGCGTCTTGTAACCTTTTTTATAAAAGCCGAATGTCGCGTTGCCATGACACGAATCAATATCACACTCGGCGACCGTAACCTTTACATCAAAATACTTCGACGCATTCTTAAGATCAAAAGTCTGCTGTGCCATAACAGGCATTACCGGCAGGCCAAATAAAAATAGCAATAATATTCTCATGAGATCATTATTTACGGATGCGTCATATCTTCGGCGACGACCCATTGGTCAAATTGCTCGGGCGTGAGTAGGCCGAGTTCAACGGCGGTATCCTTTAGCGAAGCGCCTTTTTTGTGGGCAGTTTTGGCGATCTTGGCAGCGTTGTCATAACCGATGTGCTGGTTAAGAGCGGTGACGAGCATCAGCGAATCGTTAAGATAATGATCGATCTTATCGCGGTTAAGCTCGATGCCGTTGATGCAAAAATCGACAAAACCGTGGCTCGCATCGTGTATCAGCCGCACCGAGTGAAGAAAATTATGTATCATCACCGGCTTAAAAACATTCAGCTCAAAGTTTCCTTGCGAACCTGCAAAACCGATGGCTGCGTCGTTGCCAAAAACCTGTACGGCAACCATCGTCATCGCCTCTGATTGTGTCGGGTTAACCTTTCCGGGCATGATCGACGAGCCGGGTTCATTTTCCGGAAGCGATATCTCGCCGATGCCGCAGCGAGGGCCGGATGCAAGCCACCGAATGTCGTTGGCGATCTTCATCAGGCTTGCGGCGAGCGTCTTTAAGGCTCCTGACGCAAAGACAACTTCGTCATGAGCTGACAGTGCGGCAAATTTATCCGGATGAGCCTTAAATGGCAATCCAGTTATCGAAGCGATCTCAGCCGCTGCGCGTGACGCAAATTCGGGATGCGAATTTAATCCGGTCCCGACCGCGGTTCCGCCGATCGCGAGATCCAGCAGCCCGGGTAAGACCATCTTGAGACGCTCGACATCACGGTCAATTAGGCTTGCCCATCCGCCAAACTCCTGGCTGACGAGCACAGGCGTCGCGTCTTGCAGATGCGTGCGGCCGATCTTTACTACGCCATCAAACTCATTTGCCTTTGCCTTGATCGCGTCGCTGATCTTTATGACCTCGGGGATCAGTGCTGAAAGGCGTTCGGCGGCGGCGATGTACATTGCCGTCGGAAACGTGTCGTTAGATGACTGCGACTTATTGACGTCGTCATTGGGATGTATCGGCGTCTTTGAACCCATTTCACCGCCTGCGATCTCGATCGCACGGTTCGAAATGACCTCGTTGGCATTCATATTGGTCTGCGTGCCCGAACCCGTCTGCCAAACCCTGAGCGGAAAATGGGCGTCGAGTTTGCCGTCGATGACCTCGTCAGCGGCCTGTACGATCAGGTTCTTTTTTTCCTCGGGCAATTTGCCGAGTTCGAAATTAGTGATCGCCGCAGCCTTTTTCAAGATGCCTAGAGCACGTATGACCTCACGCGGCATAATATCAAAACCGATATTAAAATGATGCAGCGACCTTTGGGTCTGTGCTCCCCAATAAACATTTGACGCTACCTCGATCCGCCCCATCGAATCCGTTTCTGTCCGCGTCGTCATCTGATCTTTTGTTGCTTCTGCCATAAGATATTTATATGTAAAAATTAGATTTTACCTGATTTATGTATCAAGAGATAAACGCAGAGATACGCGAAGGTAAGACGCGGAGATGTTCATAGATGTTGGACTTGGGCTTGCTTGTTCTATTCAGATCTAAGTCTGCGCAGCGAAATGGTATTTACAACTATTTTGTAAATATGAGCAAGACTCAGTGACGGTTATGAGGTGCGTGTAAAATTTTGTTGATTATTCTGTAACGCGCCTGTAATATTAGTAGTTGCCGCTGTAGTCCTTCCTGCGGCAAACTCTTTCCCCAAGTTCCATAAATATATTATCCAGCCTATTCCGCATCCAGCGGAATTTTGTCTCAATATAGGCGGGCCATTTGAGAACATGACTCAGTCAGTATCTCTATGTGGTCGCTGCCGCATCATAATGTTCAGGCATTGTGGACATTATTCCTGTAGTTTTAGGCCGTCTTTTACCCAACCGGCGGTGCCGCCGGCGACATTATAGACCGCGGAAAAACCATTGTTTGCGAGGATCTCTGCCGCTTTTTTCGAACGCTTGCCGGTTTGGCAGATGACATAGATCGGCTCGTCCTTTTTAAGCGAAGGGAGTTTGTCATAGATCGTGTCGAGCGGGATATTGACCGCTGACGGAGCGTGGCCTGAAGCATATTCTTCGGGGGTGCGGACGTCTATGAATTGAGCTCCGCCCTTTGCGACAATGTCTCTTGTCTCTGTTGGCGAAGCCTCTTTAACATCAACGGCAGGCTGACAAAAGGCTGCAAAAAAGATAGCGGTTAACAGAAAAATGAGTTTCATGAGCTTAAAGGATCGGTTGTTTTGCGGTTAATGTTATACACGCTGACAAGGTCTAAATTATATTACACACCGGCAGAGCGTAACATCCGGCAGATGATCACTCGGTCTTGAGGCCCGCATTGATCCAAGCTGCGGTACCGCCTGTGATGTTAAAAAGACGGTTAAAACCTGCGTTCTCTAAAATACTTGTCGCAGCGGATGATCGATAACCGCCCTGGCAAATGACATAGGTCGAAGCGTCCGGATCGAGGCCGTCGAGGTTATTGGCAAGATCGTCGAGCGGACGAGAAACGGAACCTGCTGCGTGTCCGGCGGCGTATTCGCCCGGACGGCGAACGTCGATGAACTGTACATTTGACGCAGCGTCGGGCGAGTTGAGGTATCCGGCAGCCTGAGCGACGGAAACTTGTTCGATGCCGCGGCGGTCGCCTGTCAGATCGGTATAAAGTATGTATGACGTGACCGTTTCGTGGCCTACGCGTGCGAGACGAATGAGAGCTTCGTCTATCTGATCTTTAGTTTCGGCAACGAGGGCGAGCGGTGTTCCGATCGGTATAAGCGTGCCTGCCCACGAAGCAAACTGTCCGCCTAAACCGATGTTTATCGAATTTCCCACGTGGCCTGCACCATATATTGCGGCTGGGCGAACATCGATCACGACACCGTCAAACGAACGGATCGCTTCGGGATCGACGGCGACAGGTTTCGCGATGTCCGCAACTGACGTCGGGCCTTCGAGATTCTTTTGCGCACTTTTAGGGAAATATGCAGGAACGATGGGCTGATCCGAGGCGACGACCTTTATGAAATCTTCGCGCGGCATCGGCTGGAGGGCGTAGTTGAATTTGCGCTGTTCGCCGAGCGTGGACCACGTTTCTTTGGACAGCGACTTGCCGCATAAACTTCCGGCGCCGTGTGCGGGATATACCTCGGTCTCGTCCGGCAGCGTCAGTATCTTTTTATGCAGCGAGTCGTACAGCATCGACGCCATCTCTTGGGCTGTAAACCCTTTTGACCCGACAAGATCCGGGCGCCCAACATCACCTATAAATAATGTGTCACCCGTAAAGAGTTTCGACGGCGCGAGGACGCTCTTGTCCTCGCGCCGGTCGGTCGCCAAAATGCATATACCCTCAGGTGTGTGGCCTGGAGTTTCGAAAAATGTAAGTTCGATGCTGCCGACGCTGAGAGTGTCGCCATCCTTTACCTTATGTGTAGGAAACAGCGTATTAGCGCGTTCACCGTATATGATCTCGGCGCCGGTACGGGCGGCAAGTTCGATATGGCCGCTGACAAAATCGGCGTGCGAGTGTGTTTCGATTATGTACTTTATCTTTTGCCCGTGAGCATCTGCCTCAGCGATATACTGATCGACATCACGCTGCGGATCGATGATCGCCGCCTCGCCGGCGGAACCGAGATAATATGACGCGTGCGATAAACAACCCAGATAAAATTGGCGAAACTGCATAAGGCTATTTTACCTTTTTCATCTGTATGACCCAACGATCGGGGTCTCCCTCGTCATCGGCCGGAAAGATACGAAAGTTAGTTTGTTCAAGGCCGCTTGCTTCAAAGCGTGACAGTTCGCGTCGTGAAACAGGCCAGGGCAATTTCTCGGGAATAGCGTCATCTTCGCGGCCGCGCGTCACGACAACGAGTTCGCCGTCATTTCCGACAAAAGCGGCGACGGCGTCGATAACATCGGATCTGATCTCAAGCGGCAGAGGTTGGATCGTGTATATCTCAAGCACAAGATCGAATGCTCTCAGCCATTCGCCCGGCGGATGAAAAAGGTCCGCGGTTACAAAGTTTATCGATGTGTCGTGATGCAGCTTTTTTGCCCAATCGATCGCAGTGGCCGAGATATCAAAGGCAGTAACCGTGAACCCGAGGTCGTAAAGATAGCGTGCGTCATCGCCGAGGCCGCAGCCGACGACGAGAGCATTGCGGCCGTCACCTTTGAGGCCTGTATCTTCGGCCCATGATCTGAGGTATTTATTCGGTTCCAGATCGGCCCATTTGATCTGCTCATGATCGCCGCCGGCTCGTTTGTAAAGCTCGTCGAACCAACCGAGCACATCACCGCGTTCGGCAAATTCGGCGGCAAGGGCGCGTGTGCGTTCCATTAATTCGTCTTCAGGCATGGTACATATCCTACTCTCAGGCTGGCTGCAAATAAAATTGAGAGCGTGATGTGAGCGATCCTTAAAATTTTGTGCAAACGAAATGGCGCAGCTTCGTTCTATGAATATCGGCATTGCCGCTGAGATCTATATTATGGAGTCATTATTATGAGCAAGTTTGAAAGCCCGTTAGAAAATATCAGTATCGCCAGCCCGTGTTCGGCAGATTGGGAACAAATGTACGGCGATGACCGCAAACGTTATTGCGGTGACTGTAAGCTCAATGTTTATAACCTTTCGGGTATGACAAAAGCCGATGCAGAGCAGCTTGTGGCTCGATCTGAGGGACGGCTCTGTGTTAGATACTATCAGCGGCTGGATGGCAGCATCATTACCGACGATTGTCCTGTCGGCTGGGCAAAGCTGCGTCAAAGAACGAGGCTGTACGCAACCGCCGCCGCATCGTTAGTGATGGCGTTGCTGACAGGCGTATTCTTTGTCTCGCTATTTTCAAATAAACCATCAGTTACAATGGGCGAACTTGTCGCTCCAAAGATGTCGCCTACGCCTAAACTGCCGCCGAAAAGGCCGCCGGTCATGGGAGTCGTTGCACCGCCGAGGCCGACACCGTCGCCAAAAGATAAAAAGCAACAGATCGACCCCGAAGTTGTCCGACCGCTTATCGATAATGAGAGCGAAGCAGGTTAATTCTTGACGTAATATCCGCGACGGGCTCGAACTTTTACGCCCGTCCTGCCTGTCATTCCGACATCGAGCTTGACGAATTTATTAGCCTGAAACTCAGCCTCGGAATAATATTGGATCAGATATTGTGAACGGAGTTCGTTAGTGAGCTGGCGAAAGATGCGGTCGAGCAATTCGCCATTCTTACGCATATTGGCGTTGTTGGCGAACTCGTCCTTACCATCGACAGGTAAAAATTTTGGTAAGAATGCCGTGCCGCCCGTATCGTCTGCAAATGTCTGCATATTCTCCTGGCCAAAAACGCTCATCTGATTTAACTGATAGGAGCTGCCGCCGGGATTGATCGAATAGTGTACGGTGTCAGCATTCTGCAGGGCTTTAAGAACCTTGACCCGCTCAGAGACCTTGGCTTTTTCCTGTGCTTTTTGAACGTTGCTTGCGAGGCGTTTTAATTCCGGATCGGGCTTGCTGTCAACGACGCCGCGCTCTACGGCGAGTTGAGCTTTTTGCACACCGATACTGTAATTATCATCGCCGTCCGAGATAACGACGATGACCTTTCGCGATCCGGGCGGAGCATTTATCTTGAGATAATCTGCTGCGGCCCTGACCGTGTCAAAATATGCCGTTGCACCCTTTTGCGGGGTGATGGATAAGATACTCTGAACCGACTTATCAGAGGTGTCGCGAGGCTGGACGAGCGTCGGCGTCATTCCGATGCTAAAGATCGTCGCACGATCACCGTCGCGCATTACGCCTTTTAGAAACTTGGCCGCGGTCTCTTGTTCGAACCGGAACATCTTATCGGTGCTTGCCGAGACATCAAAAAGCAAGGCGATCTCGAGCGGGACCTGATCTGCGGCTCCGACGTGATCGATCACTTGCGGTTTGCCCTCTTCGCTGATCTTAAAATCATTATCTTTCAGACCGAGTACCGGCTGGCCGTCGCCGTCGGTGACCGAGACCGGTACGACGATCAATTTAGAATCGACCCTGATAACCTCATCACTCGGGTCCTCGACAGGTGTCGCGGTCGGTTTTGGCGTTGCTGTCTGAGCGGCCGCCGTAAATACAAAGAGAGCCAAAAGGCTCAAAGTTAATGTGGCTGTAAATGCGGCACGAAAGGTGTATAGGATCATCTCATCAACCTCCAACTGATACAGATATGATGCAAAGGTGCGGGATCGCGGACAAATAAAAAGATGCCCGAAGCTGAGTGAATATTCTTGATCTCAGCTTCGGGCATCTTTTAGATGGTCAATTATTCTTCTTCGTTGCTGGTGGTATCAGTCGATACTGCACTTTTAACTTCAACGTTGGTGTTCATACCGCGGCTGACAAGCAGTTTGACCTCAACACGACGGTTCTGTTCGCGGCCCTCACGGGTCGAGTTGTCGGCAACAGCCTGCAGTTCGCCAAATCCGTACGAAGTACCGATGCGACGCAGCGGAACATTACCATTTTCCACCAAATAGTCGATGACAGCCTGTGCACGACGCTGGCTAAGAGCCTTGTTCTTTGCCGCACTGCCGTCTGCCGAAGCAAAACCTGTAACCTCGATCGAGTATCCGCGAAGCGATCTCGACGCATTAGCAACCTCATCAAGAGCAGCCTTGCCTTCCGGCGATAGGACAGCACTGTTGACCTTAAAGTTTACCGTCGCAGTTGACTGGACGACATAGTCGTCAAGGTCGGTGATACGCTTGTTGGTGGCATTGACGCCGGCAACGGCCGCATCGGCTGTATCCTGAGCAGCTTTAGCTCCGCCCTTTGCCGCATTTGAGATGGCCATCAGCTCATCGATCTGACCTGAAAGACGCTGCTGATTCTGCTCGGCTGCGGTTATACGCTCTTCTGCCGGTGTGACACGAGTGTCGATCGACTGAGCGGTCAAGAGATTGCTCTTATTAAAGCGTACTTTTGTGGCGGAAAGGCTGCCCGAGCCGTCACCGATGCCCTCAACCTCAAGGTTAAGGCCGCGAATGATAGACGATGCCGGATAACGGTCGCCGCCAAAGGTCGCATTATTCTTAATGCTCGCGTTAGGAGCGATGACGACATGTGTGTCAACGCCGACCGAATCGCGAACGATAAAACTGTTATCGCCGTCCTTTTCGGTAACGACGCCTTTGATCTTATATTTTTGACCGCTGGCTAATGTACGCGATTGTGCGTCCTGTGCAAGGGCACCTACCGCTGCAAGCGATGATAAAATAGCAATAGCAAAAATTCGTTTTAGCATAAGTAACTCCTCCCGAACTTATATATCGGCAAATCTGATGTGTGAACATCAAAAATATTTGACGCTGATCGAGTCGGCTCGGTTGTAAGCCGCCTGAAATGGCGCCCGCTGATATTCTTAAAAAAGACCATCATTTTGTCGGGCCGCGAGCGATCTGTACAGCGTCAATTAAGGTGACCGCGTCGCTTTACAGGTAACTTACACGTCATTGATCGTAAACGGTTGCGAAAAATTACGATATTTTTTCGATCAGATGGAAAATTGTGCATGTTCGAGATAATTCTTTAAGTAAGAAAGGAATTTCTCGGCGTCGGCACCGTCAACCACGCGATGATCGTAGGTCAGTGCGAAATAAGCCATCTGCCGGATCGCGATGAAATCGTCACCTTCAGCCGAGGTCATTACTTTTGTGCGTTTTTCGATCGTACCGACGCAAAGTATCGCGACCTGAGGCTGGTTGATGATCGGCGTTCCGAATAATCCGCCAAATACACCGGGATTGGTGATGGTAAATGTGCCTCCCTGCACTTCGTCGGGGCTAAGCTTTTTAGAGCGTGCTCGATCGGCGAGATCATTAGCCGTGGTCGCAAGCTGTGCGAGTGACAAGCGTCCGGCCCCTTTGATAACAGGAACGATGAGACCCCACTCGAGAGCGACGGCCATGCCGAGGTTAATATCGCCTTTATATATGATCTCGTCGCCGTTGACCTGAGAGTTAATGATGCGATGCTCACGTATCGCTGCGGTCACAGCCTCAAAGATGAACGGCATAAAGGTCAGCTTTGTGCCGTATTTCTGCTGAAACTCGGCCTGATGCGCCGTGCGGAATTTTGCGACGTTCGTCATATCGATCTCGTAAACGCTCGTCACATGAGCCGAGGTCTGTTTTGAGAACGTCATGTGTTCGGCGATCTTTTTGCGCATTACCGACATTTTTTCGACACGGTCGTCCATCGATAAAGGTTCGCTCGACGGTGTAAATGTCTTTGCCGCAGGTGCCGAAACTGCCGCTGCGGGGGCGTGGCTCGACGGGAAAGCCGGAGCACCCTTTACGAGCAGATCCTGAGGCCTGAGAGCCGCACCTGTCTCAATGAATGACATAATATCGTTTTTGGTAACGCGGCCGCTGAGGCCGCTGCCGGGAATACGTGTGATGTCGATGCCGTGTTCTTTTGCGATGCTGCGTACCAACGGGCTTGATCTTTGACGACGCAGCTCATCAATTGACGCGCTGTCGTTTGTCGAGCCATTTGAATTAGCGACAGCTGCTGCGGCCTGAGAAATTTGCGGTGTTTGAGCCGGTGCGGCAGGTGCTGATGGTGTACTCTGTTGTGCCGGAGCGGGCGAACTTGCGACCGCACCTTCAGCACCAACAAGGCCGACAACCGCGCCGACCTCAACGGTCTGGCCTTCCGGGACATTGATCGAAAGCAGTTTTCCGCCGACAGGTGACGGCACCTCGGCATCTACCTTATCGGTCGAGATCTCGAGCAGAGCCTCATCTTTTTCGACGGTGTCGCCAACAGCCTTAAGCCATTTTGAGACGGTGCCCTCAGTGATCGATTCGCCCATCTGGGGCATCACGACCTCGGTCGCACTGCCGCTGCCTGTTGTTGATGCAGATCGCTCGGGGGCAGGCATCTCGATCGCCTCGGGGATGGTCGCGGCAGCGCCGACCTCATCAACGGCGGCCTCGCTTGTCTTTGGTGTTTCGGCAGATGGGGCTTGTGTCGCCGTTCCTGCCGCAGGCTGTTCGCCGGCTTCGCCTATCACGGCAACGACGGTACCGACCTCAACGGTCTGGCCTTCCTGCACGTTTATAGCTAACAGGACACCTGCTGCGGGGCTTGGCACCTCAGCATCGACCTTGTCGGTCGAGATCTCGAGGACCGCCTCGTCCTTTGCGATTGTGTCACCGACGCTCTTCAGCCATTTTGAAACGGTGCCTTCGGTGATCGACTCGCCCATCTGGGGCATTACAACTTCTGTACTCATAGCTTCTCCGTGAAGAAAATATCATTCTACAGGATACAAAAAATAGGTGATTAAGAGAATTCGGCAGAAACCATGATGTAAAAACCGCATTGCGGACAAGATAAAAGAGACCGGATGCGTTAAAATATTTATGTTCCTTATCGAAACAAAATCCAAAAATATACCGTAGAAAACGAGATGAAAAAAATTGTCTTTGCCGCATTGTTCCTTCCGGTACTTGCAGTGTCGTCGTTTGCCCAGCGGCCTGTCGTGACAGCCGCCGATTACGACCGCGCAGAGAGCCGGCTTAGTTTTGGCACCGCACCACTCGTAGATCGAAATGGTGTGAGGCCGAGTTTTTTGCCTGATGGGCGTTTTTGGTACATGGTACTGACGCCGACCGGCAGCGAGTTTGTCCTGATCGATCCGTCAACCGGCACACGAAAGACCGCCGCAAAGTTCTCAGAGCTTGGGGTCGCCGCCGGCGAAGGTGCGGCACCGGTAGGCAGACGACGCGGCGGCGGCGGGCCTGTCGTTGTTTCACCCGACGGAAAGCTTGAAGCATATATAAAGGACTTTAATCTTTGGGTTCGTGATCATGATGGTAAGAACGAAAAACAGCTTACCAAAGACGGCGTCAAAGATTACGGCTATGCGACCGACAACGCCGGATGGCAGCATAGCGATCGTCCGATACTTATCTGGTCACCCGACTCGAAAAAGATCGCCACATTCCAACAGGATGAGCAAAATGTCAGCGACACATATCTTGTCTCGACCAATATCGGAGCACCTAAACTCAGTCAGTGGAAATCTGCTTTGCCCGGTGACAAGAATGTTGCCATGATCGAACGCGTCATCATCGACGTGGACGGAGCCGCCGTAACGCGCCTCAAGGTCGATGCCGATCCGCATCGCTCGACACAGTGCGATGATATCTCGTGCAGCGGGTCGTGGGATGATGTCTATTGGGCGCCAGACTCAAAGACGCTCGCATTTGCATCGACATCGCGCGATCACAAGATCGAAAAGGTTCGCATCGCCAACGCCGATAACGGCGAGGTTCGCGAAGTATTTCAAGAGGTCAGCCCGACACAGTTCGAGTCAGGACAGGGCAGCACAAGCTGGCGTTATCTACCCGCGACGAATGAGATCATCTGGTTCAGCGAACGCGACGGCTGGGGACACCTTTATTTATATGATCTCAAGACCGGCACCGTAAAGGATCAGATCACAAAAGGCGATTGGGCCGTTTGGAACATCGAAGATGTTGACGAGGCCAACCGCGTGATCTATTTCAACGCCGGCGGACGCGAAGCCGGCAACGACCCGTATTTCGGACATTATTACCGTGTGAATTTTGACGGCAGCGGCCTGACACTGCTGACGCCGGAGACGGCACATCATCTTGTGTCGCTGTCGCCGGATCATAAATACTTTATCGATAATTTTTCGACGCCTGATACGCCGACGGTCTCAGTGCTCCGCGATATGACCGGCAAAAAGATCATGGATCTCGAAAAAGCCGATATCTCGCGTCTTACCAAAACGGGCTGGAAACCGCCGACGCCGATCACCGTCAAGGCTCGCGACGGCAAGACAGATCTTTACGGCCTGATGTTCACGCCGTCAAAGATGGTGCCGGGCAAAAAGTATCCTGTTGTTGATTACATCTATCCGGGTCCGCAGGGCGGCGGCGTCGGCAGCCGTGCATTTTCGCCGGCACGCAATGACAACCAGTCTCTCGCCGAACTCGGTTTTGTGGTCGTCGTTATCGACGGTATGTGTAACCCGCTTCGGTCAAAGGCGTTTCATGATTCGTGCTATGGCAACATGGGCGACAACACGCTTGAAGATCAGATCACGGGCATCCAGCAGCTTGCTGCAAAGTACAAGAATATCGATCTGAACCGCGTCGGTATCTGGGGACACTCGGGCGGTGGATTTGCGACCGCCGCCGCGATGTTCCGTCATCCGGAGTTCTTTAAGGTCGGCATCTCTGAGTCAGGCAACCATGACAACCGCAACTACGAGGACGATTGGGGCGAACGCTACATCGGCCTGCTTCAAGGTGATAACTATGAGAAACAGGCAAATCCCACTTACGCCGCCAATCTCAAGGGCAAGCTCCTGCTCGCCCACGGCACCATGGACGACAACGTCCCGCCAAACAACACCTATCTCGTCGTCGATGCCCTTATCAAGGCGAACAAGGATTTTGATCTCATCATGATCCCTAACGCCCGTCACGGCTACGGCCAAGCATCACTCTATATGATGCGTCGCCGTTGGGACTATTTCGTTAAGAACCTTCTCGGTGCCGAACCGCCAAAGGAGTACGAAATAAAAATAAAATCCGACCCCAGAATGGCCGCAGGCCGTTAGGCTCGAGCCTGCACTAGATAAGAATGAGGCCGTCTGGATCATGTTCAGACGGCCTCATCATTATTTTAATTATGAGCTATTCGAGGCAGGCCCGGCGGCGGCGTTCAGCGTCTGTCGTAATGGGAGAGATAACGACAAACGAAGCGACGCGGCCGGACCTATTTGAATGTGGAAGATAGCGAGATGGCAGAAAATTTGTTGAATATCCCATCTAGTGCTCAGTGATCTATTTTTTTAGCAACCCGCAGGATCTTATTCGGAAAAACCGTAATGATCGCAGAACTGACTTATTCCTAAATTAAATATTGTTGAGTATCTGACCTTATAGATCTTGTTTGCGAGGTCGCGAGTATAGAGGACTATATCTGAACGAGCAAATAAACAATGATCTCAAGCTTTTCGCGGCTTGCGAATGTCTTTTTACCGGTGATACGATTTCTACCGTCCAAAAGGATTATTAGTTTGGCTAAGCGCGAACCATCAATGGCCGCATCTTCTCATTAACCACCACTATCCTAGCTTTTCTGCAAGAAATGTCTATGGATTTTGTATAGAAGAAATATAGAAAAAGCCTGACTACCCAAGGAGGTCCTCATAAAATTGTCCCAAACCTCGTATTTATTCGGGAAATTTCGTTTTGATGCGAAAAATTACGTTCTTTATTATGAGGACGAGATAGTCGAGCGCGTTGAGAAAAAGAGCCTTGAGGTGTTGAGTGTTATTTTAAATAACCCGGACCGGATCGCGACCTATGACGAGATAGTCAATGCAGTTTGGCCAAATGATTTTGGTGCTGATTCGATGCGGATAAACGGATACGTCAGCAAACTTCAAAAGATATTTACCAGATATGAGCCTGACGGAGAGTTCTTTAAGAACATCCGAGGTACCGGATATAGATTCCTGCCCAACATTTCGGAGGTCGGAACCGAATCGCTGACGGCTGAAAGGCCGGACGACGACATTACAACGGCCGACGATGCGGTGGTAGATACTTTGCCGCCAAGGTCGAGATCAAGGCGAATGTTCGTCTTGGGGCTTATCGGGATATTGCTGCTCGCGGGCGGTATCGTGGCAATGTACCGTTTCAGGCCGGATGACGAGACCGAGATACGGCGGGCTGTCCAACAATCTCAGGCCTTTGAGTCACTGGTGCTGTATCAGAGACCGGCATCAGTAAGTGAAAGAGATCTGGACAAATATTGGACTGCTGATAAGGGGGTCGATAAAAATATCGACAGGATCCGCATTTGGAACGGGGTTCAGAAACTGATCAATGAAGGGTCGCATTACGGGCCGGAAACAAAATGTTCTCAATTCGAGTTTCAAAAGGTCGATATTGCGGCCGACCATAATCGGGCGATCGTAAAAACACTCGAGACGTGGTTCATCGCAAAATATCTTAATGACGGTTCACTGCAAAAGAACAGAACCGTCGGCCCGTATTTTGTCAGTTATATATTAGAAAAAGTTGACGGCAGATGGCTCATTGCCAAATCGTCAACTGCACGAGTTGACCGGCCGACGCCCAACCTCTCGGATGTTTCGTTTGCTGCGCCGCCGATGGCGGGGAAAGAGTTTACGATCGATCTGTTTGGTAGTGATCTCGAAAAAGAAACGATATACATAGAGGTCATCGGCCCGGGCTGTCCGGAGGGAAGATGCAGGGTGCCTAATTCAGTTCTGCTCGAACGCGCAAATATCTCAGAAACATCGATCAAAGGCATCCCGCTGACGGTATCATCCGGCACCTTTCATATCATTGCCCACAACGGCGACTCAAAACCATCAGAACCGGTTGAGATCATCGTTCCGTGATCATGGCTTGAGCGCTATGGTCAGTTGCCGCGATCAGGTGAGATCTTTGGTTTCGGCATTGTCAAAGAGTTCGCCGATCGGGGAATGCGGCGGGGGTAGCTCGGCGGTGTATGAGGCGATGTCTTTTTTGAGACGCTCAACGGCTTTTTGAGCTGAGTCAATGTCGGCAGGGAATAGTTTCAGGGTGATGCGGCCATCCTTATTGGGCGTTTCGGCGAGTTTGGCAACTGAATTGAGTCGTATCTCGATGCGTGCCCCGCGTTTAAAGACCCCTTTTTTAAAGGTTATATCAAGTATATCGGCAAGTGCGATGCGTGATTCCTTAACGCCGTTAGAGATAATGCCAAAGAGCTTTGATTCAAATTCGAGAATGATCCCGGCTGATGAGAACTTTGCAACGCCGTTGACCTGCGACATACCGCTCTCCGCCTTAAATTGTACGCTCACAAATCCTGTCATTATAGTTAAAGTATATTACGAAAATAACCGTTTGCGGGTTCATACGAAAGCTATCTTCGAAATGCGGCAGATATAAGGGATAATACATATTATTATGTGCAGCCGATATAGGGTCACTACTGATATCAAACAGATCAAAGAGATGTTTGGCACTGTGCCCGATGACCTGTTGGACGGAGCTGACGATCGTTATGACTCATTTTTTCCAAGATCAATGGTGCCGATATATGCAAAGGTGCGGGGCAATGATCATTTTGCCAATTTTCAATGGGGATTGACGCCGATATGGGCAAAGACAAGGAGTACACTTTTGACCAACACACAGAGCGAAGATGTTCTGATAAAACCGACGTGGTCAGAGTCGTTTCGCCGCCGCAGATGCCTTTTGCCGGCAACATCATTTTTTGAACCGGCTGAGGTCAATGGAAAAAAATATCAGATCGAGTTTTGGATGAAAGACGCTTTGCCTTTTGCATTTGCCGGAGTGTGGCAAAAGTCGGAGGCTTTCGGCGAAAAGCAGAATTGCTGTTCGATACTGACCTGTAAGCCCAACTCGCTCGTTGGAGAGGTTCATCATCGAATGCCAGTCATAATCAGGGCCGAACATTATCAAACATATCTCTCAACACCGCCAGAGCAGGCTGAGCAGCTGTTGGATATGCTCATACCTTATAACGCACTTGAAATGGAAGGGAATTTTGACAACTCCGCCGCAGCAAAGAGTTAGGCAGTTCGGGATCTGAGACTTTTGACGATGCCAAAAATACTGAGCAGCAGCCAAAAGAACTCGACGACGAATGACGGCAAGTTAAAGCTGAAATAAAGCGAGATCAATATCAGCGAAGCCCCGCCGGCATTGAGCAGCGAATATAATGTTTGCTCACTACGTACGCGTCCGATCTGCAGAAGCACATACGCTCCGATTATCAGTGCTACACCGAGTGATCCGACAATGTCATACCAAGCGAAATTCATTTTATCCAAATAACTATCTTAGTGTAATTATTTTGTCATATTGCAACGTCCGGCGGTGTTTTACCAAAGAACAATGATCCGGCCGGGCACTCGGTTCGTATCAAGTGTAAATACTTGGCACTAAGTTTGGCATCTCGATCTATAGAGACAAAGCTTTTCAAAGCCGGATAACAGTTCTTTGTTACCCATATATTAAATATATCCGATCAGCAAATAAATATGTCGATCATCAACATCAGGCCTGTTTCTTTTATTTTCCTGATACTCATTTTAAGTACCATATCGATGTCCCAGAGAAATGAGAGTGATCCGTCGGCAATAATTGCCAAGGTCGATCGCCGCATTGAACTAGCCAGTATTGTCGTCAGGCTGGCGGGATATGACGAATATCAGCAAAATGTTCAGAAAAAGTATGCGTCGGATGTAGATGTATATTTTCAGAAATTTCGCGATCATCCGGTCGTCGCACTCGCTCGAAGATTGCGAGAGGAGAACGGGATCGGATTTGATGCAGTTCCGAGTCTGGCCGTTCATCTGGGTCATGATCTAGATCCTAAGTTTCCGTTTACAGACTCGGCTCCCGATAAACGTTGGGGCGGTAAAAATGCGGCCGAATTTGCCGCACTGCTTAAAAAATTTGCTGCCGACACGCATAGCGATGCATTTTTTGATGCACATACGGAATTTTATAAGACTGTCGAATCTCGTATGCAAGAGGTCGTCGATAAGATCGATCTAAAATGGTATAGAACATTTTACGGAGAGATGCCCAACGGCACATTTAACCTTTATATCGGCCTTTTGAATGGTGGAATGAATTTTGGGCCAAAGGTAATATTTCCGGACAAGCATGAGGAACTATATGCTGTGATCGGTGCATGGCAGGCCGATGAAAGCGGCCTGCCGGTATTTACGGACAATTTTTTGCCGATCATCATACATGAATTCAACCATAGCTTTGTCAATCATGTTTTCGATGAGAATATCGCGCTATTCAGATCATACGGTCCTGATATTTACACACCCGTTGCAGATAAGATGCGGTCGCAGGCCTATGCCGATTGGCAAACGACACTTGCAGAGTCGCTGGTGAGAGCTGCTGTATGCAGGTATCTCTATGATCATCAAAAAGTGGAGCAGCTAAAGAACGAGTTCGCAGAACAAGAGAGCAGAGGCTTTCTATGGATAGACGATCTATTTATTTTGATGGGAGCTTTTGAAAGTGATCGTGCACGATATCCCACATTTAGGTCGTATATGCCGCACATTGCAGGATATTTAAAAGAGGTCTCGGCTCAGATGCCGGATCGTCTCGATCAATATGACTCACATTCTCCAAAGATTGCTGCCGTAGAAACATTTAAGAACGGCGATCAAGATGTCGATCCAAATATTAAGGAGATCACATTCGTATTTGACCGTCCTCTGTCCGGCCAGGGCAGGTCGATAAATGAAAGCGATCATAGTGGAGACAGTTTTCCGGTAAAAGAAGGGTTTCGCTATAGTCCGGATAAAATGAAGGTTGCTATCGAGGTCGATCTCAAACCGGATACTGAATACGGCTTTACACTGACCGGCCTCGCATTTAAGACCCGCGACGGTTTTAGTCTGAAAAATTACACGATCAGATTCAGAACGCGAAAATAGAGAATGATGTCGAGAGCCTTATGAATCTATTTAGGCATATTTGATAATCTGAACACTCCGCCTTTTGGCCCGACCGCCCAGACGGATCTTTTACCGAGAGAGGCGACAGCATTCAGGTCTTCGCTGCCGAGGTGTTTCCAGGTTTTGCCGCTGTCGTTAGAGATGTCCGAGCCGTTGGTTCCCACGGCGATCAATATTCGTTTATCAATATATGTGACGCCCGATCTGTAGCCTGAAAGTCCGCTGCCGATCTTCCACGTGGTACCGCCGTCAGTTGTAAATGCAAGGTTATCATTAGCCTCATTCGGTTTTTCGTAATTGCCGCCGACTATTACGCCATTAACGGCATCAAGCATTGCGATCGAAAATATGCCGCTTCCGGCTGTGCCTTTTATTATCGGGGTATTTGCCGCGAGCCACGTGTTGCCGCGATCATCGGAGCGAAAGACACGGGCTGCGGTGCCGCCCGAGATGAGGTACGCGGTCGATACACCGTTGGCGATAAGACAAGTACCACTCGCAGCGAAAGACGTTTCGCCGGTGAGTGCTATTGCGAAATGCTTGCTGTGAGGCGGCTGCCACGATTCGCCGTCCGTAGTTCGAACGAGGATGTATTTGCCGTCAACGGGATCGCTCATCGCGAGACAATTTTTTGCGTCCCAGCATGCAAGTGCATCGTAGAATGTCTTTTCGTCCGTATTGCGAAATTGCTCTTTCCAAGTTGAACCGCCGTCAATGGTCTTATAGATACGTGATGCCGCACCATTACCGATGCTCAGGATGTAAGCGGTGTTTGCGTCAAATGCCTCGATATCGCGAAAGTCGAGTTTGTCGGCATCGGGTACGTGAATGACATTCCATTTGCGGCCGCCGTCAATGGTACGTATGACCGTGCCGCCGGTGCCGCTTGCCCAGATGACCTTTTCATTGACGACCGACAATCCGCGAAAGCTTGCGGAGGTCTCGACACTTTGCCTGACCCATTGGGCCGATGCGGAAAGAGCGGCTGAAAGGATGAGCGTCGCGGCCGTCGCGATAGTTTTGATCATTTACACATAATAACCTAACTCGGTCATCTATGCTGAAATTCAGGAGAGCCTAGGGCAAGAGCGATCATCTGCTCGGCGAGTGCTCTGTCGGGGTCGGTCGGTTTGGCCGGCGGCGAGGTTACGGGCGGTACCTCTTTAGATGAGACGTTTACAAGAGCAAGTTTCGTCTTGTCAGCCGCATTATTCATCAGCACTGCATTGATGACGCGGGCCGGCATATTGCTCGGGTCGGTGCCGCCGATCAGTTCATCGACGTTTATTGTTGTGCCTTTGATCTTGTTCATTACGAGAGAACCGGCAAAATTGAGCCTCGATAAAAGGTCGTTGCCGGACAGCCATTCGGAAGCGACATCAGGATAGCCGTCAGGTGTCACGCGTCCGTATATCGGTTGTCCCATGCGTGCGATCCAGTTCGTAATAGGAGCATCGCCGTCGGTGGCCGCATTGGTCGCACGCAGTGCCGATGCGACATATTCGAACGGCGTTTTTACCTTTGACTGAAATGCTGACGGGCTAAAGAATTCTTTTGAGAGCAGCAGTGTTCTCAAGACTGCGGTTATCGAACCGTCGGTCGCAAGATAGACCTTTGCCGCTCGATCGATGGCAGTTTGCGGCGGGGTGTCACCGAGAAATCTGCGGGCAAGTTTTGTAGAGATGAATTTTGCCGTTGCCGGACTCTTGGCGAGGATGTCGAGCACGCGTTCGCCGTCAGAGATGCCGCCGCCGGCGAGTATCTTGATGCCAAGTACGGTCTTTTCGCCGTTATCGTGCATATTCGGATTGTAGATGAAAGTGCCTTCTTCATTAGGTTTGCGAACCGTCCAGCCGGTCAGGCATCGTGCGACCTCCTGCACATCCTTTTGCGTGTAGCCGCCATCGACGCCGAGAGTATGCAATTCCATCAGTTCGCGTGCGTAGTTCTCATTGATGCCGCCGCTTTTACGTGCCGGTCGGCTTTTAGTTGCCGGATACTCACGCAAGACACTCGATTGCCAATTATCGAGGTAATAGAGCATCGCCGGTGAATGAGCAACAGAACCTAACAGATCGCGAAAACGCCCCATCGCATAGGGCCGGACCGAGTCACGGTCGAAAGCGGTCAGCAGCCAACGATCTGAGTCCTTATTGGCATAGATACTGAAATGATTCTCCCAAAAATCGACCATCATTTCGTATAGCTGACGGTCTGAGTAAACCGCCCGCAGCAGTTTTGCCCGGCGAAGCTCGTTGACGACCATATTGGGATTTTTTGGCGTTGGTGTCGGTTTTGCTGCCGGCGATGTCTGCGGCTGTGGTGTTTCGGCAACGGCCGGTGCAGCTTGTACGGCAGGGGTCGATGCTGTTTGAGGTGTCGGGGTCGCTTTGGGTTTTGGCGGATTATATTGTTCCGCCAGCGTCGGTGTCGGCAGGTTCAGCGTCGAGAGTTTAGCCAACCGCTTATCCATTTCGCTGTCATTAAAAGAATATGGATCGAGTTGTTGTCTTATATAATTTTCGGCACCGATCGCGGTTACTTTTTCAAGATCGCCCGGACGAGCGCCGAATGTAAGCCTTGAGATGACCTGTTGGGCTTTTTGTGCATTGGTCAACGACAGTATGGCGGCTGTTTCGGCATCAGGCAACGCCAGCCTCGCGATCGGTGCATCGGCCAGAGCCGTCAAAACCAATAACGCTGTAATCAGTACACTGCCGGAAGATCGTCTAAACATAACTCGAATCTATTAACAAAACTGCTTGTTTAGATTGACGTGACTGCAAAATAGCCGATATAGATGTCCGGAACGGGTAAACTATGATCGTTTCTAATATACCCGACGAGCTCTGATCGTGCCTTTAATGCCCTTTAATATCTCAAATGCCTCCGCTGAGACGTTACTGTCGATATCCAGAATGACATAGCCGATCTCATCATTGGTTTTTAGATACTGGGCTGAGATATTTATCTTTCCTTTGGAAAGTCGAGAGTTGATCTGACCTAATATTCCCGGAATATTGCGGTGGATATGGAGTATCCGATGTGTCGAGGCTTGTGGCCGCAGACTGACTGGCGGCACCGTGTGTGAGCCTTCGCTTGTGCCAAAGTCAAGATACTTTATAAGTTTGGTTGTAACATCAAGGCCGATGTTTGCCTGAGCCTCTTCGGTCGAGCCGCCGATATGCGGTGTGAGGATCACATTGGGCAGATGTCTTAGTACGCTTTCAAAAACATCTCCGTTCTTTTCCGGTTCGACAGGAAAGACGTCAACCGCAGCTCCCGAGAGCCTGCCTTTTACAAGGGCGGCCTTAAGTGCGTCAATATCAACAACATCGCCGCGGCTATGATTGATCAGGATCGCACCTTTTTTAAAATGTTTGAGCGTATTCTTATTAATGAGGCTGCGGGTCGTCTCGTCGGACGGTACGTGAAGAGTGACGATATCAGACCCTCTAAGCAGTTCCTTTAGATCGCGAACCTGTTTTGCATTGCCGTGCGGCAGTTTTGTTGCCGTGTCAAAATAGACGACGTGCATTCCCATCGCCTCAGCCATATTTGACACCTGTGAACCGATGTTGCCGTAACCGACGATGCCGAGTGTCTTGCCGCGAAGTTCGAAACTGCCCTTTGAGTCCTTTAACCAAATGCCGTTGTGAGCCGCCGAATTTTTATCGGCGATCTTGCGGATCAGCATTACCGACATTCCAATAATAAGCTCGGCGACCGAACGTGTATTTGAATAAGGAGCATTAAAGACCGCAACACCTTTTTTGGTCGCGGCTGCGAGATCGACCTGATTTACGCCTATGCAAAAACAGCCGACCGCCAGCAATTTATCAGCAGCGTCGAGCACCTTTTTTGTGACATGTGTCTTTGAGCGTATGCCGAGCATGTGTACGCCGCGAATCGCTTTGATGAGATCGTCTTCGTTCAAGGCGCCGGCAATGCGTTCTATATTGACATAGCCTGCCGAACGCAATTCATCAACGGCGGCGTCGGAGATGTTTTCGAGCAGCAGGATCTTGATCTTTTCACGCGGATACGATGTGGTTTCGGCCTTCATAAAAAGGACGAGTATAGCAGAAAGGGCCGAACCCTTTGAGTGTCCGGCCCCTTCGTGCGATCAAGGTCGATGCTAATAAGAGGAGTTACGCGACCTTGATAAACTTAGCGAGGCCGTTGAAACACCTGTATATAAAAACGCTTTGAGTCGTAAAAGGTTCCATCGGGACGATATTCCGATCGCCAAAGCGTGGAATGTTTAGAAGTGAGATCTTTTATAATGCGGTCGATCACAGCACATATCTTGTTAAAAGATCATTTAGCGTTGCCTCAGGATCGGCGGTCAATCCGGTATGTACCGGTGACGATTGTATGGTAGTGCTGCGCTGTGCCGTCAGCCAGTAAAATCGCTCACGTTGGCCTAATGCCGCGATCGGCCCGGCCGAGAGATCACCGGCACAGATGCGAGAAATGACCGAAAGATGATCGACAGCCTCATCAAATGATGTATCAGGGGCAAAGCACCGCATCTTTTCCGTACTGACCGAGATCTTTGCATCTAAAAATTTGAAAGACGGGCATGACAAGATCACACCGACATTAAAGAACTCTTCGCGATCGACTCGCGGCACATAGCGAAAAACAGCGTAATCAAAATTACAGCGTTCGCTCATTTTGCCGCCTCCGAAGCAAAATCTCTGGGGACATTAAGCCTCAGGGTTAAAAATTCCAGATATTCGGCACGCTGCCTTTCGGGGTCATCGAGCCAAGCATCCGGGATCAAGCCAACTATCTCAGACAACTTTTTCGCGGTCAATAATGATGCCATCTGTTCATCGACCTCATTTACTTTTGCCGCGAACGGTTTGAGAATATGATCGCGTATCAAAGCGAATCCGTTGTTTGCATTCGAGAGAAAGGTCGAGCCGTTGTGGTGATAGTAAAATGCAGCTCCGTGATCGATCAGCCAGATCTCTTTATGCCAGAGCAGCATATTGGCGTTTCGCGGAGTGCGATCGACATTTGCGATAAATGCGTCGAACCAAACGATGCGAGATGCAAGGTCGGCGTCGGGCGGATCGACAGCCGGATCGTACATCATCGAACCAGGTAAATAATCGAGAGCAAGATTGAGGCCTGCGCTCGCTTTAATCAGGTCTTGTATCTCCGGATCAGGCTCGGTCATGGCGAGTTTGGGGTCGAGTTGGACAAAGACAAGCTCCGGCACTTTCAACCCCAGCATACGGCCGATCTCACCGCCAAGCAGTTCTGCGATCAGAGCCTTTTTGCCTTGCCCCGCACCGCTGAATTTCAGAACATACAGTCCGTCATCATCCGCCTCGACTATCGCCGGCAGAGAACCGCCCTCACGCAGCGGCGTAACATAGCGTGTTACATTTACGGACCGTATTGTCATAAGAATGAGTTATCGACGCATCGATATTGTCAGTCATTAGAGCATCGGTGACAAATATCGAAAGAGTGTACGTATCATTGCTGACGTACAATTTAACGAATAAGCACTGACCCTTCCAACGGGGTCAGGCCGGCTGGTGCCTGGATGATCTTTATTCCCTTATCCGCACGTTTTACAACATAAGTGTCCATACCCTTACTCTCAGGAGTTGCACCATTTGGGTTCCAGGTAGGAACAATAATGATAAAACCGCCATCGGGTTTGCTCCATTTCCAAGTCCCGTTGCCTTCGTGCTTTTGGTCATTAAGCCAGAGTTCGTATTCGACCTTGCCGCCATCGTAAAATGAAAATGAGATCGCAGACTTTGTCTCGGTGTCGGCATACGAATAGTTACCCGTGATCTTGTCGCTGCCGGGAGCGTCTTTAGCGGCCTTTTCAGCCTCGATCGCGTCAAAGACAGGTTCCTCACCGACAGTAAAGATATGGATCACAGACTTGCCCTTAACCCAACGCATATCCATATTGCCCATGCCTGATGCAGGGCCTGCTTCGAGTTCGGGCATTTCCTTGCAGAGATCGCCTGCGCCTTCGCAATTTTCGTCACCTTCGCTTGTGCGTTGTGGTTTCCAGCCGTCTTTTATCAACGCCGGACGAACCGTCTTTTTATAATCGTCGCCTTTTTTAAATGACGGCATTGCTGAGGTCGATGACGGCGTCGCAGCAGCCTCGGCACCTGCTGACGCTGTCGCAGCACCGGTATTTGTATTAGAAACATTTCCGTTAGCACCGTTGGCCGCTGTACTGCAGGCTCCGCCAAAGATCGCTAAAGATATCGCTCCAAAGATGAGTATATAGACCTTGTTCATTAGAACATCCCCCTTTTTATTGTTTTAAGATACTAAAATAAATTTCGCACTGCGAATATCTGCAGAACGTATCTATTTAACGCCGCTTGCATAGTTTTGGATCAAAATATTAGGAACGATCTTTGTACTGCATAATGTTTGTGCTGTTTATGAGGCCGGTCCCACATATAAAAGGCGAACTCGCCGGTTCGCCTTTGTGGTCGTAGATCAATGTGATGCATTACATAGGGTTTAACAGATCAGACAGCATTACCTCGTCTCAGCCGCCTTTTCAATGAATGCTGAGCGAAGGGCGTTGTCATATATTTTCTGTATCTGCCAACGGTGGCCAAACGGGTCCTCGACCATTGCCTGGCGATATCCGTATTCGTGATCGGTGACGGGAGTTTTTAAGGTCGCCCCGGCTGCGGCGGCTTTAGTGACAACCGCCTCAACATCATCTACGAACAGTCCGATGATCGCCGTGACCTTGCCATCCGGCGCACGCATATGATCGGGTCGCGAGATCTCATGAATGTGAAAAAGAGCCTCGTCAATGGCTAATTCAGCAACATGAACGCTGCCGTCATCATTACGCAACACAAAACGCTCAACCGCCCCGAACGCTTTTTCGTAAAACGAAATATCGGTCACCCCATTCGGTATTATCAACTCCGGTGCAATTAGCGTTGCCATAGAGGCTCCATTTTCTAAATATGTATCGTCAGGTCGTGGACGCCTTCGGCGGCTTCCATTACTGATTCCGAGACGGTCGGGTGGGCGTGGATGACGCGGCCGAGTTCGTCAGCGGTGGTTTCGAGTGCCATGGCGACGCAGGCTTCGGCCAATAATTCGGTAGCGTGCGGGCCGATGATGTGGACACCGAGAACCTCGTCGTATTTTTTGTCGGCGACGATCTTGACGAAACCGTCGGTCTCGCCCAAAATGCGTGCTTTGCCGGATGCCGAGAACGGGAATTTGCCGACCTTGACATCATAGCCGGCCTCTTTAGCTTTGGCCTCGGTCAGGCCGACCGATGCAACTTCGGGGTCACAATAGGTGCAATTAGGAACGAGATTGAGTTTGATCGGCTCGACCTTTTTGCCGGCGATCTTTTCAACTACGAGAATGCCTTCTTTTGAGGCGAGGTGAGCAAGCTGTGCCGTCGGTACGACATCGCCGATGGCAAAAATGCCAGGCTCGGCAGTTTCGTAGTATTCGTTTACCTCGACAGTGCCGCGGTCGCTGACCTTTACTTTTGTGTTTTCGAGGCCTAGATCTTTAAGGAATGCCATGCGGCCGACGGCGACGAGCAGCATTTCGGCTTCGAGCGTTACGGTCTCGCCTTTAGCATTTTTGCCTGAGACCCTGACGCTCTTTTTGTCCTTTTCCATTTTGTCGAGTTTCAAACCGGTCTCGACCTTGATGCCCTGTTTTTTGAATGCACGCTGCAATTCCTTTGAGACCTCAGCATCCTCGAGAGGGACGATGCGGTCGAGCAGTTCGACCAGCGTCACGTCGCAGCCGAAACGATGATACACACTGGCAAATTCGCTGCCGACGGCGCCGCTGCCCATCACGATCAAAGACTTGGGCACTTTTTCGAGTTCGAGAATATGGTCGGAATTTACGACCTGTTTGCCGTCGGTCTCAAATCCCGGGATCGGTCGAACGACCGAACCGGTTGCGATGATGATGTTCTTTGTCGAGATCGTTTCCTTTTTGCCGTCAGCCAGAGCAACTTCGACTTTGCCGGGGCCGTTGATCTTGCCAAACCCGTTGAATACGGTGACCTTGTTCTTTTTCATAAGATAGGTCACACCCGCCGAATTTTTGGCGACGATGTCAGATTTATATTTTTGAACCGCAGGCCAGTCATAGCTGAGACCTTCGACCTTGAGGCCATAATTCTCAAAATGCGAAGCCTTGTCATAGAGATGAGCCGCATTTAACAGAGCCTTGGTCGGGATGCATCCGCGCAGTCCGCAGGTGCCGCCGAGACGGGCATTTTTTTCTTTTTCGACAATTGCTACTTTTAATCCAAGTTGTCCGGCGCGGACGGCGGCAACATATCCGCCTGGCCCCGAACCGATTATCGTTACGTCAAATTGTTCAGCCACAGTATTTTCCTCGATAAAATATTATAAATTGCGCAAATGATAATTATAGAATTTTCAAAGCACTGCCGCTAGTTGCCGTGCGGTGTGTGAGGGCCGCTCTGCAAAAAGCGTTAATTAGGCGAGCGGCGATATTTATGTGTGACAGGCCTTCGACGGCCGATGCCTATTGCATTCTTTGAGATGATGAGCGTTGGCGGCAGTTGGCGGCGTTTGAATTCATTCGCCGGATGTTCGACCTTATTCAGGATCCAATACACTCGTTCGGCATCATGTCCGGCGGCTACAATCTGATCCGGAGATGCTTTTTGCTCAAAATACATCTGTAGGATCGGATCCATTATTTCATACGGCGGCAAGCTGTCCTGGTCGAATTGGTTGGGCGCAAGCTCGGCAGACGGCTTTTTGTCGATGATCTTGACCGGAATGATCTCACGGCCTGCCTTTTTATTTATATGTCGCGACAGCTCCCATACCTCGGTCTTTAAAACGTCACCGAGTACGGCTAATCCGCCGTTAGTATCTCCGTAAAGCGTACAGTAGCCAACCGCCAGCTCACTCTTATTTCCGGTTGAGAGCAAGAGACGGCCTTCCGAATTGGATATTGCCATCAGTATCACTCCGCGCAGACGCGATTGCATATTCTCTGCCGCGAGGCTTTCGCCGCCTTTTGTCGGTTCGTCCAATTTTAACTGGCTGCGCAGGGTGTTGAATGTGTCTGAGATCGGTTCTATGCGGCCGTCGCAGCCGAGATTTTTGATCAGCTCATTGCTGTCATCCACACTCCCCTGAGATGAGAATGGCGACGGCATCATTACACACAGCAGATTTTCAGGCCCGAGGGCTTCGGCGGCGAGTGCGGCCACCAATGCTGAATCGATGCCGCCCGACAGGCCCAGCACGGCATTTTTAAACCCATTTTTTGCCGCATAATCTCTGATGCCCAAAACAAGGGCTTGATGTATCGAGTCGATCTCGCCGCCTGTTATACCGCGTGCGTCGGGTTTGCGTACATCAAGTTCGACTGTGGCGACAAACTCGTCGAAAGCCGCGGCCTGCAGGATGATGTCACCCTCTTCGTCAGCGATCAGGCTTGCTCCGTCAAAGATTATGCCGTCGTTGCCGCCGATTAGATTGACAAAGACGATCGGCTTTTTCTGCAGCTTTGCACGATGAGCGACCATGTCGCAGCGCAGTCTGATCTTGCCCTTGTTATACGGCGAGGCATTGACCGACACGATAATGTCGGCTCCGAGAGCGATCACATCGTCTGTTGGGTCAGTGTCATAAAGGCGTTCTTTCCAAAACGTCTTATCATTCCAAAAATCTTCGCAGACGACGACGCCGACCTTTTTTCCGCCGATCTCGAATAATCGGCGTCCGACCCCGTCGAATGGCTCGAACCATCTCGGATCGTCAAAAACATCATATTCAGGCAGTAGTGTTTTGTCCGCAAAGCCAAGCAATTTGCCGTCAGAGATGACAGCCGCCGTGTTGTAGAGACGGCGGCCGTCATTGTCGGTATTTTCACGGATCGTGCCGATGATCACCGCAATGCCTTTTGTTGCCGGAATGATCTCTTTTAGCGGTTCGTCTGAGTGCTCGATGATATCGCGATCCTGAAACCAATCCAGCGATGTGTAACCATGCGTTGCGACCTCTGGGAATACGACCAGGTCAGCACCGTCCGATCTCGCCTGTTCGATCGCTGCAAGGATCTTTGCGGTATTGCCGGCGATATCGCCGTTGGTAGTGTTGATCTGTGCGATGGTTACTTTCATCATCGGACGAGTTATGTCGGGCTTAAGCCTGACCTTTGGAGCGTTTTATCATGGTCAGCTTGTTACCGCGGTCGTTGTATTTGACCTCATCCATGATGTTATAGATAAAAAGAACGCCGCGGCCTGATGCCTTAAAGAGATTTTGCGGGTCGAGCGGGTCAGGAATGGAATTGACATCAAAGCCCTCACCTTCGTCCTCGACCGTAAACCTTGCCTCAGACGGCGAGACCTCGGCAGAAATACGCACTAGTTTCTGTGCATCAAATTTATTGCCGTGTTTTACGGCGTTAACAAATGCTTCGTCGAGTGCGACAAAGAGATTCGAGCGCTCCGGTTTTACGACGCCGAGCTTTTCGACACGTTTCATCAGATACTCGAGGACAATGTGCATCAGCGATATCGCACTCGGAAGTTCGAATTCGATATTTTCGTGCAGATGCTGTACCACGTCAGGTCGATCGACATAACGAGTCTTGTAATCGAGCACGGTTGCCGTGATGTGTTTCAGCTCCTCTTCGTTAAAATCCTCGCGCCGAAAATTAGAAGCGCAAAATTTGAATGCTTTTACGCGAGTGCCTTTTGCCAGAAAAGGAAGGTCCGGCAGACAAGATCCTTCTTTCGGGTGAGCATCATTTTCAGTGCTTTCAACATCGAGGTCCGTGAGGACGACGTCAAAATCATCAATGTTGTCAACACTAAGTACATCTTCGCGGCTATGGACAAGGCTGACCTGATGTCCGACGTGCGAGAACACCTCGGCCAGATCTGACGCCAGATCATCATGATCGTCTATGATCAATATGCGACGCTGCATATAAAAAGGGTCTGAATGGTCTCGAGATTTCTATGAAAAGTTACGAATATCGGAGGCTCATTGTTGCAGATTTTAGCCTATTTCCCGCTGCTTAGCCAAAGTTGAGGCTGCGAGCATAATAAAGCTGATCCAAACAAGATCTGCCAACAGCAGATGTCCGATCTGCATCAATATCGGGCCGAGCGTAAGCAGCGTCGCCGCGCCGAAAGCTATCTGTATCAGCACGATAACCGAAAGTATGTTCGACCATTTGACCGCAAATGCTCCGTCATTTGTCTGCCGCCGCAGCCAGCCTGCCGCAAATATTACCAATATGCTGAATAATATCGATGCTATCGGGTGAAGCAGTCTCAGACGAAGCAGCATATTGGATGTCGGTGAAAAATCTGCGTGAAATCCGGATGTCAGTGATTCGCTCGGGAATAGCATACTCGACAGCGCCGCGACCGAGCCGCTGGTGCCGACGATCAAGATCGCTGCGATACATCCGACGATCGCCGCTAATATTTTGCCTTTGTTTTTAAACGAGATCGGCGGCCCCCCGTTAGCACGCCTTGCGGTCAGGGTTAAAAAGGCAAGCAGGATAAATGTGTTGATCAAATGTCCCGCCATCCAAAAAGGCCTCGCCGCAGTCAGATTCTCAGCCGTGTTGCCGGTTAGTACTAGTCCTGCGCCCACGAGAGCTTCGGTAATGACAAAGAACAGGCTTCCCAGCGAAGTCTTTAATACTGACGTATTTTGTTCTGTCCTTCCTTTGAACCAAATAATTAATGCCCATACAACAAGAGCAAGCACGACAAAACCGTCGAGGCCGCTCATTACCCGATGCGAATACTCTATTATCGTCTTTAATTGCGGAGCGGACGGCACGACCTCACCGCCGCAGGTCAGCCAGTGTTGTCCGCACCCGTCACCGCTCTTTGATGCACGCAAAAACACGCCCCACAAAATTACTAGCACATTGTACCCAAGTGTGAGCCAAGCATATCGGGCAAATGCCTTGTTAGTGCCGTTAACGGTCATAACCTCTAAATGACTAAGTTACCACCGCGCTGACAATTATCGAAAATAGGATACAATCTCGATTTTGCTGTCGTTTGGCGACAGAGGCACGTGCGATGGATAAGGAACGCATAGATAATCTGCTGACCATGCTCGGCTTTGCGGATTCGCGTACAAAGGCTCAGGCGATGGTCATGGCCGGAGTTGTCCTCGTGGACGAAAAGCGTGTCGAAAAATCTTCTGAAAGATTCAACAAATCTGCAACCATTCGGATCAAAGGCGCGTCTGACGTGCTTAGATACGTGGGCCGCGGCGGGCTGAAACTCGAAGCCGCTCTCGAACATTTTAATATCGACCCAAGTGGAATGAGGTGCATAGATGTTGGTTCGTCAACTGGTGGTTTTACCGATTGTCTGCTCAAAAAAGGTGCGGTGTCCGTGGCCGCCGTCGATAGCGGCACCAACCAACTTGATTGGCGGATACGTAATGACGATCGGGTCGATGTTCGCGAAAATGTGAACGCGCGATTTCTCACGCCGGATGATTTTGAGGACCTCTTTGACCTTGCCGTAATGGATGTATCTTTCATTTCGGCAGCCAAACTTTTGCCGGTCGTTGCGTCGCTTCTTTTGCCCGGAGCACGCTTTATCATTCTGATCAAACCGCAATTTGAGGTCGGACGCGGCGAGGTCGGGAAAGGTGGGATCGTTCGCGATCCTGAGAAACATACGAGGGTCGTCGCGGAGGTGAACGCCGCCGCGGTCTCTAATGGTTTTGAGGTCATCGGTGTCATCGATTCGCCGATCCTCGGGGCTGAGGGTAACAAAGAGTTTCTGGGTGCCTATGCAAAACGATGAGCAGGAGAATGAGAATTTGCAGACCTTTGTCGAAGGCGTTCATTATTATTTTGACGAAGGCCGTCTGGTGATGACGGCAAAATATCTGCTTGACCGAGGATATTGCTGCGGCAATGGATGTCTCAATTGTCCCTTTGAGGCCGAAGCCGAGGCCGTCGCAGCGTTATGACCTTTGGTTAATGATGACACCGTTATAATAAATATATCGGAATATCATTCTTGTCGTCCTCGACATCGGGCTTTATAGTGTCAAATCCCGCCGGCTCTCCTTCGGCGACGATCCTGACAATGGCGTCTGTCTGAATGTAGTTAGACTCGGCTATTCTGTAATAAATGTGTTTACCGTCACGACGGGTTTCGACGAGGCCGTGATCGCGCATATATGCGAGATGCCGGGAAACTTTCGGTTGGCTTTCGCCGACCGCGTCGGCAAGGTCGCCGACCGCCGATTCGGCTTTAGCAATGAGGCTCAACAGCCGCAGCCGCGTCCTGTCTGAAAGTGTTACAAATAGAGCCGCCAGCCTCTCATATCTCTCATCTGACATATTTATCACCATTTGCGCACATATTACGCTAAGCATATATGTAATACAAGTTGCGAATGACCTCGTCTTGGGGCTACGATGATAGCCATGTCTGAAAGGTCTATCTATACCGACGCCGTCCATGCGGGCGATATGTCGAGCGAACACTTTGGGGCGTTGTCCACCCCGATCTATCCTGCATCGGTCTATGCGTTCGACGATGCTGACAGCGGAGCCGACATTCATAACGAAATAGTGCCGGGTTACTATTACGGGCGGCTCGGCAATCCGACACAGACCGCACTAGAGCAAGCCTGTGCCGCTCTCGAACAGGGCGACGCCGCATTTGCTCTCGCATCCGGAATGGCGGCGGTCTCTGCGGCGGTGCTGACCGTCGCGAGTGCGGGTGATCACATTGTTGCTCCGCGGTCGGGTTACTCGACCACGGCCAATTTTTTTAAGCATATCGAGAAAAAATTCGGTATCGAGACGACATTTATCGATGCGTCGAAAGCGTCCGATTATGAGGAAGCTATTCGCCCTAATACAAAGCTTTTCTGGATCGAGACGCCGTCTAACCCGATGCTCACGATCACCGATCTCCGAGCCGTTGCGGACATTGCGGGGCCTCGCGGGATAATGACCGTCGCCGACAATACATTTGCGTCGCCATTTAACCAATTGCCGCTGGCCTTTGGCATTGATGCCGTGATCCATAGTGCGACCAAGTATTTTGGCGGCCACAGCGACCTGACCGCGGGCGTCATTATCGGCGATCGAAAGATCGTGGAAGCAGCCCGCAGCGGTGCGGGTAAATACTATGGCGGTAATATCGCACCGCAGGTCGCGTGGCTCGTCATGCGCGGGCTTAAAACTCTCGCTCTCAGAATGGAACGTCATAATGCGAATGCGATGGCGATCGCCGAAATGCTTTCCGGACACCCGCGTGCGGCGGCCGTATATTATCCCGGCCTCGAGTCGCATCTCGGACATCATATTGCTGCTCGTCAGATGGCTCGCGGATTTGGCGGTATGATCGCTCTCGATCTCGGCACGCTTGAGGCGGGCAAGGCATTTGTCAATAATGTTCGGCTGTGCAAACTTGCGACCTCGCTCGGCGGTGTCGAGACGATAGTCCAGCACTCGGCATCGATGACTCATGCGACCTTTACCGCCGACGAACGCCGTGCCGCCGGCATCGGCGAAGGGCTTATACGGCTGTCGGTCGGTATTGAGGATGTAAATGACATCATAGACGATCTCACCCGGGCACTCGACGGCATTTCGCTGTAAACATATTCGGATAAGCATATATGTCATATATTCTCGCCTTTGATCAGGGAACGACCAGCAGCCGGTCGATCGTTTTTGATGCGTTGGGTAATGTTGTCTCGGCCGGCCAGCGTGAATTCAGCCAGATATATCCTCGGTCGGGCTGGGTCGAGCATGATCCTGACGAGATCTGGGCCACACAGTTTGCCACTGCCTGCGATGCGGCGGCAAAGGCCGGATTGTCGGCGTCCGATATCGCTGGCATCGGCGTCACCAATCAACGCGAGACGACCATCATCTGGGATCGCGAGACGGGCGAACCTGTTTATCCGGCGATCGTCTGGCAAGACCGTCGTACATCGCGTTTTTGTGACGAGGTCAGAGCGTCGCATAGTGCGGTCATCAAGGATCGCACGGGTCTCGAGGTCGATGCGTATTTTTCTGCGAGTAAGATTAGATGGATACTCGATAATGTCCCCGATGCTCGTCTTAGGGCAGAGGACGGTGCCCTTGCATTCGGCACGGTCGATACATGGCTGATCTGGAAGCTCACATGCGGCGAACTGCATATAACTGACGCATCCAATGCCTCACGGACGATGCTTTATGACATAAACACGCTCCGTTGGGATGACGAACTGCTCTCTATATTTGATATTCCGCGTGCGATCCTGCCGGTTGTCCGATCGTCCAGCGAGGTTCTCGCCGAAGTATCGGTCGAAGGGCCGCTCAAGGGCATTCCAATAGCAGGAGTTGCGGGCGATCAGCAGGCGGCGTTGTTCGGCCAGGCCTGTTTTGATGTCGGCGGCACAAAAAATACCTATGGTACAGGCTGTTTTATGCTGCAAAACACCGGCGAACGGGTCGTGCCGTCGGCAAACCGTCTCTTGACGACCGTTGCATGGCAGATCGGCGGCCGTACCGAATATGCTCTTGAGGGCAGCGTATTTATAGGCGGAGCCGTAATCCAATGGCTGCGTGATGAGCTGAAGATCATTGAAACATCTGCCGATGTCGAGCGTCTCGCCGGTGAGGCGGCTGACAACGGGGGCGTATATTTTGTACCTGCATTTGCCGGACTCGGCACACCGCACTGGGATCAGGATGCACGCGGTACGATCATCGGCCTCACGCGCGGCACGGGCCGGGCGCATATCGCACGTGCGGCCGTCGAGTCGATCGCATTTCAAACCGCCGATCTGCTCTCGGCTGTCAACGCTGACTCGGGCAATCAGCTGTCCGAGCTGCGTGTCGATGGCGGAGCGACCCGCAACGACGCTCTGCTGCAGTTTCAGGCCGACATTCTCGGCATACCTGTCCTGCGTTCGGCGGTGTCTGAGACGACCGCTCTCGGTGCCGCCTATCTCGCAGGTCTCGCTGTCGGGTTGTGGCCCGATCGAACCGAATTGGCAACCCACTGGAAGCAGAACGCCATCTTCGAACCTAAAATTTCGCCCGCCAAGGCGAGAGCTCTACTGGACCGATGGCACGAAGCCGTCGATCGCTCGTTAAATTGGGATCGCTCTCGATAGGCATCCGATTTTCGGTTGTCGTTCTCCGTCATACCGGCTGTAAACGGCATTTGCAATATAGTTGGTAAATAGATCTATGTTGGCCGAATAAGAGGTTTCTATTATTTGTGGCATACAACGACTGACTAAGGCCTAAATAACGTCAAACGATCCAAGTTCGAGTCCGATGGCAGTAATCTTATCAAACGATCTCAGTGCGAAGTTCTTTCCGGAGCTGTTCGCTCTACTCGTAGTTTGTGCCGCGATCATCGGTACCGGAGCATATATTTTTCTCAGGCTGATCGCTAGTAAGTTCAACAATAAACGTGATGATTGGCAGTCGGCGGCTGATGATCTGGGGTTGAGCGTTACGGGCGAGACGGGACTTTATAAGCCATTTGAGGGCGAGGCCGACGGACGTAAGTTTGAAGTGTCGCACGATGCCATTTCCGTCGGACCGAGTGCGGGTGATGACTACGCGGTGGTCGAGACGCATATCAACGTTCGTTTTCCATACTCATTCCAATTCAAACGATCCGAGATGGCTCACTAGCGGGTCGTGAGCTTTTTGACGGGCGACGACACAGGCTTCGAAGCCTTTGACAAGGTGTTCGAAACGACGACCTCGAGTCCAAATGCGGTAAACGCTCTTTTAACCGCCGAGCTGCCCGGCGGCGAGACGGTGACCTTTATGAACGACCTCCTGCTCACCGCCAAAAACTATCGCCGCGTAATCGTCACCGGTGTATCCATAACCCTCGGCATCCGCGCCAACCTCGGCGACTCAGACCAGATAAACCGCGCCATGCAACGCGCCGCATACTTAGCCACGCGGCTTGAGGCGTTGACGGGCCTTTAGTTCGACTCTACTCGTCGGTCAGTTGAATACTGTAGAACGGTGACCGTGAGACTTCTACGTTCGGATCGAAAAGAAAAAACGGAAGGCGGATAATTCCTCCTTCCGCTCAGGGCCTGGGCCCTTCGCTCGACGCCGTAAACGACCGCGACGTTCGAAAACTCTGAAACATTTGTTGCGGCGACAGCTCGGACCTTGTAGTTGTAGACTTGGCCGGGAGTTACCGGAGTATCGGTGTAGGTCTGTTTCTTGGTGATCGCCAATATTCGGAAAGGCTCGGTGTCGCCCGATAGTCGCCGGATCTCGTAAACCACCGCTCCGT
>Ga0153956_1000410_pt1 | contig 50076 bp, 45 predicted proteins | sample TSFL040MetaG_FD_104704 | JGI IMG/M metagenome (GOLD analysis project Ga0153956, IMG submission 104704) | Attine ant fungus gardens microbial communities from Florida, USA - TSFL040 MetaG | ecosystem: Host-associated > Fungi > Mycelium > Unclassified | place: USA: Florida, Wekiwa Springs... | reverse complement strand
TCGGCTCCGTTGCCGATGACCGTGGAGCCGAAGAGGTGGTTGATGGCGCCGTTGACCTGGATGCCCAGGTCGCTGTCGATCCACTTTTCGGCGAGGTCGTGCAGGCCGGTGTAGAGGTCGAAGCTGACGGCCAGGCCGGGGTCGGCCGGTTCGGCCAGTGCGGCGAAGGCGCTGTCCCAGTGGCCGGAGGACAAGAAGGTGTCCCACGCGGTGGCGTCGAACAGGGCATCACCGTCGAGGGTGTCTTCGGTGGTGACGAATGGCGTGAACAACACGTCCATCATGTCGTCGAGGTCGGCGTGCGCCGCCGGGGGCAGCGGCGTGCCCGCAGCGGTCACAGCCAAGAACGCGGCGATTCCGACAACCTTGCTGCCCACAACCTTGCTGCGGTGACGAGACATCTCGACGAACCCTTCTCACGACGGCCCCTTTTTCTGAGGCCTGTCTGAGAAGGTAAATGAGTTACTTAACAACGCGCAAGGGTGTGGCGGAAAAGCGGTGCGATTCAGTGCCCGGCAAAAGCGCCCATACCGCTGCTGGACTAGCGGTTATTGCTGGTGGGCGCGTTGCAACGCCGTAGCGGGGCGAAACGCGCGATAGTTCGCGACGACAACTATTTCCCAAAGCCCGATCAGCACTGGGTCGCGGCGCGAATCCACTGGCGACGAGCTTCGCTCTGCCCGGCCTCGGCGGCTGCGGCGCGAAGCAGGCGGATAACCCGCTGATGGTCGCCGTGGCCGACTCGCAGCTCGACCGGTAGATACTTTTGTTTCTTCATCTGTGAATACCCCCTGCAGGTCACGCAACGAGAACTGCAGTACCCGACCGCTGTGGGTGGGCGGTCAGTGCACGTATTCGTCAACGCCGGCGGCGCCGAAAAGTATCCCGATTCAGTTGACCAAAACGGTGAGGGTGCGCACGTGCGAGCGAAGACGTGACGGGCGTCACCCAGCCTTGGCGATGACGTGCTCGGCGAACCGCTCCAGGTTGCGGATCTTGGCGTCCAGCGGCTCGGTGTCGGGCCCGACGATGTAGGGCACTCGGAAGCCGACGATGGCGTCGGTAACGCCCTTGTCCTCCAGGCGCTTGATGCCGTCGAGCGTGAATCCGTCGACCGAGATCACGTGGATCTCGAACGGGTCATCGGCGCGGCCCTCCTCCTCGCGGAGCTGCCCCAGCCGGGCGATGAGCCCGTCCAGCTCGGCCGGGTCGCCGCCGCCGTGCATCCAGCCGTCGTGGCGTGCCGCGCGGCGCAGCGCGGCCTCGGCGTGGCCACCGATCAGGATCGGAATCGGCTGCGTGGGAGCCGGCGTCATTTTGGTCTTGGGGATGTCGTAGAACTCGCCGTGGAACTCGAAGTAGTCGCCGGTGGTGAGGCCCTGGATGATCTCGATGCACTCATCCATCCGCTTGCCGCGCCGGGCGAACGGCACCCCCATCAGTTCGTAGTCCTCCGGCCAGGGGCTGGTGCCCACGCCCAGTGCCAGCCGGTTGTTGATCATCGCGGCCAGCGAGCCGGCCTGCTTGGCGACCAAGGCCGGCGGGCGGATCGGCAGCTTGACCACGAACGGGGTGAACCGCAGCGTGCTGGTGACCGCGCCCAATGCTGCGATCAAGACGAAGGTCTCGATGAAGGCCTTGCCGTCGAGGAATTCCCGGTTGCCGTCGGGGGTGTAGGGGTATTTCGAGTCCGATTCGAACGGGTAGGCGATGCTGTCGGGGATCGTCATGCTGTGGTACCCGGCGGCCTCGGCGGCCTTGGCGAGCGGAATGTAGTAGCTCGGGTCGGTCATCGCTTCGGCGTAGGTGAACCGCACATCGTCTCCTGGTCTCGGGTGGTGGGGCGCTCTTCTCTGCATAGCAGATTGGCCCGGCCCGGCCCGAGTGGGGGAGTGCGATCACATGCGCGGCGGCATTGCGATCCGCAGCTCTTCGGAGTCCTCCAGGGGATACGGCGGATATCCGGCGGCGCCGATCACAGTCAACGTGCCCCACGGCGTTCGCTCGGCGACGCGCCCTTCGGCCGTGTGCTCGCCAATCCGGATGCTGACCTTCGAGCCGGTGGCACTGGCGCCCGGAAGGTCGTTGAAAAACATTCCCTGCCAATGATATTGGCCATCGATTGGATCGAAGTGCCCGGTCAGGCGCACACCTGTCGGGTAGTCCTCGCCGTTGTGGGTGAGAACCGCTGGGCCGTCGTAGGTTTCGGCGTTTTCCAGGTCGATCGCCTCTGCGCCGGTGAGGTAGAACCGGGAGATCCCCCGGGTCGGCAACAGTGAGTGCACCCGCAGTCGTGGCGAGCGAGACTCGATGCGGCTGGCTCCGCTACGCCGTAGGGCATTGATGAGCCGGGCCACATACCGGGCCTGCCGGCGGGTGTGCGGACCGGGGATGTGGAATCGGTTGGGGACTCCATGCCTGGCAACAGCGTCGTCGGTTGAGGCAGCGGTGCCGATCAGTGTGCGGGCGGTCAGTTCTTCGCCCTCGGCGGTGGTCACCGTCCACGTGTCGGTGCCGCTGTCGAATCGGGTGGTGACGTTCGTTGCCTCGACGGCGCGGACGCCGTCGATCAACCCGTGCAGGCGGGCCGGGTCGCCCAGCACCACCACGTCGAGGACGCCGTTGCGGCTCACAGGAATCCGGCCCGCCGCCACATCCGCCGGGCCAGTCCGCCCATCAGTCCGACTTCGGTGAAGAACGCGGCCAGCGGCGCGAACGACGAGCGGGACGCCGCATGGAAGTGCGGGTTGGCCCGCGCCACCCGGCGAGCTTCGCGACCGTCCAGCCCGACTCGGCTGTAGACGACCGGCAGCGTGAACAGGTGGCGGTAGAAGGGTCCTCCCACACCCTGCAGGTTGGCCAGCAGCATCCGGCGGTAGCGGGGCATCGCCGGGACGCTGCGCCGCAGACCGTCGCGGGCGTACTGAATGTGGCGGGCTTCCTCGGTGACATGGATGCGCATCACGCGCCGCACGATCGGCTGCAGGTCCGGGTCGTCGAGGATCTGGCGTTGCAGCGAGTCGAAGATCTCTTCGCCGACCAGCGCCGCTCCCCATAAGATGCTGCCGCGGAACAGGAACGGCAGCGCGTTGATGACCATGCGCTGGTACAGCTTCGGGCGTACCGGCACCCCGCCGATCCGGTCGATGGTCTTGCCGAACATCAGCATGTGGCGGGTCTCGTCGCCCAGTTCGGTCAGCGAGTAGTGGGTGGTGCGCGCGGTGGGGTTCTTGTGCATCATGTCGCGCAGCAGTGCCTGGTTGAGGATGTTCTCGAACCAGATGCCGGCCGACAGGACATTGACCAGCTCCTGGCGTGACATCTCGATCTGCTGTTCGCGGGTCATGGACTCCCACAGGCCGGTGCCATAGAGGGTGCACATCCGTGGCGGTAGGAAGAACTTGTCCTCCTCCAGCGGGGCGTTCCAGTCGATGTCGACGACCGGCGCGTAGGACTTTTTCACCGACCCCTTCAGCAGACGCTCGGCAAATTCCTCCCGGGTCGGTTCGCTCGGCCGCACCGCACTGGTCATGACGGAATCCCTTCTCGCTCGGACTTGTAAAAACTAGGAGTCGCACCAAGGCATGTCAATACCGGCGGTACCGGATACCTGCGGTTCTTTCTGTGATGCCGATCACACGCGCTGGCCTGGCGGTATTCCCGCTTGTACCGCAAGTTGGGCGTCCGCTCCCGTGCCGGGCTGTATGCCGCGCTCAATCCAGTCGACCGGATCACGGCTGGAGTGCCGGCCCGCGTCGGGGCTGCTGGGAACTGGCTTTAGTTGGCTGGGGCCTCACCTTCCGACGCAATTGACAAAGTCGGGTTTTGGTCGTTCGCCCCGTGGCAAGATCTGCGCATGGGACCATTCCTGCTCCGCGCCGCGCTCACCGGACTCGCCTTGTGGATCGTCACCCAGATCGTTCCGGGGGTCGCGATCGTCGGCGGTGACACCACGCTGCAACGGGTGGGCATCATCTTCGTCATCGCCTTGATCTTCGGGCTGGTGAACGCGTTCATCAAACCGGTGGTGCAGCTGCTGTCTATCCCGCTGTACATCGTCACCCTGGGCCTGTTCCACATCGTGATCAATGCGCTGATGCTCTGGATCACCGCGTGGATCACCGATAAGACCGCCAAGCACTGGGGCCTTTACATCGCCGATTTCTGGTGGGACGCGATCTGGGCGGCGATCGTCTTGTCGTTGGTGGGCTGGGTGTTGTCGCTGGTGCTGCGCGACGCCGGTCGCATCGCCAGGTAAGCGGGCAGGCTCAAGGGCATGCCGGAGCTGCCCGAGGTCGAAGCACTCGCCGATCATCTACGCCGGCATGCCGTCGGTTGCACCATCGGCCGGATCGACGTGGCGGCACTGTCGGTGCTCAAGACCTTCGACCCGCCGCCGACGGCGTTGCACGGCCAGCAGGTGACCGACGCGCACCGCTGGGGCAAGTATCTGGGGTTGCAGGCCGGTGAGCTGTTCTTGGTCGCGCACCTGTCCAGGGCAGGCTGGCTGCGCTGGTCGGATCAGCTGGCGGCCGCGCCGCTGCGACCGGGTAAGGGACCGATCGCGCTGCGGGTGCACCTGGGCGTCCCGGGGCAGGCCCCCGGCTTCGATCTGACCGAGGCCGGCACCCAGAAGCGGCTGGCGGTCTGGTTGGTCGACGACCCGGTGAAGGTGCCGGGCATCGCCACACTGGGGCCGGACGCGCTGGCGATCACCGCTGAGGAGCTGGCTGGATTGCTGGCCGGCAATACCGGCCGCATCAAAAACGTCCTGACCGATCAGAAGGTGATCGCCGGAATCGGCAACGCCTACAGCGACGAGATCCTGCACACCGCTCGGCTGTCGCCGTTCGCCACCGCCGGCAAACTGTCGACAGGTCAGCTGACCGCACTGCACGAGGCCATGCACGCCGTGCTGACCGATGCCGTCACCCGCTCGGTCGGTCAGCAGGCCGCCACCTTGAAGGGGGAGAAGCGTTCCGGTCTGCGGGTTCACGCCCGAACCGGGCTGCCGTGTCCGGTGTGCGCCGACACTGTTCGGGAAATATCTTTCGCCGATAAGTCATTTCAGTACTGTCCGACCTGCCAGACCGGCGGCAAGGTACTGGCCGACCGACGGATGTCTCGACTGCTCAAGTAATTCCTCGGCGCGATTTCGGCAGGCTGCGACCGCCGTTAAGCTGCCCTGGTGACCCGTCAGAGAATCCTCATCACCGGTGCCAGTTCAGGGCTGGGCGCCGGCATGGCTCGCGTTTTCGCTGCGCAAGGACGTGACCTGGCCCTGTGTGCCCGCCGGACTGACCGGCTTGATGAACTGAAAGCCGAACTGACAAAAAAGTTTCCGGGAATCAATATCGCGGTAGCTACGCTGGATGTCAATGACCACGACGAAATACCCAAGGTGTTCAACCACTTCGTCGCAGAGCTGGGTGGAATTGACCGGGTCATCGTCAACGCCGGCATCGGCAAGGGCGCTCCGCTCGGATCCGGCAAGCTGTGGGCCAACAAGGCCACCGTTGAAACGAACTTGGTGGCCGCGCTGGTGCAGATCGAGACCGCGCTGGAGATATTCAAATCTGCCGGCAGCGGCCACCTGGTGCTGATCTCATCGGTGTTGGGCAACAAGGGAGTTCCGGGCGTCAAGGCGGCGTACGCCGCCAGCAAGGCCGGGGTGTCGTCGCTGGGAGAGTCGCTGCGTGCGGAGTACTCGCGCGGACCGATCAAGGTGACTGTGTTGGAACCGGGCTACATCGAATCGGAGATGACCGCGAAATCGGCGTCCACCATGTTGATGGTGGACAACGAATCCGGGGTCAAGGCCATGGTGCGTGCCATCGAACGTGAAACCGGCCGGGCCGTCGTCCCGTCCTGGCCGTGGGCCCCGCTGGTATGGCTGCTGCGCCGATTGCCGCCGCGGTACGCCAAACGCTTCGCCTGAGCGTTCCGGCCCGGGTCAGCGGGCCATCCACTCCAGGGCTTTGGCTCGGCGGCGGTAGATCAGCAGCACCGCTTTTGCGATCAAGAACGCAACGGCCACCCCCATCAGAAGTGTGGATACGGCATAGGCGCCGTACTCGGCCCCGCGGTGATAGCGATCGTTGACCAACAGGGTCAGGGTCTGCGAGTGTCCCGGCAGGTTCGATGACACCATGATGACCGCGCCGAACTCGCCGAGGGTGCGCGCCGTGGTCAACACCACGCCGTAGGTCAGTCCCCAGCGGATCGATGGCAGCGTGACCCGCCAAAGTGTCTGCCATGCATTGGAACCCAGTGTGGCGGCGGCCTGTTCCTGTTCGATTCCGATCTCCACGAGCACCGGCTGGACCTCGCGCACCACGAACGGCAATGTGACGAAGATGCTGGCCAGTACCATCCCGGGCAGCCCGAAGATGATCTTGAACCCCAAGTTGTTCTCGACGAAACCCAGAGCCCCCGATGACCCCCAGAGCGCGATCAGGGCGACCCCGACGATGATGGGCGAGACGGCAAACGGCAGGTCCAGGATCGCCTGCAGTATTGACCGGCCGCGGAATCTATTGCGCACCAGCAGGATCGATGTCGAAACGCCGAACAACGCGTTCAGCGGCACCACGATGATCACCAGGAGCAACGACAGTTTCAGCGCCGAGACCGCCGCGGGAGTGCTGATCCAGGCCCAAAAATGGCCCAACCCGTGCTCGAACGTCCGGTACAGAATCACCGACACCGGAGCAATCAACATGACGCCGATGTAGGTCAGCACGGTGAGGCGCAGGACGTGGCGCTTCTCCAACTGCGTCGTCACTCGGACTCCTCCTCGCGCTTGGCCGCACGCCCGCCCACGGTCCGAAGGAGCACCAGCACCGCAAAGGAGATCGCCAGCAGCACGATCGATATCGCCGCCGCGCTGGTGTGGTCGTCGTTCTCGACCAGCGAGCGAATCCACTGCGAGGACACCTCGGTTTTGCCCGGCACGGCACCACCGATCGTCACGACCGAGCCGAATTCGGCGACGCATCGCGAAAACGCAAGTCCGGCACCGGTCAACAACGCCGGCCGCAAGGACGGCAGCACGACCGTCTTGAAGGTCACCAGGCGCGTCGCGCCGAGTGCCGCGGCCGCCTCCTCGACGTCCCGGTCGATCTCCATCAGCACCGGTTGGACGGCGCGGACCACCAGCGGAAGTGTGACGAAGGCCAGTGCCATCGCGACACCGGGTGGGGTGTGCTGCAGATGAATGCCGATCGGACTGGAGTTGCCGTACAGGGCGAGCATCACCAGGCTGGTGACGATGGTGGGCAGCGCGAACGGTAGGTCGATCAGCGCATCGATCACCCCCTTGCTGACGAAGTCGTCGCGCACCAACACCCACGCGGTCGCCAGGCCGAACGCCACGTCGAGCACGGTGACCAAGACCGAGATCGTCAGCGTTACGCGGAACGACTCAAGTGCTGCGTGCGACGTGACGGCCAGGCGGAAGCCTTCCCAGCCTCGGCCGCCGGCTTGCCAGGCGATGGCGACCAACGGCAGCAGCACGATGACCGACAGCCACAGGGTGGTCACGCCGATACGTAATGGCGTGATGACGGACCCGATCGGGGCGGCCGGGAGGACAACGCCTTCCGGCACTTCGGCGTCGGAGTGGGCAGGCTGCGCCGGCTCAAGTGCAGTGGCGACTGTCATTGGCTGGATTCGAAAGAAGAGTGCATGCTGGCCTTCCCATGCCCGAGATGTTTGGCACCGGTCACCGAAAGTGACTACCGAGAATTGGCGCGTGGCGGGGGAGTCAGCGACAACAGTGCAGAATGCCCGCGATGACGCTCCCGAGGGCGCCGCTGCGGCGGCCGAACGCCGCTGTGGCGCTCCGCCCAGCACGGGATGGCATCTGCATGGCCCGAAGTTTAAAGAAACCTGGACGTCGAAATCTTTGTCGTGCCGCGATAGGTTTCTCGGCCGGATTTCAACCCGTCGCACTTCAGCAGGGCCGACATCGGCGCCCGGGGGCAAAAAGTCAGCGTGAGAGAAATGCCGAAGGGTGTGGCTACTTCCAGTCCCAGGCCGACATATCGCCTGCCGGCTTGTTGTTGTAGTCGATCATGTAGCGCTGGTAGGAGACCGGCGCGACGTCGCGGGCTGCCGCTGGACGGGATCGGGCCACTTCGCAGGAACCGGACGCTGGCGCACCAGCTGTGGCCACCAGAACCACTTGCCCAACAGTGCGGCGATCGACGGGGTCATGAACGACCGCACGATCAAGGTGTCGAACAACAGGCCCAGGCCGATGGTGGTACCGATCTGGCCCAGGATCACCAGCGGGCTGAAGATGAAGGCTGCCATGGTCGCTGAGAACACCAGCCCCGCCGAGGTGACCACCGAGCCGGTTCCCCCCATCGACCGGATGATGGCGGTGTTCAGACCCGCGGGCAACTCCTCCTGGAATCGGGATACCAGCAGCAGGTTGTAGTCCGCGCCCACCGCCAGCAGCAGGATGATGGCCAACGGCACCACGACCCAGAACAGATGTATCCCGAAGATGTACTGCCACACCAGGACCGACAGTCCCACCGATGCGCCCAACGAGACCACGACGGTGCCGACGATGATGGTGGCGGCGACGAGGCTGCGCGTCACGATCACCATGATCAACAGAATGAGAGCGACGGCGGCCAACGCCGAGATCAGCAGGTCGTACTTCATCCCCTCTTGGATGTCCTTGTTGGTGGAGCCGATCCCCGCGACATAGATCTTGGCGTCCGACATCGGCGTCGCCTTGAGCGCGTCGAAGACCGCGTCCTTGATGGCGTTGATGTGCGGAATCGCCTCGGGGTTAGCCGGATTGCCCTGGTGGGTCACGATCATCCGGGCCGCCTTGCCGTCGGGTGACAAGAACAGCTTGAGACCGCGCTTGAAGTCGGCGTTGTCGAAGGCCTCCGGCGGCAAGTAGAACGTGTCATCGTTCTTGGCGTCATCGAACGCCTTGCCCATCGCGGTGGCGTTGTTCAAGGCTTCTTCGCTCTGGTTATTGATGCCGCCGGTGGTCGCAAAATTCGACAGTGTCAGTTCGCGGTTGCGCTCCTGAATCGCGATCTGGGGCGGCAACAGGGCCACCAGCTGTGGTTGCAGGTTGTCGAGGTTGTCGAGGCTGGCGGTGATGTCGCCGAACTTCTCGGACAGCTCTGAGATCCCGTCCAGCGAGTCGAACACCGACCGCAGCGCCCAGCACATCGGAATGTCGAAGCAGTGCGGCTCCCAATAGAAGTAGTTGCGCAGCGGGCGGAACTGGTCATCGAAATCGGCGAGTTTGTCGCGCAGTGCGTTCATCGTCGTGACGGTGTCGTGGAATGCCTCGGTCTGTTCATGGGTGACCGCAGCGCTCTGCTGCTGCAGGGCGAGCTGTTGCCTGAGCACGGCGATCGTGTTGTCGATCTCGCCGGCCTGCTTCAGCAGATCGTTGGCCCGGTCCTTCTGGTAGTCGAGGTTCATGATCTGGCTCGCGCTCGATGCGCTGATCTGGAAGGGAATGGAACTGTGCGTGATCGGCGTTCCGAGCGGCCGCGTGATGGACTGCACCAGTGCGATTCCCGGCGTGTGGAGCACTGCCTTGGCCGCGCGTTCGAGGATCAGCATGTCCGCCGGGTTGCGCATGTCGTGATCGGTCTCGATCATCACCAACTCGGGATTGATCCGCGCTTCGGTGAAGTGTCGTTCGGCGGCCTCCATCCCGACCACACCGGGCGCGCTCGCCGGAATGTAGGGGCGGTTGTCGAAGCTGGTGTGGTAGCCGGGCAACGCCAACAGTCCAATGAGTGCGATCCCTCCGGTGACCACCAGGATCGGTCCGGGCCACCGCACGATGGCGGTGCCGATCTTGCGCCAGCCGCGCGTCCGCTGAGCGACCTTGGGTTCCATCAGCCCGAACCGGGTGGCCATCAAAAGCACGGCGGGCCCCAGTGTGAGGGCTGCCGCCAAGGTGACGAGAACACCGATGGATGCCGGTATTCCGAGTGTCTGGAAGTACGGGAGGCGGGTGAAGCCCATACATGCGACGGCGCCGGCGATGGTCAGGCCCGATCCCACCATGACGTGGACGGTGCCGCGCCACATGTCGTGGTAGGCCCGCAGCCGCTCCATTCCCTTACCGCGGGCCTCCTGGTAGCGGCCGACGACGAAGATCGCGTAGTCGGTTCCGGCGGCAATGGCCAGCAGCGTCAAGAGATTCGTCGCGTAGGTGGACAGACCGATGACGCCGGCGTGCGCGAGGACCGCCACCACACCGCGGGCGGCGGCGAGCTCGATGGCCACCGTCGCGAGCACGATCAGCATGGTTGCCAGTGAGCGGTAGACGAACAACAGCATCAGGCCGATGACCAGGAAGGTGATACCGGTGACCTCGTTGGTGCCTGCGCTGCCGACCTCGAAGTTGTCGGTCACCAGGGGCGAAGCGCCCGTGACGTAAGCGCGGATACCGGGCGGAGGCGGTGTGCTGTCGACGATCTTGCGCACGGCGTCGACGGATTCGTTCGACATCGCCTCGCCCTGGTTGCCGCGGAGGTAGATCTGCGTAAGGGCCGCCTTGCCGTCTTTGCTCTGCGAGCCGCCGGCGGTGAGCGGATCGCCCCAGAAGTCCTGCACATGCTCGACATGCTCGGTGTCTGCTTGGAGCTTTTTCACCAGGCCGTCGTAGTACGTGTGCGCCTCGGGGCCCAGTGGCTCGTCGCCCTCCAGCACGATCATCGCCGCACTGTCGGAATCGAATTCGTCGAAGACCTGTCCGATGTGCCGCATCGCGAGAATGCCCGGTGCGTCGGGAGCGTTCTGCCCCACGGAACGTTCCCATCCGACAATCTCGAGTTGGGGCGCGATGGTGTTCGAGACTGCGGCGATGGCGATCCAGATCAACAAGATCGGAAGCGACAGTCTGCGGATGAGCCGGGCCGCCAGCGGACCTTCGGCTGGGGGAGCGGTGCGGTGCTCGCTCATGCCGTCTTGTCCAAGCAGGCGATGTAACCGTTCACGTTGTCTGATGAACGTTCGTCTTTGACGATGCCGTTGACGGTGATGCGGCAGCCGATGGAATTGCCGTCACCTTGGGCGCGCAGGTCGGCATACATCGTCGGGTCGTCGGTGGTCAGCGTCTGCGACCACGGCAGTGGAACCGAGTTGACGCGCTGCGGCTGAGCGTTGATGTCCAAAAAGTTGATAGTGGCCACCGACCCGGGCGAACCGAACACTTCGAACAACACGTGTTTGGGGTTGTAGCCGGTGTTCTCCAAGGCTTCTGAGCCGGGTCTGGACACCTCATTGTTAGACCCGAAGATGCCGCGCAGTCGGTCGACGCTGAACCCGACCAGGGCGACCACCACAACCACCACGATCACCACCCATTGTCGGCGTGCCACCGCGGTTACCGAAAACCTGCTCACAACAAAGCCCCTCGACGTCGGGTTGACGATCGCGCGACGAAGTGCGGCGAAACCGTCGCGCATGCGAGAACGGTACGGTACCGTACGCTCTATCGCAAGACACTTGACATGCGGACAATTCGCTGCTCTCGCGGTGGAGCGGCGGTGTGGTAAGCAAGGGGCCGATGATTTCCAAAGACAGCTGCGACGACTCGGAATGCCCGTGGAGCGAGCGGGAGGCCGAGCTGTTGGCGATCACGTTGGAGTTGCTGCGGGAGCACGGTTACGACCGGTTCAGCGTCGAAGCGGTCGCCACCAAAGCCAAGGCCAGCAAAGCCACGATGTACCGGCGCTGGCCGACGAAGGCCGACCTGGTGCTGGCGGCATTCATCGAGGGCACTCGTGACTCGGCCACCCCGCCCAACACCGGCTCGCTGCGCGGTGACCTGATGGAAATCGGCCGTTCCACCTGTGTGCAAGCGCTGGAGCACATGCGCACCATGCGCGCGGTGCTCAACGAGATGTCGCACAGCCCAGCGCTGCAGGAGGCGATGCAGCAGAAGTTCGTGCTGCAGCGCAATCTCGTGATCGACTCCGTGATGGCCGACGCCGTCGAGCGCGGCGAGATCGAAGCTGCGGCAATCAATCAAGAGGTCTTTGATCTGCTGCCGGGCTACCTGGTGTTCCGGGTTCTGGTTGCAGACCGGGAGCCGACCGAGGAGACGGTTCGGGTGCTGGTCGACGACGTGCTGATGCCCAGCCTGGGGGCCAAGAGTGGCGCGCAACGGCGGAGCTAGCCACCGTCGGGCAGTCGGAATTACGACGATGCCCGGCCGCGCTCGGCTCGGTAGCGGCGCACCAGCGCGTCGGTGGAACTGTCGGTCTGGGGCTGTGGCGACGCATCGTCGGTGAGCACCGGCAGCAGCGCCTTGGCCTGCGTCTTGCCCAGCTCCACGCCCCACTGGTCGAACGAATCGATGCCCCACACCACGCCCTCGGTGAACACCTGGTGTTCGTAGAGTGCGATCAGCTGGCCCAGCACCGAGGGGGTGAGCTGGGTGGCCAGAATGGAGGTCGTCGGGCGATTGCCGGGCATGACCTTGTGCGGCACCACATCTGCGGGGGTGCCTTCGGCGGCGATTTCCTCGGCGCTCTTGCCGAACGCCAGCACCTGGGTCTGGGCGAAGAAGTTGCTCATCAACAGGTCGTGCATGCTGCCGGTACCGTCCGCGGTGGCCAGGTCGTCGACGGGTTGGGCGAAGCCGAGGAAGTCGGCCGGTATCAACCGGGTGCCCTGGTGCAGTAGCTGGTAGAACGCGTGCTGGCCGTTGGTTCCCGGCTCGCCCCAATAGATTTCACCGGTGTCGGTGCTGACCGGCGTGCCGTCGGCGCGGGTCGACTTGCCGTTGGATTCCATGGTGAGTTGCTGCAGGTAGGCGGCGAAGCGGTCCAGATCGTTGGAGTAGGGCAGCACCGCGCGGGACTGGGCGCCGAAGAAGTTGGAGTACCACAGCCCGATCAGGCCCAGCAGCGCCGGAGCATTGGATTCCAAAGGCGCGGTGCGGAAGTGCTCATCGACGATATGGAAGCCGGACAAGAACTCCGCGAAACGCTCGCGGCCGATGACGGCCATCACCGAGAGCCCGATCGCCGAATCCACCGAGTACCGTCCGCCGACCCAATCCCAGAAGCCGAACATGTTCGCGGTGTCGATGCCGAACTCCTCGACCAACGCAGCGTTGGTGGAGACCGCCACGAAGTGCTTGGACACTGCGGCATCGCCCAGCGCGACGGTAAGCCAGCGGCGGGCGGCGGTGGCGTTGGTCAGCGTCTCCAGCGTCGAGAACGTCTTGGAGGCGACGATGAAAAGCGTGCTGGCCGGATCCAAGCCGGTCAGTTTCGCGGTCAGGTCGGCCGGATCGACATTGGAGACGAAGCGTGCCGAGATGCCGGCGTCGGCGTAGTGCCGCAACGCCCGGTCGACCATCACCGGGCCCAGGTCCGAGCCGCCGATACCGATGTTCACCACGGTCTCGATGCGTTTCCCGGTGGCACCGGTCCAGTCGCCGCTGCGCAACCGGTCGGTGAAATCACCCATCGTGTCGAGCACCGCGTGGACGTCGGCGACGACATCCTGGCCGTCGACGTGCAGATCGGCGTTGCGTGGCAGCCGCAACGCGGTGTGCAGCACCGCCCGATCCTCGGAGGTGTTGATATGCACCCCGGCGTACATCGCGTCGCGCCGGTCCTCCAGGCCGGCCGTCCGCGCCAGATCGATCAGCAGACGCACGGTCTCGGAGGTGATGCGGTGCTTGCTGTAGTCGATGTAGAGATCGCCGACGGTGGCGGTGAACCGGGTGCCGCGTTCGGGATCGTCGGCGAAGAACTCACGAAGGTGGGTGTCGCCGATCTGCTCGTGGTGCTTGCGCAACGCGTTCCAGGCCGGGGTGGTTGAGATGTCCGGGATCTGGGAAACGGAGCTCATACCCCGACAGTAGCGGCGGGGCGCAGGCGTCGGAACGGGGCCAGACGTTACATCGGGTCGTCGCCATCAGGCCAGCGGCGATCGCAAGCGCGGTGGGCTAGTGGCCGAGTCGGCCGCGTCCGAGCCGCAGCAACAACATGGCCAGGTCCTTGCCGTCCTGACCGAGCTCGCTGTAGCGCTCAAGGACCTTCATCTCGCGACTGTGCACCAGGCGGGTACCGCCGGACGCCATCCGGGCCTTACCGATCTCCTGCGAGATCTCGGTGCGGCGCTTCACCGCGGCCAGGATCTCGGCGTCGAGCCGGTCGATCTCGTGGCGCAGCTCGTCAATGTCGGGCAGCTGTTGGGGTTGGGCAGACATGATCAAAACTCCAGGTTCTCGCTGTTGGTGGTTTCTGGTCCCATCGGCGATCCGGCCTCACACAACAGACGAGCCCCGGGTCGGCGAAGCGGACCGCGGGGCTTGGCGTTGCAGCTAAACCACGGGCACCGCTGACCGGTACCCGTAAAAAAATCGACGCTGCATGTCGAGCACGAACCGAGTCTGCCACTAAGGGTCGTGCCAGCGCAAAGAGTGTCGCCGGGCGGCGGTACGTTGGGTTGCGATATGACAGTGCACGCGACTCCGCAGACCGATCACCTCCTCGATGGGCTCAACCCGCAACAGCGGCGGGCCGTGCTGCACGAGGGCTCCCCGCTATTGATCGTGGCCGGGGCCGGCTCGGGCAAGACCGCGGTGCTCACCCGGCGCATCGCCTATCTGCTGGCCGCCCGCGACGTCGGGGTGGGCCAGATCCTGGCGATCACCTTCACCAACAAGGCCGCCGCCGAGATGCGTGAGCGGGTGTCGAGCCTCGTCGGCCCGCGGGCCCGGGTGATGTGGGTATCGACGTTTCACTCCACCTGCGTGCGGATCTTGCGTAACCAGGCCTCGGTCGTCCCCGGTCTGAACTCGAACTTCTCGATCTTTGACGCCGACGATTCGCGGCGGCTGCTGCTGATGATCGGCCGGGACATGGGCCTGGACGTGAAACGGCACTCGCCGCGGCTGCTGGCCAACGCCATCTCCAACCTGAAGAACGAACTGATCGATCCGGACCGTGCGCTGGCCGACCTCACCGAGGACTCCGACGACCTGAGCCGGGTGGTGGCCGCGGTCTACACCGAGTATCAGCGCCGGCTGCGGTCGGCCAACGCGCTGGACTTCGACGACCTGATCGGCGAGACGGTCGCGATACTGCAGGCGTTCCCGGAGATCGCTCAGCACTATCGGCGCCGATTCCGGCACATCCTGGTCGACGAGTATCAGGACACCAACCATGCCCAGTACATGCTGGTGCGCGAGCTCGCCGGGCACGGCGGTTCAGCGAGGCTCGACGGAGGAGAGGCGAAGCTGGGACCGCCGCATGAACACGGCGGGCAGCCCGACGACATCCCCTCGGCGGAACTGTGCGTGGTCGGTGACGCCGATCAATCGATCTATGCCTTCCGCGGCGCCACCATCCGCAACATCGAGGATTTCGAGCGCGACTACCCCGATGCGACGACGATCCTGCTGGAACAGAACTACCGCTCCACGCAGAACATCCTCTCGGCAGCCAACGCGGTGATCGCCTACAACTCCGGGCGCCGGGAGAAGCGACTGTGGACCGACGCCGGTGACGGCGAGCTGATCGTCGGTTACGTCGCCGACAACGAACACGACGAGGCACGGTTCGTCGCCCAGGAAATCGATGCGCTGACCGATGCGGGCACGGTCAACTACAACGACGTCGCGGTGTTCTACCGCACCAACAACGCGTCGCGGTCGCTGGAAGAGGTGTTCATCCGCAGCGGCATTCCGTACAAAGTCGTTGGCGGCGTGCGCTTCTACGAACGCAAAGAGATCCGCGACATCATTGCCTACCTGCGCGTGCTGGACAATCCCGGCGATGCGGTGAGCCTGCGACGCATCCTCAACACCCCACGCCGCGGTATCGGCGACCGTGCGGAGGCCTGCGTTTCGGTGCACGCGGAGAACACCGGTACCGGATTCGCCGCTGCGCTGGCTGCCGCCGCTGAGGGCAGCGTGCCGATGCTCAACAGCCGTTCGCAGAACGCGATCGCCGCCTTCGTGGCGATGCTTGAGGAGTTGCGGGCGCACCTGAACACCTGCGACGACGACCTCGGTGGTCTGGTGGAGCTGGTGCTGGACCGGACCGGCTACCGCACCGAGCTGGAGGCCTCGACCGATCCGCAGGATCTGGCCCGCCTGGACAACATCAACGAACTCGTGAGCGTCGCACACGAATTCAGCATTGACCGGGCCAACGCACTCGCCGACCAGGACAGCTCACTTGAGGAGGAGGACGTTCCTGATGTCGGCGTGCTGGCGGCGTTTTTGGAGCGGGTCTCGCTGATCGCCGACACCGATGAGATTCCCGAACACGGGGCAGGCATGGTCACCCTGATGACGTTGCACACCGCCAAGGGGCTGGAGTTCCCGGTGGTGTTCGTCGTCGGCTGGGAGGACGGCATGTTCCCGCACATGCGCTCGCTGGGCGATGCCCGCGAGCTGTCCGAGGAACGCCGGCTGGCCTACGTCGGCCTGACCCGGGCGCGGCAGCGGCTGTACCTGAGCCGGGCCAAGGTGCGTTCGTCGTGGGGCCAGCCCATGTTGAATCCGGAATCGCGATTCCTGCGGGAGATCCCGCAGCAGCTCATCGACTGGCGACGGACCGACGTCACCGCCTCACCGAGCGCACCGGTCAGCGGCGCCGGCCGGTTCGGAACGCCCAGACCGGCACGGCCGGCACCGAGCCGATCGGGCAACCGGCCGCTGCTGGTGCTGGCGCCGGGCGATCGGGTGACGCACGACAAGTACGGCCTGGGCCGGGTGGAGGAAGTCTCCGGGGTGGGCGAGTCGGCGATGTCGCTGATCGACTTCGGCAGTTCCGGGCGGGTCAAGCTGATGCACAACCATGCGCCGGTGACCAAGCTCTGACCTTCAGGAGCCGATCAGCCAGCGTCTGGTGGCCGGGTGCAGTGCCGTCGCAACGGTCGCGATCTGGATGACCGGGATGACGTGCACGATCCCGGGCACGCGGGCACCGGCCAGGAACAGACTGCCGAAAGTCAGCAGGGCGACCACCGCTCCGACCGCGATCAGGTAGCGACCGACTGGGCGCCGCAGCAGCAGCATGATCACGCCGGACACCGTCGTCCCGGCGAAGACCAGACTCAAGAAGCCGACCGCGACGCAGAACAGCCGGTCGGTGTGCCACCAGCTGGCGATCAGGTCGGTGGAGACCACCGAGGTGGCCCAGCAGCCGACCAGGGCGAGCACGCAGGCGCTGATCGCGACGCCGGCTGACGGGCGTCGCGTCAGCAGCGCCGCGTGGGTGGGTTGGATGGCCGGCGGTATTCGCCCAGAGCTGGTGACGATAGGGATGGCGCCGGTAGGTGCCCGGCGGATGATGCGGCTGGGAGAACTCGCCGGATCGGTTCCGGAGGGTCTGGAAGAACTGGCGCCGGTAGGTGGATGGTGGCGGTCGCTCACCGTTCCAGATTAGGCGAAATTGATCCCGCGCTTGGCGAGCCAGGAGGCCGGGTCGATCCGGTTGGTGCCGTTCTGGAGCACTTCGAAGTGCAGGTGCGGACCGGTCGAGTAGCCGCGGTTGCCCATCTCGGCGATCTGGTCGCCGGCCATCACGCGCTCACCGACGCTGACCAGCGAGCGGTTGATGTGACCGTAGAGGGTCACGGTGCCGTCGGAGTGGCGCAGCTTGACCAGCATGCCGTAACCGGCGCTGGGACCCGACTCGATCACCACGCCGTCGGAAGCCGCCAGGATCGGGGTCCCGATGGCGTTGGCGATGTCGATGCCGGCGTGCAGCACGCCCCACCGGTAGCCGAAGTTCGACGTGAACGCGCCCTGCGTGGGTGCCACGAACAGCGGGCGCTGCAGCCGGGCTTCACGCTCGGCGCGCTCCTGCGCGTACGCCACGCCCTTGGCCAGCTCCTCGTTGTGCACGACGACGTTGGCAGCTGCCTTGACCGTGATCATCTGCAGGCCGTGGCTGGAGGTAGTGGTGGTGCCGTCGTCCAGCGTGGTCTTGCTGGCCGCCAGCACGGCGGGCCGGGCGACAGTGTCGCCGGACTGGGTGGCGGCGTGTGCGGCGGCAGCAGCAGCACCGGCGGCCATCGCGGCGATCATCACGCGGCTCTTGACGGCACTGGCGGGCTGACTGCGGTGCTTGCCGCGGCGCGCGGGCAGCTGGGCCGCCCCGTGCGGGTGGTAGTAGCTGGCCGAGTAGCCGCCGCGGGGGAATGCCAGTCGCAGTACCGGCATGTTGTCGGTGTCGGTCATGTCGTCCAGCTCAGGTGCCAACAGCACGTCGGACGTGTCGTCGCTGAAGGTGTCTTCGGGCCAGCCGAACTCGTTGAACGGAATGATGTCCGTGATCTCGGCGGGGCTGGGTGCCGAAGGCCGAATCGCAGCGGCCGTGGCGCCGTTTCGACGTCGAGGGAGAGCCTCGCCGGAAACCGGACGCATCGGTGCACCGTGCTGCATCAGCCTGGAAGTTCCTCTGGTCGTGATCAGAACGTTATAAAGACCTGGACCTGGTGACGGTAACCACTACCGCCGGGGCCTGGCAAGCTATCGGCCGAATCCAGCCGTTAATGTGAAACGAATCACGTTTTTCTGGCGGTGAGATGTGCCACAGCAGTGCTACGCGAGGAGGGAACCCCGCCGCACTGTCGATACAGTGCCTCGGGAGCTAAATCTCTCACAATCCGACAGCGCCGGCTTGCCGGCGACCCGTAATAAGACAGTGAGCCCATGGATCTTTTCGAGTATCAGGCGAAGGAGCTGTTCGCCAAGCACAACGTGCCCACCACTCCGGGCCGAGTAACCACCTCGGCTGAGGACGCCAAAGCCATCGCCTCCGAGATCGGTCGACCGGTCATGGTGAAGGCCCAGGTCAAGGCCGGTGGACGTGGCAAGGCCGGTGGCGTTAAGTACGCCGCCACCCCCGAAGACGCGTTCACCCACGCGCAGAACATTCTCGGCCTGGACATCAAGGGCCACATCGTCAAGAAGCTGCTGGTGGCCGAGGCGAGCGACATCGCCGAGGAGTACTACATCTCCTTCTTGCTGGACCGCTCCAACCGCACCTACCTGGCCATGTGCTCGGTCGAGGGCGGCATGGAGATCGAAGAGGTCGCCGCGACCAAGCCGGAGCGGCTGGCCAAGGTGCCCGTCGACGCCGTCAAGGGTGTCGACCTGGCGTTCGCCCGCTCCATCGCCGAGCAGGGTCACCTGCCCGCCGAGGTGCTCGACACCGCCGCGGTGACCATCCAGAAGCTGTGGGAGGTTTTCGTCGCCGAAGACGCCACCCTGGTCGAGGTCAACCCGCTGGTTCGCACTCCTGATGACCAGATCCTGGCGCTGGACGGCAAGGTCACCCTGGACGGCAACGCCGAGTTCCGTCAGCCCGGCCACCTCGAGTTCGCCGACCTGGATGCGACCGACCCGCTGGAGATCAAGGCCAAAGAGCACGACCTGAACTACGTCAAGCTGGACGGTGAGGTCGGCATCATCGGCAACGGCGCCGGCCTGGTCATGTCGACCCTGGACGTCACGGCCTACGCCGGTGAGAAGCACGGCGGCGTGAAGCCGGCCAACTTCCTCGACATCGGGGGCGGCGCCTCCGCCGAGGTGATGGCCGCCGGCCTGGACGTCATCCTGGGTGACAAGCAGGTCAAGAGCGTGTTCGTCAACGTCTTCGGTGGCATCACCGCGTGCGACGCGGTGGCCAACGGCATCGTGTCGGCGCTGGGGATCCTCGGTGACGCCGCGACCAAGCCGTTGGTGGTTCGGCTTGACGGCAACAACGTCGAAGAAGGCCGGGCGATCCTGGCCGAGGCCAACCACCCGCTGGTGACCGTCGTCGCCACCATGGACGAGGCCGCCGACAAGGCCGCCGAGCTGGCTTTCGCAGCCGGAAAGGACGCGTAAGTCATGTCGATCTTCGTCAACAAGGACAGCAAGGTCATCGTCCAGGGCATCACCGGTGCCGAGGCCACCAAGCACACCGCGCGGATGCTGGCTGCCGGCACCCAGATCGTCGGCGGCGTCAACGCCCGCAAGGCCGGCACCACGGTGGCGCACTTGAACAAAGAGGGCCAAGAGGTCAATTTGCCGGTGTTCGGCAGTGTCGCCGAGGCCATGAAGGAGACCGGCGCTGACGTGTCGATCGCCTTCGTGCCGCCGGCCTTCTCCAAGGACGCGATGATCGAGGCGATCGACGCCGAGATCCCGCTGCTGGTCGTCATCACCGAGGGCATCCCGGTGCAGGACAGCGCTTACGCGTGGGCCTACAACCTGGAAAAAGGGGGAGCCAAGGGTCCGCTTACCCGGATCATCGGGCCGAACTGCCCCGGCATCATCACCCCGGGTGAGTGCCTGGTCGGCATCACCCCGGCCAACATCTCGGGCACCGGCCCGATCGGTCTGGTCTCGAAGTCGGGCACCCTGACCTACCAGATGATGTACGAGCTGCGGGACTTCGGTTTCTCCACCGCCATCGGCATCGGCGGCGACCCGGTGATCGGCACCACCCACATCGACGCCATCGAGGCGTTCGAGAAGGACCCCGAGACCAAGGTCATCGTGATGATCGGCGAGATCGGTGGCGACGCCGAGGAGCGGGCCGCGGCCTACATCAAGGCCAACGTCACCAAGCCGGTCGTCGGCTACGTGGCCGGGTTCACCGCTCCGGAGGGCAAGACCATGGGCCACGCCGGCGCCATTGTGTCCGGCTCCTCGGGCACCGCGGCCGCCAAGCAGGAGGCCCTGGAGGCCGCCGGTGTGAAGGTGGGCAAGACGCCCTCGGCCACCGCGGCCCTGGCTCGAGAGATCCTCGAGAGCCTGTAGCTGTTTCTTGGCGCGAGCAGACGCAGGGTCGCACGCAAGCGGTGCTTGCAGCGCGACTCTGCGTCTGCTCGCCGTAGAAGGGTGAGCACATGAGCATCGATCCCCGCACTCCCGTCATCGTCGGCGTTGGGCAGGCTGCCGAGCGCATCGACGACGCCGACTACCGCGCGATGTCGCCGGTGGAGCTGGCCGCAGCCGCGGCGCAGGCGGCGTTGGCCGACTGCGGGGCGAACGTAGAACAGGTCGCGTCGGCCATCGACGCGGTGGTGGCCACCCGCCAGTTCGAGATTTCGATTCCGAAAGCCCCGGCGCCACTGGGCAAGTCCAATAACTTCCCGCGGTCCGTTGCGCGCCTGATCGGCGCGGAGCCGGTCCGAGCGGTGCTGGACAAGGTGGGCGGTCAGGGGCCGCAGAAGCTGCTCACCGAGTTCGCCGGCGAGATCGTGGCCGGCACCGCCGACGTGGTGCTGCTGTGCGGGTCCGACGCCACGTCAACGCTGCGCCACTTCGCCAAGGCCGACACCAAGCCGGACTTCTCCGAGACCATCGACGGGCAGCTCGAAGATCGAGGCTACGGCCTGGAGGAGTTCGTCGAGCGCTACACCGTCATCCATGGGCTGACCGGGGCGACCGTGCAGTACGGGCTGCTGGAGAACGCCCGGCGTGCCCGGTTGGGCATGAGCACGGCCGACTATTTGCAGGCGATGGCGGAGCTGTTCGCGCCGATGACCAAGATCGCCGCCAAGAACCCGTTCTCGGCCTCGCCGGTGGAGCGCTCGGTCGACGAGCTGGCCACCATCAGCGCCGGCAACCGGATGATCTGCGACCCCTACCCGCGGCTGCTGGTGGCGCGCGACCAGGTCAACCAGGGTGCCGCGGTGCTGGTGATGTCGGTAGAAGCCGCCCGCCGCCTGGGTGTGTCCGAAGACCGCTGGGTGTACCTGCACGGTCACGCCGACCAGCGTGCCCAGCGACTGCTGGAACGACCTGACCTGAGTGCCTATCCGGCCGCCATCACGGCCACCACCGAGGCTCTCGAGATGGCCGGGATCGGCTTCGACGACGTCGCGGCCATGGACCTCTACAGCTGCTTCCCGGTCCCGGTGTTCGCCATCTGCGACGCCTTCGGCCTGGTGGGCGACGACCCGCGAGGCCTGACCCTGACCGGCGGGCTGCCCTTCTTCGGCGGCGCCGGCAACAACTATTCGATGCATGCGATCGCCGAGGCCGTCGCTGCGGCGCGAAGTGTCCCAGGGCAATTCACGTTCGTCGGAGCCAACGGCGGCATGATGAGCAAGTACGCGGTCGGGGTGTACTCGACCACCGCGGTGCCGTGGAAGGCCGATCGCAGCGCCGAACTGCAGGCCCAGGCAGATACCGCACCCGCCGTGCCGGTCACCGAGAGCGCCGCGGGCCCGGGCACCATCGAGACCTACAGCGTCCGTTACGACTGGGAGACCCGGACCGGGATCATCATCGGTCGACTGGACGCCGACGGCACCCGATTCCTGGCGACCACCGAAGACGAAGACCTGGTGGCCCTGCTGTCCGACGGCGACCCGCTGGGCGCCCCGGTGACGGTGCACGCGTTCGACTACGGCAACCGCTGCACCCCGCGCTGATGTTCTCGCGCTAGGTCAGGACAACCCCAGCTTGGCGGCCAGGCGTTCCACGTAGGCCGCCACCTCGGACTCGGACTTGTCCGGCAACCCGAACAGCGTCTCGGTGACACCGATCTCGGCCCAGTGCGCGAGCTTCTCGGGCACCGGCTTGAAGTCCAGAGCCACGATCTGCGGTGCGCCGTCGCGGCCGGCGGCCGCCCAGGTGTCCTGCAGCAGCTTGACCGGCGCGTCGATGTCGAAGTCACGCGGCGTGGTGATCCAGCCGTCTGCGCTGCGGGCGATCCACTTGAAGTTCTTCTCGGTCCCGGCCGCACCGACCAGCACCGGAATATGCGATTGCGCGGGCTTGGGCCAAGCCCAGCTCGGGCCGAAGTTCACGAACTCGCCTTCGAAGGACGCTTCCTCCTGGGTCCACAGTGCCCGCATGGCCTCCAGGTACTCCCGAAGCATGGTGCGCCGTCGGCCGGCGGGGACGCCGTGATCGGCCAGTTCGTCAGTGTTCCAACCGAATCCGACGCCCAGGCTCACCCGCCCGCCGGACAGGTGATCCAGTGTGGCGATCGATTTGGCGAGCGTGATCGGATCATGCTCGACCGGCAGTGCCACCGCAGTCGACAGCCGCACTCGCGATGTCACCGCGCACGCGGCTCCCAGGCTGACCCACGGGTCCAGGGTGCGCATATAACGGTCATCGGGCAGCGACTCGTCCCCGGTGGTCGGGTGAGCGGCTTGCCGCTTCACCGGAATATGCGTGTGCTCCGGTACGTAGAAGGTGGTGAAGCCGTGATCATCGGCGAGTTTGGCGGCCGCTGCCGGGTTGATTCCACGGTCACTGGTGAATAGCACGAGCCCGTAATCCATATCTCCGATTAGAACGTGTTCCTGTTCGGCGGTTAACGGGGGGGTCCTTGTCGTGCAGTGTTGACCCAGCGACTAGGCCCGCAAGTGCGCTAGCGTGGATGGTCGAAGCGCGCCGCACCGCCCAAAAGCGCTCCGCCCACAAGCACAGGAGAGGTCATGACCTACTCGCCCGGGAATCCCGGCTTCCAGCCTTCTCAACCATCAGGCTCGTACGGACCATCGACCCCGTCGTTCGCAAAAGCGGGTGGAGATGCCGAGAGCAAGCTGCCGCAGTACCTCCGGATTGCGGTGGTTGCGTTGGGGCTGGGTGTCTACCTGGCGAACTTCGGGCCGATCGTGACGATCACCGATGTCGACTACCCGCTGATCCTCAGCGACGCCGGCCACACCGTACCGCTGGCGGTGCTGGCCGCACTGCTGGCCGCGGTGGGCCTGCTGCCCAAGGCGAAGGGCTACACGGCGGTGGTCGCCGTGGTCTCGACGTTGGGTGCGCTGCTGGCCATTTCGACGATCGCCGATGCCAGTGGCAGCTACTCCATCGGTTGGGGGCTGTGGCTGATCCTGATCTTCAGTGTCTTGCAGGCCGTCGCCGCGGTCGGATCGCTGCTGCTGGAGGCCGGGGTGGTGACCGCGCCGGTGCCGCGCCCCAAGTACGACCCCTATGCCCAGTACGGCCTGCCGCCGGGCGGTAACTACTACGGTCAGCCCGGCCAGCAGGGCTATGGCAGTCAGGGCCACCATGTCCCCCAGGGCCAGCAGGCTCCGCAGCAGCCTGGCTACCCGTCGTCGTACGGCAGCTACCCGTCGGCGCCTTCCAGTGGCGGCTTCGGCGCGCAGCAGGCACCCGTCTCCCCTTCGGCGGCCGCCTACAGCTCCGGCGCGCAGCAGGCGGCACAGCAGGGGCCGCCGACCCCGCCGACCGGATTCCCCTCCTACAACCCGCCGTCGTCCGGTGGGTCGGGGAGTGCGTCGACCGGTGGCCACAGCGCGGCCGGTTCGGATCAGAACTCGACGGGTGGCCCGCAGTCGCAGGGCGGCTCCACCTCGTCGGGGCCGGCGCAGCCTTAACCCGCGCCCGCGCGCCGAGTTGAACGTGCTCGTAGCGTGACATCGGTGACCGGCGGCAAACCAGGCTCGAATCCGACCCGCGACCTGGTCCGGGTCGCATTCGGCCCGTCCGTTGTGGCGTTGACGGTCATCGCAGCGGTGACGCTGCTGCAGTTGCTGATCGCCAACAGCGACATGACCGGGGCCTCGGGTGCCATCGCCAGCATGTGGCTGGGCGTGCATCAGGTGCCGATCTCGATCGGTGGCCGTGACCTGGGTGCGCTGCCGCTGCTGCCGGTGCTGCTGATGGTGGCCGGAACGGCACGCGCCACCGCGCAAGCCACCGCCCGTGGCGCCTCATGGTTCGTGATCCGGTGGATCGTGGCATCCGCGGTGGGTGGCCCACTGTTGATCGCGGCGGTCTCCCTGGCGGTCATCCATGACGCGGCCTCGGTCATCACCGAACTACAGACCCCGGATGCCCTGAGCGCCTTCGCACACGTGTTCTTGGTGCACGCGATCGGCGCGGCGCTCGGAGTGGGGACGCGGGTGGGCCGCCGGGCGCTGGTGGAGGCCCGGCTGCCGGACTGGCTGGCGGATTCGGTGCGAGCCGCGATCACCGGCATGCTGGCGCTGCTCGGTCTGGCCGGGGCGGTGACGGTCCTGTCCCTGGTCTGGCACTGGGGGACCATGCACGAGCTCTACGCGATCACCGACTCACTGTTCGGCCAGCTCAGCTTGACTCTGCTGGCCCTGCTGTATGTGCCCAATGTCCTCGTCGGCGCTACGGCGATGGCGGTCGGCTCGAGCGCACACATCGGCCCCGCGCTGTTCAGCGCCTTCACCGTTCTCGGTGGCGACATCCCCGCGTTGCCGATCCTGGCTGCGGCGCCCGCCCCGCCGTTGGGTCCCGCGTGGGTGGCGCTGCTGATCATCGGGGCGGCATCCGGAGTGGCCGTCGGGCAGCAGTGCGCCCGTCGGCCGTTACCGCTGCTTCCGGCCCTGGCCAAGGTGGCCGTGGCGGCCTTCATCGCGGCGGTCTCGATGGCCCTGCTCGCCTTGGCCGGTGGGGGGCGGCTGGGCAACTTCGGTGACGTCGGGGTGGATCAGTTGACGTACGGCCCCGCGGTGTTCGGCTGGTTCGCCTCGATCGGAGCGCTGACGGTGGTGATGATCGGCGGGGTCCGGGCTGATGCGGTGGTCGGCGCGCAGCGTGTGCTGCCACCCGCCCCGGAGCGGCCTGTCGAGCCCGAAGACGTCCCCGAACCGGGTTCGGCGTCCATCGCCGACATCGATCCCGAGGACCTCGTCGTGGTCGGGGAGCCCTTCGAAGCCGACGAGCTGTTCGACGCCGACTTCGAACCGGGCTTCCAGCCAGACGAGGTCAACGATGGCGGCGAGTTGAACTGGACGCCAGAACCCAAGCCGCCGCGAACGTTCCGGTCGCACGCGCCGACGCAGCCGCCGGGCCCGCTGGAAGATCCCGAAGACCTGATGTTCACCGACGACGACGGCTACGACCGCTAAATCGAGGATTTCAGCCCCGTATATATCCGACTCTGGCTGATCGAATGGAAGCGCCGACCGTCCGAACTCCAGGGGAACGACATGACCGACGTCGTGAGCACCGAGCCCGCCGGAAAGAACGGCCCGTCTGGTGTGCCCAGGCGTCGGACCCTGCACTTCGCTACGTTCACAATCACCACCGCCGATGGCGCTGACCCGCGGCGCCCGGCTTCGCCGCGCTTGCGATCACCGCGTTGCCGATGGCGCTGACCCGCGGCGCCCGGCTTCGCCGCACTTGCGAACACCGCGTTAGGCTCAATCACCGTGCAACCGATCCATGTGGCTCCCAGCGTCCCCGCCCGAATGGTGGTGCTGGCTTCGGGCACCGGGTCGCTGCTCGAGTCGCTGCTGGCCGCGGCGGTAGACGACTACCCCGCGCGGGTGGTCGCCGTCGGTACTGACCGGGACTGCCGCGCGGTGGAGATTGCCACGGCGGCGGGGCTGCCGGTTTTCACCGTCCAGATGGGCGACTATCCGAACCGGGCCGCATGGGACCTTGCGCTGACTGAGGCCACCGCGGCTCACAGCCCTGATCTGGTGGTCTCGGCGGGCTTCATGAAGATCCTGGGATCGCACTTCCTGAACCAGTTCCTGGGGCGCACCGTCAACACCCATCCGGCGTTGCTGCCCTCCTTCCCGGGGGCGCACGCGGTGCCCGAGGCGTTGGCCTACGGGGTCAAGGTCACCGGCTGCACCGTGCACTTGGTAGACGCGGGAACCGACACCGGCCCGGTGTTGGCCCAAGAACCGGTGGCCGTGCTCGACGGCGACGACGAAGACTCTTTGCATGAACGCATCAAGAAAGTGGAGCGCAAGCTCCTGGTTGACGTGCTGGCCGCATTGGCGACCGGCGGCGTGACCTGGAACGGACGAAAGGCAACCCTAGGATGACCGACGGCAAGCGACCGATTCGTCGGGCGTTGATCAGCGTCTACGACAAGACCGGACTGGTCGACCTGGCCGCCGGCCTGCACGCAGCGGGCGTGGATATCGTCTCCACCGGATCTACCGCCAAGTCGATTGCGGCCAACGGCATTCCGGTGACGCCGGTGGAGCAGGTGACCGGCTTCCCCGAGGTGCTCGACGGCCGAGTAAAGACTCTGCACCCGCGGGTGCACGCCGGGCTGCTGGCAGACCTGCGCAAGCCCGAGCACGCCGCGGCGCTCGATGACCTGGAGATCGCAGCGTTCGAGCTGGTGGTGGTCAACCTGTACCCGTTCAGTGAGACCGTGGAGTCCGGCGCCGGCGAGGACGAGTGTGTCGAGCAGATCGACATCGGCGGACCCTCGATGATCCGGGCAGCCGCCAAGAATCACCCCAGCGTCGCCGTGGTGGTCGATCCGCTCGGCTACGACGGTGTGCTGGCCGCGGTCAACGCCGGCGGCTTCACCCTGCAAGAGCGGAAGCGCTTGGCGTCGCTGGCATTCCGCCACACCGCCGAATACGACGTCGCGGTCGCCAGTTGGATGTCGTCGACGCTGGCGCCCTTCGAACAGGCCGGAGAGCCGCGTCACGCCCTGCCGGAATGGTACGGGCGCACCTACCGCCGCGCTGCGCAGCTGCGCTACGGCGAGAACCCGCACCAGCAGGCCGCTCTCTACTGTGACGCCGGCGCGTGGCCGGGCTTGGCTCAGGCCGAGCAGCTGCACGGAAAAGAGATGTCCTACAACAATTTCACCGACGCGGACGCCGCGTGGCGGGCGGCGTTCGACCACGAAGAGACGTGCGTGGCCATCATCAAGCACGCCAACCCGTGCGGTATCGCGGTCTCGGCGACCTCGGTGGCCGATGCCCACCGCAAGGCGCACGAATGCGACCCCTTGAGCGCGTTCGGCGGCGTCATCGCGGCCAACACCGAGGTCAGCGTGGAGATGGCGGAGTACGTCAGCACCATCTTCACCGAGGTGATCGTCGCGCCGGCCTACGAAGCCGGGGCGGTCGAGATCCTGTCGCGCAAGAAGAACATCCGGGTGCTGTTGGCTCCCGAGCCGCTGCGCGGCGGCGCCGAATGGCGGCAGATCAGCGGCGGGCTGTTGATGCAGAGCCGCGACGGCCTGGACGCCGCGGGCGACAACCCGGCGAACTGGACCCTGGCCACCGGGGAGCCGGCCGATCCGGCCACGCTGGCAGACCTGGTCTTCGCCTGGCGGTCTTGCCGCGCGGTCAAATCCAACGCGATCGTGGTCGCGGGTGACGGCGCCACTATCGGCGTGGGCATGGGTCAGGTAAACCGTGTCGATGCGGCCCGGCTGGCGGTGGAGCGCGGTGGCGAGCGAGTGGCCGGCGCGGTGGCCGCCTCGGATGCGTTCTTCCCGTTCCCCGATGGACTGCAGACGCTGACCGCCGCCGGGGTGAAGGCGATTGTGCACCCGGGCGGGTCCGTGCGCGACGACGAGGTGACCGCGGCGGCGGCCGAAGCCGGGATCACGCTGTACCTGACGGGGGCTCGGCACTTCGCGCACTAGTCCTTGACAAAAAGATTGCAGGTACTCACTATCTAACTCGACCCTCTGAGTTAGGAGTGCTGTGGTGGCTTACGACCTGATCATCCGTGACGGACTGTGGTTCGACGGCCTGGGCAACGCCCCGCAGGTCCGCACCCTGGGCATCCGCGACGGTGTTGTCGCCGACATCGTCACGGGGGAGCTGGATGAGACCGGTTGCCCGGACGTGATCGACGCGGCCGGCAAATGGGTGGTCCCGGGCTTCATCGACGTGCACACCCACTACGACGCCGAGGTGCTGCTGGACCCGGGCCTACGGGAATCGGTGCGCCACGGCGTCACCACGGTGCTGCTGGGCAACTGCTCACTGTCGACGGTGTACGCCGAGTCCGAGGACGCCGCCGACCTGTTCAGCCGGGTTGAGGCGGTCCCGCGCAAGTTCGTGCTGGACGCGCTGCAGTCCAAGAAGACCTGGTCCACACCCGCCGAGTACGTGAGCGCCCTCGAGCGGTTGCCGCTCGGACCCAACGTCAGCTCCATGCTCGGCCACTCTGATCTGCGGACCGCGGTGCTCGGATTGGACCGCGCCACCACCGACGGCGTCGTCCCGACCGATGCCGAGCTGGAGAAGATGGCCGCCCTGCTGGACCAAGGCCTCGACGCCGGACTGTTGGGCATGTCCGGGATGGACGCACCCATCGACAAGCTCGACGGCGACCGGTTCCGGTCCCGGGCGCTGCCCTCGACGTTCGCCACCTGGCGTGAGCGCCGTCGGCTGATCAAGGTGCTGCGCAAGCGCGGCCGGATGCTGCAGAGCGCGCCCGATGTCCGAAACCCGTTGACGGCGTTGAACTTCTTCCTGACCAGCAGCGGGATGTTCGGCCGCCGGCGTGGTGTTCGGATGAGCCTGCTGGTCTCCGCGGACGCCAAGTCGGCGCCGGGCGCGGTCCGGGTCTTCGGTCCGGGTGCTCGGCTGCTCAACGCCGTGCTGGGCTCCAGCGTGCGGTTCCAGCACCTGCCGGTGCCGTTCGAGTTGTATTCCGACGGAATCGATCTGCCGGTGTTCGAGGAATTCGGTGCGGGTACCGCCGCCCTGCACCTGCGCGACCAGTTGGAGCGCAACGCATTGCTGGCCGATACCGAATACCGCCGCAAGTTCCGCAAGGCCTTCGACCGCAAGAAGCTGGGTCCGTCGCTGTGGCACCGCGACTTCCACGACGCGGTGATCGTCGAATGTCCCGATGTCAGCCTGATCGGCAAGAGCTTCGGCCAGATCGCCGAGGAGCGCGGGCTGCACCCGCTGGACGCGTTCCTCGATGTGCTGGTGGACAATGGCGAACGCAACGTCCGCTGGACCACGATCGTCGCCAACCACCGACCCAAGCAGCTGGACAAGCTGGCCAACGAACCGGTGATCCACATGGGGTTCTCCGACGCCGGAGCGCACCTGCGCAATATGGCCTTCTACAACTACTCGCTACGCCTGCTCAAGCGCGTCCGCGACGCCGAGGCGGCGGGACGGCCCTTCATGAGCGTCCAGCGGGCGGTGTACCGCCTGACCTCCGAAGTCGCCGATTGGTTCGGATTCGAGGCGGGCACACTGCGTCAAGGCGATCGCGCGGACTTCGTGGTGATCGACCCCGCGGGTCTGACCGACTCGGTCGACAGCTACCACGAGGAGAAGGTGCCGTTCTATGGCGATCTGAGCCGGATGGTCAACCGCAACGACGACGCGGTGGTCGCGACCGGAGTGGGCGGCACGGTCGTGTTCCGCAACGGGCGGTTCTGCGACGGCTACGGCACCACGGTGCACTCCGGCCGCTTCCTGCGCGCCGGGTCCCGCGAGCTGCAATCGGTCTAACGCATGGCCAGAACCCAGCAGGAGCGCCGCGAGACCACCGTCGCGCGCCTGCTCGACGCCAGCATCGCCACCATTGTCGAGATCGGCTATGCCCGGGCCTCGGCCAAGGTGATCGCCGCGCGGGCCGGGGTGTCCGACGGGGCCTTGTTCCGCCACTTCGGCACCATGGGCGACTTCATGGCGGCTACCGCCCAGGAGGTGCTGCGCCGTCAGCTGGAGCTGATCGCCAAGCAAGTGGCGGAGATCCCGGCCGACGGCCCAGCGCTGGAGGCGGTGTTGACATTGCTGCGTGATCTGACGGCGAACTCCAACAACGCGGTGGTCTATGAGTTGTTGATCGCCGCACGCACCGATGAGAAGCTGCGGTCCACACTGTCGGAGGTGTTGAACGAATACGGTGCGAAGATCTACGACACCGCCCGTGGGTTTCCCGGCGCCGACGCATTTCCCGAGGAGCTGTTCCCCAACATCGTTGCGCTGCTGACAAACACCTTCGACGGCGCCGCGATCGTACGGACCGTGCTGCCACAGCCCGAGATCGAGGCCAACCGCATTCCGCTATTGCTGTCGCTGTTGCAGGGGCAGAGCTAGGCGCCGAGGGTCGACTCCGCGCTCGGCGCGGCGCTGGCGGTGGCGTACTCGATGAAATCCGCGATCTCGGCGACCGCCCGGCGCGCGTCAGGGTTGAAGTCGAAGGTGAGTTGGAACATGTGCAACGCACGGTCCCAGACCTGAACCCAGTTCGGGACGCCGGTGGCGGTCAGCTTGTCGGCCAACGCGAACGTGTCGTTGCGCAGCATCTCGTTGTTGCCGACCTGCAGCAGGAACGGCCCCAGCCCGCGCAGCTCCGCTTCCGGTGGCATCACCGGGAGCTCGCGGGTGCCGTTCACGGTGGCGAACACCCGGTAGATGAACATGAACGCCATGAACGGGAAGAATGGGTCGCGGTGGGTTCGCGCGGCTTCGCGTTTGATCTCCATGTCCGACGACGTCAGCGCTGACATCAACACCTGACCTGCGGGCGCCGGCAGCCCGGCGTCGCGCGCGGCGATCGCGGTGTTCACCGCCATCAGGCCGCCGGCCGAATCTCCCGCCACCACAATGTGATCCGCGGTGAATCCGGCGTCCAGGACGCGGCGGTAGGCGCATAGACCGTCGGCGACGGCCTCGTCGATGCCGGCCAGGGGCGCCAAGCGGTAGCCGACATTGAAGACCTTCGCGCCGGTGACCGCAGAGAGCTTGCTGGCAAAGCGGCGGTGCGAATTGAGGCCCAGTGTTACCAGTGCCGAACCGTGGAAGTAGACGATCACCCGGTTTGAGTCGCGTGCGCTCGGCGCCACCACCCACTCCGCCGGGCAGTCGGTCAACCGCTCCGGTGTTCACGCCATTCCGGAGAGTTCACAGTACCCAGGGTATCGGGTATTTGGCGCCTCGATAAACCGGCACGTCGTGACGGACTTTCCCGCCCGTCGTAGCGTGGAGTGGTGACCGCGCCGAATGCCCCGCACGATCTGCCCAAGACTCTCGGTGAGCTGCGTGCCGCCGGCCACCGCGAGAGGGGGGTCAAACAGGAGATCGCCGAGAACCTGTTGGCCCTGCTCGGCGACGGTGCCGACGTCGCAGCCATCTGGCCCGGCATCTTCGGGTTCGAGGACACCGTGCTGCCGCAACTTGAGCGCGCGTTGATCGCCGGTCACGACATCGTGCTGCTCGGCGAGCGCGGTCAGGGCAAGACCCGGTTGTTGCGCGCGTTGACCGGATTGCTCGACGAGTGGACCCCGGTGATCGCCGGCGCCGAGCTCGGGGAGCACCCGTATTCGCCGATCACGCCCGAGTCGATTCGCCGGGCCGCCGAACTCGGCGATGACCTGCCGGTGGTGTGGCGGCACCGCAGCGAGCGCTACACCGAGAAACTGGCCCCCCCCGACACCAGCGTCGCGGACCTGGGCGGCGACATCGCCCCGATCAAGGTGGCCGAGGGCCGCAGTCTGGGTGACCCCGAGACAATCGCCTACGGGCTGATTCCGCGGGCGCACCGCGGCGTCGTCGCCGTGAACGAACTGCCCGACCTCGCCGAGCGCATCCAGGTGGCGATGCTCAACGTGATGGAGGAGCGCGACATCCAGGTGCGCGGCTACACGCTGCGGCTGCCGCTGGACGTACTGGTGGTCGCCAGCGCCAACCCGGAGGACTACACCAACCGCGGCCGCATCATCACTCCGCTCAAGGACCGCTTCGGCGCCGAGATCCGCACCCACTACCCGCTCGAACTTGACGCCGAGGTCGGCGTGATCGCCCAAGAAGCGCACTTGAGCGCGCAGGTGCCCGACTACCTGTTGGCGGTGCTGGCCCGATTCGCCCGCTACCTGCGTGAGTCCCGTTCGGTGGATCAGCGCTCCGGTGTCTCGGCGCGCTTCGCGATCGCCGCCGCGGAGACGGTGGCGGCCTCGGCGCGCCACCGCGGCGCGGTGCTGGGCGAAACCGAGCCGGTGGCTCGGGTGGTGGACCTGAGCACGATCGTCGATGTGCTGCGCGGCAAGCTGGAATTCGAATCCGGCGAGGAGGGCCGCGAGCAGGCAGTGCTGGAGCACCTGCTGCGCCGGGCTACCGCCGATACCGCATCGCGGGCACTGGGCGGGATCGACGTGGGACCGCTGGTGGCGGCGGTCGAGAACGCGGCGGTGACGACGGGAGAGCGTATTTCGGCCAAGGCGGTGCTGGCGGCGCTGCCGGATCTGCCGGTGATCGACGCCGTCGCGCAGCGCCTGGGCGCGGAATCCGACGGCGAACGCGCCGCGGCACTCGAGTTGGCTTTGGAAGCACTGTATTTGGCCAAGCGCATCGACAAGACATCCGACGAGGGCGAAACCGTCTATGGCTAGGAGCCATCCTTTTCGAGCCTCCCGGTATTCGGCCTACTCCGGTGGGCCGGATCCGTTGGCGCCGCCGGTCGACCTGGCCGAGGCGCTGGAGGAGATCGGGCGTGACGTCATGGAGGGGACGTCGCCGCGGCGGGCGCTGCAAGAGCTGCTGCGCCGTGGCACCAAGAACCTGACCGGGGCTGATCAGCTGGCTGCCGAGGCGCAACGACGGCGTCGGGAATTGTTGCGCCGCAACAATCTGGACGGCACCCTGGCCGAGGTCAAGAAACTGCTCGACGAAGCGGTGCTCGCCGAACGCAAAGAGCTGGCCCGCGCCCTCGATGACGACGCCCGCTTCGCCGAGATGCAGATCGAGGGGCTGTCGCCGTCGCCGGCCAAAGCGGTGCAGGAGCTGGCCGACTACAACTGGCGCAGCAGCGAGGCCCGCGAGTCCTACGAGAAGATCAAGGACCTGCTCGGCCGCGAGATGCTCGACCAGCGTTTCGCCGGCATGAAGCAGGCGCTGGAAGGCGCTACCGACGCCGATCGGCAACGGGTCAGCGACATGCTCGACGATCTCAACGACCTGTTGGACAAGCACTCTCGCGGCGAAGATGCCCAGCAAGACTTTCAGCAGTTCATGGACAAGCACGGCGAGTTCTTCCCGGAGAACCCGCGCAATGTCGAGGAGTTGCTGGATTCGCTGGCCCAGCGGGCGGCGGCCGCGCAGCGCTTCCGCAACAGCCTGAGCGCCGAGCAGCGTGCCGAGCTGGATGCGTTGGCCGAGCAGGCGTTCGGCTCGCCGGCCTTGCAGCAGGCACTGGGACGCCTGGACGCGCATCTGCAGGCGGCGCGGCCGGGAGAGGACTGGACCGGTTCGTCGGAGTTCTCCGGCAACAACCCGCTCGGCATGGGGGAGGGCGCCCAGGCCCTGGCCGATATCGCCGAGCTCGAGCAGCTGGCCGAGCAGCTGTCGCAGGCGTATCCGGGTGCGAGCATGGACGACGTCGACCTGGACGCCCTGGCCCGCCAACTCGGTGACCAGGCTGCTGTCGACGCGCGCACGCTGGCCGAGCTGGAACGTGCGCTGCTCAACCAGGGGTTCTTGGATCGCAGTTCCGACGGGCAGTGGCGGCTGTCGCCGAAGGCGATGCGCCGGCTGGGCGAAACCGCGCTACGCGATGTGGCGCGCCAACTTTCGGGACGCCGCGGCGAACGCGACCACCGTCGGGCCGGGGCGGCCGGCGAGCTGACCGGGGCGACTCGGCCGTGGCAGTTCGGCGACACCGAACCATGGAACGTCACCCGGACCCTGACCAACTCGGTGCTGCGGCAAGTCGCCGGCGGTTCAGCCAGCGGTCGGCTGTCGATCAGCGTGGATGACGTCGAGGTCTCCGAGACCGAGACTCGCACTCAGTCCGCCGTTGCGCTGCTGGTGGACACGTCGTTCTCGATGGTGATGGACAACCGCTGGCTGCCCATGAAGCGCACTGCGCTGGCGTTGAACCACCTGATCAGCACCCGATTCCGTTCAGATGCGTTGCAGATCATCGCGTTTGGCCGCTATGCGCGCACCGTGTCCGCCGCGGAGCTGACCGGCCTGGAAGGCGTCTACGAGCAGGGCACCAACCTGCACCATGCGCTGGCGCTGGCAAGCCGGCACCTGCGCCGCCACCCCAACGCCCAGCCGGTGGTGCTGGTGGTCACCGACGGGGAGCCGACGGCGCACCTGGAGGACTATGACGGCGCAGGAGCGGGTTCTGCGGTGTTTTTTGACTACCCGCCGCACCCGCGGACCATTGCCCACACTGTGCGGGGCTTCGACGACGTCGCCCGGCTCGGTGCCCAGGTGACGATCTTCCGGCTGGGCGACGATCCCGGGCTGGCCCGCTTCATCGACCAGGTGGCGCGGAGGGTCCAGGGCCGAGTGGTGGTGCCTGAACTCGACGGTCTGGGGGCGGCGGTGGTCGGTGACTATCTGCGCTCGCGTCGGCGTTAGTCGGCGCGAGCGTCGGTTCGGCCTAGGGGGGTCACCGGGAGAGCAGGCGGCGCTTTTGTGCGGCGAACTCCTCGCCGGTCAGATAGCCGGCGTCGTGCAGCTCGCCGAGTTCGCGGATCCCGGCCGCCAGCTCCATCACCGTGGCCAGCGGGGAAGGCGCCGCCCCCGCCACTGTCTGTTCCGTCGACTCCGACGACGGCTTGCCCGATCCTGCGGAAGCCGTGGCGGCAATCGCCTTCCCGGACTCCGGGCGGCGCTGGTTCATGACGCCGGCCAACGCACTGCCGCCCATTCCGGCCAGGGCCATCTGGCCGAATGCGGCTCCCAGTCCAGCTGGCGACGTGGCGGGTAGCGCAGCGCCCAGCGGCTTCGAGGAGCTGGCGTGGCGGATTTCCGGGGCCAGCTCGGCCCAACTGATCGGCGTCGAGAGCGGCCCGAGTGGGAACGCCTCGCCCAAGGAGGCCACGATCGCTTCGTGGGGAACTCGGAGGCTGTTGGCCGACGGCAGTTCCTGGTGCACCCCCAGTTGGTCCAGAGCGTTCAAGATGCGTTGCTGGCCGGCGCGGAGCACGTCCTGGGTGTCGAAGATCTCTTGGGAGTCCTGCTCCGCGAAATGCATTGCCGCGCCTGCCAGGAAGACACCGAGGACCGACAACGGCAGGGCAACGCCGACACCGAGCTCGTCGGCAATGATCCCCAGCCAGTCAAAGGGCCCGGACGGTAGGTCGGCCGGTGCCGGCAGGGTCGTCAACGGCGATGAGGCGTCCGATGAGCCCGGGCCAGACAGTGCCGAGGCCAGTCGTGACGACACCGCCTGCGCGATGTTGCCGGTCGGGTCACCCTGCCCGCCGGTCTGGCCCAACGATCCGGCGGGGTTGGCGGTCTGCGGCGGCGGCGCGAACGGCTCCAGCTCGGAGGCGGTCGCCGACAGGGCCGAGTAGCTGTACATCGCGGTGGCGTCCTGCGCCCACATTTCGCCGTACTGTGCTTCGGTGGCCGCGATCGCCGCGGCATTCTGGCCGAACACATTGGTGGCCAACAACGTCAACAACTGCGCGCGGTTGGCCGCGACGACCGACGGGGGCACCGTCAAGGCAAACGCGGCCTCAAAGGCGGCCACTGCCGCTTTGGCTTGCAGGGCAGTCGTTTCGGCCTGAGTTGCGGTGGTGTTCAACCACGCCACGAACGGCGTGGCGGCGGCCGTCATCGCCGCCGAAGACGGGCCCGACCATCCCGCGCTGGCCAGCTCAGCCACCACTGACTCGTAACCTGCTGCCGCCGTGTGTAGTTCGGCCGCCAGTCCGCTCCATGCAGTCGCAGCGGCGAGCATCGGCCCTGCGCCGGCGCCAAGGTACATGAGGCCGGAGTTGACTTCCGGCGGCAACGCCGCGAAATTCATTGGCGGTGCACGCCGGGCGTAGCTCGACGCAGCGCTGGGGTGGAGTGGTCCATTGCAGTTGCATCCCTCCGGTCACGGGTCGGTGGTGGTGTGATCCGTAGATCTAACTCGACCGGCGCTCCACCGGGGGGCTCGACACTCCGGGGCGGCAGACACCTCGACCATGGCGTCAAAGCCGACGATGCGCTGGGCGCACAACTATTCTCCGAGCCGGAACCGGTGACTCGCCATGGTGTTTGACACCCATTCGCGTGTCACGGCAACCCGTATGGACATTGTGTTCCGCGCAGACCAGGGTGGTGGTATGAGCCGTTGGACTGGGCTCGTCGACCGATTTCGGTGGCGGGCGAGCGCGCCCGCGCGGGGGTTGTTTCGGCGTGTCGTCCTGATCAACGGTTTGGTCTTCACCTTCGGCACCCTGGTGCTGGCCGTGTCGCCGGCCACCGTGTCGGGACCCGTCCGATTGGCCGAGATCCCGGTGCTGCTCATCGGGCTGGCAGTCGTGGTGGGGGCCAATGCCCTGCTGTTGCGGTCAAGTCTGGCCCCGCTGGACCGGCTCGCGGCGTCCATGCGGCGGGTTGATCTGCTCCGCCACACCGACCGGGTGGACGATTCGGGCGACGGTGATCTGCACCACGTCATGGGGTCGTTCAACGCCATGCTGGACCGGCTGGAAACCGAGCGCGCCTCCTCGAGTGCCTTGGTGCTGGTCGCGCAGGAGAACGAGCGGCAGCGGATCGCCAGAGAGTTGCACGACGAGATCGGCCAAACCCTCACCGTCGCCCTGCTCACCCTCAAACGAGCCGTCGACGCCGCGCCGGAGGCAATACGCGGTGATCTCGCCGATGCGCAGGAGATCGTGCGGGCGAGTCTGGACGAAGTGCGGGGCATTGCGCGGCGGCTGCGCCCAGATGCCTTGGAAGACCTTGGCCTGCAGAGCGCCCTGCAGGCACTGTGCAATCAGTTCACCCAGGCGAGCGGCATCGACGTCGTCAAAGACATTGGCCCGCAGGCAGAACGGCTGAATCCCAACGTGGAGTTGGTGTGCTATCGCATTGTGCAGGAGAGTTTGACCAACATCGCCCGGCATTCCGGTGCGCAGAAGGTGTGGCTGGACTTGCATGTCGACGCAGCGGGGGAGCTGACCCTGCGGATCTCCGATGACGGCAGGGGCGGGCTGAATGGCGAAGGTGCGGGAATCACCGGAATGCGCGAGCGCGCACTGCTGGTGCACGGCACCCTGACCATCACCTCGTCGGCCGACCAGGGCACCGAAATCCGGCTGGTGGTGCCGGCCCGACCGGGGGCGGGACGGTCATGATGCCGACGCAACCGGCACGCATCCTGCTGGCCGACGATCACGCCCTGATGCGCAGTGGCCTGCGGATGATCCTGGACGCCGAGCCGGACCTGTCCGTGGTCGCCGAGGCCGCCGACGGTGCCGAGGCGCTCGTGGTGTTGCAGGAAACCCCCGTCGATCTGGCCATTTTGGACATCGCGATGCCGCGGATGACCGGACTGCAGGCCGCCCGCGAGATCAACCGCAACCATCCCCACGTACGGGTGCTGATGCTGTCGATGCACGACAACGAGCAGTACTTCTTCGAGGCCCTCAAGGCCGGCGCGTCGGGCTACGTCTTGAAATCGGTCGCCGACCGTGACCTGCTCGAGGCCTGCCGGTCGACGATTCGCGGTGAGCCGTTTCTGTACGCCGGGGCGGTGACGGCGCTGATTCGGGACTACCTGCATCGGGCGCGGCATGGCAATACGTTGCCGGAAACCATCCTCACCCCGCGTGAAGAGGAAGTCCTCAAGTTGATCGCCGAGGGCTTTTCGGCGCGGGAGATCGCCAAGACGCTCGGCATCAGCGCCAAGACTGTCGACCGACACCGGACCAACACACTGCAGAAATTGGGCCTGCGAGACCGCCTGGCGCTCACCCGGTATGCCATCAGGACCGGATTAATCGAGCCGTAACGGGTTGCCGCCCTCACGAGTAATGGGAGTTTAACCCCCCGCCGAATGGGGGTTGTATTCCATGGCGCGCCGCCGCCGCACCACACAGACTGGTTTCAGTGGTGGTGGGAGATGTGTGCGGACGTGCTCTGGGCGCGTCCGCGGTCTCCTCGCGATTGCCGCCACGACTGAACGCATCGACTTAAACGAAACGGCCCGTGGAGCGTGATGCTGGCGATACTGCTTGCCCATGTTGTTGGCACAGCTGCTGCGCCGGCGTTGGTGCGCAGGTGGGGCAGGGCGGCTTTCTATCCGCTGGGTTCGATCCCGCTGGTATCGCTCGGCTGGGTGGTGGCGAACTGGCCGGCGGGTCCGGCTGCCGATCATCGCGTCACGGTGCCCTGGGTGCCCGGGCTGTCGATGGACATCGCGCTGCGGTTCGATTCGCTGAGCGCGATCATGTGCGTGCTGGCCCTGGGGATCGGCGCCCTGGTCCTGTTCTACTGCGCCGCATACTTCCGGCCAGTCGGGAACCACGAAGCTGATCCGCGGTTGCCCAGCTTTGCCGCGAAGATGGTCGGATTCGCCGGAGCGATGTTCGGGCTGATGGTCGCGGACAACGCGTTGGTGCTCTACGTGTTCTGGGAAATGACGACGGTGTTGTCGTTCCTGCTGATCGGTCACTACGCCGAACGTGCCGTCAATCGCCGGGCCGCCACCCAGGCACTGCTGGTGACCACCGCCGGCGGGCTGGCCATGCTGGTCGGCATCATCATGGTGGGCAACGCCGCCGGCACCTACCTGCTCTCGGAGCTGGTGGCCCATCCGCCGTCGGGCACCGTGGTCAGCGTCGGGGTGCTGCTGATCCTGATCGGTGCGCTGAGCAAGTCGGCGATCGTGCCGCTGCACTTCTGGCTGCCCGGCGCCATGGCGGCACCGACACCGGTCAGTGCCTACCTGCATGCCGCGGCGATGGTCAAGGCCGGGATCTACCTGGTGGCCAGGCTGGCGCCGGGGTTCGCCGATTCGCCCGCGTGGCGGCCGACGCTGGTCATTCTCGGTCTGGCCACCGCGCTGCTGGCCGGATGGCGGGCCGTGCGCGAATACGACCTGAAGCTGTTGCTGGCCTACAGCACCGTCAGCCAGTTGGGTCTGATGATCGTGCTGGTCGGGGCCGGTACCGGTGATCTCATGCTGGCCGGGTTGACTGCCATGTGCGCGCACGCGGCCGCCAAGGCCACGCTGTTCATGGTGGTCGGGATCATCGACCATGCCACCGGCACCCGCGACCTGCGCGAACTGGCCGGATTGGGACGCCGCTGCCCGGGACTGTTCGTGATCGCCGCCGCGGCCGCCGCCAGCATGGCCGGAGTGCCGCCGTTCGTGGGCTTCATCGCCAAGGAGACCATTTTCGGGGCCGAGGCACAGTCCCCGGTCCTGGGTTCGTCTGGTCCGTACGTGCTGGCCGCCGGCGTGCTCGCCTCGATGTTCACCGTGATCTACAGCGTGCGATTCGTCTGGGGCGGCTTCGCCGGCAAGGGCCGGTCCGCGCCGAGTGCGGCGGTGGCGGGCCTGCACCGCCCCGACGCGGCGTTCCTGGCGCCGCCGGCGGTGCTGGCCGGCGCCAGCCTGGCCTTGGGGTTGTGCGCGCTGACCCTCGACACCGCGTTGCGCAGCTACGCCGACACTGTCGATCAGACGCCCGAAGGCGCCAGATATCACCTGGCGCTGTGGCACGGCGTGGGTCTGCCGGTGTTGCTGTCGGCGCTGGTCTTGGTGGTCGGTTCCAGCGTGTTCGCCGCCCGCGGCCGGTTGGGTCTGTCCCGGCTGCGCCGGTTGCCGACGGGCAAGGCGGACCGTGTCTATGATGACGTGCTGCGGCTGCTCGATGTGGCGGCGGTGCGGCTGACCGGCATCACCCAGCGCGGCTCCCTGCCGGTTAACCAGGGGATGATCTTCGCGACGCTGGTGGTGCTTCCGCTGACGGCGCTGGCATTGGGCGCGCGCAACCACGTCGAGCTGGCGTTATGGGACACGCCGCTGCAGTTGACGGTCGCGGTGCTGGTGGTCGCCGGCGGGATCGGCGCGACTATGGCTCGCAACCGGCTGTCCACGGTGTTGATGGTCGGGGTCACCGGCTACGGCTGCGCCGCGGCCTTCGCCTTTCACGGCGCGCCCGACCTGGCGCTGACCCAGCTACTGGTCGAGACCGTGACGATGGTGATCTTCGTGCTGGTGCTGCGCACGCTGCCGGCCGAGGCGGAACGGCCCACCATGGCACTGAACCGGCTGCCGCGCATCTTGCTGGCCGCAGCGGTGGGCATCAGCGTCGCCGTGCTGGCTGCCTTCGCCATGGCGGCGCGCACCCAAGACGGGGTGTCCGTGGCGCTGCCCGAGGCCGCCTACGTCCGCGGCCACGGCGCCAATACCGTCAACGTGCTGCTGGTCGACATCCGGGCCTGGGACACCCTCGGTGAGATCTCGGTGCTGCTGGTCGCCGCCACCGGTGTGGCCTCGATGGTGTTCCGCAACCGCCGGTTCGGCCGGGCGCCACGGATCGTCGACGCCGGCGCCCCGCGCAAGACCGCGGGTCCAGACCCCCGAGCCACCCCCTACAGCCCGGCGATCGGGTCCACCACCTGGCTGCGGGGCAGCGCCTACCACGATCCCAATGAGCGGTCGCTGGTGCTGGAGGTCGCGACCCGGATCATCTTCCCGCTGATCATGGTGGTCTCGATCTACTTCCTGTTCGCCGGGCACAACTATCCAGGCGGCGGCTTCGCCGGCGGCCTTGCCGCCGGACTCGGGCTGGCGTTGCGCTATCTGGCCGGCGGGCGCTACGAGCTCGGCGAGACGCTGCCCGTGGACTCCAGCAAGATCCTGGGCGTCGGACTGGCTCTGGTCGGAGGCACGGCGCTGGGGTCGCTGTTCCTGGGATCGCCGGTGCTGTCCTCGGCGGTGCTGAGCTTCACGCTTCCGGTGCTGGGCCACGTCAACGTGGTGACGTCGTTGTTCTTCGATCTGGGTGTGTACCTGGTGGTGGTCGGCATGGTGCTCGATGTGCTGCGCAGCCTGGGCGTGCGATTGGACCAGGAGTTGGAAAATGCGGCATCGCTTCCATCCCGACCGATGGCAGGAGTGTCATGACCGCGCATCTGGTTCCGCTACTGATGGCCGCCGGGCTGACCTCCTGCGGGGTCTACATGCTGCTGGAGCGCAGCCTCACCCGAATGTTGTTGGGCCTGATGATGATCGGCAATGCCGTCAATCTGTTGCTCATCGACGTCGGCGGACCCGACGGAAACCCGCCGATCTATTGGGCCAGCTCCGGCAAGGCCACCGACGCCGACTCGCTGGCTCAGGCCATGGTGCTGACCTCCATAGTCATCACCATGGGTGTGGGCGCGTTCGTGCTGGCCCTGACCTACCGCTCCTACAACCTGACGACCACCGATGACATCGGCGACGACCAGGAAGCGACCCGTGTCTCGCAGCTATCCGACGAAGAGGTCATCGCCGCCGAACAAGACCACGGTGTGCCGGTGGCGGCCGGTGAGCTGGACGCCGTTCCCGAGAGCGAGGTGTCCCGATGAGCCTTGCCACCGTCTTGATGCCGCTGCCGGTGTTGCTGCCCACCCTGGGTGCGGCGCTGACGCTGATCGTCGGTCGTCGTCCCCGGCTGCAGCGGCCGATCACCATCGGCGTGCTGTGCGCGGTGGCCGCGGTCAGCGCGGTGTTGCTGTATCTGACCGACCGCAACGGCACGCTGGTGCTGCATGTCGGCGGTTGGGAGCCGACCGAGCAGGGGTTGGGTCCGCTGGGCATCAGCCTGGTCGTCGACCGACTGTCGGCGCTGATGCTGGTGGTGTCGGCGGTCGTGCTGCTGGCCGTCATGGTCTACGCGATCGGGCAGGGGGTGCGCGACGGCGACGACCGCCAGCCGGTGTCGATCTTCCTGCCCACCTACCTGACTCTGGCCACCGGCGTCTCCCTGGCGTTTCTGGCCGGTGACCTGTTCAACCTGTTCGTCGGATTCGAGATGCTGCTGTCGGCCAGCTTCGTGTTGCTGACCATCGGCGCCAGTGCCGAACGCATCCGCGCCGGCATCGGCTACGTGATGGTCTCGATGGCCTCGTCACTGGTCTTCCTGTTCGGCATCGCGCTGGTCTATGCCTCCACCGGCACGCTGAACCTCGCCGAGCTGGCGACGCGGACCGGCGCTCTGCCCGGCGGCACCCGCAGCGCGGTGTTCGCGGTGTTGCTGGTGGCGTTCGGCATCAAGGCCGCGGTGTTCCCGCTGTCGGCGTGGCTGCCCGATGCCTATCCCACCGCGCCCGCCCCGATCACCGCGGTGTTCGCCGGGATTCTGACCAAAGTCGGTGTGTACGCGATCATTCGGGCGCACTCACTGCTGTTCCCCGACGGCGGACTGGACGCGGTGCTGCTGGTGGCGGCGCTGTTGACCATGTTGATCGGGATCTTCGGTGCCATCGCGCAGAGCGACATCAAGCGGGTGTTGTCGTTCACGCTGGTCAGTCACATCGGTTTCATGATGTTCGGGGTCGCGTTGTCGAGCCAGCTGGGAATGTCCGGCGCCATCTTCTACGTGATGCACCACATCATCGTGATGACCACGCTGTTCCTGGCGGCCGGGCTGATCGAACGCCAGGGCGGCGCTTCGTCGCTGCACCGGCTGGGCGGTCTGATCGCCAACCCGCTGCTGGCTTTCGTGTTCCTGGTGCCGGCCTTCAATCTCGGTGGTATTCCGCCCTTTTCGGGCTTCATCGGTAAGACGGCCGTGCTGCAGGCCGGAGTCGGGGACGGGTCGGTGCTGGCCTGGTGCCTGGTGGGCGGCGCGGTGGTGACCAGCCTGCTGACGCTGTACGTGCTGGCGCGGGTGTGGACCATGGCGTTCTGGCGCCGCCGCGTGGACGCCCCCGAAGGAGAGCTGGTGCTCGCCGCTCCGCCGGTGCTGCTCGACGACGTCGGTGACGTTGCCTACGACGACCGTGATGACGTCGGAAAGATGCCGACCTGGATGGTGGTCCCGACGCTCGCGCTGATCGCATTGGGACTGTCGCTGAGTGTGCTGGCCGGCCCGATCTTCGCCTACACCCAGCGGGCCTCCGCCGAGGTTCTGGACCGGGGCGAATACATCTCGACCGTGTTGTCGGTGGGCACACCATGAGGGCCCTCGCGCTGAGGATGTTCGCGGTGGCGGCGCTGGCGACGGTATGGGTGCTGCTGTGGGGCCGCTTCACGATCCCGAACATCCTCACCGGAATCGTGGTCGCGACCGTGATCTTGGTCTTGCTGCCGATGCCGCCCGTACCGGTACAGGGCCGGGTGCATCTGGTGCCGCTGGTGAAGCTGTTGGGGATGTTCACCTGGTATCTGCTGGAGTCCAGCATTCAGTTGATGTGGCTGGCGGTCCGGCCCGGACCGCCGCCGCTCACCGGGGTGCTGCGGGTGCCGCTGACCATCAAATCCGATCTGGTCTTGGTGCTGGCCGCCAACATCACCACGCTGATACCCGGATCGATGGTGTTGGAGATCGATCAGGTGCGCCGCATCCTGTACTGCCACGTGATCGACGTGGGGTCCGCCCGAGTGGTCGAACGTTTCTTTCAGCAGGTCGCGCAGGTGGAGCGACTGTTGATCGACGCTTTTGAGCGTGACGACGAGTGGCTGCCGGCGGGAGTGGGCGCATGAACGTGATCTGGGGAACGGCGGGTGTGCTGTTGGGTATCGCCACCGTCATCACCATGTATCGGCTGCTGGCCGGACCCAGCACCTTGGACCGGCTGGTGGCGCTGGACACGCTGGCCGCGATGACCATGTGCGGTATCGGTATCTGGGCCGCGGCCAGCCGGGACACCACCGTCACCTACAGCCTCGCGGCGCTGGCGCTGGTCGGCTTCATCGGGTCAGTGAGCGTGGCACGTTTCCGGGTGCCCGACGACGCACCCGATCTGGAGAGGCAGCCGTGATGATGCTCGACGTGCTCGCCGGGGTGCTGGTGCTCGCCGGGTCGGTGCTGGCGCTGACGGCGGCCATCGGAGTGGTGCGATTCCCCGACACCTTGGCCCGGATGCATTCGGCCACCAAGCCACAGGTGTTGGGTCTGTTGCTGGTGCTGTTCGGTGCGTTGATCCGGCTACGCGGCAGCCACGACGCGGGAATGGTGACCGTGAGCATCCTGTTCACGCTGATCACCGCGCCGGTGGTCGCGCACCGGGTGGGCCGGCTGGCCTACCAGGAGCAGGACATGACCGAGGTGTTGAGCGTCGACCAGCTCGGCGAGTTGACGGAGGACGATCAGCTGCCGCTGTGAGCCGGTCTTAGCACCGCGACCAGGAAGTCGGAATTCTCGGTGAAGGGGCGCAGGTCCCAGGTGGACAGCAGGAGATCGGTCGCGAAACCGGCGGCCGATGCGTCGCGCAGGAACTGATCGAAGTCGTAGTCCCGGTTGGCGCCGAAGCCGATCACGGTCCGGCCGTCGTCGGCGCAGTGGGCGCGCAACCGGCGCAGGATCTCCGCGCGCGTGCTCGGGGCCACGAATGTCATGACGTTGCCCGCCGACACAATGAGGTCGAACGGTTCGGAGATGCCGTGGGCGGGCAGGTCGAGCTCAGCGAGGTCGCCGACCAGGTAGCGCGGTCCGGGATAGTCCTGCGCGGCGGCCTCGATGAGCTCCGGGTCGACGTCGACACCGACCACGTCGTGACCGCACTCGGCCAGGATGCCGGCGACCCGTCCGGGGCCGCAGCCGGCGTCGAGGATGTGGGCGCCACGTGCAGCCATCGCGTCGATCAAGCGTGCTTCGCCGGCGAGATCCTTACCGGTGCGGGCCATCTCGCGGAAGCGTTCGATATACCACTGCGAATGCCCGGGATCGGCGGCGACTTTCTGCATCCAGAGGCTCTGCTCGACCATCAGTGCATTCTCCCAGGGGCGTCACGGGGTGGGCAGGCGGACTTCGATCGACTCCAGCAGCGCCCGTTTGGCGGCGACGTAGTGGGGGTTGTCGGCGTCGGTGGTCTGAACGGTGAGGGTGATCGCCCAGATCCGGGCCTTGGTGTTCTGCACGGCGATCAGCAGGCCGGTGGCGGGCCGGCCCTGCAGGTTGTAGGTGATGGTTCTGCTCGGAAAGCCCGACACCGTGCCTGCGGTGTCGGTGTCGAGGTCACCGACGAGGTCGATGACCGCGGCGCGCTCCTTGGCCAGGGCCTGCGATGGGAGTCCTACCTGGTCGGTGAGCTCTTCGCACGTCACCACCGCGTTGGGCGTGAAGCCGTGCCGCCTCAGGTCCTGGTTGAACAGAATGCCGCGGATCGACGTCTCGTCTTTGCCCGGCATGAACCCCCAACCCGGCGGCTGGGGGAGGGTGATCGTCGGTTCGTCGGGTGTGCGGGGATCCAGCTGGATGGGTCCCTCGCTGGCTGGCTGACTTTCGGGTTCCACGTCAAGTCCTTTCGGTGCGTCAAGAACGAGAACCAGGCCATCGCCCGATCGGCCAGCGTTTGCGGACATAGGCGGCGCCGAAGCCGAGGTAGGAGAAGAACGCTGCTCCGATGGCCGCGCTGATCAGGTCTGACGTCTCGGGGTTCTTCACGGCGCTGTAGAGCGCGACGGCGAATAACGTTGTACACACCAGTGGGCCGATGAGCCAAAACAGCCACTTCGACTTCGCGTCCTTACGGGGGTCCACGGGGACTGCGACAAGAAACATCACCGCCCCGGCGGCAAAGATGATGCGCTCTGCGTTACTGATGGTGATCGATCTCCCTTACCTATGGGCCAGCTCAGCCGAAGAGGCTCCGCCAAACACTGTGGGACACATCCGCAATCTCTTCGCCCATCTTCTTTCCGATGTCGCTGCCGATCACGCCGCCGACCACCGCTCCGACGCCGGCGCCGATCACGGTTCCGGCCCCCGGGGCGATCATGGTCCCGATCCAGGCCCCCGCTTCGGCCCCAGTGCTGGCGCCGACCAAGCCACCGCCGATATCACCCGCGGTTTTGGCACCGACATCGACCAGAGTGGTGCTCACGGCGGCACCGTTGCTCACGTCGTTGAAGCCCTCCACGATCCCGTTCACGCCGGTGACGACGTTTCCAGCGAAGCCTAGACGTTTGCCGAACCTCTCGACGGTCTCCAACGCAGTACCCATCGGGACGCCGCCGGGAATAGCGGGACTGGGGGAGCCGCCCGGAACGAACCCCGGCAACTTCGCTGGATTGGCGGGTACGTTCGCTCGTTCACCGGCCGCGGCGAGGCCGTCGCCGACGTTGCCCCATTTGCCGTTGATCTGGGTGGGTGGGGTGGGCGGCGGTAGTGACCCGGGGACCATCACGGGCGTGCCCGGTGGCACCCACGGCGGGGTGGCCCCGGCGCCGCCGTCGGTTCCCGCCGGGGTACCGCCTGCCGGCGGTGTCTGCCCGGCGCCGCCGTTGGGTGTGCCGTTGGGTGTGCCGTTGGTGGGGCTGGCGGCCCCCGGAGTGCCGTTGCCGGCAGCGGGCTCGCCCTCGGCGTCGAACTTGCGTACCGCGACGTCTGGGTCGTAGCGGTCCTTGACCCGCAGGTTGGTCAGGGCCTGCTTCAGTGTCTTGGAGTAGTCGTTGCGGATAAACGTCTCGTTGTGCAGGGCCGTCTCGGTGTCGGCCTTGGCTGCCCGACGAACCTCCTCGATGTCGGCGTCGCGATCCAGGCCCTGGCTCTCCAGGTCGAGGTAGTGCCCGATCAGATAGTCGGCGGTCCCCAGGTTCTCATTGAGTGACTTGATGTTGCCCCGTGAGGTTCCGCGGGCCTGGGCCAGGGCGGCAGCGATGGTCTCCAGGTCGGCGGCGATCTGGCCGAGCTGTTCGTTGGTGGCGTGCAGGCTGTCTTTGACGCGCTGGACTTCGGCTCCGTTGTTGATGGGTTGCTCGCCGTTTTCACGGTTGAACTGCGTGAAGTGTTCTTGGGCGGTGCGGAAGGACTCTTCGGCGGCGGTGGCCGAGCCGGCGGCGGAGTGGAAGGCCTGGGCCAGGAAGTTGATCTGGGTGGGGCTGCCGGCCTGCAGACTGTCGTCGATCGCCCACGGATCGCCGCCGGCCTGCGCGACGAGGTCGTCGACGTGCAGGTGCCGCAGGGTGGGACGACTCACTGGTGGGGGCCGGCGACGTCTCGCAACCGTTGGGCGTTGTGGTCGTCCATCTGGGTGAAGCCAGCGGCGGCGGTGCGCACGTTCTCGGCGATGCCGGTGAGGTTCTGGTGGTGGCCCTGCAGGGCGTCGCGATGACTGTCCTTGGCGCTGCCCAGCGCGGCGTGGAAACCGTGTGCGTCGTCGAAGTCGCCGAACATCGTGGATGTCACGCCGGCCACGTCGAGGCGCTGAGCGCCGTCGTTGGCGTGCCCGCCGGCGTCGTCGGACACGTTTGCTCCGGTGCGCAACACATGGGGGTTGACGTGCATCGCCGGTCACCTTCCGTCCGCTTGTGTCGAGGTCAAAGCCTACCGACGGGCGCGCAACCGTCAATTCACCCGCGGCAGACTCGGCCAGAAGCAAGGGAAAACCCTGTTTGGCCGCCGCGCCGGCGAATCCTAGATTCGGCCCAGCGGGTCTCCGGGAGGAAGGTCGGGAGGGGAAGGAGCGAAGCGGTGGGCTTGAAAGGTGTTCTTGTCCCCATGCGGCGCCGGCTTGACCCATTCCTTCGATCAGAAGACCCTGGCCGGGAAGCTGGCTGGCTCGTCAGCCACCATCTGGTGGGTGCTGACCAAGAACGCCTGACGGCGCCGTGGTCACACCAGCGGGCGACCGGCGCGGATGCGACGGTCGAGGTCCCACAGGATCAGATTGAACGGGAAGCCGCGCAAGAACTGCGGTAGCAGGTTGTTGATTCCCCGAAGAACGCCCATCAACCGGTCGAACCGGCGTTGCTTGTCGGCGTCCCACGGCAGCTGCATCTCGTCGCGGAAGCGCTGCGGCAGGAATCCGGTGGTGATCAGCAGCGCGAGCCGTTCGTTTGCCCGCTGCATGGGGCCGGGCACGGTCAGGCCCCGCAGCCGGCTGGCCGCGATCGGCTTCAGATATTCGCGGACAGCGTCGTCGATGTGGACCTTCTCCAGCTGCTCCTGCCAGTACTGGTCGAAGGCGGCCCGGTCGGCGGGCCACATGTCCTCGGGCACCTGCAGCATGGTGGCCATCGCCTTGCCCTCGTTGCGGTAATGCCGGTCGGCATGCTCGTCGTCCATCTCGCCGAGGAAGATGCGGTGGATGTCGACGTTGCCCTTGTAGAGGCAGGCCCCCACCCACAGCTGCAGGTCGCGGTCGAATGCGTTGTACTTCACCGGGCTGTCGGCCGTGGAGCGAACCTGGCGGTGCGCACTGTTGACCGCTTCGCGGAAGGCGGCCTTCTGCGCGTCGCTGCCCTGGGTGGAGACCACCAGATAGGTGAACGTGGTGCGCGCTCGCTTGATCGGATGCAGGTCCACCCGGCCGCTTTCGACCTTGCTCTCCATCACTCCGTAGCCCACCCCGGGCCGCGCCAGTTGCATGATCACGTTGGCGGGGCCGGCCAACAACGCCACGCCCATCATCATGTTGTCGTCGCAGGTGACCTGTGGCAGCCAGGAACGTCTGGAACGCCCCGGTGGTGCGGGGTGCGCACCCAGCGAGTCGTTCACCGAACGCTCCACCAGGGGAACCGGCTCGCTGATTGTCATTACTGCACCTCGCTGATTGTGAGAACGTCGGTTTCCTGATATTGCCCAGCTGAGAGCCCGGTGTCAAGATGGTGGACGTGGTTTCCGCCGTTCCCGAGCGTCCCTACCGAGGTGTGCAAGCAGCCGACCGGCTGGCCGAGCGCCGGGAACGCCTGCTGGCTGCCGGTCTCGATGTGCTGGGCGCCGGCGAGTTGGTCGAGTTGACCGTGCGAGGGATCTGCCGCCGAGCCGGTGTGGCGTCACGGTATTTCTATGAGAGTTTCGCCGACAAGGACGAGTTCGTGGCCGCGGTATTCGATCGGGTGGTCGGTGACCTGGCGACCAGCACCCAGGCCGCCGTGGCCGCGGTGCCTTCCGCCGAGCAGACCCGGGCCGGCATGGCCCACCTGGTGTCTGCCATTGCCGGGGACGCCCGCGTCGGCCGAATGCTGTTCAGCACGCAGCTGACCAATGCGCTGCTGGTGCGCAAGCGCGCTGAATCCAGTGCACTGTTCGCGATGTTGTCCGGCCGTCACGTGCAGAACGTGTTGCGGGTGCCGGGCAACGATCGCATCAAGGCGGTCGCGCATTTCGTGGTCGGCGGGGTGGCCCAGACAATAAGTGCCTGGTTGGCTGCGGATATCAACCTGGCGCCGGATCAACTGGTGGACCAGCTCACCGCGCTGCTGGGCCAACTCGACGATCCGGCCCTGTTCCGGGGCTGAGCCCGATGGCCCGCGGCTAGGCCAGCTCCTGCGGCGCGGTGTTGGTGTGGAAGAACGCGCGGATGTCGGGGATGCCGTTCAGCGCGCGACGCGGTGCGGGTGCGTCCATGCCCAAAGTGTGCGCCTGCGCCGCGGTACGTGTCGAAGGATTGGTTTCCCGAAAATTAACGTCAGCCGCGACGTTTGCGGCTCTTACGTCGGATGCCGACCCCGCCCCACAGTGAGAAACCGCGCACCTTGACGGTCGGTGCACCGGGGGTGCC
>Ga0153956_1000409_pt1 | contig 50104 bp, 34 predicted proteins | sample TSFL040MetaG_FD_104704 | JGI IMG/M metagenome (GOLD analysis project Ga0153956, IMG submission 104704) | Attine ant fungus gardens microbial communities from Florida, USA - TSFL040 MetaG | ecosystem: Host-associated > Fungi > Mycelium > Unclassified | place: USA: Florida, Wekiwa Springs... | reverse complement strand
TGACCGCGCCGGCTGCATGCGCGGGTGCGGTCGCGACGATCTTTGCCGCCGTGTTGCTCGTGATCGTCGCCGCCGTGCCGCCGAACGTCACGCTCGTCGCACCGGCGAGGTTCGTGCCGGTGATCGTCACCGCGGTGCCGCCCGCCGCCGGACCTTGGGTCGGCGACACGCTCGCCACCGTCGGGGCTGCGACGTAGGTGTAGGCATTGGCCTTGCTGCCTGTGCCACCGGCCGTCGTCACGGCCACGGTGACCGCGCCGGCTGCATGCGCGGGTGCGGTCGCGACGATCTGTGCCGCCGTGTTGCTCGTGATCGTCGCTGCCGTACCGCCGAACGTCACGCTCGTCGCACCGGCGAGATTCGTACCGGTGATCGTCACCGTCGTGCCGCCCGCTGCCGGGCCCTGGGTCGGCGACGCGCTCGCGATCGTCGGCGCAGCGACGTAGGTGTAACTGCCGCTGGCGGTGCCGGCGAACGTCGTCACGGCAACGGCGACCGCGCCGGCCGCATGCGCGGGCGCCGTCGCGACGATCTGCGTCGCGGTATTGCTCGTGACCGTCGCCGCTGCGCCCCCGAACGTCACGCTCGTCGCACCGGCGAGGTTCGCGCCGGTGATCGTCACCGCCGAGCCGCCGGCCACCGGACCTTGTACCGGCGACACGCTCGTCACGGACGGCGCGGGCAGCACGGTCAGCGTGACGTCGTTGCCGGTGCCACCGACGTAGCTGATCTTGAATCCGACGCCGCCGGCGCCGAGCGTGGCGCCTTCGGGCAGGCCGGCGAACGTGCCGGCAATGGCAGCGGCGCCCTGGTTGTCGACGATGCGCAGCACGGCACCTGCCGCAGGCGTCGCGCCGACGCTGACGTCGAGCGTGGCGCCACCGAGATTCGTGGTACCCGTGGTCGCGACCTGGCTGGCGCCGCCGCCGTCAACGCGCACGCGGAACACGCTCGCCGACTGCATGGCCAGCGTCGAGGCGATCGCCAGCGTTCCGGTGCCGAACGCATGCGAAGCGATGTCGTAGGCACCCGGGTGCAGGATGCCGCCGCCGGCGATCGCGGTCGCTCCGCCGATGTGGCCGGCACCGCCGAGGGTCGCGCCGGACGCCACGCCGACGCCGCCGCCGTGGGTGCCCTCGACCGCGAATTCACCGGCCTGCACGGCGAACTGGCTCGCGCTGGACGAGCCGGCGAGCACCAGCACGCCGGGACCGGTCTTGTCCGCGGTGGTGGCGCCGGACGCCATCGCGACGCTGGAACCGGACGCCACCATCAGGCCGTCCTTCGCCACCGTCGTGTCGAAGCGCGTGTGGTCGGCCAGGTCGAGCGTCGCGCCGACGATGCGCGCGAGCATGCCGCCTTGCGTTCCGGTCTGGATGTAGGGCGTGGTGCCGCGCAATTGCAGCTTGCCGTTGTTGCCGGTGAGCGTGAAGTTGCCGCCCGCCGTGTTGATGTTGGTGAAGCGCAGGCGGTTGATGGTGTAGGTGCCGCCGGCGAGATCCGCCGCCCCGACGTAGCCGGGGGAATAGGGCAACATGCGCGCATCGGCAGTCGTGCTGTTCGGGTAGGTGTTCGGGCAACAGGCCGGCGCGCTCCACACCACCAGCTCGTTCCATTTGCCGGGATAGCCGGACGCCGGTTGCCAACTCCATGTGTTCACCTGAGCGGCCAGCGGCATGGCGCACAGCGCAAGGACGACAGCGAAAAACAGGCGCGCCATGCGACGCGCGTCGAAGCGGATGGAATTCACGTATCACCCCTTTCTGGAAATCCCGAAACGCCGCCTGCCCTGCGACTGTTCGAACCGTGCGGCGCAAGCAGATCCGGCCTGCGCTGTGCGTCGAGGCTCTTCGAACCGCCCCTTTCGACCGGGCGCTGCCCGAGCGGCTAGCGCCGCTGCCGCGGACGCGATCGTCCCGCGGCTGCGCGCATGCCAGGCGATCGCGCGGCTGCCCGGCCATGCCGGCGCCGAATGCGAAAAAGGGTAAACTTCCCGGCAAATCGGGCAATCACACTTTGGAGTGAGTCGAATGCAGTCCGCGGTTTCCGAAGACGCCGCGCGCGGGCGTTTCGAGCGCCGGCTCATCGACCTGTACGCCGCCGAGGCGGATCTGCATACGCTGCCGCGCGAAGTGTTCGCCTGCATCGAAGCCACGGCCGATTGCGAGATGGCGGGCTTCTCGGAATTCCACTACGCCAGCGGCGAATTCCGCGTCGAGTACTCGCAGGCCGATTCCGATCCGGAGCGCCGCGCCGCGACCACCGCCGCCTATCTCAGGCACGCGGGCAGCCATCCGTTCTGGGGCAAGGACCCGGCCTTCTTCGGCGAACGCGCGCTGCGCGAATCGGACTTCTTCAGCGACGCGGAATTCATGCAGCTGCCGATCGCGCGCGACGTGTTCCTGCCGGCGAACGCGCACCGGCAGATGACCGTGATGATCGTGCAGGAAGGGTACGCGGTGTCGATCTCCGCGCATCGCGTGCTCGGCCGACCGGCGTTTTCCAACACCGAGCGCGACCGCATGCAGGAGTTGCGCGGGCATGTCGCGCGGGTGTACCGCCAGGCACTGGAACGCACGGTGCAGTCGATGGCGCCGGTCGAGCGCCTGATCCACCTGTGTCCGGAACTCTCGCCGCGCCAGCGCGAGGTCGCGCGCTGGATCGCCGCCGGCAAGTCCAACGAGACGATCGCCGAACTGCTCGGCATCCGCCTCGACACGGTCAAGAGCCATGTGCGCGGCGTGTTCGAGAAGCTGGGCGTGGACGACCGCCTCGGCGCCGCCCTGGCCGTGCACAAGCGCCCGCCGTTCACGCAAATGCCGCCGATGTGGACGCTGCCGGGATCGCGCTGGAGCCCCCACGGCCTGCGTATCGTCGCCGCCGCCTGATGTGCCCGCGGCCCGAGCGGGCTGCACGGGGCGGCATCGCCCGCCTCACTCGAAGCCGTCGCGGACGATCAGGTTGGCGTCGACCGGCATGTCGAGCACGCCGACGGCGATCGTCTTCATCGCCAGCCCCGGCGGCGACACCAAGATCGTCGCCGCGTCGTCGATCGTGTCGGCATCCAGCGCGGCGGCGTGACCGGCGTGGGACGCGCCGGCGGTCAGGCAGCCGCCCTGGTCCACGGTCTTCGCTTTGCCGCCTCTGCTGGTTGCGTCGGCGCCGGCCTGCTGCACCGTGAACACGGTCGCCGACGGCACCGAGGCGACACGGCGATCATCCGCACGGTGCGACGGCGCGCACCCTGCCGTCCGACACGCCCGTCAAAAACCCAGCATGCCGCGCTTGAGCGCGGCCGCGCCGCGCGGTCTCGTGTCGAAGCGCCTCGATGCCGGCAGCGGCGCGCCATCGGCGAGATGCGCCCACAGCGCGTCGAGCGCGGCATGGCCGTACGGCAGCAGCGGCACGTGGCGATCGCCGAACGCCGGCAACGCGAGGAACGCGTCGAAGTGTTGCGCATGCGGCACGCGCCACCAGGTCGGCGTGCGGCCGGCCGCCTCGAGCGCAGCGACATACGGCGCGCCCGTGAATGCGATCGGCAGAAGTCCATCGCCCTCGCCCTGCGCGACGATCAGCGGCAGGTCGGCGCGGGGGATCTTCGCCGCGGTGGCGGCAACCGAGGCACGCAACGCGCGCGCGTCGGCACCGTCGTCGGCCCACAGCGCGCGCAGGCAATGCAGGCCCGCCGCAGCGGGATCGGCCGACGTGTCGGTACCACCGAGCAGCGCGACGCCGGCACCCGGCGGGATGCCGCTCGCGTCCGACCACCACGCGGCACGCACGGCCGCATCGGCTGCGGTCGGCGTGCCGTTCGCGGCGACAGCGCCGAAACGGAAACCGCAAGGCATCGACTGCGGCGTCGCGCGCAGGTAAGTGGAGGCATACGTCACCGCGATCGCGCGCCAGAGATCGAACGCGGTCGTGCTGGCGGCGGTGTCGAGCGCATCGTCGGTCCAGCCGTTCGCGCGCAGGCGCTCGAGCGCATCGCGCGCCTGCGCGGCGACGTCGGCGCCGCCGATCAAGCCCGCTTCGCGCAGGCTCGCGCAGCGGGCAATCCAGGCCGGCGGCGGTGCGCCCTGCGCGCGCGCGAACGGGACGGCGTCGAAACGCGCGCCGGCCAGTGCGCAGGGAAGGTAGAGCGCGGCCTCGGTCGTATAGTCGTACAGCGCGCGGCCGTGGCCCTCGACGCGCACGTTCGGTTCGAGCGCGACGATGCCGGCGAGCAGGTGCGCATCGTCGATGCCGGCCGCCTGCAACACGGCGCCGCCGCCATTGGACAAGCCGACCGCGATGACGCGCGTATTGCCCGGCGTGAACGGCGCCTGCGCCGGATACGCGCGATCGAGCATCGCGAGACCGAACCGCGCGGCCTGCAGCACGTGGCGGCCCCAGTCGGCCTCGGGGTTGTCGCCGGAATGCGCGTGCTTGACCGCGATCCCGCTCGCGGCCACGGGGTGCCCGGGTTCGAACTCGAACGCATCGCGCCCGCGGTCGGCTGCAACGCGCGCCGCGCGCGTGCCGTCGAGCCGGACGCCACTGTTCGAATCGAGATCGTAGTACCCGGTTCCGGCGCCCTTGTCCGTGTAGACGATCGCGCAGCCGCGCGGCAGTCCCCACGCGCCGGCCAGCGCGATCGCGCCGTACACGCCGCGCGACCCCGACGACGGCGCGACCAGCAGGCAACGCGCCCTCGCATCGAACGCGTCCGGAACCTGCGCGAGCACGCGGAACGGCGCGTTCGCGCCCGGCAGTTTGGCGAAGGCCTGGTATTCGCGCCCGGCGACGAAAGGCGCGCCGCCGTACAGCGAGCCGTAGCCGCCGAGCCGGCCGAGGTCGGCGATGCCGTTCCAGTTCGCGTGGATCGCGCGGCGGCGCAACTCGTCCGGCGTCGGCGCGGTCGCGTCGGCGAACGCCGGCGCCTTCGCGCGCAGGCCGTCGAGGCCGAGGCCGGCGCTGAGCAGGTCGTCCCGGCCACGGTGGGCGGTTTCACGGATGTCGCTGGCGAGATGGAGTTCGGTCATCGCGTCGGGTCGCGTGGAGGCATGCGGCGCGCAGGCCGCGAGCGGAACGAGCAGGCACAGCAGGACGAGTCGGCGCATCGTGCCAGCGTAGCGCGCACGGAGCCGCGGCGGCATCGTACCTAGGTCCAACGCGCGGCGACCGGCCGTTCATGCATGGCCGGCCACAATGGACGTCCATTCCGCACGAAGGAGCAGGTCATGCCCTATGCACGCAACGACGACTTGCCGGAATCCGTTCGCGCCCACCTGCCCAAGCACGCGCAGGACATCTACCGCGCCGCGTTCAACCACGCCTGGGACGAGTATGCCGCTGCGAAGGACCGCCGCGGCGACGAATCGCGCGAGGAGGTTTCGCACAAGGTCGCCTGGTCGGCCGTGAAGGAGAAGTACGCACGCGGCGACGATGCCCGCTGGCATCCACGCTAGCGCTGCGCGTCCGCGTCGGCCTGCTAAAGTGGGCCGATGCGCCTGCTGCTCGCCGACGACCATCCGCTGTTCCGCCTGGCGCTGGCGCAGGCGGTGCGAGCGGTCGCCCCCGACGCGGCGATCGCCGAGGCCGGAACGTTCGCCGAGGCGCGCGCGCGCCTCGGCGCGGAGCCGGATACCGACCTCGTCCTGCTCGACCTGCACATGCCCGGCAGCCGCGGGCTGATGGGATTGGCGACCTTGCGCGGCGAATACCCGGCAGTCGCGATCGCGATGATCTCCGCGCACGACGACGCGGCCACGATCCGCCGCGCGCTCGCCTACGGCGCAGCCGGCTTCATCTCCAAGCGCGCCGGTTTCGACGAATTGTGCGAAGCGCTGCGTGCGGTGCTGTCCGCGCAGGCGTGGCTGCCGCCGAGCCTGCGCGGCACGGTCGCCGCCACCCCGGCGGACGTGGAAGATCGCGCGCTGGCGGCGCGTCTCGCGTGCCTGAGTCCGCAGCAGATGCGCGTGCTCGGCCTCGTCGCCGAAGGCCTCTTGAACAAGCAGATCGCCGACCGCCTCGACGTGCAGGAGCGCACCGTGAAAGCACACCTGACCGCGATCTTCGAACGCCTCGGCGTACGCAACCGCACGCAGGCCGGCGTGCTGCTGCGCTCGCTCGAACTGGCCGATCCGGCGAACGCGATCGACGCTTGAGCCGCGCATCGATCGCCGCGCGCGACGACGTTGCCGCAATGACGCCGCGACAACGCGCGATTCCGGCGCGGACGTCAGCGCGAGGCGCCGGACAGCATCCGCATGCGGCGGATGCGATCGATGTCGAGCGCCTCGCTTGCGGAGGGCGGCGGCAGGCCCGCCCTGCTGCAGTACGCGGCGAAGCGCGCGTCGTTGCGGAAGCGCAGCAGCAGCGGGTCGAACAGCACATAGTGCACGCTCGTGCCGCCACGCTCGAAATCGCGTCGCAGCCATTCGAACGCGTGCTCCGCATCGCCACGCAATGCATGGATGCGCGCGATGGCGTACTCATCGCCCTTGGCGCGGCCGGCGGTTTCGACGAGACGTTGCAGCGCTGCGTCGGCCGCCGCGCGATCGGTGCCGATCTGCAGCGCCAGCGCACGCATGCGCTCCCGCCAACGACCCGGAGCCATCGAATCGGCTTCGGCCAGCGCGGCCGCCGCATTGCCGTGCAGGATGGCGAGGTGCGAGCGCATGCTCGCGTGCCAGTCGAGCGTGGCCTCGTCCGGCTCCTGGATCAGCGCGGTCGCATCCCGCAGGCTCGCCGCGGCCTCGTCCAGCTGGCCGCGGCTCGCCAGCAGTTCGGCGAGATAGATGCGCGAGAACGACGCCAGCGGATCGCCGGCGATGTACTTGCGCCGCTCCGCGATCGCCTCGTCGATCTTGCCCAGCGTCGCCAGCAGCCGGCTGATCGCGCCGTGCGAAGGATCGTTGTCCGGCACCAGCGACAGCGCCGTGCGGAACTCCGCCAGCGCGCCGTTCCAGTCGTGGTCCGCCGCGCCCAGCCAGTTCGCGCGGATCGCATGCGCCTGGCCGGAATCCGGCGCCAACCGCAGCGCGGTGTCGATGTCCTCGCGCGCCTGTGCGTATCCTGCGCGGGCGGCGTCGCGATCGCGGTTGCCGCGCGCATGCTGCGTGCGCGCGAAGCCGAGCCACGACCAGGCCTGCGCATAGCCCGGGTCGATCCGCGTCGCCTGCGCGAACGGCTCGATGGCGCTGCCCGGATCGCCGTTGCCGGCCATGCGGGCGGTGGCGCGCAGATACGCGTCGTACGCGTCGAGGTTGCCGCTGGCCGGACGTCCGGTCTCGACCATCGACGGCATGGCGTGCAGCACTTTCACCTGCAACGCGGCAGCGGCGGCGAGCGCGATTTCGTCCTGCAGCGCGAACAGGTCCTTGTACGGCCGATCGAAACGCCGCGTCCAGACAGCGCTGCCGTCGGCGGTGCGGATCAATTCGAGACTGACGCGCACGTCGTCTCCGGAGCGACGCACGCTGCCTTCGATCAGGTGCGCGACACCGAGCTTCGCACCGATCGCGGTGGCGCTTTCCTTGCCGTCGCGGAACAGGAACGAGGAGCCGCGGCCGATCACTTTCAGGCCCTCGTACTGCGACAGCGTGTCGATGAGGTTTTCCGACAGGCCGTCCGCGAAGAACTGCCGATCCGCCTCGCCGCCGGCATCGACCAGCGGCAGCACGGCGACGCTGCGCATCGGCATCGACGGGGCGGATGCGGCGGCCGGCTGCGGATGCGGCGGCCGCAGCCAGAGCAGCGCCATGACCAGCGCCGCGGCGAGCGCGAGCAACGCGATCATGAGACCGCGCGGCGACACGATCGCGGATGACGGTTGCCGCGGCGCGGATTCGCCGACCGGCGCCGCAGGCCCGGTCGTGGTCGTCGCGACAGCCGCCGACGGCGCGGTATCGCGCAACGTCGGTGCGACGGCGCCGATGAAGGCGTAGCCGATGCCGTGCACGGTCCGAATCAGGCGCGGGTGGTCGGCGTCGTCGCCGAGTTCGCGCCGCAGGATCGCGACGATGCGGTTCAGAACCGCGGGCGTGACGTGGCGGTGGCCCCAGACCGCATCGAGCAATGCATCGCGCGCGACCACGTCGCCGGCATGGCGCAGCAGTTCGACGAGCACCGCATAGGCCTTGGGTTCCAGCGCAAGTTCCGCGCCCCCACGCAGCACGCGATGGCGGCGCGCGTCGACCTCGACGTCGTCGAAGCGATAGCCCGTTGCTTGCGCGCTCCGCCGCTCCATCGTACCTCTCCCATTCCCGAAATCGCCGCGCGATGCGGCTCAGCGTCCCTTAGCGAGCACCGCACGAATCCGGTCGATGCCGAGCGCTTCGCTCTCGGCCGGCGGCGGCAGGCCGATCTTCGCGCAGAACGCGACCAGGCGCGGGGCGTCGCGGAAACGCAGGATCAGCGGATCGGTCAGCAGGAACAGGAAATCGGGCGTCGAAGCGCGCTCCAGCCAGTGCATGGTGCCGTCCGCGTCGCCGCGCAACGCGTAGGCCTGCGCGATCAGGTACGAGCGGGTGTTCAATCCATGCCTCGACCAGGCGTCGTTTGCGAGCACCTTCGCGAGCGCGGCATCCGCCGCCGCGCGATCCGGCCCGATCTGGGCTGCCAGCATCACGTACGCGTCGCGATACGCCGCAGGCATTCGCGTGGCGATGTCCAGGGCCGCTTTCGCATCGTCGCGCGCGAGGGCGACATACACGGCCTGATAGTTCACGTCCGATCCCGGTGGCGACAGGCTCTCGCCGATGCGGATGTATTTCGCCGCCTCGTCCAGCCGGCCGCTCGCCACCTGCAATCGCGTGTATTCGAAAAAGTTGACGGTGTACAGCGGTTCGATCGACAGCAGATGCTCGCGCAACCGGATCGCCTCCCCCAGCTTTCCGATCTGGGCCAGCACGAAGCCGCAGCCATTGAGGATCGTGGCGTCGTCCGGTGCCAGCTGCACGGCGCGGCGGCACTCGGCCAAAGCGGTCCGGTGATCGAAGGTGTAGACCGCGATGTAGGCGCGCGCGGCGTGGGCCTGGCCTGACCCGGGCGCCAGCTGCAACGCCTTGTCTGCCGCCAAACGCGCCTCGCGCATGTGCTCGCCGGCCACGTCCGGGGCCTCGTGCCAGAACGTGGCGACGGTACTCCACGCACCCGAGAGGTGCGCCCAGGCCACCGCATAGCCCGGATCGAGCTGCACGGCCTCCGCCATGTACCGGGCTGCCGTGCGGAATTCCTGGTCGTGCCAGTACTTCAGGCCTTGCAGGTAGGCGTTGTAGGCCTCGATGCTGCCGCCGGGCGGGCGGTCGCTTTGCGCGGCCACCGTATTCGCCGGAAGCAGCCTGGCATGCAGCGCGGCAGCGATCGCCTGCGCGATCTCGTCCTGCAGCGCGAACAGGTCCTTGTACGGGCGGTCGTAGTGTTCGGCCCACAGCGTGCTGCCGTCGACGACGCGCGTCAGCGCGGCGCTGATGCGCACGGTGTCGTCGACGCGCTGCACGCTGCCGCCGACCAGGTAGTCCGCGCCGAGCTTCGCGCCGATCGCCCTGCCGTCGTCCTTGCCGTCGCGGAACTGGAACGAGGACATGCGGCCGATCACCTTCAGGCCGTCGAAGCGGGACAGCGCGTCGATGAGATTGTCGGACAGGCCGTCGGAGAAGAACTGCTGGTCGGCCGCCGGGCTGGCATTGGCCAGCGGCAGCACGGCGATGGCGCTGCGCGAAGCAGCGGCGTCGACGGCCGGCGGCGCCGAGCGCAGCCACAGCATCCCGCTTGCGCCGGCGGCCATGATCGCGAGCAGTGTCAGCACCCACGAAACGACGTGCCACGGGATGCGCGAAGGCTGCGACCGCGACGATGGCGCGGCTTGCGGCCCGACCGGCGGCGGCAGTTGCGACGCCGGCGGCGCCGACGCGACCGGCGTTTCGAGCACGCCGATGAACGCGTAGCCGATGCCGTGCACGGTGCGGATCAGGCGCGGATGGTCGGCATCGTCGCCGAGTTCGCGCCGCAGGATCGCGACGACGCGATTGAGCACCGCCGGCGTGACGTGGCGATGGCCCCAGACCGCGTCCAGCAGCGCGTCGCGCGCGACCACGTCGCCGGCATGGCGCAGCAGTTCGACCAGCACCGCCAGCACCTTGGGCTCGAGCGCGAGCTCGGCGCCCGCGCGCACGACGCGATGACGGCGCGCGTCGACTTCGACGTCGTCGAAGCGATAGCCCGTCGCTTGCGCGTTCCCCTGCTCCATTGCGCGTCCCCATCCGTCGCGCCGATCGCGTGAACCGATCGCCCGGGCGCGATTGTGCCGTGTCGCAACGGCAGCGCAAAGCCTTGATTCTTCTGGCTTGTGCCGGTCGCCTCACAAACCTCACGCAATCCCTACACGGCTTCAACGCGGGCCTAAGGCATCGAGCGGCGCATCGCACGCAGGCTGCGGCAATGCCGGCCGGCCGCGATGCGCGCGCCTTCGGCAGCCACGACGCAGTCGCGCACGAAGGCGACGGACCCATCGCAACCCGACACGGAACGGAGACGCCCATGAAACATGCACAACTCACCATTGCTCTCACCCTGCTCGCCGCCGGTGTCGGCACGGCCGGCGCCCAGGACTTCGGTCCCTGGAGCGAGCCGCAGGCGGTCACGGCGATCAACAGCCCCGCCGCCGAAGGTTGCCCGATCGAGGCTCCGGACGGCCTCGGCCTGTATTTCGCCTCCAACCGTCCCGGCGGCCTCGGCAAGCAGGACATCTGGCGCGCGCATCGCCCGTCCGTGCAGGGCGGCTGGGAGGCGGCGGAAAACCTGCCCGCGCCGGTGAATTCCGGCGAGTTCGACTACTGCCCGACACCGCTCGGCGACGGCGGCCTGCTGTTCGTCAGCTCCATGCAGACCGCCGACGACTGCTTCCCCGGCGACACGCCGCCCGACCCGCCGCCGGGCGGCCCGTCGGCCGGCGACATCTTTTTCAGCCACGAGGACGCGACCCACGCCTGGTCGACGCCGGTCGACCTCGGCTGCTATCCGGACGGCCCGAACACCGACAAGGCCGAGTTCAGCCCGTCGCTGGTGGACACGCCCGACGGCACGTTCCTGTTCTTCTCCAGCAACGGCTACCCCGACAGCCAGGGCCAGGACATCTACATGAGCACCAAGCGCGACGACGGCACGTTCGGCCCGGGCGTGCGCGTGGACGAACTGTCGACCGCCGACGACGACCGCATGCCGAACGTGCGCCGTGACGGCCTCGAGATCGTGTTCAGCTCGAACCGCGCCGGCGCGACGCCGTTCGACCAGGACATCTACGTCGCCACGCGCGCGACCACGCATTCGCCGTGGTCGGCGCCGCAGCGCATCGACAACCCGGCGATCAACACCAGCGGATCGGAAACGCGTTCGTCGTTGTCCGCGGACGGCACGCGGCTCTACTTCGGCCGCAAGATCGATGCCGACGACCCGGGCGATGTCTTCGTCGCCACGCGCGAGCCGGTCGTCGTGCCGCCGCCGGTCGACGCGCAGCCGGCGCCGACGCTCGGAGCGCCGATGCTCGCCTTCCTCGCGGCATTGCTCGGCGTCGTCGCATGGCTCTCGCGAGGCGCCGCTCTCGTCGGCAAGACGCGGCTCTGACGACCGATGTCGCAAATCGGTGCGCTGCGGCGTTCTCCGCCGCAGCCCCGATCGGGCCTGCGCTTCCACGGAGAGAACCATGAGCCCTTGTTCACGCCTGCTTGCCGGCATCGCGCTCGGCGATATCCCGCCGTCGACAGTCGCGCCGCACGTGCCGTCGCACGGTTCGGCACGCACGAGGCGACATCGATCCAGTCGCGAATCGCGCCGCCGATTTGCGACTCACCACCGATTCCAAGGGAGGAACCCATGAAACATCCATTGCTGCATCTCGCCGCGCTCGCACTCGCCGCGTTCGGTGCCAGCGCGCACGCCGCGATCTACACCGTCGGCAGCGGCGCAGACTGCACGCACGGCACGATCCAGTCGGCGATCAACGCGGCCAACAGCCATCCCGGCGCGGACGTGATCCGCCTGACCCGCTCGCTGACCTACGAACCCGAATCGAACACGATCAACACCAGCGACGACCTCAGCATCGTCGGCGGCTTCGCCACCTGCGCGCAGGCGGCGAGCGACGGCATCCATACCGTCGTCAGCGGGCTGGGCGCCAGCGGTTCGGCGGTGTTCGCCATCACCGCGAACGGCTCGGCGATCGTCAAGCTGCGCCATCTCGACATCAAGAACGGCAAAACCGGCATCAGCTTCTCCGGCAACGGCATCCTGCAGACGATCGAGACCACGATCACGCGCAACACGTCGGTCGGCATCGCCGCCTCGACGACCGGCAATACCGCGGAGCTGGTCATCGATACCGGCACCCTCGTCATCGACAACGGCACCTCCGAATGCCTCTTCCTGGACCTCCCGTTCGGCGGCGGCATCCGTCTCGAGGGAGCGATCGAGATGACCATGACCGCGCCGCAAACCATGATCGGGCTCAACTCGGCATGCAAGGGAGGAGGCCTCTACGTCGGCAGCGGCGCCTACGCCTACATCGGCTCGCCGGGCTACAGCGGCCTGCCGGCGATTTACCAGAACGACGCAGCGGGCGACGGCGGCGGCGCTTTCGTGCTGGGCACGCTGAAGCTGTTCACGACCGATTCCGCCCACCCGACCACGCTGGGCCACAACGAAGCCGAAAGAAACGGCGGCGGCGTTTTCGTCGGCGGCGCCAACTCCCGCTTGTGCGGCTGGGACTTCGCCATCGACGACAACACCGCGCAGGGCCTGGGCGGCGCGATCCACGGCGAAGGCGGCAGCACGATCGTCCTCAACCGCGACGACAACGCGCTGTGCACGCCGCACCCCGAGGCCGTGCGCTGCGCGCTAGGCACGACATGCAGCAGCATCTCGGGCAATGCGGCCCGCGGCGGCGACGCCGGCGTCGTCGAGCTCAGTTCCAGCCTCCTCGACAGCAAGCGCGTGCGGATGCGCCGCAACGAAGCGGCCTTCGCCGTGCACGGCCTCGACAGCGACGTTCGACTCAACGCCTGCCTGATCGCCGACAACACGATCTCCAAGCGCCTGCTCGACACCTACGGCGCGGCCACCGCCAATTCGCTGTTCGTCGACAGTTGCACGCTGGCCCGCAACACGATCGGCGAAGCGGTGATCTACACGACGCGCAAGACCTGGCTGACCAACGACATCATCGACCAGCCGAACAACGTCGTGGCCGACATCGGCCCGAACGACGTGTACGTCGCCAACCTGCTGGTGACCTCGACCGGCGGGTTGCCGGCCAGCCCGAGCATCGTGCTCGGCAACCCGATGTTCGTCGACGCCGCGCACGGCGACTATCACGTGAACCTGACGTCGCCTGCGATCGATTTCGCCGCGGCCGATACCTCGTTCAGCGACATCGACCTCGACGGCGATCCGCGCAATGTCGACCTGCCCGGCGTCCCCAACCGCTACGGCCCGCGCGATCTCGGCGCCTACGAGTGGAATCCGCTGATCCGCAACGGCTGGTTCGACGCCAACCTGTCGTCGTGGACCCATTTCGACGGCGCCTGGGACGGCGCGCAGAACGCGGCGGGCAACGCGGGCTCGGGCTCGTGGAAAATGCTGCGCGACGTGACGCCGCCGATCGGCATCCAACCCATGCAGTCGGGTCCCGGCGACTACAGCGTCGGCGAGCAGTGCGTGCGCCTGCCGGCGTCGGGAAGCTATCTGCTGAACGGCTGGGGCAAGGGCGGCGGAAACATGATCTTCCGCGACAGCGCCGTGCTGGCATGGGAATACCGCAAGAACGGCGGTGCGGATTGCAGCGGAACGCCCGACGCATCGAGCGAGATGACGCTGGGCAGCAGCGCGGCCTGGACGCGCCCAGCGCAATCGGCCGTGATCCAGGTGCCGGCAGCGGATTTCCACGCCAATGGCACGACCCTCAAGGTGCGCCTGCTCATGCGTACCACAGCGGCCGCCGGCGTGCGCAGCGCGTGGTTCGACGGCCTCACGCTCGAACGCAGCGACGTGATCTTCGCAAACGGTTTCGACTAGTGCTGCGCCCGGCTCCCGCCACGACCGCGCGCAGGCCGGCGCTGCCGTGGCGGGGCCATTCCGGTTTCGCCCGAACCGCTTCCGCGAACACCCGCCGTTGCCGAGATACGCCCATGACTGCCTTCCTCGCGATCGTCCTGCGCGCCTGCGCGGGCATGGCCCTGCTTTCGGCAGGTGTCGCTCCGTCCGCGCGGGCGCAGAGCGTCGACGACGGCTTCATGCCGGCGGTCGACGGCCAGGTGAAGGCCATCGTCGTGCAGCCCGACGGCAGGACGCTGGTCGGCGGCGCGTTCAACCAGGTCGACGGCCAGCCATGCAAGGGCATCTGCCGCCTGCTCGCAAACGGCCACGCCGATCCCGCGTTCACCAACCCGAACGCCATCGGCGAGGTGAATGCGATCGCGCTGCAGGCCGACGGCCGCATCGTCGTCGGTGGCACGTTCACCGCGATCGGCGGGCAGGCGCGCATGCGCGTGGCGCGGCTCCAAACGGATGGCAGCCTCGACGCGACGTTCGCCGATCCCCTCGTCGACAATCCGGTGTTCGCGCTGGCCGTGCAGGCCGACGGCAAGCTGCTGCTCGGCGGCATGTTCTTCACGGTCGGCGGGCAGAACCGCCAGGGCATCGCGCGCCTGAACGCGAGCGGCAGCCTCGATACGGGCTTTGCCGACCTTCACCTGGACACCTACGTGTTCGCGCTGGCGCTGCAGGCGGACGGCAAGCTGCTGCTCGGCGGCAACTTCACCACGGTCGACGGACAGGCGAGGCACAGTGTGGCGCGCCTGCATGCGAACGGTCGCCTCGACGCGAGCTTCGTCGATCCCGGCGCGAACGAAGCGGCCACGGTGTTGGCGCTGCGGCCGGACGGCAAGGTGTACGTCGCCGGCGGGTTCAGCGGCATCGGCGGCCGCGCGGCCGGCGGTTTCGCCTGCCTCGACACGAACGGCCGCCTGGAACCGTCCGTCGGCGATCCCGGCGTGAACGGCATGATCTTCGCGATGGCGCCGCGCCCGGACGGGCGCCTCGTGATCGGCGGCGCCTTCACCGAGGTCGGCGGCGAGCCGCGCCAGCATCTGGCGCGATTGAACACGGACGGCAGCGTCGATACGACGCTAGGCAACATCCCGGCGGACGACGTCGTCGACGCGCTGGCCGTGCAACCGGACGGCAAGACGCTGGTCGGCGGCTATTTCTCGCAGATCGGCTGGATGGCGCAGGCCAACCTCGGACGCTTGAACATCGACGGCAGCCTCGACCAGCACCTGGACAGTCCCGCCACCGACGATTGGGTCTATGCCTTGGCCGTGCAGCCGGACGGCAAGCTGCTGGTCGGTGGCGACTTCACGCAGATCGGCGCGCACCTGCACGGACGCGTGGCACGCCTGTACGCGAACGGCGCGGTCGACTTCGGCTTCGCCGACCCGGATGCGGACGACGTGGTCTTCTCGCTCGTCGTGCAGACCGACGGCAAGCTGTTGCTCGGCGGCGCGTTCGGTACGGTCGGCGGGCAGGTACGCCGTTCCGTGGCGCGCCTGAACGCCGATGGCAGCCTCGATACGGGATTTTCCGATCCCGCGATCGACGGCTGGGTCAGCTCGATGGCGCTGCAGATGGACGGCAAGTTGCTCGTCGTCGGCGACTTCACCATGGCCGGCGGACAGGCGCGGACCGGCATCGCCAGATTGAACGCGGACGGCAGCCTCGATGCGGGCTTCGCCGATCCGGGTGTGGATTCCGTGCCGGTGGCGGTGGCCGTGCAGCCCGACGGCAAGGTACTGCTCGCCGGCATGTTCACGACGGTCGGCGGCCAGCCGCGCCCGTATCTCGCTCGACTCGATCCCGACGGCAGCCTCGATGCGGGCTTCGTCGATTCCGGCCTGGACGACGTCGTCGCCGCGCTGCTCGTGCAGCCGGACGGCAAGCTGCTGGTCGGCGGCGACTTCACCACGGTCGGCGGCCGGCCGCGCCACCGCGTCGCACGCCTCGACGCGAACGGCAGTCTCGACGCGGGCTTCGTCGATCCGGGTGCCGATACCTACGTGGAAGAACTGGCCCTGCGCGCGGACGGCAAGCTCTTCGTCGGCGGCAGCTTCACGACGATCGGCGGCCAGCCGCGCCGGCACCTCGCGCGCCTGAACGCGGACGGCAGCCTCGACGCGGGCTTCGCCGATGCGGGCACCGATGGCTGGATCGGCGGGCTGGCCGTACAGCCGGACGGCAAGCTGCTGGTCGGCGGCCACTTCGCCACGATGGGCGGCCGCACGCGCGGCAACCTGGCGCGTTTCTCGCTGCCCGAAGCGGCGCTGCAATCGCTGGACCTGCAAAGCGGGACGACGACCTGGCGCCGCTCCGGCGCCGCGCCGGAACTGGCCGCGCCGCCGATCCTCGCCGCCTCCGCCGACGGCGTCGCCTATGCCGCGCTCGGCGCGATGACGCGCGTCGCCGGCGGCTGGCAACGCGGCGGCGTGGCGTTGCCGGTCGGCCTGCCCACCTGGCTGCGTGCCGAGGGTTCGCTTGCCGGCGGCGCCTACGGCAGTTCACATGGCCGCAGCGGCAGCGTGCGCCTGCTCTGGCGCGGCGACCGCATCTTCGCCAACGGCTTCGATTGAGCATCGCGTGACCGATCCATCGCATCCGACGGGAATCACCCATGTCGCCGTCCGTTGTCCGTCGCGTTTCGCCCGCACCGTCGCACGTCGCATCGCGCGTCGATGCGCGATTTGCGCCGTCCGGTATTCCGCGCCATCCTGCCGTCCAAGCGCCGCGCATGCCTGCCGCGGCGAACTGGGGGGCCGCCATGCACGACGCGATGCTCGACGCCGGGGAGGCGGCGGCTCCGCGTTCCACCGATGCGATGTTCGACGCCGTCTACGCGCGCCTCAAGGCGATGGCCGGCACGCAGCTCGCGCGCGGGCCGCGCGGCGCGACGCTGGACACCACGATGCTCGTGCACGAACTGTACCTGCGCCTGAACGCGAACCGCGAACTCGTGTTCGAACACGACGCGCAGTTCTTCGCCTACGCGGCGCTGGCGATGCGGCATCTGCTGCGCGACCGCGCGCGCGACCACCTGCGCCTGCGCGCCGGCGGCGACTGGCTGCGCGTGACGCTGACCGGCAGCGACGATGCGCTCGCGCTCGACGCGGCCGGACAGGCGCTCGCGCTCGACGCCGCGCTCGACCGCCTCGCCGCGACCGACGCGCGTGCGGCGCGCGTGGTCGAGCTGCGCTACTTCGCCGGCCTGACGCTGGACCAGACCGCGCAAATCCTCGGACTGGCCCGGCGCACCGTCGATCGCGACTGGCGCTTCGCACGCGCCTTCCTCAAGAGCGAAATCGAATAGCGGACACGTCGCAATCTCCGCCGCGACGGCGTCCTGCGGCGGACTTGATCCACGGGAGCGCAGCATGACGAACGCGACGACCCTGCGCGAATGGTTCGACGAGGCGCTGCAACGCGCGCCGGCCGAGCGCGCCGCCTTCGTCGCGGGCTGCGCCGACACGGACCTGCGCCGGCAACTCGAACGCATGCTCGCCGCCGACGAACGCGACGGCGACGTCGCGGGCGGAAACGCGCAGGCCATCGCCGGCCGGCTCGCGGAAACCGACTGGCTGCGCCGCCTGCCGCCGGGCACGCGCATCGGCCCGTTCGAACTGCTCGCCGTGCTGGGCGAGGGCGGCTCATCCACGGTGTTCCACGCCACGCGCCAGGTCGAAGGCGTGCGCCAGGAAGTCGCGCTCAAGCTGCTGCGGCGCGGACTCTACACGCCCGACGCGCAACGGCAGTTCCGCCGCGAGCGCCTCGCGCTGTCGCAGCTGCGGCATCCCGGCATCGCGCACCTGATCGAAGGCGGCGTGACCGACACGGGCCTGGCCTACATCGCGCTCGAACTCGTCGACGGCCGGCCGATCAGCGAACACGCGCGCGAACATCGGCTCGGCTTGTCCGCGCGGCTGACTCTGTTCCTCAAGGTTTGCCGCGCGGTCGAGGCGGCGCATCGCGCGCTGATCGTGCATCGCGACCTCAAGCCGTCGAACGTGCTGGTCACGGCGGAAGGCGACATCAAGCTGCTCGACTTCGGCATCGCCAAGCTGCTCGAAGCCGAGGACGAAACGCAGACGCGGCTGCCCGCGTTCACGCCCGCCTATGCCGCGCCGGAGCAGAAGCGCGACGGCCCGATCACCACCGCCACCGACGTCTACGCGCTCGGCGTGCTGCTCGGCGAACTGATGACCGGCGCGCGCCTGCACGGCAGCCACACGCCGTCGAGCGAAGTCGGCGAGCGCCTCGAACCCGGCGTGCTGCCGGCACCGCCCCACACCACGCGGCGCGCATTGCGCGGCGACCTCGACACCATCGTGATGAAGGCGCTGGATGACGATCCCGCGCGCCGCTACGCCTCGGCCGGCGCGTTCGCCGACGACGTCGAACGCCTGCTCGACGGCCGCCCGGTCGCCGCGCACCCGCCCTCGCGCTGGTACCGCGCGCGCAAGTTCGTCGTCCGCCACAAGGGTGGCGTCGCGACCACGTTCGCTTTCCTGCTCGCGGTGCTCGCCGCGCTCGGCACGGCGCTGTGGCAGGCGCAGCTCGCGCGCGCGAACGCGCGCATCGCGCAGGCGCACGCGACCCGCGCCGAGGCCGTGCGCCAGTTCATGGTCGGCGTGTTCGAGAACGCAAGCCTGGACGTCTCCGGCGGCAAGCCCATCACCGCGCAGGAATTGCTCGCCAAGGGCAGCCAGCAAGTCGAGTCGGGTTTGCGCGGCGAGCCGGCGCTCGAAGCCGACGTGCTGACCTTGCTCGGCCAGCTCAACATCGAGATCAGCGATTTCGACACGGCGCGCAATCTGCTGGAACGCGCGCTCAAGGCGAGCGAGCGCAACGGCGTGCCGGCCGACGCGCGCGCGCGCGCGCTGGCCGGAATGTCGTCCATCGAGATGGAAACCGGCGCCTACGACGCGGCGCTCGGCAATGCGCGGCAGGCGCTGGCCCTGCTCGAACGCGAGGAATTGCCGGGCGCTGCCGACATCGCCAACGCACACCGGATCATCGCGCAAGCACTCGTCGGGAAGGGCGACCGCACCGGCGTCGAATCGATACTGCGCGCGAACCTCGCGCGCGACGAGGCTGCCCTCGGCCGCGACAACGAATACGTGGCCGACCAATGGCTGGCGCTCGGCGTGCTGCTCGGCGGCAGCGGGCGCTACGACGAATCCGAACGCCTCTTCCGCCGCGCGATCGATGGCTACCGCGAGGGCTTCGGCGAGAACAGCAACCGCGTCGCGCATGCGCTCAACGAATACAGCAACATGCTCGACGACAAGGGCGACCTTGCAGGATCGGAGGCCGCGCTGCGGCGCGCGTTGGCGATCCGCGAGGCGACGGCCGGCCCCGATCATCACGACACGATCACGGTCGCCAACAACCTGCTCTACGTCCTCGAAGCGCAGGGCCGCTACGCCGAGGCGCTGCCGCAGCGGCTTGCGCTTCTCGACCGCGCGGCGCGGACAGGCACGTTGCACGACCAGGACATCAGCGCCACCTTGAACGCGATTGGCCGGGACTATCGCGAACTCGGGCGTTTCGACGAATCGCTTGCCGCGTTGCGCAGGTCGCTCGACATCGCGACGCGTTCCCTCGGGCCGCGCAGCACCTGGCGCGCGACGGCGCTCGGCCACATCGCGCTGACGCAACTGCTGGCCGGGCGTTTCGCGGAAGCCGAGGCCGCCCGCCGCGAAACCCTGTCGATCACCGAAGCGGCCGAACCGGCCGCCTCGCGGTGGCTGGCGTCCCAGCACGCCGAACTCGGCACTATCCTGCTGCGACAGCGGCACGACGCTGAAGCCTTGCTCGCGTTCACTCGCGCCGCCGCGGCATTCGGGCCGGCCACCCCGGAGAAGGATCCGTGGCGGCCGGGCGTGCTTGCCGGATTGAGCGAAGCACAGATCGCGACCGGCGCGCCCGCCGACGCGCTCGCCACGGCGCGCGATGCCGTCGAGCACGCGCGGCGCGCCTTTGTCCGGGGCCATCCGCAGCTCGGCGTATCGCTGTACGCCTTCGGCCGGGCGCAACTAGCGCTTGGCGACGCCGCGGCGGCCGAACCGGTGCTCCGCGAAGCGCTCGCGGTGCGCAGCCCGCCCTACCCGGCCGCCGACCCGCGCGTGCTGGAAGTAAAGGTCGCCTTGGCCGCTGCGCTGCGCGCGCAAGGGCGCGCCGGCGAGGCGGATGCGATCACGGACGAGGTACGGCCGCTGCTGCGGGCTTCGACGTCTCCCTACGCACGCGAACTCGAGACTCGTCTGCGCGCGGAATAGGCGTTGCGCGGGCAGCTCACGCCGCGGCGAGCAGCCGCGCCATCAGCGACTTCAGCGCGAGCGGCTTCAGCGGCTTGTGCAACAGGTGCACGCCGGCCGCGGCGACCGCGTGGCGCACGCCTTCGCCGTGGTCGGCGCTGACGACGATGCACGGCAAATGCGCGAGCGACGCGCCCAGTTGCGCGCGCAATGCGAGACCGGTCACGCCGTTGTCGAGGTGGTAGTCGAGCACGAGCAAGTCCGGGGATTGCTGCGCGCACGCCGCCAGGGCGGAAGCCAAGTCCCGCGCGACGAGCACGTCGCACTGCCAGCCTTCGAGCAGCGCGCGCATCGCAGCGGCCACCGCGGCATCGTTGTCGACGACGAGCACGCGTCGGCGCGGCGCGAAGCCCTCGTCCGCGAGCGCGGCCGCCGCGACGGCCGGCTGCGGCGTCGCGCGCGGCACTTCGATCGCGAAGACGCTGCCGCGACCCGGCCACGAGCGCAGCGTCAACGCGAGGCCGAGCAGGCGCGCGATGCGCTCGGCGATCGACAGGCCGAGGCCAAGGCCCGCGCCATCGCGGTCGAGGCGATGGAACTCCTCGAACACCAGCACGCGATCGCGCTCGGCGATGCCGCCGCCGGTGTCCCATACCTCGATGCGCAATGCGTCGCCGCGGCGGCGGCAACCGAGCAGCACCGAGCCGCCATGCGTGTACTTGACCGCATTCGAGAGGAAGTTCTGCAACACGCGCCGCAGCAGTTGGGGATCGCCGTGCAGCCACGCGCGCGTCGGCACGCAGCGCAGGCGCAGGCCCTTCGCTTGCGCGAGCACGCGGAATTCGGCGGCCAGTCCCGGCAGCAGTTCGGCCGTCGCGAACGCGCGCGGCCGCGCCTGCATGCCGCCGGCATCGAGGCGCGAGATGTCGAGCAGGCCGGCGAGCAGGCTTTCCGCCGACTTCAGCGCGCCATCGATGTGCGCGACGGTTTCGGCCTCCGCCGGGTCGACGACGCGCTGCGCGAGCACATGCGCGAACAGGTGCGCCGCGTGCAGCGGTTGCGCGAGGTCGTGGCTGACCGCGGCGAGGAAGCGGGTCTTCTCGCGGTTCGCGCGCTCGGCCGCCGCGCTCGCGCGCACGAGCGCGCCGGTGCGTTCGGCGACGCGCTGCTCGAGCGTCTCGTTGGCGCGCTTGAGCTCATGCTCGGCACGGCGGAACGCGGTGACGTCGGTGAAGGTCGCGACGAAGCCTCCGCCCGGCATCGGATTGCCGCGGATCTCGACCACGCGGCCATCCGGAAACGTGCGCTCGGCGACGTACGGCGTGCCGGCACGCATGTGCGCGATGCGACGGGCGACTTCGGCGTCGACGCCGCCGCCGCCGCCGAGGCCGTGTTCGATGTTCCAGCGCACCAGTTCCGCCACGGGTATGCCGACGCGCAGCAGGTCCGGCTGGTAGCCGAACAGCGCGGCGTAGGTGCGGTTCCACGCGACCAGCGCGAGTTCCCGGTCGACCACGCTGATGCCCTGGCTCATGTTCTCCAGCGCGGCTTCGAGGACGCGCTGGTTGAAGCGCAGGTCCTGGCTGGCTTCGCCGACGATCGCGGCGACCGCGTCGAGCTGGCCGCCGCGCTCGCGTCGCGCGACCTCGAACAGCAGGCGCGCCGACGAGGCGCCGATGACCGCGGCGAGCTCGTGTTCGACGCCGGCGACGAGCGCCGTTCCGGCACGCCCCTGGCGCGGCGCGCCGTCGAACAACGCGTCGACGCGTTCCGGCGGCAGGAAGCGCGTGGCAAGCGCGCGCAACTCGCTGATCGCCAGCTCGCCGTCGACCGCGTGCGCGCTGCGTCGCGCCCACGGCGTGCGCGACGCGACCAGCAGCACCACGACGTTCACCGCGAGGCTGGCGACGACGGCACGCGCGAGCTCGCTCCACGCGCCGAGCCCGAACAACGTCTTCGGCGCGAGCGCCCGCAATCCGAACGGCGCGTCGAGCAGCAGCGAAGACGACGGCAGCAGCGCGGGCGACAGCACGTAAAGCCACGCGATGCTGCCGGCGACGAGGCCAAGCGCGACCGCGCGCGCGCCGAGCGAAGGCCGGTACATAGCGGCGAGTACCGCCGGCATCAGGCCGGCGAGCGCGGAAAACGACAGCGCGCCGATGTCGGCCAGCGCATCGCTGCCGCCGAGCGCGCGCGAATACAGCCACGCCAACAGCACCACGGCGAGGATCGCGACGCGGCGCTGGCGCAGCACCGACGGACGCAGGTCGCCGGCGTCGCCGCGCCCCCAGCCGGCGCGCACGCGCAGCGGCGCGATCCAGTGGTTGCCGATCATCAGGCTCAGCGCGAGCGTGGCGACGATGACCATGCTGGTCGCGGCGCTCAGGCCGCCGAGGAATCCGAGCACCGCGAGCCCGCGCTGGCCCTGCGACAGCGGCAGCGCGAGCACGTACAGGTCCGACGACACGCCGAGGGGCGCGAGCCGTGCCGCGCCGGCCTGCGCCAGCGGCAGGATCGGCAACGCCATCAGTGCGAGGTACAGCGGGAACAGCCAGCGTGCCGTGCGCACGTGGTGCGTGTCGCGGCATTCGACGACGCCGGCGTGGAACTGGTGCGGCAGCGTGAACGCGGCCAGCGCGCCGAGCAGGATTAGCGGCGCGATGGCGCCGGTATCGCGCGGCGCGGCCTGCGTCGCGGCGGCGACGTCCGGCAGCTGCAGCACCAGCGCGCCGATCGCCAGCATCGCGACCAGCTTGAACACCGATTCGAACGCGAGCGCGAGCACCAGCCCGCGGTTGTGCGCTGCCGCCGGCGCGCGCCGCGTGCCGAACAGCATCGCGAACAACGCCATCGCCAGCGCGACGTAGAGCGCGCTGTCCTGCCACGCCGGCGTGGCGAGATCGTGGCCGCGCCCGAACAGCGCGTAGCTCATCGCGACCGCCTTCAATTGCAACGCGATGTACGGCACGATGCCGAGCGCGGTCACCGCGGTGATCAGCGCGGCCAATCCCGCATGCCGCCCGAGCCGCGCGGCGACGAGATCGGCGAGCGAACTCGCGTTGTGCTCGCGCGCGAGCCGCACCAACCGTACCAGCACGCCGGCGGCGAGCGCGTAGAGCAGGATCAGGCCGACGAAGGTCGGCGGCAGCCACCAGCCGGAACGCTCGGCCTGCGTGACCGTGCCGTAGAACGTCCACGACGTGCAATGCACGCCGAGCGACAACGCATAGACGATGCCCCAGCGGTTCGCCAGCGCGTGCGGATGGCGCTCGCCGTACAGCGCGATGCCGAACAGCAAGGCCATCCAGGCGAGGCCGGCGAATGCGACGAGGAGTTCGGGAAGCATGGTTCCGGTTCAGGCCGCGCTGACGTCCGCGGAAATCGCGATTGAACCACGGATGCCCCTCGCTCCGGCCGAGGCGGGTCGACTTCGTCGCGCTCAGTCAATCCTCATCGAACAGGCAAGGCACGGCACCCGATACCCGATGCAGCCGCTGCCGTTCCGCCGTATTCGACGTTTCGTGCTGCGCGGTCCGCGTCGTTCCGACATTGTGTCCGCAGGTGAAGATGGATCGCTGGCGCCCCGCGTTGCCGTGGTCGGGGCACGAAATGCCGAACCATCCGAAACAGCGCGAAGCCGCCGCGTCAGCGCAGCGGCGCGCCAAGTACCGCGGCCATCGCGGCGATCGCGCGCATCTGCGCGCCGTCGCGCGTGTCGTAGTTCTCGCCGCCGTAGCCCCACCAGTCCCAGCAGCCTTTCGGGTTCAGCGGTGCCATCGTCGCGCGCGTCTGCGGATAGAGCACGACGACGCCGTAGGCGTCGGCCCAGCGGTCGTAGCCGGCGTCCCTGACGAAGGTTTCGCCGATCGTGTCCGCGTTCTGCTGGCAACCGTGGAAGGCGACGTGCAGTGCGCACGTCTTGCCGGCGGCGCAGGCTTTCGGCACGTAGACGTAACCCTTCGCACCGAGGAAGTCGTCGGCGCCGTCCGGGCGGAAAGTGTCCTGGTCGAAGCTGCGCAGTTCGCCGGTGGCTTCCTTCGCGGCATGCGGCGGCTTGCCGTAGAGGTCGGCGAAGATTTCGGCGGCGGCGTCGAAGCCGCACTTGCCGACGTACGGCGCGGTGGCGGTTTCGCACGAGGCGCCAGCGGATTCGGTCGGGAACGTGTGCGTGAACGCCCGATCGAGGTCTTCGTGCAGGACGGCCTTCGGCGCGAGTTCGCGGTACAGCGCGGCGGTGTCGCGGCTGAGCGATTCGCCAACGGTCTTGTCCGCCTTGCCGTGCAGCACGAGCACCTTGTCGCCGGCGAGGCCTGAGAGCGGCGCGATCGTGCCGGCCTTCGCCGCGTCGATCGCGTGCCGCGCGAGCGCCTCGATGTCCGGCCCCTTGCCGTCGGCCGGCGCCATGCAGCGAGCGAGCGCGGTTTCGAGCTTGCCGTCGGCGCAGTGGTACGGACCGCCGGCGATCAGCGCGGCGCCGGCAACGTGATCGGAGAACGCGACGTGGACCTGGTGTGCCATGTAGGCGCCGGACGAGAGGCCGGAGACGGTCGTCCTGGCCGGATCGAGCTTCAATTTCGGCAGCGCGGTATCCGCGGCATGGACGGCCGATGCCGCGCCGGCCAACACGCTCGTTGCGAGCACGAATCGAAGCGCAGTGCGCGGGGTCATCATCATCGTCTCCTCGAAGCGGTCGGGCCGGCGGTCGGCTCGTCATCCCGGCGCCAACGGGAAGCGCCGGGATGACGGGTCGGGACGCAACCTCAGAACGAATAGCGTACCGACAGATAGTAGTTGCGCGGCCAGCCGTAGTAGGCGGTCTGGATGTTGCCGACGCTGGAGAATTCCTGGCCGTCGGTCTTGTAGGTCTCGTCGGTGAGGTTGCGCACGCCGGCGCGGACCTGCCACTTCGCATCGGCCGAATCGTAGACGCCGAACAGGCCGACCAGGGTGTAGCCCGGCTGCATCAGGCCGGCGCGGTTGTCGACGCTGAGCCAGGTATCGTCGCGATACGAGACGTCGCCGCCGAGCGTGACCGCGCCGCCGTCGGCGAGGTTGAAGGTCTGCGCCAGCGCGATGCGCGCGGTCCACTTCGGCGAGAACGGCACGTGCGCGTGCAGGCTGGCCAGGTTCGGATCGAGCTGCACGCGCGGATCGACGAATTCGTCGTAGCGCGCGTCCAGGTACGACACCTGTCCCGACAGGCGCGTGCCCTCGCCGAACAATGCGGCGCCTTCGAACTCGAGGCCGTCCATCTTCAGCTTGGCCGCGTTGAGCACCGGGAACGCGAACGTCGGCGTCGGCGAATCGGGATTGAGCACCTCCGATACGCGCGCCTGGAAATCGCGGTAGTCGCTGTGGAACGCGGCGACGTTGCCCTGCAGGCGGCCGTCGGCGGAACGCATCTTGAGGCCGAGCTCGTAGGTCCAGACGAATTCCGGATTGAACACCGCGTGGGCGGCTTCGGCAGCGGAGTTGGCGCGGCCGTTGAAGCCGCCGGACTTGAAGCCGCGGTTGGCCGAGACGTAGGCCATGACCTGGTCGTTGACCTGCTTCTGCAGCGACACCGATGGCGTCAGCGCGCTCCAGCTCTTGCTGCCGGTGAACGGCAAGGTTTCGTCGAGCGACTGGAACGGCGCGCCCCAGAACGTGCTGGTGCTGCGGTCGTAGTCCTTGCTCTCGTGCGTCCAGCGCAGGCCGGTGGCGAGCGTCCAGCTCGGCACGAACTCCCAGTTCACGTGCGCGAAGCCGGCATAGCTGGTCGTGCGAAGGTCGTCGTCGATCGTGCGCAGGAAGTCGATCGGCGCACCGGCCAGCGCGAACAGGTCGTCGGCGTAGGCTTCCTGGTGCGACGGCACGGTTTCGCGCATCCAGTACAAGCCGTACACCGCCTGCAGGTTGCTGCCGTTGTCGTACTGCAGCTGGAGTTCCTGGCTGGCCTGCTTCTGGTGGAAGCCGACGAAGACGTCGCCGAGCTGGAACTGCGAGGCATCGATGTCGATGTAGGAAGCGCTGTCGAGCCAACGATACGCACTGATGCTCTTGAGGCTCCACGCGTCGGAAAGTTTCCAGTCCGCGTGCAGGGACACGCCCTTGTGCGTGAGGCCCTGGCCCTGGTTCGGCGCGAACGAGGTCTGCGAGCGGAAATCGTAGTCGCCGGTCGGCGCCGGCAGCAGCACCACCGGACCCAGCGCGAGATCGGTCTGGATCAGCGGCGCAGTCGGCCGGCCGAGTGTCAGCGCGGTGTTCTGGCGCGTGTAGTCGAGGCCGAGCGTGGCCTTGAAGTCCTCGCCCGGCTTGAACTGCAGTTTCGCGCGCAGCGCCTTGGTGTCGTCGTCGTTGTAGTCCTTGCGCGTGACCGGATCGGTGACGTAGCCGTCGTTGCCGACGACCGCACCGGCGATGCTCGCCGACCACATCTCGTTGAACGAACCGGAAAGATAGAAGCGTCCTTCGGCGCGACCGTAGTCGCCGATGGTGCCTTCGACGGAACCGGTGGTCGCCTCGCTCGGGTCGCGCGTCTGGATCTTGATCGCGCCGCCGGTCGAGTTCTTGCCGTACAGCGTGCCCTGCGGGCCGCGCAGCACTTCGACGTGGTCGACGTCGAACAGGCTGATCAGCGCGCCCTGGATGCGCGAGTAGTAGACGTCGTCGACGTACATGCCGACGCCCGGATCGAAGGTCTGCAACGCGTCCGGCTGGCCGATGCCGCGGATGAACACGTTCGCCGCGGACGACGAGCCGCGCCCCTGCACGATGTTGAGCCCGGGCACCGCGCCCTGCAGGCCGTCGATGTTGCTCGCCTGCAGGTCCTTCAGGTCTTCCTCGCTGAACGCGCTGACCGCGACCGGCACCTTCTCGATGTTTTCCGAGCGGCGCCGCGCGGTGACCGAGATCGATTCGAGCTGGGTCGCTTCGCCCGTCGCATGCGCCGGCGCGGGCGCTTCCGCTTGCGCATCGGCATCCGGCGCGGCCGCCTCCGCGGCGATCGCGGCGCTGAAATGGGGGCCGATCGCACAGGCGATGGCGAAGCTCAATAGGCGACGTTGCATGGTTCCCCCTCCCGCGAAGGTCCGGTCTCGGTGTGCGCGCAGTCTGGGGGACGCCTTCCACCGCGGCACTTGTACCTTCGTACAGTGGGCGCCGGCGGCACTGTCCGGATACTGCAGCGAACCGGCGAGGTAACGCGGCCAGCGACGTGCGCGAGCTGGGCGCGCTCTGCCTTGAAGCCTTCCCCTTCGAGGCAGGAACCCGGCGCGCGGCTCAACAAGGGATTACCGCATGTCGTTTCTGATCGTTCTCGCCGCGCTCGTGTTCCTGATGCTGGTCGCCTATCGCGGCTACAGCGTGATCCTGTTCGCGCCGGTCGCCGCGCTAGGCGCCGTGTTGCTGACCGATCCGGCGCTGGTCGCGCCGATGTTCACCGGCCTGTTCATGGACAAGATGGTCGGCTTCCTGAAGCTGTATTTCCCGGTGTTCATGCTCGGCGCGGTGTTCGGCAAGCTGATCGAGCTGTCGGGGTTCTCGAAGGCAATCGTCGCCGCGACGATCGGCCTGGTCGGGCGCAGCCGCGCGATGCTGTCGATTGTGCTGGTCTGCGCGCTGCTGACCTACGGCGGCGTGTCGCTGTTCGTGGTCGTGTTCGCGGTATACCCGTTCGCCGCCGAGCTGTTCCGCCGGAACGACATTCCCAAGCGCCTGATTCCCGGCACGATCGCGCTCGGCGCGTTCACGTTCACGATGGATTCGCTGCCCGGCACGCCGCAGATCCAGAACATCATCCCGACCTCGTTCTTCGGTACCGACGCGTGGGCCGCGCCGTGGCTCGGCACGCTGGGCGCAGCGTTCATCCTCGTCGTCGGCATGGCATGGCTCGAATCGCGTCGGCGCAAGGCCGTCGCGCTCGGCGAGGGCTATGGCGACCATCTCGCCAACGAACCGGCGGCGTTCGCCGAAGGCCGCCTCGCGCATCCGCTGGTCGCGCTGCTGCCGCTGGTGCTGGTCGGCGTGGCCAACAAGGGGTTCGGCGTATTGATCCCGCGCTACTACGGCGAGACGCAATCGTTCCTGCCGAGCGTCGTCGGCAACGCGCAACCGGTGGTGCAGGAAGTCTCCAAGGTCGCCGCGATCTGGGCGGTCGAGGGCGCGCTGCTGGTCGGCATCGCCTGCGTGCTCGTGTGTGCATGGCGGCCGGTCGTGCGCCATTTCGCCGAAGGCAGCCGCGTCGCCGTCGCGGGCGCGTTGCTGGCGTCGATGAACACCGCGTCCGAGTACGGCTTCGGCGCCGTCATCGCCGCACTGCCCGGGTTCAAGCATGTCGCCGATGCGCTGCACGCGATTCCGAATCCGCTCGTCAACGAAGCGGTGACCGTGACCGCGCTCGCCGGCATCACCGGCTCGGCCTCCGGCGGCATGGGCATCGCGCTCGGCGCGATGGCCGACACCTTCGTCGCCAACGCGCACGCGGCCGGCATCCCGATGGAGGTGCTGCACCGCATCGCAGCGATGGCCTCCGGCGGCATGGACACGCTGCCGCACAACGGCGCGGTCATCACCTTGCTCGCGGTGACCGGGCTGACGCACCGGCAGTCCTATCGCGACATCTTCGCGATCACCGTGATCAAGACGCTGGCCGTGTTCTTCGTGATCGCGCTGTATTACGTCACCGGCCTCGTTTGAGCGGAAAGCAACGGACATCGCCGCGCGCGCCGGCGGCGACGCGCCCCCTCCTTTTCGGCTGAAGCACACCCTTCGAAGCGTCCCCGAGCGGCTGCGGCCGTGCGCAGCCGAACCGCGCGCGTGCCTGCCGATGTCCGCTGTGCGCGCGAAAACCCGTATCCCCTTGCGCAACGGAAAGACGACCAGGGGACGCCGCAAGGTTTCCGGTGCTGGAAGGGCCGCGGTATCGCCGCGCCTTCGACGACGAACCCTCGGAATTGGACAGGAGCACGAACCATGAACACATATCGATGGATGGCGACGCTGGCATTGGCTGCCGGTTTCGCGCACGGCGCGCACGGCGCAGGTTTCGACAGCGACCCGTTCTTCTACGACCCCGCCTTCAACTCGAACGGAATCTATGTCGACGGCATCGCCGGAGCCAACGGAGCCTGCCTCGAACAACGCTGCGACGGCATGCGCGTGGCGCGCCTCTCCAACGGCGACATCGTGACTGCGGTGGAGCTGTATTCGTTCCAGAGCGACGGTGTCGGCGGCGGCTCGCAAAGCGACGGCGATTTCGCGCTCGTCCGCTACAACGCGGCCGGCCAGCGCGTCGCGTGGTCGGCTCCCACGGCGGCCTACGCGCACTACAACAACCAATACCTGCTCTGGCCGAACAACGACACCAGCGCGGGCCGCATGGTCAGCCACGTCGTCGACGTGAAGGCGGTCAACGGCTACATCTACGTGATGTTCGAGTACACCGACGCTTCCGACAGCAGCAACAACGACACGCGCACGGGCCTGACCGTGTTCAACGAAGCCGGACAGTGGAAACAGACCCGCTACCGCCTGCTCTGCCAGATCGGCGAGTGCAGCGACAACGGGCTGGGGCTGGCGGTGGTGGCCGAGTACGGCGAACCCGTGCGCCTGCTGGCAGTGGCATCGACCTGGATCTACGGCGACCTCGCCAATCGCGGCGTGAAGACCAAGGGCATGACGCTCGCCAGCGACGGCATCGCGTGGGACGACCCGGATTTCGGCGATGCGAACAGCCGCAATTTCTTCTCGATCCCGACCACGCTGTGCCGCCCGGAAGTGCGCCCCTGCGCCTTCAGCCTGCGCCGCGTGACGACGGCGGTCGATCATCCCGACTACGACAGCACCACGCTGTACCTGGTCGGCGACGTCAAGTGGAACAACTCTTCCGACATCAACGACCCCGACAACAACGTGCTGGTGGTGAAGATGAACCGGCTCGGCTATCCGGTCACCTCGTTCGGCACCGGCGGGTTCCAGTCGATCGCGTTCAACGCCGACGGCAAATGGAACGACAAGGGCGCGGCGATTGTCGCGGAAGGCTCGACCGACCAGGGCGGCGACTACCACGGCAACGTCTACGTCGCCGCTAACGTCGGCCAGTATTCGGTCGGCTTGACCAAGCTCGACGGCGCCACCGGCGCCGTGGTCACCTCCTTCGGTACCGGCGGGCTCAGCATCAAGGGCGGCCGGCACTGCGACGTGCCCGGCTGCGTCTTCATCAATTTCCCGGAAGCGGCCGCCTATGCGATGGCCAAGGAAGGCGATCGACTGGTCGTCGTCGGCACCAAGCCGTCGACCGGGATCGACAACGTGCGCATCGCCCCGCCATTGTTCGCGGTGGCGCGGGCCGGCGATGGCCGTTTCACGGAGTTCGCGCAGAAGCCGGTCCCCGGCGGCGATGCCACCTTCCTCGACGTGCTCGCGCTCGGCGACGGCCGCTACGCGATCAGCGGATCGGCCTACCCGACCGGCGGCGGAAGGCTCGCCGTCACCGCGCGCCTGCGCGCGGACCGCATCTTCGGCGACGGCGTCGATCCTTGAGCGACACTCCGCAACGCCTTGCCGATGCGGTTCGCAAGGCGTTGCCGGAGCGCTGGCGGAAGACCGCTTGATTCAGCGCGTGGCAGGCGCCGGCACGTCGGCGTCGGCACCCGGATCCTCGACGGCGTCGGGCGGCGACGCGGCATGCGCGAACGCGTGCAGGTCCATGTGCGCGGTCGGTACCGGGCGGTAGTGCTCGTCGAACGCGACATCGCCGAGCTTCCACCCGGCCGGCGTCCACACGGCACCCCAGAAACGGCGGAAAGCGCCCCATTGCATCGCGACGAGGCCGCGTTCGTTGTCGATGTCGACCATCGGATCGCCGACGCCGGTCGGGCGCGGCGGCTCGCCGTACAGTGCGGTGCCGAACAGCACGTCCCAGATCGACAGCACCTGGCCGTAGTTGCAGTCGTGCAGCTGCGGCCGGTCCGGGTCGACGATCATGTGGTGCAGGCGATGGAACTTCGGGTCGACGAACACGCGCTCGAACACGCGCCCGAAGCCGAAACGCACGTTCGTGTGCGAGAAGTTCTGCACCAGTTCGCTGATGAACATCAGCAACGCGAACTGCTCCGGATCGACACCGATGACGAGGCCGACGGTGGCCAGCACCATCGATTGCAGGAAGCCATCGACATAGCTGCCGCGGTCGTTGGTCCAGCAGCTCATCTGGCGCTGGCTGTGATGCATGCTGTGCAGCGCCCACCACCACGGGATCGCGTGCTGCGTGCGATGCATCCAGTAGTAGGTGAAGTCGTAGAGAAGGTAGTAGACGCCGAACAGCACGTACGGATGGTGCTGGAACCACGGCACCCAGCGGGCGAGGCCGCTGAAGGTTTCCTCCGCCGCAGCCACGTCGATGCCGCCACCGCCGAACGCATTCGCGAGCGGCGTCAGCACGAGGTAGGCGAACAGCGGGTTGAGGCCGAACAACATGACCAGGGTGAACGTGCGGTCGATGCGCACGTAACGGCGGTCGGCCCAGCGCTCCGCCGGCACGAGCGACTCCAGCGGCCGCATCACGCCGCCGATGATCAGCACCTGCACGAACGCGATCAGCAACGCACCCGCGATCTCGGATGGATCACCGGCGAGGCCGTCGAGATGCACGAGAGTCAGGAACGGCGTGACCGCATGGACGGTCAGCCACGCGACGCACTGGGACCACAATTCGATCATGCCGGCGATTGTACCGCCGTCGTGCCGCGGCGATCCGCGCGGCACGACGGCGCATTCAACGCGGAGCGACCTTGCGGCGCCGCCCCGCCGGGGTTCAGCGCATCGCCACCGCGTGCGTGCAGCTCACGTCTTCGACGCTGACGTCCACGACATCGGTCGTGTGGCGGCCTTCGGCGGTGTCGAAATAGTGGCGGTCGACCGCGATCGAACGCTGGCTGCCGCCCGGCACCGCGTAGCTGAGCAGCTTGCGGTCGGTGCGGGTGGCGCCGTCCTCGGTCTTCCACGACGCCTTGTAGGTGATGTAGCCGCTGCAGCCAGCGCTCGGGCAGTGGTCGCCGTTGACGCCGAACGCGATGCGGAATTCATCCTTGCCGAGGCGCATGACGAGCGGTTTCTCGGCGACGGACACCGAGCATTCATTGGCCGGCGCGGCGGACGCCGCCGCGCCGGCGCCGAACGTGGCGACGGCAAGCAGGCTCAGGATGGTCTTTTTCATGGCAATTCTCCAGGCAGAAAAAAGGCGCGTGGCGGCTGCTCGGGCGCCCTATGGGAACGGAAACTCCGGGACGCGCCTTGTGCACCGCAACAATGGCACGATGATTGATCCTGCGCCCTTTCAAATCAACACGATGTGGCCATCCGCCGGGTGCGGCAGGTCGCCGCAGGAACGCGCATCCGGCCGCGGCTCATCACGAAATCCGCGAGGGCCGGATCGACCTTTGCCGCGAAATCGTCGCGGGAATCCCGCACGCAAGATCGTGGACGGCGATCGTGCGCCTCCCCCTTTTGGCACATCGCCGCATCGGCGGCGCGCTCTAGGCTTGGCGGCTACACATGTTCCCGTACAGGTGCCCACCCATGTCCAAGCGCCCCGTTGCCGCGCTGCTGTCCTTGTTCCTGCTCGCCGGCGCGTTCGCGCCCTGCATCGCCTTCGCCGACGACACGGCCAAGGACGCACCGAAGGACGCCAAAAGCGCCGACTTCAACCTGCCGCCGTTCCCGGCCGACAAGACCGTGCGTCAGAGCGTCACGGTCGATGGCCGCAAGCTGTCCTACGACGCCACCGTCGGCTCGCTGCCGGTGCTCGACGAAAAGGGCAAGACGATCGCCGACGTGATGTTCATCGCCTACACGATGCCGGGCAAGGACCGTCCGGTCACGTTCGCGCTGAACGGCGGACCCGGCGCCTCGTCGGTGTACCTGAACCTCGGCGCGCTCGGTCCCAAACGCGTGCAGTTCGGCGCCGAGGGCAACAGCCCGTCGGACCCAGCCATCGCGACCGACAATCCCGGCACCTGGCTCGACTTCACCGATCTCGTCTTCATCGATCCGGTCGGCACCGGCTTCAGTCGCGCGCGCGTGCCCGAGGACGAGGCGAAGAAGAAGTTCTACTCGACCAATGCCGACATCGAATACCTCTCGCGCGTCGTCTACGACTGGCTGGTCAAGAACGGCCGCCTGACCTCGAAGAAATACCTTGTCGGCGAAAGCTACGGCGGTTTCCGCGGCCCGCGCATCACGCACTACCTGCAGACACGCCTCGGCGTCGCGATGAACGGCATGGTGCTGGTGTCGCCGTACCTCGACCCGGCCGCATCGGACAACGGCGACCTCTCGCCGCTGCCGTGGATGCTGACCCTGCCGTCGATCTCCGCGGCGAACCTCGAACGCCAGGGCAAGCTCGACGACGCGGCGATGGCCAAGGTGATCGACTACACGCGCGGCGACTACGTGACCGACCTGCTCAAGGGCCGTTCCGATCCGCAGGCGACCGAGCGCATCGTCAAGCGCGTGACGGAACTTTCCGGTCTCGAACCGGAATTCGTGCGCCGCTCCGGCGGACGCCTCGAAACGCAGGCCTACCTGCGCGAGGTTTTCCGTTCCGAAGGCAAGCTCGGCAGCCGCTACGATTCCAACGTGACCGCATGGGACCCGTTCCCGTTCGCGCCCGAGCAGCGCACCAACGACCCGATCCTCGACGGCATCATCGCGCCGACCACGACCGCGATGGTCGACTTCATCACGCGCCAGGCCGGCTGGAAATACGATGGCCGCTACAACGCCCTCAGCTACGAGGTGAACCGCGCGTGGGACCGCAAGGACGGCGAACGCGGCTCGGTGCAGGAGCTGCGCCAGTCGGTCGCGGTCGATTCGAAGCTGCAGGTACTGATCGTGCACGGCTGGGGCGACCTGTCCTGCCCGTTCATGGCCTCGCAGCTGATCGTCGACCAGATGCCGGTGATGGGCGATCCGCTGCGCGTGCAGGTGAAGGAATATCCGGGCGGCCACATGTTCTACAGCCGCGGCGACAGCCAGGCCGCGATGAAGCGCGACGTGCTGCAGGTGTACGCGCGGCATTGATGCGTTGCGGGAATCGTTGCTGTCCCTTCCCCCGCCAGCGGGGGAAGGGACAGCTCCACCGCGGGAAGCAGCGACCCCACTTGCACCACGCCGCGTGCGCATCGACACTTCATCGACCCCACGCATCAAGGCCCGCGCGATTCTCTCCAGCGACCTCAAAGGCACCGCCCGCCTCGCCGTCGACGCCACGCTTGCCGTGACCGACATCGTCGAGACGATGCACCGGGCCATCCTGAGCCTGCCGTGGATGCCGGCCGACACCGCGCCGGCGCGCGGCCTGACCGCGCTGGTCTACCGCAACATCCGCGGCATGACCGGCTGGATCGGCCACTGCGCCGACTTCGCGATCGAGCGCGCGCAGCCGTTGCTCGACCGCATCGGCACACAAGCCGCCGGACCGGCGCGCGACGCGCTGGTCGCGGCGTTGAACGGCGTCATCGGCGACCACCTCGCCGGCAGCGGCAATCCGCTCGCGACGTCGATGCAGTTCCGTCGCCGCGGGCGCTTCGCGCGCACCGCCGAAGGCGGCCGCGTGCTGCTGATGATCCACGGCCTGTGCATGCACGAAGGCCAATGGAAGCGGCGCGGCCACGACCACGGCAGCGCGCTCGCGCGCGATCTCGGCTTCCATCCGGCATGGCTGCGCTACAATACCGGCCTGCACGTGTCGGCGAACGGTCGCGAGCTCGCCGACCGGCTCGAACAGTGGATCGACGCCGCACCGACGCCGGTCACGGAACTCGCGATCGTCGGCTACAGCCTCGGCGGACTCGTCGCACGCAGCGCCTGCCACTACGCAGCCCTGGCCGGCCATCGATGGCCGCGCCTGCTGAAGAACATCGTCTTCCTCGGCACCCCGCATCACGGCGCTCCGCTCGAACGCAGCGGCCACTGGATCGATCTCGCGCTCGGCGTCAGCCGCTACAGCGCACCGCTCGCCGCGCTCGGCCGCGTGCGCAGCGCCGGCATCACCGACCTGCGCCACGGCAGCCTGCGCGACGAGGACTGGCAATCGGCTGCCTGTGCGCATGGCAATGCGAGCGCAGCCGGCCTTGCCGCGTTGCCGCGCGGCACGCGCGTCGCGGCGATCGCGGCGAGCACCGGCAAGCGCACCGGCGACCTCGGCGACCGCCTGCTCGGCGACGGTCTCGTGCCGGTCGCCAGCGCGCTCGGTCGTCACGCCGATCCGACGCGGGCGCTCGCCATTCCGGCGGATCGCCAGTGGGTCGGCTACGGCATGAACCACCTCGACCTGCTCGACCACGCCGACGTCTACGCGAAGCTGCGCGACTTCCTCGCCCCGCCGCGGCGCAAGACGCGAATCGCCGCGCAATGAAGATCTGGGTCGACGCCGACGCCTGCCCGAAGGTCATCAAGGACATCCTCTACCGCGCCGCCGAACGCGCGCGCATCGAGCTGATCCTCGTCGCCAACCAGACCTTGTCCGTGCCGCGCTCCGCGTTCATCCGCAGCCGCACCGTCGCGCAGGGTTTCGACGTCGCCGACAGCGCCATCATCGGCTGGGCCGAAGCCGGCGACCTCGTCGTCACCGCGGACATTCCGCTCGCCGCCGCCGTCGTCGACAAGGGCGTCACCGCGATCAATCCGCGCGGCGAGCTGTACACGGCCGAGAACGTCCGCCAGCACCTGTCGATGCGCGACTTCATGGCCGAGCTGCGCGGCGCCGGCGTGCAGACCGGCGGACCGCCCGCGCTCGACCAGCGCGACCGCCAGGCGTTCGCGAACCAGCTCGACCGCCTGCTCGCGCGCGCGGCGCGCTGAGCCGCGCCACGCACCAACCACTGCATTCGCCTACGGCAACTCGCGCGACGAATGCGGGTCTTCCGCATACAGGTGGACCGCATCGAGAAAGCCCGGCTGCTCCTTCACGCGGGCGATCCAGGCGCGCAGCGCCGCGAGCGGCTGCAGCGAAATGCCGGCCTCCTCCGCGCGACTCGTGTACGCGAACATCGACATGTCCGCGATCGTGTAGTCGGCGCCGAGCAGGAACGGCCGCGCGGCCAGTTCCGCATCGAGGATGGCCAGCGCGCGCAAGGCGCCGGAGCGTTTCATCGCGATCAGTTCTGGCGAGCGCCGCGCGAGCTTGCCGGTCAAGGTCCAGTGCCGCAGCGCACCGAGCGTGCTCTCGATGCGCTCCTGCTCGAACGACATCCATTGCCACGCCTTCGCGCGGCCGAACGCATCCGCCGGCAGATAACGCGTGCCGTCGGCAAGGAAACCGAGGATCGCGTTCGATTCGGCCAGCACGCGGCCATCGTCCAGCCGGATCGCGGGAACCGTTCCGGTCGGATTGATGCGCAGGTAATCCGCGCTGCGCCCCTCGCCCTCGAAAATGCTGATCCATTGCGTGCGATACGCGATGCCGAGATGGTTGAGCAGCAGGCGTACCTTGTAGGCGTTCTGTGACGGGCGATAGTCGAACAACGTGATCATGCGCGGATTCCGTATCGGGGAAGCGCGGCAGGATCGCGGCCACGCCGGCCCGGCGCCATCCGTTTTCTGCATCGAATCCGAAGCCGCACGCGATCGCGCATTCGGCGAAGGAAACGGATAGTTGCGTAGTTCCCGCCGGCGCAGCATGCGACCATCGAAACCGATGGAGCACGCAATGCACAACGACGACCTGTGGCAGGCGGTACAGAACCGCGACAAGACGATGGATCGCGCCTTCGTCTATGGCGTGGTCACGACCGGCGTGTATTGCCGGCCATCGTGCTCCGCGCGACGCGCACGGCGCGAGAACGTGCGCTTCTTCGCGACACCGGCCGAAGCCGCTGAAGCCGGCTTGCGGCCGTGCAAGCGCTGCCATCCGCTCGAACAGTGGCGGCACGATCCGGACATCGCGCAGTTGCTCGACCTGTGCGCCTTCATCGAAGCCGCGCCGGAGTCCTTGCCGGACGGCACCGCGCTGGCGAAGCGATCCGGCCTCGACGTGTTCCAGCTCAACCGCCTGTTCAAGCGCCATCTCGCGATCACGCCCGGCGACTACATCGAAGGCGTGCGCCTGGGCCGCATCAAGCGTGCGCTGCGCAAATCGGCCTCGGTCACCGACGCGGTCTACGATGCCGGCCTCGGATCGAGCCGCGGCCTGTATGAACGTGCACCCCGCGCGCTCGGCATGACGCCACGGCAATACCGCGCCGGCGGCGCCGGCCTCGACATCTCGCACGCGATCGGCGACACGCCACTCGGCCTCGCCTGCATCGGCGCGACCGACCGCGGCATCTGCTACCTGCAATTCGGCGACGACCGAGCCACACTGCTCGCGCAACTCGCCGCGGAATATCCGCATGCACGCCTCTTGCCGATGACCGACACGGCGCAACCCGCATTCGACGCCTGGATGCGCGCGCTGAATGCGCACCTCGAAGGCCACCTGCCGAACCCGGACCTGCCGCTCGACATCCGCGGCAGCGCGTTCCAGATGCGCGTGTGGAACTACCTGCGCACGATCCCGTATGGCGAAGTCGTCTCCTACGGCGAAGCCGCCACCGCGATCGACGCCCCGCGCGCGACCCGCGCACTCGCCAGCGCCTGCGCCAAGAACCGCATCGCCGTGCTGATCCCCTGCCACCGCGTGATCCGCGGCGACGGCGACATGGGCGGCTATCGATGGGGTCTGGAGCGCAAGCGCACGTTGATCGACGGCGAACGCCGGAGCAATACCAAACGCAATGGTTGAGATTGAAATGACTCGCTCAGCATTCGCACGAGAACGTCCCTTCGGCCTACCCGGAACAGGCTTTGGCCGCGACGTCTTCGGTGAGAAGTCAGCAGACGGGGAACGCCGAGTAACTACGGCCGCGTCATTGCATCGCCCATGCTTGCCGAGCCCGCAATCGGATGAGACGATCACCTCATCTCCGCCGCTGTCGTCTAATGTTGCGAGATTAGGCTGCAGGATTAGGTGGCGAGTTCACCAAAAGCCGTTGATCCGCGCAGCTCGCACGCCCTGATTAGACTGCGGGATGAGGCCTCACTTCGCAGTCGAATAGTAGTTAACCATCAAGAAAAGTCATGAACACTTGGATTGGAATCATCGGCACATTGCTCGGCGGCATTGTCGGCGCCGGGACAACCTATCCCACTGCAAATGCTCATGCGCGGCGTCAGATGAGATGGGAATCCATCAAGCTGACTCAAGAAAAACTTGAAGAGTTGGCGGAAGTGATAGACGAGGTCGCACACCACTATCGGAAGATCAGTGGCGATGCTCTGATGCGAGTTCAATATGGCAAACAATATGAGTCGAATGGCTCCAGAATTCCATATAGCCGACTATCTATGTTGACGCACTTCCATGCGCCCGAACTGCTGCCTGATCTAGAATCTCTCACCAGCGAGACAAACGCCTACGGGGAGGTGCTCGCAGAGACCATACGAGACGTTGTGCGTGACACGGCACAGAAACAAGAACTGAACGGTCGCATTTTGAAGGGCGCAGATCGCATCATAAACAAGTGCGAGAGCATGAGCAAAAGGGCGGCAAAAGTTGCTATTGCTCACGTTGAGCAATTGACAGCTAACAATTCACTGCAGCGGACACTTGACCTATCAGCCATTTTTGCTCGCGCAAGAAAGCCTGGCGCCTAAAGCGCCGCTGAGCTAAGGCATTATGCCGCCATGGACAATAACGACATCGTGCGGATTCAAGATGTGGCTGCCACTCGGGCTTCTGTTCTACAGACCCGGCGCAAAGTCCTGACCACGGCATTTGCTACTCCGCTACTCACAGCCACCTTGGTTTTCTTCGTATCCTACTATCTGAGTTCCCTTGGCAGTAGCGTCTCGCTCTTTCTTTCCGCCATCTTTGCGTTACTTGGCGTTCCCGTTTTCATTCATTGGCAGCGTCACTATCAGAGCATTCTTCAGCAACTAGACGTTCTTAATCACCGCGTTTCGAGCGGAGAAATTGTCTATAGTTCTTCGGTGGCTTTTAATTCTTATCGATGAGCGACCTAACAATTCTGTATGGACTCCTCCTGCAAGTGACCGAGTAAATCGCTTTTTGGTAAGCGGTGCGGTTACAGTCGTGTATACCGCCTTGCGGTGAGTCGCACGGACTCGGGCCAAGATGGAATCCACAGGAAAAAAGTCACACGTTCAATCGGTCACTGACGACCGGAAGTGTTATCGACGTGGTTGCCCAAGCAAGCAACTCCTGCGCCATCGACGCGCGTGTCGATGCAACGCCAGCGGGATCTCGCCGCTACGACTCACGCACCGCACAGGCCGCCGCGCGCGCCAGCAACAACTCGCGCTCGCGCGCATTGCGCGTCTGCGCCGCGGCGCGTTCGAACTCGGCTTTTGCTTCGTCGTGCCGGCCAAGCTTGCCGAGCAGGTCGGCGCGCACACTCGGCAGCCAGTGGTAGTTGCGCAGCGCCGGTTCTGCGGCGAGCGCGTCGACGAGGTCGAGGCCGACTTGCGGGCCGAAGGCCATCGCGTGTGCGACAGCGCGGTTGAGTTCGATCACGGGTGAAGCGGCCGTTGCGGCGAGTGTGTCATACAGCGCGGCGATGCGCGGCCAGTCGGTCTGCTCGGCGCTGGTCGCGCGCGCATGGCAGGTGGCGATCGCGGCCTGCAAGGTGTACGGGCCGGGCGGGCCGCCGAGCCGGACGGCGCGATCCAGCGCGGCGAAGCCGCGGCGGATCAGCAGCTGGTTCCACAACGCGCGGTTCTGCTCGAGCAGCAGGATCGGCATGCCGGAGGCGTCCACGCGCGCGGCGGTGCGCGAGGCCTGGATTTCCATCAGCGCGACGAGGCCGTGCACTTCCGCTTCGCCCGGCATCAGCTCGGCCAGCACGCGGCCGAGGCGCAGCGCGTCCTCGCACAGGCCGGGACGCATCCAGTCGTCGCCGGCGGTGGCGGCGTAGCCTTCGTTGAAGATCAGGTAGATGACTTCGAGCACCGACGCGAGGCGCTCGGCGAGCCTGTCCTTGTGTGGCACTTCGTACGGCACGTTGGCGTCGGCGAGCGTGCGCTTGGCGCGCACGATGCGTTGCGCGATGGTCGGCTCGGGCACGAGGAACGCGCGTGCGATCTCGTCGGTGGTGAGGCCGCCGAGCAGGCGCAGGGTCAGTGCGACGCGCGCGTCGGTGCCGAGTACCGGATGGCAGGCGGTGAACACGAGGCGCAGCATGTCGTCGCCGACCGGATCGTCGATGCCGTCATCGGGGCGCGGCGCGCTCATGTCGAGCTGGTCCTCGATCTCGCGCGTGATCTCGGCTTCCTTGCGCTGGTACAGCGTCTTCCTGCGCAGGAGGTCGATCGCGCGGCGCTTGGCGGTGGCCATCAGCCACGCGCCGGGATTGTCCGGAATGCCGGTCTGCGGCCATTGTTCGAGCGCGATGACGAGCGCGTCATGGGCGAGCTCCTCGGCCAGGTCGAGATCGCGCACGAGGCGCGCGAGACCCGCGATCAGGCGCGCGGATTCGATCCGCCAGACGGCATCGATGGTGCGTTGGGTGTCGGTCGCCGGCATGGCCGGCGATCACACCACCTGCACCGCATGCGCGCAAGGACGGCTGTCACGGCGTGTTAGTCGCGCTCGGCAATCTGCGCGCGCAGACGTTCTTCCTGCTCGCGCAATTCGGGCGTGAACTCCGCGCCGAAGTCCTCCGCCTCGAACACCTGGCGGATCTCGATCTCGCAGTCGTCATCGCCCTCGAACGGTTTCGGGCAGCGCTTGATCCAGGCGATCGCCTCGTCCAGCGATTTCACCTGCAGCAGCCAGAAGCCGGCGACCAGCTCCTTGGTTTCCGCGAACGGGCCGTCGATCACCTTGCGCTGCGCGCCGGAGAAGCGCACGCGCACGCCCTTCGAGCTCGGCTGCAGCCCTTCGCCGGCCAGCATCACCCCGGCCTTGACCAGTTCCTCGTTGAAGCGGCCCATGTCGGCCAGCAGCTTGGCGCTCGGCATCACGCCGGCTTCCGATTCCGGGGTCGCCTTGACCATCACCATGAAGCGCATCGTCGTGTCTCCCTTGTCGGTGGAACGAATGCCCGGACATGTCCCGGGGTTCATTCCAGCGACGAACGCGGCAGCGCGGAATCGACACGAGCGATGCGCCGATCAGCAGGTCGCGCTATGCGAGCGCCGGCAGCCCCTGCAGGTCCCAACGCGGCTGCACCTTGATCGCCGGCGTCTCGAGCTGGCCGGCGTCGAGGCGCAATGCGCCCGCGAACGCGATCATCGCCCCGTTGTCGGTACAGAACGCCGGGCGCGGAAAATAGGTTCGGAAGCCCTCGCGTTCGCCGGCCTCGGCAAGCTGCGCGCGCAGGCGCCGGTTCGCGCCGACACCGCCGGCGACGACGAGGCGGCGCGCGCCGCTCGCGGCGAGCGCGCGGCGGCACTTGATCGTCAAGGTCTCGACGATCGCTTCCTCGAACGCGCGTGCGACGTCGGCGCGCGTCTGCGCGGACTTGTCGCTGGCCTGCCACGCGAGCAGCACCTGCGTCTTCAGGCCGGAGAAGCTGAAGTCGAGCCCGGGCCGGTCGGTCATCGGCCGCGAGAAACGGAACGCGCCGGGCCTGCCCTGTTCGGCCAGCTTGGCCAGCTCGGGGCCGCCGGGGTACGGCAGGTCCATCAGCTTGGCGGTCTTGTCGAAGGCCTCGCCGGCAGCGTCATCGAGCGTGTCGCCGAGCAGGCGGTAGGAACCGATCGCGGACACCTCGATCAGCATCGAATGGCCGCCGGATACCAGCAGCGCGACGAACGGGGGTTCCGGCGGATCGGCTTCGAGCAGCGGCGCCAGCAGGTGGCCTTCCATGTGATGCACGCCGATCGCCGGCAGGCCGAGCGCCCATGCCAGCGAACGCGCCGCTGTCGCGCCGACCAGCAGTGCGCCGACCAGGCCCGGCCCGGCCGTGTAGGCGACGCCGCCGAGATCGGCGACCGTCATGTCGGCCGCGGACAACGTCTCGCGCACCAGCGGCAGCAGCTTGCGCACGTGGTCGCGCGAGGCGAGCTCGGGCACCACGCCGCCGTAATCGGCGTGCATGCGGATCTGGCTGTACAGCGTGTGCGCGAGCAGGCCGCGGCGGCTGTCGTAGACGGCGACGCCGGTTTCGTCGCAGGAGGTTTCGATGCCGAGCACCGGGCCGGTGCTGCCGGCCTTTGCATTGGGCGGATTCATCGGGATAGAATACACGGCTCGCCCGACAGCCCCGGGTGATTTTGTTATCGGAGAGTTTATGCCCAGCGTCAAAGTTCGCGAGAACGAACCGTTCGAGTTTGCCCTGCGCCGCTTCAAGCGCACCTGCGAAAAGGCCGGCGTGCTGGCCGAAGTGCGCAAGCGCGAGTTCTATGAAAAGCCGACGCAGGAGCGCAAGCGCAAGCGCGCTGCCGCGGTCAAGCGTCACCTGCGCCGCGTGTCGCGCGACGTGACCAAGCGCCAGCGCTTGTACTGATCGCTTCCCTGGGGTCCGCCGCCTCGGCGCGGACCCGATGAAAGGGCTGTTTATCGGCCGGTATTGCGCGAGCGATGCCGGCCTTTTGTGTTGGTGCGGCGCGGACCCGATCCGCGCCGGTCAGCGACTTCCGGCCCCTCGCCTTTCAAGGAAATCCCCATGTCCCTCAAAGAACGCCTGGTCGAAGACATGAAGACCGCCATGAAGGGCGGCGACAAGGAGCGCCTCGGCGCGATCCGCCTCGTCAACGCGGCGATCAAGCAGCGCGAGGTCGACGAACGCATCGCGCTCGACGACGCGCAGGTGCTCGCGGTCATCGACAAGATGCTCAAGCAGCGCCGCGACTCGATCACCCAGTTCCGCGCCGCCGGCCGCGAAGACCTCGCCGCGCAGGAAGAGTTCGAAGTCGGCGTGTTGCAGGCCTACCAGCCGGCGCAGCTCTCGGCCGAGGAGATCGACGCGATCGTCGCCAAGGCGATCGCCGACAGCGGCGCGACCAGCGCGAAGGACATGGGCAAGGTCGTCGGCCTGGTGAAGCCGCAGGTCGCCGGCCGTGCCGACATGGGCCACGTGTCGGGGCTGGTGAAGCAGAAGCTCGGCGGCTGAGCGACGCTCGACGCTAGAATGGCTCCACCTCGCCCGTGGAGCCCTCCGGATGTCCAATTCCCTGCCGCTGCGTCGATCGCGCAGCAATCGCATGATTGCCGGCGTGGTCGGCGGCCTAGCACAGCACTTCGGCCTCGATCCCGGCGGACTGCGCATCGTCTATGTGCTGGTGTCGGTCCTCTCGGCCGCATTCCCGGGCATCCTCGTGTACCTGATCCTGTGGTTGCTGATTCCGCAGGAAAGCTAGCGCCGCACGACACGATCGGCGCACGGCATCCCGAGCACTCCCATGGCCGGCCGCATCCCCGAACGCTTCATCGACGACCTCCTCGCACGCATCGACATCGTCGACGTGATCCAGGAGCGCGTGCCGCTGAAGAAGGCCGGGCGCGACTGGTCCGCGCGCTGCCCGTTCCACGACGAACGCTCGGCCTCATTCACGGTCAGCCCGGCCAAGCAGTTCTACCACTGCTTCGGTTGCGGCGCGCACGGCAGCGCGATCGGCTTCCTGATGAACTACGACCGCCTCGAGTTTCCCGACGCGATCGAGGAGCTCGCCGGTCGCGCCGGCCTCAAGGTGCCGTACGAAGGCGGTCGCGAGGCGCCGCGCGAGGACGCCACCGACCTCTACAACCTGCTCGACGCCGCGGCGACGTTCTACCGCCGCCAGCTCGGCGCGAATGACACCGCGCGCGCCTATTTCGCCGACCGCGGCCTCGACGACACGATCCTCGCGCGCTTCAACCTCGGCTACGCGCCGGATGCGTGGGACGCGCTGAAGAGCGCGCTCGGCACGAATGCGCAACGCATCGCGCTGCTCGAGAAGACCGGCATGCTGACCAGCGGCGAACGCGGCGGCAAGTACGACCGCTTCCGCGACCGAGTGATGTTCCCAATCCTGGATCGCCGCGGCCGCACGATCGCGTTCGGCGGCCGGATATTGACCAAGCCGAAAGCGAAGTCGGCACCGATCGATGCCGGCGCCGAACAAAAAGCGGACGTCGAAGCCGACGCCGTCGCGCCCGAGTCGCGCAAGGGCGACGGTCCGAAATACCTCAACTCGCCCGAAACGCCGCTGTTCCACAAGGGCCGCGAACTGTTCGGCCTGTGGCAAGTGCGCGAGGCGCACGCGAAGATCCCGCGGCTGATCGTCGTCGAGGGCTACATGGACGTGATCAGCCTGCACCAGTACGGCATCACGCAGGCGGTCGCGACGCTCGGCACCGCGACCACGCGCGATCACGCGGAAGTCCTGTTCCGCCAATGCGCCGACGTCTACTTCTGCTTCGACGGCGACCGCGCCGGCCGGCAGGCCGCATGGCGCGCGGTCGAATCGGTGCTGCCGCGCATGCGCGACGGGCGCCAGGCGATGTTCCTGTTCCTGCCCGATGGCGAAGATCCCGATTCGCTCGTGCGCAAGGAAGGCCTCGCCGGTTTCGAGCAGCGCCTGAAGGACGCCACGCCGCTCAGCGAGTTCTTCTTCGCCGAAACGTCGCGCGACGTGAACCTCGCCAGCCTCGACGGCAAGGCGCGCCTCGCCGAGCGTGCGCGGCCGCTGCTCGCGCAGATCCCGGACGGCGCCTTCCGCGACCTGATGCTGGCCGAACTCGACAAGTCGACCGGCGTGCGCGTGCAGGTCGCCTCGCCACCGTCCGACACGCCGGCGAAGCCGCGCAACGCGCGCCCGCAGCAACGCTCGCTCGTGCGCGCCGCGATCACCTTGCTGGTGCAGCAGCCGGCGCTCGCCGCCGCGCTCGAAACGCCACGTGCGTTCGCCGGCCTGCGCCAGCCCGGCATCCCGTTGCTGGTCGAACTGATCGACCTGTGCCGCGAGCGAAACGGCATCAGCACCGGCGCGCTGCTCGAACACTTCGCCGAGCGCGACGAAGCGAAGGCGCTGCAGAAGCTCGCGGTGACCGAGTTCCCCGGCGGCGAGCACGAGGCACGCGCCGAATTCCTCGATGCCTTGGCACAACTCGATCGCCAGACCGCGCAGCAACATATCGACGATCTCCTGCGCAACCAATCGGAAGGCCGCCTGGACGACGCGCAGAAGGCGCGGTTGCGCGCGCTGCTCGCGAACAAGGCTTCACGTTCCTGAATGCCGCGCTCGCGCGGGTTCGCATTGCGCGGCAAACCGCTGTATCGTGCGCGCACTGTGTTTGCAGGGTCACTGTGAATCGTGACCTGATGCGGTCGATCTTCCGATCCGCTCCATCGCCTCACCTCGCTTTCTCCTTGCCAACCTCAGTCTCGACCCGGGATGTCCCCAGGTCGCGAATCTTCTTGTTCGAGTTGCAGGAGTAAAAGTCATGGCAAATCGCCAGAACGGTACCGTCAAGTGGTTCAACGATGCGAAGGGCTTCGGCTTCATCACGCCGGAAAGCGGCCCCGACCTGTTCGTGCATTTCCGCTCGATCCAGGGCAGCGGGTTCAAGAGCCTGGCCGAGGGCCAAGCCGTCACCTTCGTCGCCGTGCAGGGCCAGAAGGGCATGCAGGCTGACGAAGTGCAGGTCGCGTAATCCGCTTCGAGTCGTGTTCAAATCGACCCCGGGCCGCAACGCCCGGGGTTTTTTATGGAGATGTCGATGGCAATGAAACCGAACTACGGCTTCGAGAAGCGCCAGCGCGAACTGGCGAAGAAGAAGCAGCAGGACGAAAAGCTGGCGAAGAAGCGCGCGAAGAATGCGCCGGCCAATGCGGGCACGCATGAACCGCCCGATGCGGCGACGGACACGACGACGACGGATTCGTCGTCCTGATCGCGGATCGGCGCGGATCCGCGGCAACCGCCCGCGCCGCCTGCCGCCCCGGCACGCAGGCAAGGCCTCCGCCTGCGTGCAGGCCGGCACCCCGCATCACCGGCTGCCGGTGATCGCACGAATGCACACCCGTCACATTCCCGGGCCGCTCGATGGCGCGCCCGCCGCCGGCACGCCTTCGCCGTCGACCGGAAGTCGTGCGCCCAGCAGGTGCTCGACGAAATAGTCCCACATGCGATGCACGTAGTAGCGATCCGTGCGGAAGAACGCGTGCGTGCGGTTCGGCAGGTAGAGCAGGTCGAAGCGCTTGTCGGCCTTGATGAGCGCGTCGGCGAGTTGCAGCGTGACGGCGGGCAATGCGTTCTCGTCCATGTCTCCGTAGACCAGCATCAGGTGTCCGCGCAGGTTCGCCGCGAGCTTCGCGTTGTCCAGCGCAGCGTAGTTTTCCGGCACGGCCGTCGGCGTCGGTCGCGTACGGCTGCCGTCGGCGTAGGCGGGAATGCCGGTGAAGGCCTCGAGTCCGTCGTAGAAGCCCTGGAAATTGTGCGGCCCGGCCGAGGACACGGCGACCTTGTAGAACTCCGGGTGCGACAGGATCGCGCGCGCCGAGGTGTAACCGCCGAACGAATGGCCGTAGACGCCGATGCGGTCGAGATCGAAGCCGCCGATGCGCTCGGCGAGTTGGCGGATCGCGCCGATGTGGTCCTCGATCTGCGGGTCGGCGAAGTTGCCGTAACCCGCATCGGCGAATGCCTTGGAACGGCCGCGCGTGCCGCGCCCGTCGATCGTGACGACGACGAAACCGAGTTCGGCGAGGCTCGCGCGCGCGATCGGATTCATCGTCGACACCGCCTCGGCGTAGCTGCGCGGCGCGTTGAGCATCTGCGGGCCGCCGTAGAACGCGTCGATGACCGGATAGTGCCGGGTACGGTCGAAACCCGGCGGCAGGTAGACGACGGCGTAGAGATCGGTCTTGTCGTCCGCCGCGAGCACGCGCAGGCGCCGCGGCGCACGCCAGCCCGCGACGCCGACCGCGGAGACATCGGCGTCCTCGAGCTTCATGACGACCGTTCCGTCCTCGCTTGAACGCAATACGGTGACCGGCGCCGTATCGACGGTCGAGTAGCTGTCGATGACGTAACGGCCATCGGGCGAGAACGCCTTCGGCGGCATCGGCACAAAGATCGACGGGTGCGGCGGCGGCACGTCGTGCTCGGCATTCTCGTTCGTCAACAGGATCGGTTCGCCGCCGTCGAGCGCGACGCGGTAGAGATGGCGGTAGTACGCGTCGCGACCGCGCTCGCGACCGCTCGCGGTGAACCAGGCGATGCGACGCTTCGCGTCGACGTTGACGAGATCGCGCACGAGCCAGTCGCCCTGCGTGAGCGCGCGCTTGAGCTTTCCGCTGCGCAGGTCGTAGAGGTAGAGATGGCCCCACCCGCTGCGCTCGGAAAACCACACGACTTCATTCGTGTCGAACAGCACCTGCACGTTCGGTGCGCCGTAGAACAGGTTGTTCGGCGTCAGGCTCGTCTTGCCGTGGTCCTCGACGACGCGGCGCACGCCACCGTCGCGCACGTCGATCTCGACCAGCGCCATGTCGCGCGCGCCGTAGCTGTAGGCGAGGCGATACGCCTTCGCGCCGTCCGGCGACCACGCCAGTGTCGCGTCGGCGAGCGACCAGTCCTTGCCGAGGTCGACGGCATGGCGTGCGCCGCTGTCGGCGTCGAGCACGAAGGCTTGCTGTTTCGGCTGCCCCGGATCACCGAGCAGCGGCAGGCGCAACGGGTAGGAAATCGGCCGGAAGCTGCCGTCCTGCGGCACCCATTCGACATACGGATACGGTTCGACCGCGCGCTCGTCGAGGCGCGTGCCGAGGACGTGTCTTCCGTCCGGCGACCATTCGACGCCGATCGGCGGCAACGGTGCCTTGTCGCGCAGCGCGGGAAGGCTCGCCAGCGAACCATCGGGCAGCTTTCCGTAGGAAAAATGCGCTTCGCCGTCGGACGTCAGCGCGCGCTCCTCGCGCCCGCTGCGAAGCCACAGGTTGTCGTCGCGCCGGAACAGCGCGCGTCGAGCATCCGGCGATCGCAGCGCGCCCGAGGCCGGAGCCGCCTCGGTGACGGCGGCGCATTCGTAGCGGTCGAGACGGCAATGCATCGCATGGCCGTCGACAGCCAGGTCGACGTATTCGGCGCCATCGGCCGTGCCGATGCCCGTCACCGCGAGACGGTTCGCCTGCTGCGGCTTGCCCGACGTGGCCGGCAACGCCCGTGCGAGCCGCTGCGCGTCGAATGCCGGCGATCGCGTGCGCGCTGCGATGTCGACCACGACGTAGCTCGAACCATCCGCTTCGTCGCGCCGATACCAGAAACGATCGTTGCCGAGCCAATGCGCTTCAACGGTGCCGTTGCGGACCATGTCGCGCAGGCTGGAGTCGAGCAGCCGCTCGGCGCGTGCGTAGTCGGCGCTGGTGACTTGCGTCGCGGCCATCGCCATCGCGGGCAATGCGGCGAGCATCGCAATGCCCGTCGCACCCGCGCACTGGAAGGTTTTCCCATGGTTCATGCGGAGCTCCTTCTTCGGATGCATCGATCGGAACGCGGGACCGTCATCGCCTCTCAACCAAGGTCGCGCACGACGGCCCTGGCCGCGTTGTGTCCCGGCGCGCCGGTGACGCCGCCGCCCGGATGCGTGCCGGCGCCGCACAGGTACAGGCCCGGCAGCGCGCCGCGATAGTCCGCCTGGCCGAGCATCGGGCGCGCGCTGAACAACTGGTTGAGCGACAGCGCGCCGTGGAAGATGTCGCCGCCGAGCAGGCCGAAATCGCGCTCGAGGTCGAGTGGCGACTTGATCTGGCGGCCGAGAACGGACGCCTTGAAACCCGGCGCCCAACGGTCGACCGTTTCGATCATCAGGTCGGCGACCTCCTCGCGGTGGTCGTCCCAGCTCGCGCCGTTCGGCAGCACGGGAGCCACGTGCTGGCAGAACAGGCTGGCCACGTGCTGGCCCGCCGGCGCGAGCGAGTCGTCCAGGGTCGACGGGATCAGCATCTCGACGATCGGCTCGCGCGACCAGCCGCGCGCGCGCGCATCGAGATACGCGCGATCCATGTAGTCGAGGCTCGGCGCGAGGATGATGCCGGCGGTCAGGTGGTCGCCCGGCTCCGGCAATGCGCTGAAACGCGGCAATTCGCTCAATGCGACATTCATGCGGAACGTGCCGGAACCGCAGCGCCAGTTCGCCATGCGCTCGCGCGTCGGCGCCGGCACCACGTCCGGATCGAGCAGGCGTTCGTACAGCAGTTTCGGATTCACGTTCGCGACGACGCAGCGCGCACGCAACGTTTCGCCTTTCTCGGTGACGACACCGACTGCGCGGCCCTTCTCGACGATGACCTCGCGCACGCCGCAGCCGGTGCGGATTTCGACGCCGGACGCGGCCGCCGATTTCGCCATCGCCTGCGTGATCGCGCCCATGCCGCCGATCGCGTGGCCCCACGCACCCTTCACGCCGTTCACCTCGCCGAACACGTGGTGCAACAGCACGTAGGCGCTGCCCGGCGTGTACGGGCTGGCATAGTTGCCGACGATGCCGTCGAAGCCGAAAAGCGCCTTGATCGGATCGCTCTCGAAGAAGCGCTCGAGGTATTCGGCCGCGGACACCGCGAACAGGTCGAGCAGGTCCGTGCGCAAGCTCGCGTCGAGCGATTTCACGCGCTTGCCGAGCTTGCCCGCGCGCAACAGTTCCGGCAGCGCCTTCAGCCAGCCGCCGTCGGTCACGTTCGGTGGCGGCTCCAGCGCCAGGGCGCGCAGCACGTCGGCGATCGCGTCGAGGCGACGCTCGTACTCCGGCAGGCGGTCGGCGTCGCGACGCGAAAACTTCGCGACTTCCGCCTGTGTGCGCC
>Ga0153956_1000408_pt1 | contig 50107 bp, 53 predicted proteins | sample TSFL040MetaG_FD_104704 | JGI IMG/M metagenome (GOLD analysis project Ga0153956, IMG submission 104704) | Attine ant fungus gardens microbial communities from Florida, USA - TSFL040 MetaG | ecosystem: Host-associated > Fungi > Mycelium > Unclassified | place: USA: Florida, Wekiwa Springs... | reverse complement strand
GGTGTTGCGGGCGGCGGGTTCGAGGATCAGCGTGCCGGGCTCGATCCCCGCTTCGTGAAGCTGCGCCTCGATCGCGTCGGCATGGGCGGCGCTCGCCACCACCACCGGCGCCGCGAAGCGCTCCGCTCCCGTCGTCCGTCGTGCCGTCATCTGGAGCATCGTCTCGACATGCGTCAGCGACAGGAGCTGCTTCGGACGCTCCGTCCGGGACAGCGGCCACAATCGCGTGCCGGAGCCGCCGGACAGGATGACAGGGACAACAGAACGCATGAGAACTCGCAGCCGGTTAACCAAGGCCCCTGCCTTCCCCGGTGGTTGCGGTTTCGTCAAGCCGGCAGACCTGCCCGCTCCACGCTCCGCGCCGCCATTGCGACCGGAGCCTGCAAAATCGGGGCGGATCGGGAACTTTCCCGCGCCTTGCCTCGCTTGTCCGGGGATCGTAACGCCCCATCGTCGGGAATCGCGGCTTTCGATCCGCGCGTCCGAGCGCTAAAAGAGGCTGCCGCTGAGGCAACCGGAGGTTTATGATTATTCGCATCGCCCTGTTGGCGCTGGCCTGCATTCTCGCGACCGATATCGGCTGGATGGCGCTTTCCGCGAGCTTCTGGATGCTGCCCGCGATGCTGGCCGGCTGGTACGCCGCCGACATGGCGTCGGGCGTGGTCCATATGTACATGGATTATAAGCCCTCGCGCGCCGGCATCGGCCTCGACAAGATCTTCTTCTACGAAGGATCGCGCGAGTCCGCCGAATATCTGGCGCTGCGCGATGCGGCCTTCTCTCAGCTCAACCCGGTCGAGCGGCTGATCTACGACTTCAAGAACCACCATCCCCGCCCCGATGCGCTCGGCCGCCGCTCGATGGTGACGCAGATCGGCTCGACCGTGCTGTTCGCCACCCTGCCCTTCACGATCCTTGCCAACATCGTCTTCCTGCTGTTCCCGCTGCCGCTGTGGCTGATCGCGGGCGTGCTGACCTTCGTGGTGGGGGCGAGCTTCGCCCAGTATTTCCATGGGACGCTGCACCGGAAGGACAATCCGCTCATCGTGCGGGCGATGCAGCGGACGAAGCTGCTGATGAACGCCGAGGATCATCGGCGTCATCACGAGACGCTCCAGTGCGATTTCAGCACCATCAACGGCTGGTCCAACCCGGCGCTGAACCTCGTCTTCAACGCGATGCGCCGTCGCGGCTATCTGCGCGACGAGGGCCTCATCCCGAACTGAGGCCTCAGCGGCCCGCTTCCATCGCCGCCACCAGCCGCTCGCGCGCCTCCACCGCGAGCGCCTTGCGATCCCCCCAGCCGGACGGATCGATCGGATCGAGGAAGCGGATCGTCACCTTGCGGCGCCCCGGAAGGCCCAGCACGCGCATCATCTCGCGCCCCATGCCGATCCCCCGATCCCAGGCGAGATCGGGCGTGTCGCGGCCATAATCGATCGCGACGGGCTGGAGGCGGATGCCCGGCACCGGCGGCAGCAGCGCCTCGAACAAGGAGGCGCGGAACGGCTTCACGCCCTGCCCGTCGCCCGTTCCGCCTTCGGCGAACAGCGCCACGGGACAGCCTTCCGCGAGCGCCTCACGGACCAGCCCGGCCTGCTCGCGCACCTCGCCCCGCTTCTTGCGCGCGATATAGACGGTGCGGTTCAGTCCGGCGAGGAAGCCGAAAAGCGGCCAGCGGGCGATCTCGTCCTTCGCCACGAAGCGCGCACCCGAAGCGCCGGCCAGCACCAGAATGTCCAGCCAGCTCAGATGGTTCGTCGCCATCAGCACATGCGAGCGCAGCGGCGTGCCGACGATGCGGACATCCGCCCCCGCCGCGCGGCCGGCCAGCCGCAGGAAGCTCGTCGGCCATGGCGACCGCCGCCCGAACAGCCGCCACAGCCCATGCAGCGGCACATGGGCCGCCAGAAGCGCCGCGATCATCGCCACGCGATAACGGCCACGCCAGAGATGGGCGTCAGCCGCGCTTCTCCCCGGCAAACTCAACGCGAGCACGGCATCCGCCTGTCGACTCCGTCATTTCGTTCATTGGCGAACATGGGCCAAATGCCTATCAGGAACGATCGGGACACCGCCGGTCGCATGATGCCGAGGTTCCCATGCGATCCAACAGGGTTGCCACGACGGAAATATCGGGACTGGGACATATGTCGAAGACGGTTGAGCTTAATCATCATACTGCGCAACTCTCCCCGGCGGATCCCGATCCCAAGCCCAGCAAGAAGCTCGTTCCGAAGAAGCCCCTTTGGATGCGGATCGGAGTACGCCTCCAGCCCCGGATCAACGCCATCGTGGCCCGCGCGTCCCGGATCGGCAACCATCCCTTTTACGAAACCCGCAATTTTCCGTGGATCGCCGCGCTCGAAGAGAATTGGGAGACGATCCGCGCCGAGGCGGCCAACGTCCTCCAGGATCTGAGCAAGGTTCCGCCTCTCGCGGAAATCTCCCCCGATCACAGGCGGATCGCGCCGGCGGGCAAGTGGCGCTCCTTCTTCCTCTATGGCTATGGCTACAAGGTCGACGCGAATTGCGACGCCTGCCCGCAGACGGCCGCCCTGCTCAAGAAGGTGCCGGGCCTCAATTCGGCGCTGTTCTCGATCCTCGTGCCGGGGACGCACATTCCGGCGCACACCGGCGTCTCCAAGGCGATCCTCACCTGCCACCTCGGCCTCCAGGTGCCGCGCGAGGCGGACAAGTGCCGGATGCGGGTGGATACCGAATATACCACCTGGACCGAGGGCAAGGCCTTCGTGTTCGACGACATGTTCAACCATGAAGTCCTGAACGACACCGACGACACGCGCATCATCCTGCTGGTGCAGTTCCGCCGGCCGATGCGTCCGCTGGGGCGCCTGGTGGGCGGGCTGTTCATCTGGGCGGTGAAAAAATCCCGCTTCGTGCAGGATGCCCGCCGCGGTGTCGCGAAGTGGAGCGAGCAGCGACATTGAGGCGTTGACGCGGGCGCACGCCTGAGCGCCGATACACGCTGGCGCTTTCCGCGCTGATCTGGGCTTCGGCCCGCGTGAACGGAGACGGTCGCGTCCATGCCCTTCGGTTTCTTCAGCCGCAAGCCCGCCGCCCCCAGCCTTCCGGCCGGGTTGCGCGCCTATGCGGTGGGGGACGTGCATGGCCGGCTCGACCTGCTGACCGAGATGCTGACACGCATCCGCGAGGACAATGCCGCCCGCCCACCCGCCGACACACGCGTGGTGCTGCTCGGCGATCTGATCGATCGCGGGCCGGATTCAGCGGGCGTGGTGGATCTGGCGATGCGCCCGCTCGACTTCGCCTCGCTGACCGTGCTCCAGGGCAATCACGAGGCGATGATGCTCCAGGCGCTGGCCGGCGATCATGAGGCGCTGACCGGCTGGCTCCGTTTCGGTGGCAGTGAATCCCTGCGAAGCTGGGGCGTCTCGCTCGAAGCGATCGAACGCTACGAATATTCCCGCCTGATCGCCGCCTGCCGCGCGGTGATCCCGCCGCCTCAGCTCCGCTGGATGGCGACGCGGCCGAGGGCGCTGCATCTCGGCGACTATTATTTCGTCCATGCCGGCATCCGGCCGGGCGTCGCGCTGCATCGCCAGTCGGATCAGGATCGGCTGTGGATTCGCGAGCCCTTCCTGCACAGCACCGCCCGCCACTTCGCCGTGATCGTCCATGGCCATTCGGTGACGCCGGACGTCGAGTTGCTGCCCAACCGTATCGGCATCGATACCGGCGCTTATGCGAGCGGCACGCTCACCGCGCTCGGCCTCGAGGGCGAGGAGCAGTGGATTCTCCAGACCGGCTGAACCGCTCGTCCGGCGGGAGGTGCCCCCGCGCGCGCAGCACGTCGGAGCCCAGCCGCATCTTCGCCCAGGCCCACCACAGGCGATATCCGATCCGACCGAGCATCGTCATATTCGCGTGCCATAGCCGCCCGCCTGCCCGGAAGGATAGTGCCCGGCGGCCCCGAGAGGACCGCTTGCGCTCCCTCTCCCCATCATGCAATCAGCCGGCCGATATCGGCCTGAGAGTGAGATACCTATGCGGATTACCATGATCGGAACCGGCTATGTCGGGCTCGTGTCCGGCGCGTGTTTTTCCGACTTCGGCCATGAAGTGATCTGCGTCGACAAGGACGAGACCAAGATCACCTCGCTCGAACGCGGCGTGATGCCGATCTACGAGCCGGGCCTCGACGCGCTGGTCGCCACCAACGTCCGCGCCGGCCGCCTCTCCTTCACCACCGACGTGAAGGCGGGCGTCGCGAACGCCGACGCGGTGTTCATCGCGGTCGGCACCCCGTCGCGCCGTGGCGACGGCCATGCGGACCTGAGCTACGTCTTCGCCGCCGCCAAGGAAATCGCCGAGGCGGTCGACCACGACATCCTGCTCGTCACCAAGTCGACCGTGCCCGTCGGCACCGGCGACGAAGTGGAGCGCATCGTCCGCGAAGCCGCGCCCGGCCGCACGATCCGAGTCGCCTCCAACCCCGAATTCCTGCGCGAGGGCGCCGCGATCGAGGACTTCAAACGCCCCGACCGCGTGGTCTGCGGCACCGACGACGAGGCCGCCCGCGAGGCGCTGCGCCAGATCTACCGGCCGCTGTCGCTCAACCAGTCGGCCCCGGTGCTGTTCACCGGCCGCCGCACGGCCGAGCTCATCAAATACGCGGCCAACGCCTTCCTCGCGACCAAGATCACCTTCATCAACGAGATCGCGGACCTCTGCGAAGCGGCCGGCGCCGACGTGCAGGAAGTGTCGCGCGGCATCGGCCTCGACAACCGCATCGGGCGCAAGTTCCTCCATGCCGGCCCCGGCTATGGCGGCTCCTGCTTCCCGAAGGACACGCTGGCGCTGCTCAAGACCGCCGAGGACATGCAGACCCCGCTCCGCATCGTCGAGGCGGTGGTGTCGGTCAACGACAGCCGCAAGCGCGCCATGGGCCGCAAGGTGCTGAAGGCGATGGGCGGCGAGGCGCGCGGCAAGCGCGTGGCGGTGCTCGGCCTCACCTTCAAGCCCAACACCGATGACATGCGCGACAGCCCCGCCATCGCCGTGATCCAGACGTTGCAGGATGCCGGTGCCCAGATCTTCGCCTGCGACCCCGAGGGCGTCGAGCAGGCGAAAAAGGTGCTCCAGAACGTCGAGTTCGTGGCCGATCCCTACACGGCAGCCGAGAGCGCCGACGCGGTGGTGATCGTCACCGAGTGGGATGCCTATCGCGCGATCGACCTCTCGCGCCTCGCCGCCACCATGGCGACGCCGCTGCTGGTCGACCTGCGCAACGTCTATTCGCGCGAGGAGGCCGAGAAGGCCGGCCTCGACTATGTCGGCGTCGGCAAGCCCGCCTGACCGATCGACCGGAGCGGGGGCGCCGCGTCGCCCCCCTCCTCTTCCTCCCTCGATGCGCAGGGCTGGGCGGCGGCGTTCCGTCGCGACTTCCTCACGGGCGCGCTCCATCGACAGGAAGATGCTGAGTAGGATCGGCCACGCCCATGTCGCCGCCGCGTCGCCCACCGTATCCGGCCAGTTCCAGTTGCCCAGATAGAGCCGGTCCATGATCTCGTTGCCGATCTCGGCAAGGAAGACAACCGCCAGCGGCAGCGCGCTCCCCTGCCGGCGCCCCGTCAGCAGCGCGGACAGCGACCAGATGGCGAGCCCCACCTGCACATGGACGAACTTGTCGCTCTCGCCGGATCGGGTGACGATCCAGTCGATCATGCCGTGATAGTCGGTGACCAGTTGCATGATCCCTCCCGCCGTCAGGCGGCGCGCTGTGCCCTGTAGCCCCGATACCACTCCACCCATAGCGGAATGCCGACATCGATCGGGGTGGTCGGCTGGAAGCCGAGATCGCGCTGGATCGCGGTCAGATCCGCATAGGTGGCGGGAACGTCGCCGGGCTGCATCGGCTTCTCGATGCGGATCGCCTTGCGGCCGCACGCCTGCTCGATCAGCGCGATGAGTTTCTCCAGCTCTTCCGCGCGGTTATTGCCGATATTGTAGATGCGATGGGGAGAATGGCTGCCCCCCGCCTTCTCCGCCCCATCGTCCGGCGGCGGATTGTCGAGCGCGGCGAGGATGCCGGTCACGATATCGTCGATATAGGTGAAGTCCCGGCGCATATTGCCACCGTTATAGACCTCGATCGGCTCGCCCGAGAGGATCTTGTCGGTGAAGCCCCACACCGCCATGTCCGGCCGCCCCCACGGGCCATAGACCGTGAAGAAGCGCAGACCCGTCTGCGGCAGGCGGTAGAGATGCGCATAGCTCTCGCTCATCAGCTCGTCGGACTTCTTGGTCGCGGCGTAGAGCGAGATCGGGAAATCGACGCGCTGCTCCACCCGGAAGGGCAGGTCCGGGCTCGTGCCATAGACCGAGGAGGAGGAGGCGTAGACGAGGTGCTTCACCTGCCGCGTCCGGCCCAGTTCCAGGATGTTGAGATGGCCGACGAGGTTGGAGGCGGCATAGGCGCGCGGATTCTGGATCGAATAGCGGACCCCGGCTTGCGCGCCGAGATGGACGATGCTCTCGATCGACTCGCCGGCGAGCGCCGCCTCCAGCGCTTCATGATCGGCGAAATCGAGATGGTGGAAGACGAAACGCCCACCCGCGCCCTCCTCGCCCCGGATCGCAGACAGCCGATCATGTTTCAACGCCACGGGGTTGTAATTGTTGAGATTGTCGATCCCGACCACATGCTCGCCCCGCCGGATCAAATGGCGGCAGACATGCGACCCGATGAACCCGGCCGCCCCCGTGACGATAATGGTCATTCGCCCAAATCCCCTTCGCCTGCTCGCGCGGCGTGATAAGCTCCCCCCGCTGCCAGTAGCATGGCCGGCAGCGGGGTCACGCGATCTTCCGGGGCCACCCCCTTCAGGCCGGCTGGCGACGCTCTTCCAGGCCGCGCTCCCATGCCAGCGCATGGGCCACGATGGTATCGAGATCGGCATGGCGCGGTTGCCAGCCGAAGGCGGCGACGATCGCGTCATTGGCCGCCACCAGCGAATCCGGGTCGCCGGCACGGCGCGGCTCCAGCCGGCGCTCGATCGGGCGGCCCGCCGCCTTCTCGACCGCGTCGAGCACCTCCAGCACCGAGAAGCCCCGGCCATAGCCGCAGTTGAGCGTGTGGCTCTTCCTGGGGTCCGCGATCAGCGCCTCCAGCGCCAGCAGATGCGCCGCCGCCAGATCGGAGACATGGATATAATCGCGCACGCCCGTTCCATCCGGCGTGTCATAATCGGTGCCGAACACGCTGACATGACTGCGCTTTCCGGTCGCCGCCTCGCCCGCCACCTTGATGAGGTGCGTCGCCCCCGCCGTCGCCTGACCGGCGCGGCCCTGCGGATCGGCGCCCGCCACGTTGAAATAGCGCAGCGCGCAATAGTTGATCGGGTGCGCGGCGGCGGTGTCCTTCAGCATGATCTCGGTCATCAGCTTGGACATGCCATAAGGGTTGATCGGCCGGGTCGGCGTCGCCTCGCGGACGGGGCTCTCCTCGGGGATGCCGTAGGTCGCGGCGGTGGAGGAGAAGATGAAATGGCGCACCCCGCCGGCCACCGCGGCCTCGATCAGCGTGCGACTGTTGGCGGTATTGTTCCCGTAATATTTCAGGGGGTTCTCGACGGATTCCGGGACGACGACCGAACCCGCGAAGTGCATGATGGCGCCGATGTCATGCTCCGCGAGGGTGTGGCCGACGACCGCCGCATCCCCCACATCGCCTTCGACGAACACCGCCCGCCCATCCACCGCCCAGCGGAAGCCGGTGACGAGATTGTCGAGCACCACCACAGGCCAACCGGCGTCGAGGAGGGCCAGCACGGCATGGCTGCCGATATAGCCGGCACCGCCCGTCACGAGCACGGGAAAGCGCGTCGTCGTCATAAGATCATTGTCCCTTCAGGTAACGGTCGAACCATTCCACGGAACGCCGGCGGACGTCGGCGACATGCGCCGGGTTGCGGATACCATGGCCCTCGTCAGGATAGATGACGAGGCTGGTGGCAACGCCCATCGCCTTCAGCCCGTTCCAATATTCGACGGACTGGGTGGGCGGCACTTCGATATCCCGTTCCCCCACCGTGATGAGCGTCGGGGTCTTGGCCTGGCTGATATATTTGATCGCCGAGACATCCCAGTAGGCCGCCTGATCCTCGTACATCGTCTTGCCGAAGAAAGGTGTCATCCATGTGTTGATGCCGTTGGTGCCGTAATAGCTGATCCAGTTGGAGAGCCCGGCGGCGGCATGGATCGCCTTGAAGCGGTGCGTCTGGGTGTTGGCCCACATCGACATGAACCCACCATAAGAGCCGCCCATCAGGCCAAGGCGGTTGTCGTCGATCGGCGCGTTCTTCTCCACCGCGTCGATGCCGGCGAGGATGTCGCGCAGATCGCCGCCGCCGAAATCGCGCTTGTTGGCGGCGGTGAAGGCCTCGCCCTGCCCGTAGCTGCCGCGTGGATTGGGATAGAACAGCCAATAGCCCGCGCCGATCAGCGCGGCGGTGGTGCCCTGCCAGACGAACTGCGGCGTGGAGGCCGCCGCCGGGCCGCCATGCACGACGGTAATCATCGGCTGGTTGGCCGACCCCTCCCACGCGGCGCCACGCGGCGAGAGCAGCCAGCCCTGCACGTCGCGCCCTTCATTCTTCCACGTCAGGCTGCGGGCGACGACGACGGGCTTGTAGCCGTCATTGTCATGGCTGATCTGCCGGGGTTGCGACGGCGGACCGGCGAAGATGGCGGGGCCATGCTCATAATCCTGCACGACAGTCGCCATCAGGCCGCTTTGCGAGAAGGCGACGCGCCCGTCTCCGGCCGAAAGGCTCACCCCCGCCGACCAGACCGGCTCGCCCGCCCCGCTCGCCGGATCGATCTCGACGATAGCCGACTGATCGCCCTTGAGCGCGGTCGCGTGCAGGCCGCGCGCGTCCCAGTCGAGCGAGGTGAAGCTGCCCTTGTAGCCCGGCGTCACATCGCGCGGCGTGCCGCCCGCGAACGGCACCGTCCAGACATCGCCGCCGACCGAGCCGAAATCGCTCATCAGGCCGCCGATGAAGGCCACCGTCCGCCCATCCGGCGAGACGCGCGGGAAGTTCGCCTGGATGCCCGGCGCGGCGATGGTGCGGACGGCGCCCGTCTTCGCATCGATCGCGTCGATGGTCGCGACCCACCAGTTGGCGTCGCCATTGCCCCTGGCGGTGGTGGCGACGAAGCCCTTGCCGTCGGGCGTCCAGTCATATTCGTAGACGAAGCGATCGGCCGGCGACACGAGGCGCAGCGTCCCGCCCGACACGCGCACGATCGCGATGCGCTGCTCGTCGTTCACCTCGCCGATCTCGCCCACCTCGCGCGCGCCGGCCTGCGTGGCGCCGGTCTCCTTGCGCGCGCCGACCGTGGCGAGGATCGCGATGCTCCTTCCGTCCGGCGACCAGCGCGGCTCGGCGGCAAGCCCCTGGACGCTGGCGAGCTTCCGCACCCCGGCCGCGTCGTGGATCATCAGCGTGGCGGTACCCGCCTTGCGATCCCGCGCGATGAAGGCAAGCTGCCCGGCCGGGCCGAAGCTCAGCCCGCTGTAGGAGCAGGCCGGGCACGGATCGAGCCGCGAGAGGACGCGCCCCGTCGCCGCATCGCGCAGCACGACGATGCCGCGCCCTTCGGCCGCCGCGTCAGGCTCGCTTGCGCTGTCGACGGTGGCGACGCGATCACCGGCCCGCGCGAAGGCGAGACCCGAAAACTGATGGAGCGGCTGCGCGATGGCCGGAGCCGTCGTCGCCAGCAGCATGGAACAGGCGATACCCAGACTATGACGCACAAAGCCCCCTTCGATCTTTTCCGCCAAGGCGATAGCATGGCCGCCCCGCTTGGCAACGCACGGCGTTGCCCGCGCTTCCCCTTTCACCCCACTTGCGCGGGCCAGCGGCTTTGACCACAAGCGCCCCCAGCATTGGATGGAGAGAGCCGGATGTCTGAAGCGCGCCCGATCGATGTCGCCACGAGGGAGGCGATGCAGGCTCGATCGCTGGACGACCCGGACGGCTTCTGGCTCGAACAGGCGGCCCGGCTCGACTGGATCGAGGCGCCCGCCAAGGCCGGCGACTGGTCCTTCGACGAAAAGGATTTCCACGTCCGCTGGTTCGAGGACGGCGTGCTCAACGTCGCGGCCAACTGCCTCGACCGTCATCTCGCGACGCGGGCGAACCAGACCGCGATCCTCTGGGAGCCCGATGTCCCGACCGAGGAACCGCGCCGCTACACTTATACCGAGGTCCATGCCGAGGTCTGCCGCTTCGCCAATGTGCTGAAGGCGCAAGGCGCGAAGAAGGGCGACCGCGTCACCATCTACATGCCGATGATCCCCGAAGCCGCCTTCGCCGTACTCGCCTGCGCGCGGATCGGGGCAATCCATTCGGTGGTGTTCGGCGGCTTCTCGGCCGAGGCGCTCGCGGGCCGCATGGAGGATTGCGGCAGCACGCTCCTCATCACCGCCGACGAAGGCCGGCGCGGCGGCAAGCATGTGCCGCTGAAGGCCTGCGCCGACGAGGCCTCCACCATCTACAGGGGCATCGACAAGATCCTCGTCGTCCGCGCCACCGGCGGCGAGGTGGCGATGCAGCCCGGCCGCGACGTCTGGTATCACGAGGCCGCCGCGCAGGTTCCCGCCGATTGCCCGGCCGAGCCGATGGCCGCCGAAGACCCGCTGTTCATCCTCTACACCTCGGGCTCCACGGGAAAGCCCAAGGGCGTGATGCACACGACGGGCGGCTATCTGTTGTGGGCGGCGCTCACCCACGCCACCGTGTTCGATTACCGCGAAGGCGAGGTTTACTGGTGCGCGGCCGATATCGGCTGGGTCACGGGCCACAGCTATATCGTCTACGGCCCGCTCGCGAACGGCGCGACGACGTTGATGTACGAGGGCGTGCCGAACTGGCCCACCCCGTCCCGCATCTGGGAGGTGGTGGACCGCCATCAGGTCGCGACGCTCTACACCGCGCCCACGGCGCTCCGCGCGCTGATGAAGGAGGGCGACGAATATGTCACGCGCACCAGCCGGAAGTCGCTCCGCCTGCTGGGCTCGGTCGGCGAGCCGATCAACCCCGAGGCATGGCGCTGGTATCATGAGGTGGTGGGCGAGAGCCGCTGCCCGATCATGGACACCTGGTGGCAGACGGAGACCGGCGGCCACATGATTACCGCGCTCCCCTCCACGCCGCTCAAGCCCGGCTCGGCCACCCTGCCCTTCTTCGGCGTCGATCCCAGGCTGCTCGACGGCGAGGGCAAGGAGCTTCATGGCGAGGCGGAGGGCAATCTCGTCATCGCCCGTTCCTGGCCCGGCCAGATGCGCGGCGTGTGGGGCGACGAGAAGCGCTATTTCGAAACCTATTTCCGCACCTTCCCCGGCGTCTACACCACCGGCGACGGCGCCCGCCGCGATGCGGACGGCTATTACTGGATCACCGGCCGCGTCGACGACGTCATCAACGTCTCGGGCCACCGCATGGGCACCGCCGAGGTGGAGAGCGCGCTCGTGCTCCACGAGAGCGTCGCGGAGGCCGCCGTCGTCGGAATGCCGCACGACGTGAAGGGACAGGGCATCTATGCCTATGTGACGCTCAATGCCGGCGTCGAGGCGACGGAGGAACTGCGCAGGGGCTTGCGCGACTGGGTGCGCCACGAGATCGGCCCGATCGCCACACCCGATGCCATCCAGTTCGCCCCCGGCCTGCCCAAGACGCGCTCGGGCAAGATCATGCGCCGCATCCTGCGCAAGATCGCGGAGGGCGAGATCGGCGCGCTGGGCGACACCTCGACGCTCGCGGACCCGGCGGTCGTCGACGATCTGGTAAGGAACCGCGTGCATTGATGGAGCGCCGGGAACGGCCGGCGATGCGACGAGTCGAAGCGTCGGGCCGGCGCCGTTCAGCCGGCTGTCAGTCGATGGACCGTAGCTGACGCGTCGCACTCCAGCAGAAAGACGCCCGGTGAACCGCAGCTTCTATGTTGCCCTGATCGCGACGGCCACCCTCAGCGGGGCGGCCCATGCCCAGTCCGGCCGGCCGATGCCCGCCTATGACGACGGGGAGCCCCCGCAGGCCGGCGGCTATTACGACAGCTACGGCACCGCCGATGCCCGCGAGGACGCCGATCGGAGCGCATCGTCGCACTGGGTGACGCCCCGGCCTTATGCCCGCGCGGATCAGGTCGACGAGGGCACGCCCAACGACGCCGCTCACCGCGCCGATCGCGCCTATACGGCTGAGCTCAACCGCAATGCCAACAGCCGCTCGGGCAGGCGCTCCGGCGCTTCCTCCGGCGAGCAGGCGCGATATCAGGCGGATCTGGCCGCGCATGACCGGGCGATGGACGATTATCGTGCCGCCCGGCAGCGCTACGCCCGGCGCATGGCCGACTGGCGCGCCCGCGCCGATGCCTGCGAGGCCGGCAACATCGACGCCTGCGAATAGCTTTTCGCCCCGCTGACGAATGTCGGGGTCCATTCGCGCTCCGCGAACGGCGACGGCGTGCCGCCCGCTTATTTCAGCAGCACCAGTTCCTCCGACATGGTCGGATGCAGCGCCACCGTGTCGTCGAACTGCGCCTTGGTGAGGCGGGCCTTCACCGCGACCGCCGCCGCCTGAAGGATTTCCGGCGAGTCCGGCCCGATCATGTGCAGGCCGAGCACTCGGTTGGTCGTGGAATCGCACACCATCTTGTAGAGCGCGCGCTCGTCGCGATTGGCGAGCACATTCTTCATCGGCCGGAAGTCCGACGTGTAGACCTTGACGGTGCCGTACTTGTTGCGCGCCTGCGATTCCGTGAGGCCCACGGCCGCGATCGGCGGATGGCTGAACACCGCCGACGGAATGCAGCCATAATCCACACGGCGCGGATTGCCGCCGAACTGGGTGTCGGCGAAGGCATGCCCCTCACGGATCGCCACCGGGGTAAGCTGCACGCGGTCCGTCACGTCGCCCACCGCGAAGATCGAGGGCACATTGGTGCGGCTGTCCTCGTCCACCTTGATCGCGCCCCGCTCGCCCATCTCGACGCCCAGCGCCTCGAGCCCGAGCCCCTCGCTGTTGGGCAGGCGGCCGGTGGCGAACATCAGCAGGTCCGCCTCGATCGGATCATGGCCGGCGATGTGGATGGCGAGCGTGCCGTCCGCCTTCTTCTCCACCTTCTCGAACGGCGCGTGGAAGCGGAAGTCGATGCCCTTCTTGATCGAGATCTGGAGCAGGCGGTCGCGCACGCTGTCGTCATAGTTGCGCAGGATCTCGCCGCCGCGGTTGACGATCGTCACCTTGGCGCCGAACTCGTTGAAGATGCCGGCGAACTCATTGGCGATATAGCCGCCGCCGGCGATCACGATGCGCTTCGGCACACTATCGAGATGGAAGGCCTCGTTGGAGGTGATGCCATGCTCCGCGCCGGGAAAATCGGGAATGGCCGGCCGCGCGCCGGTCGCAACCAGGATGAGGCGCGCGGTGTGGCGGGTGCCGTCCGCAAGCTGCACCTCGTTCGGGCCGGTCACGACGGCGCGCTGGAGGAAGCTCGTCACGCCATGGGTTTCGAGCGTGTTCTTGTAGAGCCCTTCCAGCCGATCGACGTCGGCCAGCACATTGTCGCGCAGCACCGTCCAGTCGAAGCCGCATTCCGGCACCTGCCAGCCGAAGCGCTTGGCATCCTTCAGATCCTCGGCGAAATGCGCGCCGTAGATCAGCAGCTTCTTGGGCACGCAGCCGCGGATCACGCAGGTGCCGCCGACGCGATATTCCTCCGCCATCGCCACTTTCGCGCCATGCGCCGCCGAGATGCGCGCGGCGCGGACACCGCCGGAACCGCCGCCAATCACGAACAGGTCGAAATCATGATCGGACATGGCATCAGGCTCCTTGGGATGATGGGCGCGATGTAGCTTCCGTTTCCGCTTCCGCCAATCGCTTCTCATCATCGCAGACATCGACCGTCTGCGCGGCTTGACCTCGCTGCCTCGGTTCCGCAAAGCCCTTTCGTGCCTGCCACTTCATCGACCGCGCTCGACTCCGCTCGCTCCCCTCGCTCGTCCCATGACTGGTGGGGCGTGATCCGTTTCGTCGTGGCGGTGGCGGCGCTGGCGCTGGGGCTGCGCTCCTTCGTGGTGATGCCGCGCAGCATCCCGTCGGAATCGATGATGCCGCGCCTGCTGGTGGGCGATTATCTGCTGGTCGCGAAATGGCCCTATGGCTGGTCCCGCTTCAGCCTGCCATGGGCGCCGGCGAGCCCGCATGGCCGCCTGTTCGGCCGCGCGCCGCAGCGGGGCGACGTGGTGATCTTCCGCGCGCCGCCGGACGACAAGGCGGATTATATCAAGCGGCTGATCGGCCTGCCGGGCGATCGCATCCAGATGCGCCATGGCGTGCTGTGGCTGAACGGCAAGGCCGTGCCCAAGGTCCGCCTCGCCGATTTCATCGTGCCGATCGCCGCCAACACCGAGTGCAGCTCGATCCCGGACGTGCAGGTGCCCTATGGCGCCGGCGCGGACCCGGAGGGCCGCCGCATCTGCCGCTTCCCCCGTTATCGCGAGACGTTGCCGGACGGCATCAGCTATGATGTGCTGGATCAGGGCGACACGCCGCAGGACGATACGCCCGTCATCACCGTTCCCGCCGGCCATTATTTCATGATGGGCGACAATCGGGACATGTCGGCGGACAGCCGCTTCGCCGCGGTGTCGGGCGGCGGCGTGGGTTTCGTGCCGGCGGAGAACATCGAGGGCCGCGCCATCGTGACGATCTTCTCCACCAACGGTTCGGCCAGTTGGCTGCACCCTCTGAGCTGGCTGCACGCGATGCGGCCGGCGCGCATCGGGCACGGTTTCCAGTGAACGACGATCTCCTCCTCTGGCTGGAGCAGACGCTCGGCCATCGCATTCAGGCGCCCGAACGCTTCCTGAGCGCCCTCACCCATTCGAGCCATGCCGGCGAAAGCTATCAGCGGCTGGAGTTCCTCGGCGATCGCGTGCTGGGTCTCGTCATGGGCGAGTGGCTCTATGCGCAGTTCCCGAAGGAACCCGAAGGCAGCCTCTCCCGCCGCCTGAACGCGCTCGTCTCGGGCGAGACCTGCGCCGAGATCGGCAAGGAGATCGGTGTCGGCCCGCACCTCCGCCTCGGCAAGCAGGCCCGCGACGACGGCGCGCAGTTCAGCACCTATGTGCTGGGCGACGTGGTGGAGGCGCTGATCGGCGCGCTCTTCCTCGAAGCGGGGCTGGACGGCGCGCGCGCCTTCGTCCGCAAGGCGTGGGGCGACCGCGTGGTGAAGCAGAACGCCGCGCCCAAGCATCCCAAGGCCGAACTTCAGGAGTTCGCCGCCGCCAAACAGTGGCGCCCGCCCGTCTACACGATCGCCCGCAAGTCGGGGCCGCACCACGCCCCCACCTTCACCGTTACCGTGGAAATCCCCGGCCGCGCCTCCGCCGAGGGGAACGGCTCGTCCAAGCAGGAGGCCGAAACCGAGGCCGCCCGCGCTCTTCTCAAGGAATTGAAGTCATGACCGAACGGTGCGGCCTCGTCGCCGTCGTCGGCGCGCCCAATGCGGGCAAGTCCACCCTCGTCAACGCGCTCGTCGGCCAGAAGGTCGCGATCGTCAGCCCCAAGGCGCAGACCACCCGCGTCCGCCTGATGGGCATCGCCATCGAGGGCGAGAGCCAGATCCTGCTGGTCGACACCCCCGGCATCTTCGATCCCAAGCGCCGGCTGGACCGCGCGATGGTCGCGGCCGCATGGGGCGGCACCGAGGCGGCGGACCTGATCGCACTCGTCATCGACGCCAAGACCGGCCTCACCAAGCGCATCGCCCCGCTGATCGAGACGCTGGCCAAGCGCCGTGAGCCCAAGATCGTCATCCTCAACAAGGTGGACGTGACGCCCAAGGAGACGCTGCTCGTCACCGCGCAGGCGCTTCAGGAGCAGCTCTCGCCGGAGGACATCCTGTTCGTCTCCGCCGCCACCGGCGATGGCGTGCCCGAGCTGAAGCGCCTGCTCGCCGGCCGTGTCGCCGAAGGGCCGTGGCACTTCCCCGAGGATCAGGTTTCCGACGCGACCGACCGGATGCTCGCCGCCGAAGTGACCCGCGAGCAGATTTACCTCCAGCTCCACGCCGAGTTGCCCTATGCCTGCGCGGTCGAGACGGAGAAATATGAGGAGCGCGGCGACGGTTCAGTCGCCATCCACCAGCAGATTCTCGTCGCGCGGGACAGCCAGAAGGCGATCGTGCTCGGTGCGAAGGGCGTCCGCCTGAAGGAGATCGGCAGCCGCGCCCGCGCCGAGATGGCGCCGCTGCTCGGCCGCAAGGTCCACCTCTTCCTCCACGTCAAGGTCAAGCCCGACTGGGAGGAGGACCGCGGCCTCTATCGCGAGATCGGGCTCGACTGGGTGGACTGACGCTTCGTCAGGCGGTCATCCCGGCCACTCTTGCGTCATCCCGGCGAAAGCCGGGATCCAGAGCCTCAGGCGAGGCCGTTTGCCGCTCTGGATCCCGAATCGAGTCCGGGATGACGAAAGAAGGGCAAGTACGCGCCCCGGCGACCGCGCCTTTACTCGCGGTGCGCCGAGACGATCTTCACCGGCGCGACGAGGAACTGCCCCTTCATCACGCCCGTCCCCTGCGTGGGCGAGGTCGGCTCGTCGAGGATGTGGCGGACGATGTCCATCCCCTCGACGACATGGCCGAACGCCGCGAAGCCGAGATTGTCGCCCGGCTGCTTGGGATCGGCGTCCATCGAGGGGATCGCGCCGACGGTGATGACGAAGTCCCCGCTCGCCGTGCCCGGCGCGTTGCGCGCCATGGTGATGGTGCCGTCGCTGTGGGTGAGCCCGGTCTTCGTGGTCGGCTCATGCTTGATCGGCGGCAGCACGCGCTTGGGATCGTTGCGCACGCCGCCCTGGATGAAGCCATAGCCCGGCGCGACCTTGCTCGCGCGATAGAAGGTGATGCCGTTCAGCCGCTTCTGATCGACATAGCGGAGGAAGTTGGCGGTGGTGATCGGCGCCCGCTCCTTCTCCAGCTCCAGCACGATCCTGCCCTCGCTCGTCTCCAGGTCGACGCGCACCGTGGCGGGCTTGGGTGCGGGTTGTAGAGCGGGCGCGGGCGGCGCGGCGGCAGGCTCCTGCGCGAAGGCGGGGGTGGAGATCAGGGCGGCCAGCAGGGCGAATCGCAGCATCATGCGCAGAGCCTAGCCGATCCTTTCACCGGTGCGCGATGGGATCAGTTCTCTGCCGCCTGCTCGGCGAGAATCTCGTCCACCCATTCCGGCACCATCACGCTCGCAGGCCCCAGCCGCGTCTCGTGGAAGAAGACGCTGCCGGCCGATGGCTCCAGATTGAGTTCCAGCGTGTCAGCGCCCGCATGGCGTGCCGCTTCGACGAAACCCGCCGCCGGATAGACCGCGCCGGACGTGCCGATCGACACGAACAGGTCCGCATCCATCACCGCGCGCTCGATACGCTCCATCTCATAGGGCATCTCGCCGAAGAAGACGATGTCGGGGCGCAGCGCATCCTGCCCGCAAATCTCGCAGCGCGGGCCGTCCAGCATGTCGCCGCCGAACAGCCGCCGCTCTCCGCAGCCCTCGCACAACGCCGAAAGCAGCTCGCCATGCATGTGCAGGATACGCGCGGCGCCGGCGCGTTCGTGGAGATCATCGACATTCTGGGTGACGATCAGCAATTCGCCCGGCCATTCCGCATCGAGCCGCGCCAGCGCCTCATGCGCCGGATTGGGCGCCACCTGCGTGAGCGCGCGGCGGCGATGGTCGTAGAAATCGAGCACCAGCGCACGATCGCGCTCCAATGCTTCGGGCGTGCAGATATCCTCGACGCGCCGGCCTTCCCAGAGGCCGTCCGGCCCGCGGAAGGTCGCGAGACCGCTCTCGGCCGAGATGCCCGCGCCCGTCAGGACGACGATCTTCTGGATGTCCGGCATGGCCGCGATTGTGCCACGCCCGCGATCGAAAGGCGAGGTCGCCCTTCGGTGGATCAGGCCGTCAGCGCGGCGACCAGAGCACGGACCTTCTTCTGCCGCCACTGGGGCAGCGGCGCGATCAGCCAGTAGCTGTTCGCCGACGCCTTCTCGCCGAACCGCACGACGCGGCCCGCCACTTCATCCGCCTCGGCCAGCAGCGCCGGCACCGTGGCGCGGCCGAAGCCCGCCGCCGCCGCATCCAGCGCGAGGCCGGCATCCGCCACCGTCACGCCCGCGCCCTTGGTTTCATCGGCCGGGCAGCCGGGCCAGGAGATCACCGTCTCCGCCCCGCCCCCGACGCCCACCGTCCAGTAGCTCGGGGTGCCGAGCGAGACGCCTTCATGCTCGCCCTTGCCGTCCGTGAAGCAGATGGCGAGATCGAGATTGGCCTGCGTGAAGTCCAGCCCCTCGTCCGACGAGAGCAGCACGAAGCGCAGCTCCGGGTCGGTCTTGGCATATTCCGCCAGACGCGGCGCCAGCCATTTGGCGAGGAAATCGCGTGGCGCAGCGATGGTGAGCGTCTTGGAGGACTGGCCCGCCTGCATGGCACGCACGGCCTCCTCGAACTGGAGGAAGCCGGCGCGCAGCGCCTCCAGCCCCGCCTCGCCCTCGGGCGTCAGCTCCAGCCCGCGCGTGGTGCGGCGGAAGAGGACGACGCCCAGCGTATCCTCCAGCGCGCGGATCTGCTGGCCGACGGCGGCCGGCGTCACCGCCAGTTCGTCGGCGGCGCGGGTGAAGCTCAGATGGCGGGCGGCGGCGTCGAGCACGCGCAGGCCGTTCAGCGGAAGATGGGTGCGCTTCATGCGATTACTGCGCCGTCGCCGGGGCCAGCAGCGGGAAGCGCGGGATCGGCGCCTCGAAGGCGGTGCCGTCTTCCGCGATCATCCCGTAGCTGCCCTCCATGGAGCCGTTGGGCGTCTGGAGCGGGCAGCCGGACACATAGTCGTAGCTCTCGCCCGGCTCGATCATCGGCTGATCGCCGACCACGCCTTCCCCCCGCACGTCATGCCGGTCGCCGCGTCCATCCGTGATCTTCCAGTGCCGGGTGAGCAACTGCACCGCCTGATCCCCGTCATTCTCGATGCGGATATGATAGGCCCAGAACCAGCGGCCATGCGCCGGCTCCGATTGTTCGGGCAGATAGCTCACCGACACGCGGACGGTGACGCCGCGCTCGCTATGTTCGTAGGGGAAGAGCGCCTTCATCGGATCTCCTTACAACCCCACCGTTCGGAGCGCCGAGTCGAAATCCTCGATGATGTCGTCGGCATCCTCCAGCCCGATGGAGAGGCGCAGCATCCCCTCGGTGATACCCATCCCCGCGCGCACCTCCTCCGTGAGGCCGGCATGGGTGGAGGAGGACGGATGCGTCATCAGGCTGCGCGAGTCGCCGATATTGTTCGAGATGTCGACGAGCTGGAGCGCGTCGAGCAGCCCATGCGCCTGCTTGCGTCCGCCATCGAGGAAGAGCGACAGGATCGTGCCGCCCGTGGACATCTGCCGCATCGCCAGCTCGTGCTGGGGATGGGAGGCAAGCCCCGGATAGAGCAGCCGGGGCACGCGCTTCTCCAGGAAGCTCGCGACCTTCAGCGCATTCTCGCTCTGCCGCTGGACGCGCAGGTCCAGCGTCTCCAGCCCCTTCAGCACGACCCAGGCGTTGAAGGCCGAGAGCGTCGGCCCCGTGTTGCGCGTGAAGGCCAGCAGCGTGTTCTCGATGAAATCCCTGTTGCCCGCGACCGCACCGGCGAGCACACGCCCCTGCCCGTCCATCAGCTTGGTGGCGGAATAGGCGACCACGTCCGCGCCGAACTCCATCGGCCGCTGAAGGATCGGCGAGGCGAAGGCATTGTCCACCACCGTGGTGATGCCGTGCTTCTTCGCGATATCGCAGATGCCGCGGATGTCGCAGATGTCGAGCGTCGGATTGGCCGGTGTCTCGAAGAAGAAGACCTTGGTCTCGGGCCGGATCGCCGCTTCCCAGGCCGCCGTGTCTCGACCGTCGACGACGGTGGTGGCGATGCCGAATCGCGGCAGCAGCGTGTCGGTGAGCCAGCGGCACGAGCCGAAGGCCGCCCGCGCCCCCACCAGATGGTCGCCCGCCGAAAGCTGGCAGAGCAGAGCCGCCGTCATCGCCGCCATGCCGGATGCCATGGAGCGCGCGGCCTCCGCGCCTTCCAGCAGGGCGATTCGCTGCTCCAGCATCTCCACGGTGGGATTCTGGAGGCGCGAATAGGTCATGCCCTTCTGCTCGCCGGCGAAGCGCGCCGCCGCGTCCGCCGCGCAATCATAGGCGTAGCCCGATGTCAGGAAGAGCGCTTCCGACGTCTCGCCAAATTCCGAACGAACGGTGCCGCCGCGCACCGCCTGCGTTGCCGGACGCCAGCGCGTGGTGACGCTGCGATCCTGTCCCGTGTGCCTCTTCATCGCGACACGCTTTGCCGCGCCGGGCGCGCCTCCGTCAATGCGCCGCTTGAACCAAAGTCCGCCCCGTCCGATATTCGCGGGTGAGCCATAGGAGCCCATCCATGACCTGCGAACTTCAGCAGATACCGCTCAAGACCATCAACGGCGAGGACAGCAATCTCGGCCTGTTCGCGGGCAAGGTGCTGCTGGTGGTGAACACCGCGTCGCGATGCGGCTTCACCCCGCAATATGAGGGGCTGGAGGCGCTCTACGAGAAATATCGCGACGAGGGGTTCGCGGTGCTGGGCTTCCCCTCCAACGATTTCGGCCAGCAGGAGCCGGGCAGCGACTCCGAGATCGCCCGGTTCAGCGCCGAACGCTATGGCGTGGATTTTCCGATGTTCTCGAAAATCTCCGTCGCCGGCGAGGATCGGCACGCGCTCTATGACGAACTCGTCGTCGCGCAACCCGTCGCGGACGGCGACGACGAACTGCGCGAGCGGCTGCGCGAACGCGGCATCAAGACGACCACCGGCTCGGAAATCTCTTGGAACTTCGAGAAGTTCCTGATCGGCCGTGACGGTACGGTGGTCGCCCGCTTCTCGCCGGACACCGCCCCCGACGATGACGCCCTCATCAGCGCCATCGAACGGGAGCTGTTCGCCAGCGAGTGACGGCTCAGAGGGCCGCCAGCACCGCGTCGCCCATCTGGGACGTGGTGGTCGCGCCGCCGAGATCGGCGGTGCGGTGCCCGGCCGACAGCGCAGCGGCCACGGCGGCCTCGATGCGATCCGCTTCCTCGGGCTTGCCGAGCGAATAGCGCAGCATCATCGCCGCCGACAGGATGGTGGCGAGCGGGTTCGCCTTGCCCTGCCCTGCGATGTCGGGCGCGGAGCCGTGGATCGGCTCGTACAGGCCCTTCTTGTTCACATCGAGCGTGGCCGATGGCAGCATCCCGATCGAACCCGCGCACATCGACGCCTGATCCGAGAGGATGTCGCCGAACAGATTGCCGGTGACGATCACGTCGAACTGACCCGGATTGCGCACGAGCTGCATCGCGGCATTGTCGACATACATGTGGCTGAGCTCGATCCCGGGATAGTCGCGCGCCACCTCGATCACCACGTCGCGCCAGAGCTGCGACGTCTCCAGCACATTCGCCTTGTCCACCGAACAGAGCTTGCCCCGGCGCGCCTTCGCCGTCTCGAAGCCAACGCGGGCGATGCGGGCGACCTCGTCCTCGTCATAGCTCATGATGTCATAGCCCTGACGGCGGCCGGCGGAAGTGGTGCGCATCCCCTTCTCGCCGAAATAGACGTCGCCATTCGTCTCGCGCACGATCACGAGATCGATCGCGCGGGCCACTTCCGGGCGGAGGGCTGAGGCGTCGGCCAGTTCCGGGAAGAGTTTGGCGGGGCGCAGGTTGGCGAACAGCGCCAGCTCCTTGCGCAGGCCTAGGATCGCCTGCTCCGGGCGCAGTGCGCGCTCCAGATGGTCGCAGGACGGATCGCCCACCGCGCCGAACAGCACCGCGTCAGCGCGCTTGGCGAGATCCAGCGTCGCGGGCGGCAGCGGATGCCCCTCGGCGCGATAGCCGGCGGCGCCCACCGGCGCCTCTTCATAGCCAAGGGCCGAGCCGCACACCGCATCGAGCACGCGACGCGCCTCGGCGGTCACTTCGGGTCCGATCCCGTCTCCGGGCAACAGCGCGATCAGCATGGGCAAGTCCTCCAATGTGGAATTGCCGCCGCCCATGCCAGCCGGCTCACCCCTCGGCAAGCCGCCTGACCCGCGCCACCAGCCGCCCGCGCGCATCAAGCACGCTGCCACGCGGCCCGGAGAGCAGATCGCGTTCGAGGAAATAGCCGGTCAGGCGCAGCGCATCGCTCACCTCGGCCCATCCCGCCTCGCCGCCGTGAAGCAGGAAATGCGGCAGCGGCAGCAGCTTCGCCGCATAGGGCTCCCCCGCCGCGCGCGACACCGCCTGCCCGCTCCTGGGGCTGACCCACGCCAGATCCTCCGTCTCGCCCGTCGCAACGCAGGTGGCGAGATCGAGCCCGAAGCCCAGTTCCGAGAGCAGCAGCAGTTCGTAGCGCACCAGCGCCCCCGCCCAGCCCCGCGCGGAGGGCGCCGCCTCGATCGCCGCCAGCACGCCGTCGAGCGCATGATAGAGGCGCGGGAAGGCCAGCCCCTCGGGCAGCGCGGTGGCGGTGAGCGCCGTCACCCACTCGATCGCGGCGGCGGGCAGCGGCTCGGCGAAGAGGCCCGCGCGGCTGTGGAGCAGTTCCACCGTCAGCCCGGCAAGCTGCTCCTCGTTCCGCGCCCGGAAATCGGCTGCGACGAGATTACCCGGCAGCAGCACGGGCCTCAGACGCCGCGAATGGCCGCCGCGCACATAGCCGGGCTGGAGGCCATCCTCCGGCGTCAGCAGGCGCGCCACCGCCCCATGCTCGCCATGGGCGCGCACGGCGCAGACGATGGCGGTGGCCTCAATATGCATGGAGCCCTGTTAGGGCCTCGCGCAGGTCACCGCCAGTTCGGGCAGGCGTCAGGCGTCCGCCAGCCTCCGTTCGAGCGCCGCCTGCTCCTCCAGCATCGCCTCGGGCAGACGATCCCCCAACCGCGCCAGATCGCGAGCGGAGAGCGCTGCCTCCTCGATCCAGACGCTCGGGTCCACCGCCAGCAGTTCGTCAAGCTTCGCCTGCGGGAGGTCCAGCCCATCGAGATCGAGCGATCCCGCCGCCGGCACCCGGCCGATCGGGGTATCATTCGCCTCGGCACGGCCTTCGATACGATCGACGATCCACTTCAGCACGCGGCTGTTCTCGCCATAGCCGGGCCAGAGGAATTTGCCGTCCGCGCCCTTGCGGAACCAGTTGACCAGATAGAGGCCCGGCAACTGCGCCGGATCGGACGCCGCCGATGCCCCAACGCGCAACCAATGCCCGAAATAATCGGCCATGTTGTAGCCGCAGAAGGGCAGCATCGCGAAGGGATCGCGGCGGAGCGCACCGACTTTCCCCTCGGCGGCGGCCGTACCCTCCGACGCGATGTTAGCGGCGAGATAGACGCCGTGCTGCCAGTCGAACGCTTCCGTCACCAGCGGCACCGCCGTCGCGCGGCGGCCGCCGAACAGGATCGCCGAGATCGGCACGCCGGCCGGGCTGTCCCACTCGTCCGCGATCACCGGGCATTGCTCGGCCGGCGCGGTGAAGCGCGCGTTGGGATGCGCCGCCGGCGTGCCGAGCGAGGCGTCCCAGCGCTGGCCGCGCCAGTCGGTAAGGCCCTGCGGCGGCGTATCGGTCAGCCCCTCCCACCAGACGTCGCCGTCATCGGTGATCGCGGTGTTGGTATAGATGCAGTTGGCGTGCAGCGTCTCGACCGCGTTGCGGTTGGTCTTGATGCCCGTCCCCGGCGCGACGCCGAAGAAGCCGGCCTCCGGGTTCACCGCATAGAGCCGCCCGTCCTTGCCGAAGCGCATCCAGGCGATGTCGTCGCCGATGGTCTCGGCCTTCCAGCCGGGGATGGTGGGCTCCAGCATCGCCATGTTGGTCTTGCCGCACGCGCTCGGGAAGGCGGCGCAGACATAATGCACCTTCCCCTCCGGCGAGGTGAGCTTGAGGATCAGCATATGCTCGGCGAGCCAGCCCTCGTCGCGCGCCATCACCGAGGCGATGCGCAGCGCGAAGCATTTCTTGCCGAGCAGCGCATTGCCGCCATAGCCCGATCCATAGGACCAGATTTCGCGCGTCTCGGGATAATGGACGATCCACTTCTCGTCCGAGCAGGGCCAGGCCACATCCTTCTGCCCACGCGCCAGCGGCATCCCGACCGAATGGACGCAGCGGACGAAGAAGCCGTCATCGCCCAGCATCTCCAGCGCCGCCTGTCCCATGCGGGTCATGATCTTCATGCTGGCGACGACATAGGGGCTGTCAGTCAGCTCGACGCCGATCGCGCTCTTGTCCGATCCGATCGGTCCCATGCAATAGGGCACGACATACATCGTGCGGCCCTTCATGCAGCCGTCGAACAGCGGGTTCAGCGTGGCGCGCATCGCCGCCGGATCGCGCCAGTTGTTGGTGACGCCGGCATCCTCCTCGCGCTCGGAGCAGATGAAGGTGCGGCTCTCGACGCGCGCGACGTCGCGCGGATCGGAGCGGGCGTAGAAGCTGTTGGGCCGCTTGGCCGGATCGAGCGGGATGAGCGTCCCCGCCTCGACCATCAGCGCGGTCATCTCCTGCCATTCGGCCTCGGAGCCGTCGCACCAGCGGATCGCATCCGGCCTGGTGAGCGCCGCGACTTCCTCGACCCACGCCAGCAGCGCCGCGTGTCGCGTCAACGGGTTCACATGCCCATGCGTCTGCACAGGCTCATAGAGCAACGTCGCCATTCATCTTCTCCCGGGGGAGCTGCTCTCACGGCCATCTGTCGGGCCGCGGGCACTCCTCTCGTTCCATTCACTGCATGGGGCCTTAGCCCTCGAACGAGCCGGGCGGGAGGCTGACAACGTTGCCTCCCCCTTTATGATGTTACGCGCTCCCTCCCGATCCGGGACCGGCTCATCGACGTGCGAAATTCAGCCGCGCGGGTGAAAATGATCGTGGATCGCCTGCGCCATCGCCCTGGAGATGCCGGGCGCCCGCTCCAGATCCTCCAGAGCCGCGCCGCGCACCGCCTTGGCCGATCCGAAGTGCATCAGCAGCGCCTTCTTGCGCGCCGGGCCGATGCCGGGAACGTCGTCGAGCGGATTGGCGGTGAAGCTCTTGGCACGCTTCGCCCGGTGCGCGCCGATCGCGAAGCGGTGCGCCTCGTCGCGCAGCCGCTGGAGATAGAAGAGCAAAGGCGAATTGAGCGGCAGCATCGATTCGCGCCCATCGGGCAGGTGGAAATGCTCGCGCCCGGCATTGCGGTCCGGCCCCTTGGAGATGCCGACCACGGGCACATCCTCGACGCCCATCTCCTGCAACGTGTCGCAGACGGCCGAGACCTGCCCCTTGCCGCCGTCGATCAGCAGCAGGTCCGGCCATTCGCCCGATTTGCGATCCGGGTCTTCCTTCTCCAGCCGGGAGAAACGGCGCTCCAGCACCTCGCGCATCATCGCGAAGTCGTCGCCGGGGGCTGTCTCGGGATTGCGGATGTTGAACTTGCGGTAGGCGCCTTTCCGCATCCCCTCCGGCCCCGCGACGACCATGCCGCCGACCATGTTGGTGCCCATGATGTGGCTGTTGTCGTAGATCTCGATGCGGTTGGGCGGGCCGTCCAGCTCGAAGAGATCGGCCAGTTCGCGCAGGATCTTCCCCTGCGTGGTGGACTCCGCGAGATGGCGGTCGAGCGCCTCCTCGGCGTTGCGCGTGGCCTGCGCGAGCAGGCGGCGCTGCTCGCCGCGCTGCGGGCGCTTCAGCTCCACCTTACGCCCCGCCCGTTCGGAGAGCGCGTCGGCGAGCAGCGCCTGCTCCTCCAGATCGCGGTCGATCAGCACGAGGCGCGCGGGCGGCACCTCCTCGTAGAACTGCGCGAGGAAGCTCGCCAGCACCTCCTCCTCGGGCACCTCGGCAGTGTGCGCGGGGAAGAAGCTGCGATGGCCCCAATTCTGCCCGCCGCGGATGAAGAAGGCCTGTATGCACGCCGTCGCGCCCTTGGCATGGATCGCCCAGACGTCGGCGTCGGACACACCCTCCGCGTTGATCGCCTGCGTGCCCTGGATGAAGGTGAGCGCGCGCAGCCGGTCGCGCAGGATCGCGGCCAGCTCGAAATCCATCGCCTCGGCGGCGGCGGTCATCTGATCGCCGAGCTTCTTCTGCACCTGCGTGGATTTGCCGGCGAGGAAGGCCTTCGCGTCCTCCACCAGCTCGGCATAGTCGGCCTCGGCGATGCGATCGACGCAGGGCGCCGAGCAGCGCTTGATCTGATAGAGCAGGCACGGCCGCGACCGGTTCTGGAAGAAGCTGTCGGTGCAGCTCCGCAGCAGGAACAGCTTCTGGAGCGCGTTGAGCGTCCGCGTCACCGATCCGGCGGAGGCGAACGGCCCGTAATATTGCCCCTTCGCCCGCCGCGCGCCGCGATGCTTCTGCACGCGCGGGAAGGCATGATCCTCGCGCAGCAGGATGAAGGGAAAGCTCTTATCGTCGCGCAGCAGCACGTTGTAGGGCGGGCGGAAGCGCTTGATGAGTTGCGCCTCCAGCAGCAGCGCCTCGGCCTCGGTGCTGGTCGTCACGATCGTCATGGAGCGCGTCTGCGACACCATGCGGAGCAGGCGCTTGGGCAGGCGCGCCACCTGCGTATAGTTCGTCACGCGGTTCTTGAGCGCCCGCGCCTTGCCGACATAAAGCACGTCGCCGCGTGCATCCTGCATCCGGTAGACGCCGGGACGCACCGGCAGCGTCTTCAACACGTTGCGGATCGCCGCCACGCCCGTTTCGAGATCGGGCTGGTCCGATCCGCGCACGGTGTAGACGGATTTCTCTTCGTTGAATCGGTCGGTCGTCTGGTCGCTCACCGGGGCGATGTAGGCCCTTGTGCCGCCCCGCGAAAGATGACCGGGAATTCACGCCTCCTTTCTCGGCGCCAGCGCTAGGAAACGCGCATGAGCGAGGGAATGGATGTGCCCGAAGGCGGCAACCGCACATTGAACCGCATGGTGGCGACCACGGTCGTCGCGCTCAGCGTCGTGATGGCGGTGGGCAAGATCAAGGACGACAATATCGTCCAGGCGATGCAGGCCGATCAGGCCGCCAAGATCGATCTCTGGGGCGAATATCAATCGACCCGGATTAAAGCCCATGACCAGCAGATCGCCGCGACGCTGCTTCGCAGGATGCCAGGCGCAGACGCCGACGCGACGCAGGCCGATCGCGAGAGCGCCCGCTACACCGCCGAGGCGAAGGGCATCAAGGCGAAGGCACAGGCCGCCTCCGACGACTATGACGTGCAGGGGCGCCGGGACGACCAGTTCGATCTTTCGGACGGCTTCCTCTCGATCGCGCTGGCCGTGGCGGCGATCGCCGCGCTGGTGGAGAGCGTCTCGCTGCTCGGCGTGGCCTGGGTGGCGGCGGCGCTCGGCCTGCTCTTCCTGATCGCGGGCTTCGCCCAGCTTCCCATCCACCCGGACGCGCTGGTCGCCTTCCTGAGCTGAGATGCGAAGCACCTGAAACGAGAAAGGCCGCCGACTTGCGTCAGCGGCCTCTTTCAACACCCATCGACGATGGGGAGGATCAGTTCAGGCTGGCGATCGTCCGGTCGATCAGCGCCTTGTCCGCGCCGGCATCATGCCTTTCGGCAATCAGCTTCGCCGCAGCCGCGGCCGCGGCCGTAGCCGCCTTGGCGCGAACCTCGGCGATGGCCGAACGCTCGGCGGCGGCGATCTTGTCCTCGGCCATCTTGCCGCGACGCTCGATCAGCAGGTCCGCGTCGGCCTTGGCCTTGGCGACGAGCTGCCCGGCCTCGACCTTGGCGTGGGCGATGATGCCCTCGGCATCCTTGTGCGCCGCGGCCTGGCGTCGCCGGGCGTCGGCGAGCATCGCCTCCGCCTCGGCGCGCAGCGCGGCGGCCTCATCGAGCGTGCGGCGCGTGTCCGCGATCCGCTTGTCGAGCGCGGTGGCGATCAGCTTCGGGAACTTGAAGACGGTGAGCGCCAGCACCAGGAAGATGGTGATGCCGACATAGACCCAGCCTTCGGCCGTCAGGCCGAGCAGAACCGGCTCGATCGCTTCCGGGGCGACGGTGTGGGCGATGGTTGCGGGATCGGCCATGCGTAAAACCCCTATCAGGCGGCCAGAGCGCCGCGCACGGCGGAACGCACCGTCTCGTCATCCGGCCGGCCACCGCTCAGCCGCTCGACGATCTGGCTGGTGGCGTCGACCGCGATCCGCTCGACCTCGCCGAGCGCGGCCGCGCGCGCCCGTTCGAGCCCGGCGGTGGCTTCCGCCATCTTGGCCTCGAGCGCCGAGCCGGCGGCGGCGAGGCGCCCTTCCGTCTCGCGGATCACGTCGACCTTGGCGTCCGCGACGGTGGCATGCGCCTGGATATGCGCCTGCTCCATCTCCGCCTCATAGGCGCGATGGATACCGTCGGATTCGGCCTTGGCATGTTCGGCGGCATGGATGTCGCCGTTCACCTTGCGCTCGCGCGCCAGCATGGCACGGCTCAGCCGCGGCAGGGTGGCGCCGACGATGCCAAAATAGAGCACCGCGAACACCGCCACCAGCCAGACGAACTGGGGCAGGAAGTTGGCAGCTTCAAACTGAGGCATCGTCGGGCCCTCCGGCGTGCCTTAGTGCGCGAAGGCGAGGTAAAGCGAAACGACAGCGGCGATCAGGCCGAGCGCTTCGGCCACCGCGAAGCCGAGGAACAGGCGGCCCGAAACGCGGCCCTCCGCCTCGGGATTGCGGAACGCGCCGAGCAGGTGGCTACCGAAGATGTAGCCGACGCCGATGGCGGCAAGGCCGGCGCCGATCGCGGCGAGACCGGCACCGATGAGGCGAGCAGATGCTGGATCCATGATATTCCCTTTCAGGTATTGTGCAGACTTAGTGGAGGTTGATCGCGTCGTTCAGATAAATGGACGCGAGCAGGGCGAAGACATAGGCCTGAATCACCGCGATCAGCAGTTCCAGCGCCGCAAGCGCAACATTGACCGCAAGCGGCACCACGCCGAACACATAAGGCAAGGCACCGAACGAACCGAGCGCGACCACGAAGGTGCCGAACACCTTCAGCAGGACGTGGCCGGCCGTCATGTTAGCGAACAGACGGATGGCGAGCGTGAACGGCCGCGCCAGGAAGCTGATGACCTCGATCGGCATGATGACGATGGCCAGCACCGGGCTCATGCCCTTCGGCCAGAACAGCGTGAGAAAATGCAGGCCGTGGCGGATGAACCCGACCAGGCAGACGATCAGGAACACGATCAGCGCCAGCGCCAGCGTAACGGCGACATGGCTGGTGGGCGTGAAGGCGCTGACCCAGGGGATCAGGCCGAGCAGGTTCAACGCCAGCACGAAGATGAAGATCGAGAAGATCAGCGGAACATAGCGCCGGCCGCCGGGGCCGACATTCTCGTCCACGATGCCTCGGGCGAAATCATAGCAGGTCTCCACCGCCGCCTGCCACCGCCCCGGCACCAACTGGGGCCGCAGCGTACCGACGAACAGGAAGATCGCGACGATCGCCAGCGCGATCACCATCCACAGCGAGGAATTGGTGAAGGATACGTCATATCCCTGCACCACGATGGGGTGGAGCGTTCGGATCGCGAACTGCTCCATGGGGTTATCGCTGGCCATGCCGCCTCAGTGCCCGTGCTTGTTGTTGTCGGTCTTGTCGATCTGCTGCGACGTCACCATCGCGCGCCGCAATCCGGCCGCGAAACCGAGCAGCAGAAAGACGATCATCGCCCAGGGTTCGGAGCCGGCCCAGGAATCGATCAGCCAGCCGATGAAGGTCGAGACCAGCACCGTGCCGACGAACTCGATGCCGACGGCCCAACCCTTGCTCTCACCGGCCGCTTCGGAATGCGAAGCGACGTGGCGCGTCGGACGCGCCTGCTTCGCCGCTGCGATGCGGCGATCCAGCTCGTCTCCGTCGTTACCACGACCGTCCGTCAAACTCACCCCCACGAAACCGAAACCTATTGAAAACGCGCCGCTGCCGATTGGGCATGGCGCGTCTTATCCGGCAGCCATGCCGGGCGGTCGGCTCCCCTTAGGGAGGGGGGGGGCGGGAGTCAACCGGAGCGGATCATCCCCCGCACTGACTGGGAAGCTGCACCGGCGCCGCGCCCTTGGTCGCCCACACGCCCTTCGCGACGCTGTAGGAGCGGCCCGGCTTCAGCCCGGCGAGCGTCTTGCAGCCGATGGAGGCGGCGAACGCCTCGATCGGCACATTCTTGCTCTGCGCGACCTGCGTATAGCCTTCGCGCCGCTTGATGTTGATCGCGTCCACCTTGGCCTTCACGCCGGCCGACGGGGCCTTGGCGAAGCCGAGATAGCCGTCCGCCTGCTCGCCCACCGCGCCGGAGGCCATGGCCGCCTCCACCTCGGCGTCCATCTGCGCGAGCGCCACGGTCGAGCCGCCCAGCGCCAGCGCGAGGCCCATGAAGGCGATAGCGATCTTCGATGTCCGCATCATTTCGGGAACAGCTCCGGGTTGTTGGTGATGAAATCCTCGGCGTCCTTCTTCAGGCTGACCACGACCTCCTGCTTCACGCTGATGTTCAGATTGATCTCGATCGGCTTGTCGGGCGCCTTCACCGAAATGCAGCCTGTCAGCAGCAGCATCGCACCTGCGGCCAGAACTGGAAAACGTCCGATCATCCTCGAAGGGCTCGCACCCTCCCCGCTCGTCGTCAATATCGGGTCGTTCATCGCATGGTCTCGCTTTCGGCGGGCTGAATGGCGACGGGGACGCCATTGTTGAGCAGGATGCTGGGGTCCACGAAGGCGCGCGCCGAGCCCATCAGGCCCCGGAAAGGCGCGCGGATCTGGATGTTGAAGCGGAAGGGCAGGTTGCGGATCAGCCGCGCCGCCATGGTCGTGTCGCCGGTATCCTGGCGCACGCCATCGAAATTGACACGGCTGACGATCTCGCCGTCGAGCTTGCCGTCCAGCCCGATCGAGAGCGCCTGATAGCGAATCTTCTTGAGCGCATCGAAAGCGAGCTTGCCGGCCATGCCCAGTTCCGCGTTGGTCAGCTCGCCGACATAGGCAAGGCTGCCGCCCCCCTTCCGCGCGACGAGTTCGCCGGCGACGATCCGCCCGCCCGACTGATCGAACAGCATCGGCAACACGCCGTCGAACGTGCCCGTCGCCGAGATGTTGGGGAAGGCGAGCTGCTGGACGAAGGCGGCGGCATCCAGCCCCTTCACACGGAAGGTCAGATGCCGCTCGGCGCGCTGGTCGAAGTCGAGCACGGTCGGATCGAGCACCAGCTCGCCGCCCGCGAACGGCCAGCGTGCATCCTCGACCGCCACGCGCTGCCCGCCGAGAAGCTGGTAATGGACGACGCCGTTCGACACCGCGACGCCGGGGTTCACCTCCGCGATGCGGACCTCCTGCCCCGGCGGCGTCGCGAGGCCGAGCAGGTCGGAGAACTCGATCGTGCCGGCGATCTTGCTGACCGGGCCGAAGGCGGCGGCGAGATCCAGCCCCTCGGTGTGGAAGCGGCCGCCGCTGGTGACGCCCTTGCCGTTCCAGTCGATCCGCCCCTGCCCCGCGACCGTGCCGGATACGTTCGCGATCACGCCGAGGGTGAGCGGCGTCAGCGCCTCGGGCTGGAGCTGCTTGGGGGCGAAGCTGATCCCCGGCACGTCGATCAGCGCATGACCCGTGCCCGTCGACAGGGCGTGGACGATCGAGACGTTGGCGATCGCCGTCCCGCGCCTGGGTTCGCGCAGCGCCGCACGCGCCTCGATGCGCCCGTCGGCGACCCGCAACTGCGCGTCCTGCGCGCTGAGCGGCGCAAAACGGGCCGGCGTCGCCGCGTCGGACAGGCTGAGGCCGCCCTTGAGATCGAGGCCGCCGCCGGCAATGCGCCAGGTGCCCGCCAGATCGGTCAGATCGAGCGGGACATGGGCGATTGCCGCGGAAGCGCCTTCGAAACGGCCATGATCGAAGGCGCCGGTGATCGCCTCGGCGTCGAGCCGCGTCATCGCTTCTCCTGCGCCCAGCCGCACCGCGAGCCCGCGAACCGCGAGCCCCGTCCGCGCCAGCTCCACCCGCCCGGCAGTGACGGACAGCGGCGACGCGCCGGAATGCCCCCCAAGCCGGACATGGGTGGCCACCGCGCCGAACCGGAGCGTGCCGCCAGCCGGCCGCTTCACGAGCGCTCCGCCGGTGCCGCACAAGACGACATGCGCCGGATCGAGCCGTACCCCGCTCATCGTGAGTGACCGGAAGCCCAATGGCACGCAGCCCTCGTCGATGGCGACACCGCCCCGCCGGTCGACGCGCCCGGTAATCGGCAGAGTCAGCCCCTCGATCCGGCCGGACGCCACCGGCCCGTCCAGCGTCATCACCGTGGAGAAGCGAAGGCCCGCATCCGTCCAGCCGAAGCGCAGCGGGGTCATCGCCAGTTGCGCCTTGTCCGCGCGATAGGGCGTGAGCCGTGCCTCCCCCGTCAGGGCCGCCCCGGCGTGCGGCTGCGACACCAGAATGTCCAGCGCCGGCAGGTCGCCTCCGCCGGTCGTGACACGTCCGTCGAGCCGCCATGCCTTGTCGGCCGCCCGCCAGCCGAAGCCCCCGCCCCGCTCGACCCGCACGAAACCGCCGTGCCGCCCGGTGGCGGTCAGGCGCTGCACTTCGATCATATTGCCAGTGCGGCCACCCAGCGTCAGCGCGATTCGGGCGTCGACATCGGTACTCGCCAGCATCCGGTCCACCGCTCCGGCCGCGCGGCGGGCGATGGGCGTCACAGGGCTTCCCGCCGGCATGTCCGCCGCTGCCAGCAGCGCCCGCCGCCGCTCCGGCGCCAAGGCGGCATCGCGCAGGGCGATGTCTCCGGCGAAAGAGATAGCCCCCGCGCCCGGCGCGAGGCGGAAGGCGCCGCCGATCATGCCTTTGGCCGCATGTCCCGCCGGGCTGCCCAGCCCATCGAGGTTCAGCCCCGCCGTGCCCACCAGCTCCCTCGCATCGCCCGAGAAAGTGACGAGCCCCGAAGTCGAGGCGAATCGCCCGGCCGTCATGCCACCGCCGAAGCCCGCCAGCGCGATCCCGCCGCGCCCGCGATCAAGTGTCCGCGCGAGGCGGACATCCAGCGTCGTTCGCCCGGCCCCGATGCGGAGAGCATTTTCCGGGCAATCCACACCCTCGATATCCAGCGGCCCGCTCAGATGGGGCTGGCCGGCGCGCGTCTCCAGCAGGAGGCGCCCGCTCGCCCCGCGAATCGCGCAACCGCCGGCCTTCAGCCCCGGCGCGGCAAGCCGGATGCTCCCGCTGAACCCGTCGGACAGCAGCCCGCTCCCTTCAAGCGCACCCGTCACCCGGCCGGCCGGCGTATCGAGCGTGACCCGGCCGTCATGCAGGGACACCGCCATATCCGGCAGGGCCGCCGGTGCGTTGCCCGAGGGTTTGGGAAGCAGCCGATCGATCGTCCCCAACGACAGCCGCCCATCGACGATGCGCGCCGCCAGGCGCACGCCATCCGCCTGCACCACCTTCACATAAGGGCCGCCAAGGCCATAGCCGAGCGTCAGGACGACGCTTTTCGCCACCAGATCGGGCCTGACCGGATCGCCGATGCGAACCGCCTCCAGCCGCTGCTCGAACGGGCCGATGGAAACGATTCGATAGCTCGCGGGCACGCGCGCCTCGCTCAGGGTGCGGCCGACGAAATGCTCGACGATCGGCCGGCGCTCGATCCAGCCGGCCAGAAGCGCGGCCAGCGTGACGCCGCCGGCCAATGCCGCCCCGCGGACGATTCGCCGGCTCGCCGGGCCGCGGCCTTCCTCGCCTTCCTCCACGCACACTCCCAGGCTGAACCCATCTTCCTGCATAGGGAGCGCATCTCCTGCTTCCCAGCCCGAAACGACCGATTGCGTGGCCCGCTCCGCCTGCTAGCAATTCTCCCGATGAGCGAGATGCTGCCCGACATCGCCGGACACCGCGCCCGCCTGCGCCGCCGCCTGATCGAACAGGGGGCGGATGCGCTGCTCGACCATGAGATCATCGAATATCTGCTCGCGCTCGCCATCCCGCGCCGTGACACCAAGCCGCTCGCCAAGGCGCTGATCCGCGAGTTCGGCGGCATCGGCCCGCTGCTCTCCGCCGAGCCCGAGGCCCTGATGCGCGTCCCCGGCGTGGGCGAGGCGGCGGCCGCGGCGATCCGCATCGCGCACGCCTCCGCGCTCCGCCTGCTGCGGGCGCCGGTGGAGGCGCAGCCGGTGCTGTCCGGCTGGCAGGCCCTGCTGGACTATCTCCAGGCGGACATGGCGCATATCGGCGTGGAGCGGGTGCGCGTGCTCCATCTCAACACGCGCAACATGCTGATCCGCGACGAGACGATCTCGGAAGGCTCGATCGATCAGGCGGCCGTGCATGTCCGCGAGGTGATCCGCCGCGCGATCGAGCTTGGCTCCGCCTCGATCATCCTCGTCCACAACCATCCGAGCGGCGATCCCTCGCCCAGCCGGCAGGACATCGCGCTCACCCGCCAGATCATCGATGCCGGGAGCACGCTGGGGGTGACGGTCCACGACCATGTCATCATCGGCGCGAAGGGCCATGCGAGCCTGCGCGCGCTCGGGCTGATCTAGCGCGTCACTCGCCCGGCGTGCGGGCGCCCGCCCTCACCACCCTGGCCTTGTCGGCCTTCGCCTTGTCGATGGCCATCGGCGCGGGAGTCGCCATCAGGAAACGCGTCATCTCCTCGGGCGTGACGCCGCCGTCATGGTCCGCGTCCGCGCGGGCGAAGGCCGTGGCCGTGGCGTTCATGGCGGAGACGGGGGCGATGCCCGCCGCATGGGCGCGGGGCGCCACCACGCCGCCATGGGAACGCATCACCCAGGTGCTGAATTCGAGCGGGGTCAGCTTGCCCCGGCCGGTGGGGTCGTAGCGCGGCCATTCCGCCTTCACGGCGGCCAGCACTTCGGTCCGACCGGGCTTGTTGGCCACCTTCGCCGGAGCCGGCACGGCAACCGGCGTCGCCGCAGCACTGGCGGCAAGCAGCGCCGCAAGGATCATCATCGTCGACAGTCTCCTTCGGGCGACAGGGGCTGCCACGGAAAACTTGCTGCCTCATGAACGGGCCGCCGAGACGTTCGGCAGCCGCGCCGCCCCGCCCTTCGCCAGCCCCTTTGGTTGCCGCCCCGCCTCCCCTCTGCTAGGCGCGCGGCCGTCATCCCGCCGTCATTCTTAAGGATCCTGCCATGATCCCCCGCTACTCGCGCCCCGAGATGGTCGCGATCTGGACCCCCGAGAGCCGTTTCCGCATCTGGTTCGAGATCGAGGCCCACGCCCTCGACGCGATGGCCGAGCTGGGCGTCGTGCCCAGGGAGGCCGCCCGCGCCGTATGGGACGCCGACGCCAAGGCCGGCCCCTTCAACGTCGAGCGCATCGATTCCATCGAGGCCGAGACCAAGCACGACGTCATCGCCTTCCTGACGCATGTCTCGGAGCGCACCGGCCCGGAAGCCCGCTTCCTGCATCAGGGCATGACCTCGTCGGACGTGCTCGACACCTGCCTCGCCGTGCAGTTGAAGCGCGCCGCCGACATCCTGATCGCCGACGTGGACAAGCTGCTCGACGTGCTGGAGCGCCGCGCGTTCGAGCATAAGCTGACGCCGACCATCGGCCGCAGCCACGGCATCCATGCCGAGCCGATCACTTTCGGCCTCAAGCTCGCGCAGGCGCATGTCGAGTTCCAGCGTTGCCGCAAGCGCCTGATCGATGCGCGCGAGGAGATCGCCACCTGCGCCATCTCGGGCGCGGTCGGCACCTTCGCCAACATCGATCCGCGCGTGGAGGAATATGTCGCCGAGAAGCTCGGCCTGACGCCGGAGCCCGTCTCGACGCAGGTGATCCCGCGCGATCGCCATGCGATGTTCTTCGCGGTACTAGGCGTCGTCGCCTCGTCGATCGAGCGCCTCGCCATCGAGGTCCGCCACCTCCAGCGCACCGAAGTGCTGGAAGCGGAGGAATATTTCTCGCCGGGCCAGAAGGGCTCGTCGGCGATGCCGCACAAGCGCAACCCGGTGCTGACCGAGAACCTCACCGGCCTCGCCCGCCTCGTCCGCGCGGCGGTGACGCCGGCGATGGAGAACGTCGCGCTGTGGCACGAGCGCGACATCTCGCACTCCTCGGTCGAGCGCGGCATCGGCCCGGACGCGACGATCACGCTCGACTTCGCGCTCGCGCGTCTCACCGGCGTGATGGACAAGCTGCTCGTCTATCCGGCGCGGATGCAGAAGAATCTGGATCGCATGGGCGGCCTCGTCCACTCGCAGCGCGTGCTGCTGGCGCTGACGCAGGCCGGCGTGTCCCGCGAGGACGCCTATCGCCTCGTCCAGCGCAACGCGATGAAGGTGTGGGAGTCGGACGGCGAGCTGTCGCTGCTCGAACTGCTCAAGGCCGACCCGGAAGTGACCGCCGCGCTCACCCCGAGCGAGATCGAGGACAAGTTCGATCTCGGCTATCACTTCAAGCATGTCGACACGATCTTCGATCGCGTCTTCGGCCGTCACGCCTGATGGCATCGGGGGAGGTTAAGGCCTCCCCCGCTCCCTCTTCGTCATCCTGACGAAAGTCAGGATCCAGAGCCGCAAGCGAGGCCATTCGCGGCTCTGGATCCCGGATCAAGTCCGGGATGACGAGAGGGGCCTTTACCGCCCGATCATCGTCTCGGGCCTCACGACCCGATCGAACGTCGCCTCGTCGACGAGGCCCAGCGCCAGCCCCGCTTCCTTGAGCGTCAGCCCCTCATGGTGCGCGTGCTTGGCGATCTTCGCGGCATTGTCGTAGCCGATCTCCGGCGCCAGCGCCGTCACCAGCATCAGCGAGCGGTCGCGAAGCTGCGCGATCCGCACCTCATCGGCCTCCATGCCCTCGACGCAACGCTCGGCAAAGCTCTCCATCGCAACGCTGAGCATCTCGATCGAACGGAGCACGTTCGATCCGATCAGCGGCTTGAAGACGTTCAGCTCCATATGGCCCTGCAAGCCGCCGATCGTGATCGCGACATGGTTGCCCATCACCTGAGCGGACACCATCGTCACCATCTCGCACTGGGTCGGGTTCACCTTGCCCGGCATGATCGAGCTGCCCGGCTCGTTTTCCGGCAGCTTCAGCTCACCCAGCCCACAGCGCGGGCCGGAGCCCAGCAGGCGAATGTCGTTAGCGATCTTGCTGAGCGACACCGCCAGCGTGTTGAGCGTGCCCGACAGGTGGACGATCGGATCGTTCGACGCGAGCGCCTCGAACTTGTTGTCGGCGGTGCGGAAGGGCAGCCCGGTGATGTCCGCGATCTCCTTCGCGATCGCCTCGCCGAAGCCCTTGGGCGCGTTGAGGCCCGTGCCGACCGCCGTGCCGCCCTGCGCCAGCGCCATCATGCCGTGCATCACGGCGGGCTCGATCCGCTTGCGGTCGCGATAGAGCTGGTGCGCATAGCCTGAGAACTCATCGCCCAGCGTCAGCGGCGTCGCGTCCTGCAAGTGGGTGCGGCCGATCTTGACGATATGGTCCCACGCCTTCGCCTTCCGATCGAGCGCGGCGTGCAGCCGATCGAGCGCGGGGAAGAGCCGGTCCGTCACGGCACGCGCGGCGGCGACGTGCAACGCCGTCGGGAAGCTATCGTTGGAGGACTGGCCCTTGTTCACATGATCGTTGGGGTGAACCGGCGACTTGCCGCCGCGCTGGCCGGTGAGCGCCTCGTTGGCGATGCCGGCGACCACCTCGTTGACGTTCATGTTGGACTGCGTGCCCGAGCCCGTCTGCCAGATTACCAGCGGGAAGTGATCGTCATGCTCGCCCATCGCGACCGACGCGGCGGCGGCCTCGATCGCGTCGGCGATCTTCGCATCCAGCCCATGGTGGCGATTCACGCGCGCCGCCGCCTGCTTCACGATCGCCAGCGCGTGGACGATGCCGATCGGCATCCGCTCGCTCGCCCCGAACGGGAAGTTGTGGATCGAACGCTCGGTCTGCGCGCCCCAATAGGCGGAGGCCGGAACTTCGATCGGGCCGAAGCTGTCGGATTCGGTACGCGTGGCAGTCATGCAGGGGACTCCGTGATGGACGTGCCCCAAACTGGCGCGCAATCGCGACAATTCAAGCTATGCCGAGGCATGGAAATCATTGTCTTTCGAGAGACAGCCGAAGCACGGGCGCACCGGCGATCGTCCCCGGATCATGTCCGGGTCGATCAGGCCAAGGCAGAGGCCCGCGAACGAGCCCGATCGCTTACTTCTTCCGGGTGAAATCCACCGAGACGACGTTCGAGCCGTCTTCGCGCGTCACGGTCGGCGCGTCGTTCTCCGCTTCCGCCGTCTCCGGTTCCATCTCGTCGGCCTGCGCCTGGAACTGGAGCGCGAAGTTCACCGCCGGATCGACGAAGCCCGTCACCGCCGCATAAGGCACGATCAGCTTGGCCGGCACCTGGTTGAAGCTCAGCCCCACCTCGAACGCATCGGGGCGCACCTTCAAGTCCCAGAAGCGGTTCTGGATGACGATCGTCATCTCGTCCGGGAAGCGCTGGGTCAGGTGCGCGGGGATATCCACGCCCGGCGCCTGCGTCTTGAAGGTGATGTAGAAATGATGCTCGCCCGGCAAACCGCCGGCTTGCTCCACCTCGCCCAACACCCGGCCGACGACCGCGCGCAGGGCCTCCTGCACGATCTCGTCGTAGGGAATCAGGCTATCGGGGACGGCACCTTCAGTCATGCGCGCAGTCCTGAACGTGAGCGCAGCGACGGTCAAGCGCCCCGTTGCGATCACTCTCTTGCTTTCCGTTGCGTCGACGCTCAGCCACGCTATGAGGACCGCGCCCGACCGTTCGACCAGAAGGATAGGCCCATGCGCCAGGCCTCCGTGCGCCGCGAAACGACCGAAACCCAGATCGCCGTGGAGATCAATCTCGACGGCAGCGGCCATTATGCGGTCGCCACCGGCATCGGTTTTCTCGATCATATGCTGGAGCAGCTCTCCCGCCACTCGCTGATCGACCTCAAGGTCGAGGCGAAGGGCGACCTGCATATCGATCAGCACCACACCACCGAGGATTCGGCGCTCGCGATCGGCGAGGCCTTCTCGAAGGCGCTGGGAGACCGCAAGGGCATCCAGCGCTTCGGCCATGCCTATGCGCCGATGGACGAGACGCTGACCCGCGTCGCGATCGACATCTCGGGCCGCCCCTATCTGGTGTGGCGCACCGAGTTCACGCAGGCCAAGCTCGGCGATTTCGACACCGAGCTGTTCGAGCACTGGTTCCAGAGCTTCGCGCAGGCGGCGGGCATCACGCTGCATGTCGAGACGCTCTACGGCCGCAACAATCACCACATCGTCGAAAGCGCGTTCAAGGCGCTGGCCCGTGCGCTGCGCGCGGCGATCGACACCGATCCGCGCAAGGCCGATCAGGTGCCGTCGACCAAGGGCACGCTGGGCGGGGCCTGATCCGATGCTGGCCCTGATCGACTATGGCGCGGGCAATCTCCGCTCGGTGGAGAACGCCCTCCGCGCCGCAGGCGCGTCCTACGTGGAAGTGACCGCCGATCCCGACACGGTGCGCAGGGCGGATCGCATCGTGCTTCCCGGCGTCGGCGCGTTCGGCGCGGCGATGAACGCGCTCGCCGGCCTCGACGGCATGGTCGACGCGCTGAACGAACGCGTCGTGACGCAGGCCGCGCCCTTCCTCGGCATCTGCGTGGGGATGCAGCTCATGGCCAATGCCGGCGAGGAGATGGGCATCTATCCCGGCCTCGGCTGGATCGGCGGCACGGTGCGCCTGATGCCCGACCGGCCCGGCCTCAAGGTGCCGCACATGGGCTGGAACGACGTGACGCCCACGATCGGCCATCCGATGCTGGTGCCCGGCGAGGCCTATTTCCTGCACAGCTACGCCTTCGACGTGGACGACCCGGCCGAGCGGCTGGCCGAGACGGATCATGGCGGCACCGTCACCGCCGCCGTCGGCCGCGCCAACATGCTGGGCGTCCAGTTCCACCCCGAGAAGAGCCAGGCCTACGGTCTCGCCCTCCTCGCCCGCTTCCTGGAGTGGCGGCCCTGATGTCCGAACCCCTGATCGTTTTCCCCGCCATCGACCTCAAGGGCGGGCAAGTCGTCCGTCTCGCCGAGGGCGATATGGACCGTGCCACCGTCTACGGCTCCGATCCGGCCGCGCAGGCCCGCGCCTTCGCCGAAGCCGGCGCCACGCATCTCCATGTCGTCGATCTGGACGGCGCTTTCGCGGGCCATGCGGTCAACGCCGCGGTGGTCGAGTCGATCGTCGCGGCCTTCCCCGGCAAGGTGCAGCTCGGCGGCGGCATCCGGGATCGCGCCGCGGTGGATCGCTGGCTCGGCCTCGGCGTCGACCGCGTCGTGATCGGCACGGCGGCGCTCGACCATCCCGATTTCGTCCGCGAGGCGGCGCGCGACCTGCCCGGCCGCATCGTCGTGGCGGTGGACGCGCGCGACGGCTTCGTGGCGACGCAGGGCTGGGCGGATGTTTCCGAAGTCCGCGTCGTCGATCTGGCGGCGCAGTTCGCGGATGCGGGCGTGGCCGCCCTGCTCTTCACCGATGTGGGCCGCGACGGGCTGCTCAAGGGCTGCAACGTCGAGGCAACGCAGGCGCTGGCGCACGCCACCTCCATCCCGGTGATCGCCTCCGGCGGCGTCGCGGGGATCGAGGATATCGAGGCGCTGATGATCGCCCGCTCCGGCATCGTCGAAGGCGGCATCGAGGGCGTCATCACCGGTCGCGCGCTCTACGACGGGCGGCTCGATCTGGCGCAGGCGCTGAAGGTCGCGCGCGGATGACCGTTCGCGTCCGCGTCATTCCCTGCCTCGACGTCGCCAATGGCCGCGTGGTGAAAGGCGTCAACTTCGTCGACCTCGCCGATGCGGGCGATCCGGTCGAGCAGGCGCGCCTGTATGACGCGGCCGGCGCCGACGAGCTTTGCTTCCTTGACATCACCGCCTCCCACGAAGGGCGCGGAACCATCCTCGACGTGGTGGCGCGGACCGCCTCGGTCTGCTTCATGCCGCTCACGGTCGGCGGCGGCGTGCGTTCGGTGGAGGACGCGCGCGCGCTGCTTCTCGCTGGCGCGGACAAGGTGGCGGTGAACTCCGCCGCGGTCGCGCGGCCCGCGCTGGTCGGCGACATGGCCGAGCGATTCGGCGCGCAGTGCGTGGTCGGCGCGATCGACGCACGACAGGTCGCGCCCGGCCGCTGGGAGATTTTCACCCATGGCGGCCGCAAGCCCACCGGCATCGACGCCGTCGCCCATGCGCAGGATCTCGCGGCGCGCGGCGCGGGCGAGCTGCTCGTCACCTCGATGGACCGCGACGGCACGCGCGACGGCTATGACCTCGCGCTCACACGCGCCATTTCGGATGCGGTTCCCGTGCCCGTGATCGCGAGCGGCGGCGTCGGCAATCTCGATCATCTGGTCGACGGCGTGGTGGAGGGTCATGCCTCGGCCGTGCTCGCCGCGTCGATCTTCCATTTCGGCCAGCACAGCGTCGCCGAGGCCCATGCGGCGCTGGCCAGGGCGGGGCTGCCCGTCCGTCACTGACGTCCCGCTTCAGGACGGTCGCCGCGACATCGCCCTTTCCTCCGCGGCGTTGGCATCCATAGTGATCCCTCTGTCGCACATGTTGCGTTGACCTCGCGACACAGGGAGATCGACATGAAGGTTGCGCATTCGCTGTTCGCTATCAGCGCCATCGCCGCCGCGACGCTGTTCGTGGCGCCCGCCAGCGCCGGACGCGGCCATGACGGCCCGCCGCCGTCGTCGAGCAGCGGCGGCTCGCACGATCCGGGCGGCCCGACCTCGGTTCCCGAGCCGGCCGACGCCGTGCTCCTGCTGATGGGCGTCACGGGCGTCGTGATCGGCCGGAAGCTCCACGCGCGCACCCAGCGCAAGGGCTGACGCTTCCCAGCGGTTGACCCATCGGCCTGCCCGCCCCAAGAGAGCGGGCATGGCCGATACACTCGACAGGCTCGTCACCACCATCGCCGCCCGCCGACAGGCGGAGCCCGGCTCCTCCTATGTCGCCTCGCTGTTCGCGAAGGGCTTGCCCAAGATCGCGCAGAAGGTGGGCGAGGAGGCGGTGGAAAGCGTCATCGCCGCCCTGTCCGGCGACGCCAGGGCGTTGACCGGCGAGGCGGCGGACCTGATCTTCCATCTGCTGGTGCTGCTCGAAGCGGGCGGCGTTCCCTTCGCCGACGTGCTCGCCGAGCTGGATCGGCGCGAAGGCGTCTCCGGCCTCGACGAGAAGGCCTCCCGCACCGCGGAGCCCCGCCCGCTCGGCACGAAGCCGGCCGGTTCCGACGACGGCGGCCCCAGCCTCTCCTTCGGGTCGAGGCCCGACACGCGCCCGCTGATTCGGAGGGGCTGATGCCCATCGACGCCACCCTGCCCTATGACGACGCCAATATCTTCGCCCGCATCCTGCGCGGCGAGATTCCGGCCAAGACGGTCTATGAGGACGAGTTCGCCCTCGCCTTCCACGACATCAACCCGCAGGCGCCGACGCATATCCTGGTGATCCCCAAGGGGCGTTATGTCTCGTGGGACGATTTCTCCGCCCATGCGCCCGATGCCGAGATCGCCGGCTTCATCCGCGCGGTCGGCCATGTCGCGCGCGAACGGGGACTGGTGGCGCCGGGCTATCGCCTGCTCGCCAATGTCGGCGCGCACGGGCATCAGGAAGTGCCGCATTTCCATGTGCATCTGTTCGGCGGGCGGCCGCTCGGCCCGATGCTGGCGCGGCCCTGACGGACTGTCGCCAAAACGCCTCAAAACGTGCCTAAGGCCTTCCGGCTCCCGCATCGCCGCTTGCGCACGACGGAATAGCGATTAGGCTCCCGGCCCATAATGTTCGGCCGCCCCAAGGCGCCGACTGAGGGACCAGATTGCATGATCTTTGGCCGTGTGAAGCCGTTGGACGCGATCCTCGCGACGGCGGAAAAGAAATCGCTGCACCGATCGCTTGGTGCCTTCCAACTGACCCTGCTGGGTATCGGCGCCGTGATCGGCACCGGCATTTTCGTACTCACCTCGGAAGCCGCGCAGAAGGCCGGACCGGGCATGTTGTTCAGCTTCATCGTCGCGGGCTTCGTGTGCTGCGTGGCCGCGCTCTGCTATTCCGAGCTGGCCTCGATGGTGCCGGTGGCGGGCTCGGCCTACACCTACACCTATGCGGTGGTGGGCGAGCTGCTGGCCTGGATGGTCGGCTGGGCGCTGATCCTCGAATATGCGGTGGGCGCCAGCGCCGTCGCGGTCGGCTGGTCGAACCATGCGGTCGGGTTGCTGGCGGCATCGGGATATCATTTCCCCGCCATCATCAGCAACGCGGACGCGCTGATGGCGCATGTGCAGATGGCGTTCGGCGCCGCGCCTTCGGCCGATCTGCTGACGGCCGCGCAGACCGGCGGCTGGATCAACGTGCCGGCGATCGTCATCTCGCTCGCGGTGATGAGCCTGCTGGTGATCGGTACGACCGAGAGCGCGCGCGTGAACGCGCTGCTCGTCTGCATCAAGATCGGCGCGCTGACGCTGTTCGTCGCGCTGACGCTGCCGGGCATGAACACCGCGAATTTCACGCCCTTCATGCCGACGGGCTCGGTCGGCGTGTTCGGCGCGGCCGCCTCGATCTTCTTCGCCTATGTGGGCTTCGACGCCGTCTCGACGGCCGCCGAGGAAACCAAGAATCCGCAGCGCAACGTGCCGATCGGCCTGATCGGCTCGCTGCTGATCTGCACCCTCTTCTACCTGCTGGTCGCCTCGGGCGCGATCGGCGCGATCGGCGCGCAGCCGGTCGTCGGCGCGGACGGCACGGCGCTGCCGCCGGGCTCCGCCGAGATCGCCGGCCGCTGCGCCGCGATCGTGAGCGGCGGTTCGGTCGAGCCGCTGGTCTGCTCGAAGGAAGCGCTCGTCCATGTGTTGCAGGTGATCGGCCATCCGATCTTCGGCTGGTTCGTGGGCCTCGCCGCGGTGCTGGCGCTGCCGTCGGTCGTGCTGATGATGATGTACGGCCAGACCCGCATCTTCTTCACCATGGCGCGTGACGGCCTGCTGCCAGCGAAGCTCGCGAGCGTGCATCCGAAGTTCCGCACCCCGCACATCGTCACCTTCGTGACAGGCATCGGCGCGACCATCGCGTCGGCCTTCCTGCCGGTGGGCAAGCTGGCCGACTATTCCAACTCCGGCACGCTCTTCGCCTTCTTCATGGTGGCGGTATCCGTGATGGTGCTGCGCCGGACCGATCCGGGCCGCCATCGCCCGTTCCGCACCCCGCTGGTGTGGATCGTGGCGCCGTTGGCGATCATCGGCTGCGTCGCGCTCTATGTGTCGCTGCCGCTGACGGCGATCCTCGTGCTTCCGGTGTGGGGGGCGCTCGGGCTGCTGGTCTATTTCTTCTACAGCCGCGCGCGCTCGCATGTCGGGCGCGGCACCGTCGAGGCCGATGGCGAAGCGGACATGACCGCCGTGAAGGCCTGAGCCTTCCGGCCGGACACAAGAAAAGGGGCGGGAGGCACCGAGCCTCCCGCCCCTTTCTGTTGGGATGAACCCGATCAGCCGAGACGGGCGGCGATCAGCGCCTTCAAATCCTGCTCCGGGCGGGCGCCGAAGTGCGAGATCACCTCGGCCGCGGCAATCGCGCCCATGGTGAGGCACTCGGCCACCGGACGGCCCTGCACATGGCCGACCAGATAGCCCGCCGAGAAGAGATCGCCCGCACCCGTGGTATCCACCACGCGCTCGACCGGCTCGGCCGCGACATGGAAGCGCTCGCCATTCCTGACGGCCGTCGCGCCCTCGGCGCCGCGCGTCGCCACCAGCAGCGGCAGCTTCGGCGCCAGCGCGGCCACCGCCGCCTCGAAGTCGCCCTCGCCGGAGAGCGCCAGCAGCTCTTCCTCGTTGGCGAACAGGATGTCGATGTCGCCGTCATTCACCAGCGCGCGGAAATCATCGAGGTGGTTCATGATGCAGAACACCGCCGAGACGCCCAGCGCCACCTCGCGGCCCGCCTTGCGCGCCATCCTGATCGCCGCCTTCATCGCCGCGCGCGGCTCGGCCGGATCCCACAGATAGCCTTCGAGCAGCAGCACCTTGGCCGACGCGACCTGCGCCTCATCCACGGATTCCGGCGGCAGGAACTGGGCGGCGCCGAGATAGGTGTTCATGGTGCGCTCGCCACCCGGCGAAACGAGGATCAGGCAACGGCCGGTCGGGATATCGGCCTCGCGCGCCGGCACGGTGAACTCGATGCCCTGCGATTCCAGATCGTGGACGAACACTTCGCCGAGCTGGTCCTTCGCGACCTGACCGATGAAGGCGCAGCGCGCGCCCATCATCGCGGCGCCCGCGACGGTGTTGCCGGCCGAACCGCCCGAAATCTCACGGCCCGGCCCCATGCGACCGTAGAGCGCGGTCGCCTGCGCGGCGTCGATGAGCTGCATCGCGCCGGCGGTCAGGCCCTCTTCGGCGAGGAAGGCGTCGGTGGTGGGCGAGAGCACGTCCACAAGGGCGTTGCCGATCGCGATGATGTCGAGCGTGGTGTCGGTCACGAAAATCTCCTGGAGAATTGGCGCGCGGTTAGCGGGCGACGGGCCGGCGCGCAATCTTTGCGACTCGCGGAGCCCGGACAGCTCCCCGGTTTGCGCGCGCGATTTCCCGTGGCAGATCAGGCGCATGATTCGTCGCGGCCCTCTCCTCCTTCCGCTCGCGCCGGCGCTTTTGCTCGCTGGTTGCGCCACGCCCGCGCCCAAGCCGGCGACCGCGCCGCCGCCCGTGGCGCCGAAGCCCGTGAAAATCCACGAGGCCGGGCTGGAACGCGTGATGGGCAAGACGAAAGCGCAACTCGTCGCCCTGTTCGGCGAAGCCGATCTCGACGGGCATGAGGGGCAGGCGCAGCGGCTCCAGTTCGTCGGCCCGGCCTGCGTGCTGGATGCCTATCTCTATCCGGCCAGGGCGGGAAGCGAGCCCGTCGTCACCTATGTCGACGCGCGCACGCCATCGGGCGAGGACATGGACCGCGCTTCCTGCATCGCCTCGCTCAGCCGCCGCTCGGCCGCGCCATAAGCGCCGTCGCCCACTCCTCACGCACGCTCTCGTCGGTTTCGGCCCCGGCCCGCGCGACGTAAGACTCCAGCGCACCGAGCCGATCCAGCGCCCACACCGCCGCGCCCCGCACCACCGGCGCCTCATCCTCGAGCAGCGCCGCGAGCGGAGCGGCCAGCGCCCTCTCCCCGCTATTGCCCGCCACGATCGCGGCGTTGCGGACCATCCGGTCGCGCCCGATGCGCTTGATCGGCGAGCCCGAGAATATCTGGCGGAAGCTCGCATCGTCGAGCGCCAGCAGGTCCGCGACATCCGGCGCCGCCAGCTCCGCGCGCGGCGCGAAGGCGAGATTGGCGTGCCCCGCCACGGCGAATTTGTTCCATGGGCAGACCGACAGGCAATCGTCGCAGCCATAGACATGGTTGCCGATCCCCGGCCGCAGATCGCGCGGGATGGGGCCATGCAGCTCGATCGTGAGATAGGAGATGCAGCGCCGCGCATCGATCCGATAGGGCGCGGGGAAGGCCCCGGTCGGGCAGGCCTCCTGACAGGCGTTGCACGAACCGCAAGTGTCGCGGGAGCGCGCATCCGGCTCCAGCTCCAGCTCGGTGAAGAGCATTCCCAGCAGCAGCCAGCTCCCATGCTCGCGGCTGACCAGATTGGTGTGCTTACCCTGCCAGCCGAGCCCGGCGGCCATCGCCAGCGGCTTCTCCATGACGGGCGCGGTGTCGACGAACACCTTGAGCTGCCCGCCCCCTTCCGCCACCAGCCAGCGGGCGAGCGCCTTCAGCGCCTTCTTGACGGTGTCGTGATAGTCCTGCCCCTGCGCATAGACCGAGATGCGCGCCGTCTCGGGGCTGTCCGCCAGCCGCAGCGGATTCTCGGGCGGGGCGTAGCTCATGCCGAGCGCCACCACCGAGCGCACCTCCGGCCACAGCGCGGCGGGCGAGCGCCGCCAATCGGCGCGCGCCTCCATCCAGCCCATGTCGCCATGCGCGCCTTCGCCCAGCCATTGGTGCAGCCGCTCGCCGGGCAGCGGGTCGTCCACCGTCCGCGTCACCCCGCACGCGACGAAGCCGAGCCGCGCGGCTTCGGCTTTCAGGCGTTCGGTGAGCGCGGAATCGGACATAGAGTCCAGATAGCGAGGCCGAGCCCCCTGCCAAGAGCGGGAACGCTCGCTTCAAAGATGGGACGTCGCCAGAACCAGCACGGACACTACCAGCGTGACCATCCCCAGCATGAACACCTTGTCCGCCCAGCCCTCCCATCGACCGGATTCGCTTTCGGCCCGGATCTCCATGTAAGAGAGCCAGCAACTCGCGCTGAAGCACACCGCACCGACCCATGCGATCTCGTCGGCGAACGTCCGCCGCGCCTGATCGCTGATGTGCAGGCCCGCGATGATGAGCAGCGAGATGCCCAGCAGGTTGGACGCGGCGTTCAGGATATGGTGCGTCTTCGGCATGGACTGCTTCCCTATGGCCAGCCGGCGCCGAACGGCAGCAGCGCCTCATAGGTCGCCAGATCCGGCTTGCCCGCCACGGGCGCGCCCTGCCGCATCAGGAAGGCGTGGCGGACGATCTCGGCCTGCTGCTCGATGCCGTAGCGTCCGAATGGCCGCCCCGGCACCAGTTCGTAGCGATAATGGCAGAAGGGATGGCGCGCGAGCGGCAGGAACCAGCGCCCGCCGCGCTGCGCCTGCCAGACATGGGTCAGCTCGTGGATCAGCAGCCCCTGCGCCGAAAGCGGCGCCTCGGCGAAATCCTCGCACCAGACGCTATCGTCCGGGTGGAACCAGATGTCGCCGTCGGGCGCCATCACCACGCCGTTGGGCTGGAACGGCCACCAGCAGGCGCGATGGAGCCGCACCGCCGAGCCGTCGATCGCATCCCCGAACATCCTGTCCGCCAGCGCCTGCTCGCCGGAGGTCAGCGGCCGTCCGGGATCGCGCGCCATCGGCTCAGTAGGGCGCGTCTTCGCCCGCGCCGACCACCTTGGCGTCGAGGGTGAGCGGCGGCCCTTTGGCGAAGCGGACGGTGAGGCCGATGCGGCTGCCCGGCTTCACCTGCGGATTCACGCCGAACAGCATGACATGATAGCCGCCCGGCGCGAACTTCAGCTCGCCCCTCGCCGGCAGGTCGACCCCGTCGAGCCGCTGCATCGACATCACGCCGCCCTGCATGGCCATGCTCTGATGCAGCTCGCTGGAGCCGGCTTGCGGGCTCTCGACCGCGAGCAACCGCGCGGGTTCCGGCCCGCCGTGGATCGTCAGATAGGCCGCCGCCGGCCGCCCCGGCACCGCCGCCAGCCGCACCCAGCCATGATCCGCGTGCAAAGCGTCCCCCTTGCCGTGGCACGCCGCCAGCGCGAGCAGAAGGACGGGTGAGGCGCGAAGGGCGTGGGAAAGGCGCATCGACAGATATGTCCCCGATCGTGGCAGTTTCAGGATTAGAACGGCCACCCGCTTGCAGCAAGCGCAGGCATTCTTATATCGCCGACCGGAGCATTCCGTCGGCCGCCTGCTTGACGAGGGGGGGCAGGCGGCTCGTCGAACGATTCGAGAGTTTGTGGGGATAATGAATGGCTAAGGTTATCGGTATCGATCTCGGCACCACCAATAGCTGCGTCGCAGTGATGGAGGGCGGCAAGCCCAAGGTGATCGAGAATGCGGAGGGTGCGCGTACCACCCCGTCCATCGTGGCGTTCACCAAGGATGGCGAGCGTCTCATCGGCCAGCCGGCGAAGCGCCAGGCTGTGACCAATCCGGCGAACACGGTCTTCGCGGTGAAGCGCCTCATCGGCCGCCGCTTCGACGACCCGATCACCCGCAAGGACACGGAGCTGGTCCCCTATCACATCGTGAAGGGGCCGAACGGCGACGCGTGGGTGCAGGCCGGCGGCGAGGATTATTCGCCCTCGCAGATCAGCGCCTTCACCCTTCAGAAGATGAAGGAAACCGCCGAGAGCTATCTCGGCGAGACCGTCACGCAGGCCGTCATCACTGTTCCGGCCTACTTCAACGACGCCCAGCGTCAGGCGACCAAGGACGCCGGCAAGATCGCGGGCCTCGAAGTCCTGCGTATCATCAACGAGCCGACCGCGGCCGCGCTCGCTTATGGCCTCGAGAAGGACAACAACAAGACGATCGCGGTCTATGACCTCGGCGGCGGCACGTTCGACATCTCGGTCCTCGAGATCGGCGACGGCGTGTTCGAGGTGAAGTCGACCAACGGCGACACCTTCCTCGGCGGCGAGGATTTCGACGCCAAGATCGTGTCCTACCTGGCGGAAGGCTTCCAGAAGGAAGAGGGCATCGATCTCACCAAGGATCGCCTCGCCCTTCAGCGCCTGAAGGAAGCGGCCGAGAAGGCGAAGATCGAGCTGTCGTCGGCGCAGTCGACGGAAGTGAACCTCCCCTTCATCACCGCCGACCAGAACGGCCCGAAGCACCTCGTCAAGACGATCACCCGCGCCGATCTGGAAAAGCTCGTCGAGGATCTGATCCGTCGCACGATGGAGCCGGTGAAGAAGGCCCTCGCCGATGCCGGCATGAAGGCCGACCAGATCGACGAGGTCGTCCTCGTCGGCGGCATGACCCGTATGCCGCGCGTCCGCCAGGCCGTGAAGGACTTCTTCGGCAAGGAGCCGCACACCGGCGTGAACCCCGATGAGGTGGTCGCGATCGGCGCCGCCGTGCAGGCGGGCGTGCTCCAGGGCGACGTGAAGGACGTGCTCCTTCTCGACGTCACGCCGCTGTCGCTGGGCATCGAGACGCTGGGTGGCGTGTTCACCCGCATGATCGATCGCAACACCACGATCCCGACCAAGAAGTCGCAGACCTACTCGACCGCCGAGGACAATCAGAACGCGGTGACGATCCGCGTCTTCCAGGGCGAGCGCGAGATGGCGGCCGACAACAAGATGCTCGGCCAGTTCGACCTGATCGGCATCCCGCCGGCCCCGCGCGGCGTGCCGCAGATCGAGGTGACGTTCGACATC
>Ga0153956_1000407_pt1 | contig 50127 bp, 47 predicted proteins | sample TSFL040MetaG_FD_104704 | JGI IMG/M metagenome (GOLD analysis project Ga0153956, IMG submission 104704) | Attine ant fungus gardens microbial communities from Florida, USA - TSFL040 MetaG | ecosystem: Host-associated > Fungi > Mycelium > Unclassified | place: USA: Florida, Wekiwa Springs... | reverse complement strand
CGAGACCAGCAGCAGCACGCCCATGTACTCGGCGGCGGTCTGGCCCTTGTTCTCGCGGGCGCGCCGCGCCAGGGCGCTGACGAAGGCCTCGATGCCGACGTAGGCCTCGATGCTGCGGTCGCGGAGCGTGGTGCGCGAGCTGGTGACGATGTTGGACACGGTGCGGCCCCTTCAGTTGATCGGTTGACGACGACCTGGAGCGCAATCTACGAGTGGGTCCGCGGGCCGGCGAGAGGCGCGGGACTCAACTTCCGCGGGCCGCTGGTCCTACGTTCATCTGGGACCCTGGCGGGACGTGCAGGATCGCGTTCGCGGCGGGCCGGGCTCAGCTGTGACGCTGCTGGTGCCGATACCGTGGAGGGGGAGCGAGGATGCGCAACGCGCGGATCGACATCACGCAGGGACTCGACGGCGAGCCGGTCGTGCTGGCGCTGCTCGACCTCGACGACGGCGAGGCCGGCGCCGCCGCGCACGCGGTCCGCGCGGTCTCGGGCGAGCGCTTCCGCGGCGCCGAGCTGACGGTCGACGACGTGCTCGAGCTGCGCGAGCTGACGGCGCTGGCCGACGAGCTCGAGGACCATGCCGCGCGCGCCGGCCTGCAGACGCTGGTCCTGCGCCCGGCCCGCCTGTCGGCGCTGCACGACGCGCTGACGCAGTTCGTCGAGGCGCGCGACGCCGCCGAGTGGCTTCGCGAGGACGATCGCGAGCCGGTCGCGCGCGTGCGCGAGCTGCTGTGGCCGCTTGGCGACCTGCGCAGCGACGCGCTGCGCGCCGCGCTCAGCGCCGCCTCGCACGAGCCGACGCCCGGCCCCTGCGGCGGCTAAGCGCCGCCGAGCACCTCGCGCGCGCCGCGCAGCCGCGTCGCCAGCAGCGCCTGCGCGCGTGAGCAGTCGAGCGTGAGGTCGCCGGCGCGGCCCGGCGGGCGGTCGCTCGCGGCCAGCGTCGCCGGATCGCGGCCGGCGGCGGCCGCGAGCAGCCGCGCCAGCTCGAGCCGGCTCAGCGCGTCGGCGCCGGCGACGTGCAGCGGGCCGCGCAGCTGCGGCCGGCCGGCCAGCTCCAGCAGCGCCCGCGCCAGATCCGGCGCGGCGACCGGGCAGCGCCGCTCGTCGCGGTAGAAGCTCGCGGCGGGATCGAGTGCGAGCCGCTCCTGCGGGCCCGGCTCGGCGCCGCCGTAGATCAGGCTCGTGCGCACGATCAGCGCGCCCGGGTCGATCGCGGCGACGGCGCGCTCGGCCGCCGCCTTGCTCTCGCCGTAGGGGTCCAGCGGCGCCGGCGGATCGTCCTCGCGCAGCCCGCGCCCGGCCGGCGCCTGCGCGAAGACGAGATCGGTCGAGACGTGCACGAGCCGCGCGCCGACGTCGCGCGCGGCGCGCGCGACGACCGCCGACCCCGCCGCGTTGATCGCCCGCGCCGCCTCGCCGCGCTGCTGGTAGGCGGCGTGGATCACGGCGTCCGGGCGGGCCTGCGCGAGCGCGGTGGCAAGCGCTTGCGCATCGCGCACGTCGAGCGTGAACGCACAGCTGCCGGCCGGCGCCGGACGCGTGCGGACGGAGCCGGAGATCGCGTGCTCAGGCCCGCTCGCCCGCGCGATCGCGTGCCCGAGGTAACCGCCGAGGCCGGTGACGAAGATCCGCATCGCCCGGCCAACGCTAGCCGCCGCGACGGACCGCGGCCGACAGGTTTGTACGAGCCTGCCAAGACCTAACAGAGCCGAATGCACGATTCGGGGTAGCAATTCGAGACCGGACGGCTTACCCTTCGCAGGGTGCTGCGTGGTCGAGTTGGCGCCTCACCGCTCTCCGAGGGCGGAATCGCGCGTCAATCTCGGCGTGGCGACACGTGAGTTTGTGCGAGACAGGCAAACTCACCTCCGATACTGACGACAACGCGCGAGTGAGGTCGAACCGCCCCGTGACGATCGAGACGACCGTTCCTACCAAGCACCGCAAGCTCCAGGCCTGGGTCGAGGAGATCGCCCAGCTGACGCAGCCCGATCGCGTCTACTGGTGCGACGGCTCCGCCGAGGAGTACGACGCGCTCTGCCAGGAGCTGGTCGAGGCCGGAGCGTTCGAACGGCTCGACGACGCCAAGCGGCCGAACTCGTACCTGTCGCGCTCGGACCCGGACGACGTCGCGCGCGTCGAGGACCGCACGTTCATCTGCTCGGCCGCCGAGCGCGACGCCGGCCCGACCAACAACTGGCGCGACCCGGCCGAGATGCGCGCGCTGCTCGCGGACCGCTTCAAGGGCTCGATGCGCGGCCGCACGCTCTACGTCGTCCCGTTCTCGATGGGCCCGCTCGGCTCGCCGATCTCCGAGATCGGCATCGAGCTGACCGACTCGGCCTACGTCGCCGTCTCGATGCGGATCATGACGCGCATGGGCCAGGGCGCGCTCGACGTGCTCGGCGAGGACGGCGACTTCGTCCCCTGCGTGCACTCGGTCGGCGCGCCGCTGGCGCCGGGCGAGACGTCCAGCGCCTGGCCGTGCAACAGCGAGAAGTACATCGTCCACTACCCCGAGACGCGCGAGATCTGGTCCTACGGCTCCGGCTACGGCGGCAACGCGCTGCTCGGCAAGAAGTGCTTCGCGCTGCGGATCGCCTCGGTCATCGCCCGCGACGAGGGCTGGCTGGCCGAGCACATGCTGATCCTCAAGCTGACCTCGCCCGAGGGCGAGTCCAAGTACGTCGCCGGCGCCTTCCCGAGCGCCTGCGGCAAGACGAACCTCTCGATGCTCGTGCCGACGCTCGAAGGCTGGACGGTCGAGACGATCGGCGACGACATCGCCTGGATGAAGATCGGCGCCGACGGCCGCCTCTACGCGGTCAACCCCGAGTACGGCTTCTTCGGCGTCGCGCCGAACACCAGCACGGCGACGAACCCGAACGCGATGGCGACGATCCAGAGCAACTCGATCTTCACCAACTGCGCCCGCACCGACGACGGCGACGTCTGGTGGGAGGGCATGACGCGCGAGCAGCCCGAGCACCTCGTCGACTGGAAGGGCAACGACTGGACGCCCGGCTCTTCGGTGCCCGCCGCGCACCCGAACGCGCGCTTCACGACGCCGGCCGGCCAGTGCCCGTCGATCGCGCCCGAGTGGGAGGACCCGGCCGGCGTGCCGATCGACGCCTTCCTGCTCGGCGGCCGCCGCTCGACCGGCGTGCCGCTGGTCCGCGAGGCGTTCGACTGGGACCACGCCGTCTTCCTCGGCGCGACGATGAGCTCGGAGAAGACCGCCGCGGCGGCCGGCGCCGGCGTCGGCGAGCTGCGCTTCGACCCGTTCGCGATGCTGCCCTTCTGCGGCTACAACATGGGCGACTACTTCGCCCACTGGGTCAAGCTCGGCCAGCGCGGCGACCTCGAGCTGCCGCGCGTGTTCCACGTCAACTGGTTCCGCAAGGGCGCCGACGGTGCGTTCCTGTGGCCCGGCTTCGGTGAGAACTCGCGCGTGCTGGCCTGGATCTTCCGCCGCGTCGAGGGCACGGCCGGCGCCGTCGAGACGCCGATCGGCCTCGTGCCCGCCGACGGCTCGCTCGAGATCGACGGCCTGGACGCCGACGCGGTCGCCGCGGCGCTGCGCGTCGACCTCGACGAGGCGCGCGCCGAGCTGCCGCAGGTGCAGGCGCACCTGGACCGCTTCGGCGACGACCTGCCCGGCTCCGTGCGCGACCAGTTCGAGGCGCTGAAGGCGCGCCTTGGCTGAGACGGCGCGCGCCGTGGAACGACGTTCGACGTCTGGGCAGCCCCACGGCGCGGCCGGAGCGCCATCATGCGCGGCATGAGCATCGCGGAGGAGACCGAGCCCGGTTTAGGCGATCAGCACGAGCGTCTGCTCGAGCTCGTGCAGCAGGGGGCGCCGGCCGGGCTGGGCGGCGCCGCCCGCGCGTTCGCCGCGTCCTACGTCCGGCGACTGACGACTGACGGCACGGAGGCGATATCGGAGGCCGAGCTGGCCGCCGAGGTGCTCGGCCTGCTCGCCTTCAGCTCGGCGCGCGGCACGGCGTCGCTGGCCGTGCGCGCCTTCACCCCGTCGCGCGAGCGCGACGGGTACGAGCGGCTGGGCTCGGCGCTGGAGACCTCCAGCGAGGACTGGCCGTTCATCGTCGACTCGGTCAGCGCCGTGCTCGACGCGCGCGGCGAGCGCGTCGCGCGGCTCGTGCACCCGATCGTCGGCGTCGGCCGCGACGCCAAGGGCGCGATCGTCGACGTCGCGTCGGCGCGCGGCGCCGTCACGCGCGAGTCGATGATGCACTTCGACCTCGCGCGGCGGCTCGGCGACGCCGAGCTGGCCGACCTGCGCGTCGCCGTCGAGGACGCGCTGCGGGCCGTCCGCGTCACGGTCACGGATTTCGGCGCGATGAGCCAGCGCGTCGAGTCGATGATCGGCGTCGCCCGCGACGGCGGCCGCCGCTACGACGCCGACGAGGTGCGCGAGGCGGTCGACTTCCTCGCCTGGCTGCTGCGCGGCAACTTCGTCCTGCTCGGCGCGCGCGACTACGAGCTGCGCGACGACAGTTACCGCGTGATCCCGGGCTCGGGCCTCGGCATCCTCGCCGACGAGACGCGCTCGGCCTACGCGAAGCCGGTCCCGCTCGCGCAACTGCCGCCGGCGATGCGCGAGCTCGCGACCTCCGGCGACCTGCTGATCGTCGACAAGGCGAACGCGCCGGCGCCGGTGCACCGCACCGACCGGATGGACTACGTCGGCGTGCGCCGCGTCGGCCCCGGCGGCGAGATCGCCGGCGAGTCGCGCCTGCTCGGGCTCTTCACGACGAAGGCCTACGCGGAGCCGGCGTCCGAGACGCCGGTCCTGCACCGCAAGCTGCGGTGCGTGCTCGAGAGCGAGGACCTGATCGAGGGCTCGCACGACTACAAGGCCGCCGTCGCACTGTTCGACACCTTCCCGAAGGACGAGCTGTTCGCCGCGCCGGTCGAGGACCTGCGCCGCGCCGTCGTCGCGCTGCTGGCGATCGAGGGGACCGACCGCATCCGCCTGCTCGGCCGCCGCTCGGCCGACGGCCGCAGCGCCTCGTTCGTCTTCGCGCTGCCGCGCGACCGCTACGAGGGGCCGCTGATCGACCGCGTGCGCGACTACCTGCGCGAGACGTTCGCGACCGACAGCGTCGAGGTCCAGCACGTGGTCGGCGACAGCCGCGCGCGGGCGCACTTCCTCGTGCACTCGCCGACGGGGCTGCCCCAGCGCGCCAACCGCGACCTCGAGCGCGACGTGCAGGCGCTCGCCCGCACCTGGGACGACGAGCTCGTCGACGCGCTCGTGCAGCGCTGCGGCCCGGCGCGCGCGCACGCGCTCGTCGACGCCTGGCTGCCGCAGCTGCCCGACTACTACAAGGGCTACACGACGGCGGAGTCCGCCGCGCACGACGTCGAGCTGATGTCGGAGATGGCCGACCAGCCGTTCGCCGTCTCGCTGCAGCCGCTCGGCGAGCTGACGCGCGTCGCGATCTACAAGCGCGGCCCGAAGATCGAGCTGGGCGCGATCCTGCCGATGCTCGAGGACCTCGGGCTGCGCGTCGTCGAGGAGGTCTCGACGCACCTGATCAACGAGGACGAGGCCTGGGTGCAGGAGTTCCGCGTGCTCGGCCCGGACGGGGCGCCGCTCGAGCTCGCCGCCTGCGGCGACCGCGTCGCGCAGACGCTCGCCGCCGTCTACCACGGCGAGTCCGAGACCGACACGCTCAACCGGCTCGTCATCACCGCGGCGCTGGACCGCCGCCAGGTCGGCATCCTGCGCGCGTACCGCAAGTACCGTCAGCGCGTCGGCTCGCGCTTCACCGAGAGCTACCAGAACGACGTGCTGGTCGAGAGCTCGGCGATCACCGCCAAGCTCGTGCGCTACTTCGAGCTGCGCTTCGACCCGGCGATCGCCTCCGACGAGCGCGCCGAGGCGGCGCTGCGCGACGAGATCCTCGCCGACCTCGAAGGCGTCGCCTCGCTCGACCACGACCGCATCCTGCGCAACCAGCTGACGACGATCGACGAGACGCTGCGCGTGAACGCGTACGTGCCGGACGCCGAGGCGATGGCGTTCAAGATCCGCTCGGCTGAGGTGCCGGCGATGCCGCAGCCGGCGCCGCTGGTCGAGATCTACGTCTACTCGACCGCCGTCGAGGGCATCCACCTGCGCGGCGCGAAGATCGCGCGCGGCGGCCTGCGCTGGTCCGACCGCCAGGACTACCGCACCGAGGTCTACGGCCTGATGCGCGCGCAGCTGACGAAGAACGCGGTGATCGTGCCGGCCGGCGCGAAGGGCGGCTTCTACCTCAAGCAGCCGCCGACCGATCCGGCCGCGCTGCGCGCCGAGGTCGCCCGCCAGTACGTCACCTACATCCGCTCGCTGCTGAGCGTCACCGACAACCTCGTCGACGGCGCGGTCGTGCATCCCGAGCACGTGCGCGTGCGCGACGAGGACGACACCTACCTCGTCGTCGCCGCCGACAAGGGCACCGCGACGTTCTCGGACATCGCCAACCGGATCGCGCAGGAGCAGGGCTTCTGGCTCGACGACGCGTTCGCGTCGGGCGGCTCGGCGGGCTACGACCACAAGGCGCTCGGGATCACCGCGCGCGGCGCCTGGGAGTCGGTCAAGCGCCACTTCCGCGAGCTCGGTGTCGACACGCAGACGCAGCCGTTCACGGTCGTCGGCATCGGCGACATGTCAGGCGACGTGTTCGGCAACGGGATGCTGCTGTCCGAGCAGATCCGGCTGGTCGCGGCCTACGACCACCGGCACGTCTTCATCGATCCCGACCCGGACCCGGCGAAGGGCTTCGCCGAGCGCCGGCGGCTGTTCGAGCTCGGGCGCACGACCGGCTCGTCCTGGAACGACTACGACCGCGCGCTGCTGTCCGCGGGCGGCGGCGTCTGGCCGCGCAGCGTCAAGTCGATCCCGCTCTCGCCGCAGGCGCGCGCCGCGCTCGGCGTCACGGCGGCCTCGCTGCCGCCGAACGAGGTGATCCGCGCGATCCTGCGCGCGCCGGTCGACCTGCTCTGGAACGGCGGCATCGGCACCGTCGTCAAGGCCTCGAGCGAGAGCGACGCGGACGCCGCCGACCGCATGTCGGACGCGATCCGCGTCAACGCCAACGAGCTGCGCTGCCGCGTCGTCGGCGAGGGCGGCAACCTCGGGCTGACGCGGCGCGCGCGCGTCGAGTACAGCGCCGGCGGCGGCCACGTCAACGCCGACTTCATCGACAACTCGGCCGGCGTCGACACCTCCGACCACGAGGTCAACCTGAAGATCCTGCTCGGCCTCGCCGAGCGCCGCGGCGACCTGACGCGCGCCGAGCGCGACGAGCTGCTGACGAGCGTCACCGACGACGTCGTCGAGCACGTGCTCGATGACTCCTTCCAGCAGGCGCAGATCATCGCCCAGGAGGTCGAGCGCTCGGCGACGCGGATGTACGCGTACGAGGACCTGATGGAGATGCTGGAGAGCCTCGGCATCCTCGATCGCGCGTCAGAGGATCTGCCGACGGCCGAGGAGATGGCCGAGCGGCGCCGCTCCACGCGCGGCATGGAGCGGCCCGAGCTGGCGCTGCTGCTGGCCTACGGCAAGCGGCTGGTGGCGGCGCGGCTGGCGCGCTCGTCGTTCGTCGAGGAGCCGTGGCTCGAGCGTGATCTGCGCGACTACTTCCCGCCGGCGGTCGTCGAGCGCTTCGGCGACCTGCTGCCGCAGCATCCGCTGCGACGCGAGCTGATCTGCATGGTCAACGCCAACGCGGTCGTCAACTCGCTCGGGCCGACGTTCGTCTCGCAGCTCGTCGGCGAGCGCGGCGTCGAGGCCGCGGACGTCGTGCGCGCGTTCCGGATCGCCAGCGCGGTCGCCGGCGCGGACCAGCGCTGGCAGGCCGTCGAGCACCTCGGCGGCGTCGAGCGCGAGGCGCAGCGCGAGCTGATGGGCGCGGTCGACTCGCTCGTCGAGTCGCTGACGCGCTGGTACCTGGTCTGGGAGCCCGAGGGCGACATCGAGCGGACGATCGCGGCCGGCCGCGACGGGCTCGAGCGGCTGCTCGCGGTGATCGACACGCTCGGCACCAAGGAGCGCCGCCACCGGCGCCAGCAGACGATCGATCGGCTGCTGCGCCAGGGCGTCCCGGAGTCGGCGGCGCGGGCGCGCGCGGTCGGGCCGGAGCTGGTGCACGCGCCGGACATGGTCTGGGTCGCCGCCGCGACCGGCCGGCCGCTGGAGGCGGTCGCCGAGGTCTTCTTCGCCGTCGGCGCCGAGCTGCGGCTGGACTGGCTGCAGAGCGAGCTCGACGGGATGCCGGCGTCGACGCGCATGCAGCGCTGGGCCGCGCAGGCGCTGCGCGAGGACACCTTCCAGGCGCGCCGCGAGCTCGCGCACACGGCGCTCGCCGAGGCCGAGGGGCTGACGCCGGAGCAGGCGGTCGAGCGCTTCCTGCACCAGCGCGCGCGCCGCGTCAAGCGGATCTCGACCTTCATGCGCTCGCTGGCGCGCGAGGGCGACCCGGACTTCGCCGGGCTGACGCTGGCCGTCCGCCAGCTGCGCTCGCTGGTCGACTAGCGCGTCGCGGGGCCGCCCGGCCTGCTCGGCCGGGCGGCGCGCCGCTCAGTGCGGGTGCTCGCCGCCGGTGGCGGCCGGCGGGCGCGACTCCTCGGCGAGCGACGTCAGCGTCAGCTCGCCGCGGGCGGCCTCCTCGAGCACCGTCGTCGCCTCCTCCTGCGAGCGCGCGTAGAGCTCGACGAGCAGGTGGACGACGATCTGGTCGTCCTCGTGCTTGTGGAAGCGCACGTGCGTGAAGAACTCGCGCGTGCCGTGGTCGCCGAAGGCGGCGTAGGCGAGCGAGTCGGCGGCGTCGGGGCCGGAGCACGTCTCGACCGTGTCGGCGTCGACGGTGACGGTGCAGGAGGCGACCCAGGGCGTGCCCGCGACCATCCGCTCCCAGCGGTCCTCGACCGGCTCGATGCGGTCGTTGTGGAAGACCAGGTGCGGCTGGTCATGCATGCAGTCCAGACACTGCACCACGGCCTCCTGCAGCTCGTCGACGACGTCCGCGCGCTTGCCCGAGACCGGGTCGATGCGGTGGATGCCCTCGTAGTGGACCTGGACCTCCAGATCCTGCGACCAGCAGCGGTAGCAGCGCAGCCAGGATCCGATCGGTGCCGTGGCTGACATCGCCGCTCATTCTATGCTCCCGCCGCGCGGCCCCGTACGGCCGCCGGCTTCGCTACTCTGGCCCGCCGGATGGCCGCGCTCGTCACAGCCCAGGGGCTGCGCAAGCGCTATGGCTCAGACGGGCCGGAGGCGGTCCAGGGGATCGACTTCGAGGTCCGCGAGGGCGAGATCTTCGGCCTGCTCGGCCCGAACGGCGCCGGCAAGACGACGACGATCGGCACGATCACGACGCGCGTGCGGCCGACCGCCGGCAGCGTTACGGTCGCCGGGCACGACGTCCGCAGGAACCCGGTCGGCGTCAAGCGCGCGCTGGCCGTCGTGCCGCAGCTGCCGAACCTCGACCGCGCGCTGACGCCGCTCGAGAACCTGACCTTCCACGCCGCCTACTTCGGCATGCCGCGGCGCGAGCGCAAGCAGCGCGCGCTGGAGCTGCTCGACGCCTTCGGGCTCGGCGACGTCGCCACGCGCAAGGTCAACTTCTACTCCGGCGGCATGGCGCAGCGGCTGATGATCGCCCGCGCGCTGATGCACGAGCCGCGGCTGCTGATCCTCGACGAGCCGACGACCGGGCTCGACCCGCAGTCGCGCCTGTACCTCTGGGAGCAGATGACGGCGCTGCGCGAGCGCGGCGTGACGCTGATGCTGACGACGCACGACATGGTCGAGGCGGACCGCCTCTGCGACCGCATCGCGATCGTCGACCACGGCAAGATCATCGCGCTCGACACGCCGCGCGGGCTGCGCCGGCTGCTGCCTGCCGAGGCCGGGCTCGAGCTGACGCTGGAGGGCGGCGAGGACCCGAGCGAGCGCTTCCGGGCGCTGCCCTGGGTCCAGCGCGTCAGCGCGACGGCGGCGTCCGAGCGCTGGGACGTGCGCCTGTACGGCGAGCCGCCGGACTCCGGCCGCGACGCGCTCGCGGCGGCCGGCGAGCGCGGCGTGATCGCGTTCAAGCGGATCGAGGGCACGCTCGAGGACGTCTTCGTGCACCTGACCGGGCGGGAGCTGCGCTAGCGCCATGCGCCAGGCCTTCTTCGCGCTCTGCGCGCGCGACCTCTGGGTCACCGTCCGCCACGAGACGATCTCGTTCCTCTCGCAGGCGCTGCTGCAGCCGATCTTCTTCCTCTTCGTCTTCGGCCGCGTGCTGCCGGAGATCGGCGCCGCGCAGGGCGCCTACGGGGCGCAGCTGATGCCCGGTGTGCTGGCGCTGACGCTGATGCTGACCGCGCTGCAGAACACCGCGCTGCCGCTGGTGATCGAGTTCTCCTTCACGAAGGAGATCGAGGATCGGCTGCTGGCGCCGCTGCCGGTCTGGGCGGTCGCGACCGAGAAGCTGCTCGTCGCCGCGCTGCGCGGCATCTTCGCCGGCGTCCTGATCTTGCCGCTCGGCGCGCTGATCCTGCCCGGCGGCATCGACCTCTCGCACGCGAGCTGGCCGGCGTTCGTCGGTGTGCTGCTGGCCGGCTCGCTGGCGGGCGCCAGCGTCGGCCTCGTGCTCGGCACGATCGTGCCGCCGAACCGCATCAGCACCGCCTTCACGATCGTCCTGACGCCGCTGATCTTCACCGGCGCGACGTTCTACCCGTGGGCGTCGCTCGGCCACCTGAAGGCGTTCCAGATCATCACGCTGTTCAACCCGCTGACCTACATCAGCGAGGGCGCCCGCGCGGCCGTGATCGGCGGCCAGCACCTCGGCGGCGGCTGGATCGCGCTCGGGCTGATCGCCTCGGCGATCGTCTTCGGCGCCTGGGGGCTGATCGGCTTCGGGCGCCGCGCCGTCGACTGAGCGGGCCGGCCGCGGGCGGCGAGGCCGTAAGGTGCGGGGTCAGGACTCGGCGAGCAGACAGGGAGGACCGCTGATGAGCTTCGACCAGGACCACGAGCCGGCGCGCACGGGAGCGGCACGGTGAGCCATCTGCTGCGCGAGATCGCGCCGATCGACGAGTCGGGCTGGAGCCTGCTCGACGCCGAGGCGCGCCAGCGCCTGACCGTCGCCCTGGCGGCGCGCCGGCTGGTCGACTTCGAGGGTCCGCGCGGCTGGCAGCACTCGGCGACGAACCTCGGCCGCAGCGAGCGGCTCGCCGGCGCGCTCGTCGCGGGCGTCGCCGGCCGTCGCCGGCGCGTGCTGCCGCTGCTCGAGCTGCGCGCCGAGTTCACGCTCGCGCGTGGCGAGCTCGAGGACGCCCAGCGCGGCGCCGCCGACCTCGACCTCGACGCGCTCGACGACGCGGCGCTGAGCGTCGCCACCGCCGAGAACGTCGCGATCCTGCACGGCTGGGAGGCGGCAGGGATCACGGGCGTCGCCGCGGCCTCGCCGCACGCCGCGATCCCGCTCGACGGCGACTTCGGCAGCTACCCGCGCTGCGTCGCGCGGGCGGTCGAGACGCTGTCCGGCGCCGGCGTGGTCGGCCCGTACGCGCTCGCGCTCGGCCCGGAGCACTACACCGGCGTCGTCGAGACGACCGAGCACGGCGGCTACCCGGTCTTCGACCATCTGCGCAAGATCATCGGCGGCGAGATCGTGCGCGCGCCGGGCATCTCGGGCGGCGTCGTGCTCAGCCGGCGCGGCGGCGACTTCCTGCTCGACTGCGGCCAGGACCTCTCGATCGGCTACCTCAGCCACGACGCCGACAGCGTCACCCTCTACCTCGAGGAGAGCTTCAGCTTCCACGTCGCCGGCCCGGAGGCGGCGGTCGCCTTCACGACGGCGTAGCGCCGTCGCGGTTGACCGCGCGCAGGTGCTCGCGCATCGCCGCGCCGGCGGCCTCGGGGTCGCCGGCGCGGATCGCGGCGACGATGCCGTCCATCTCCGCCAGCGAGCGCCCGCGCAGGCCGTCGCCGCGGATCAGCTGCGTGCGCACGAAGCTCAGCAGCTGGTCGAGGTCGGCGAGCGCGCCGGCGAGGATGCGGTTGCCGGAGGCCTCGGCGACGATGCCGTGCAGCGCCATGTCGGCGCGCACGAAGGCGGCGACGTCGGCGGCGGTGGCGTGCATCTCGTCCAGCCGTGCCTCGAGCGCCGCGAGCTGCTCGGGCGTGCGGTGCCGCGCCGCCAGCTCGGTCGCGAACGGCTCCAGCTGCAGGCGCACCGCCAGCACCTCGGCGAGGTCGATCCGCGCCAGGTAGGTGCCCGAGCCGCGGCGCGGCTCGAGGATGCCGCGGGCGACGAGCTGGCGCAGCGTCTCGCGCAGCGCGGGACGCGAGACGCCGAGCAGCTCCGCGAGTGCGCGCTCGGCCGGCAGCCGGTCGCCCGGGCCGAGCCGATTGGCGATGATGTACTCGTTCAGGCGCTCGATCAGCGGCCCCGCGGGCGACATGGCGGGCGAGTCTACGGCGCGCGCCGCGCGGCGCGTCCATCATCCTGGGCGGTTCGATGCAGCTCGCCGACGTCGCCCGCGCCCGCCGTGACCCCGCCCTGGTGGTGCTGGAGGGCTTCCACGCGATCAAGCACGCGACGCGCTTCGGCGGCGAGCTGCTGGGCGTCTGGACCGCGGACGCCGCGGCGCTGGCCGAGCTCGCGGCGCGGCTGGCGCCCGACGTGCGGCTCGCCGCGAGCGTCGTCGCGGCGGGCGAGCTCGCCGCCGTCGTGCCGCGCGCGCAGGTCGTCGCGGTCGCGCGCCGGCCGCGCCAGCCGGACCCGGACGGGATCCTCGCCGCGCCCGGCCCCGAGCCGGTGATCCTGCTCGAGGATCCGCGCCACCTCGGCAACCTCGGCGCCGCCGTGCGCGTCGCCGCCGCGGCCGGCGCCGCCGGCGTGCTGACGACCGGCCGCCAGGATCCCTGGCATCCGGACGCGCTGCGCGGCTCGGCGGGCCTGCACTTCGCGCTGCCGGTCGCTCGCTCGCGCACCGTCCGCTGCGGCGACCGCGCGCTGATCGCGCTCGACCCCGACGGCGCGCCGCTGCGCGCCGGCAGCGTCCCGCCGCGCGCCGTGCTCGCCTTCGGCACCGAGCGCGACGGGCTCAGCGACGCGCTGCTGGCGCGCGCCGACGCGCGCCTGGCGCTGCCGATGCGGCCCGGCGTCTCGAGCCTGAACCTGGCGACCGCCGTCGCCGGCACGCTGTTCGCGCTGGCCGCGCTCGCCGGCCGCTAGCGCGGCGGCAGCCGCATCGGCGCGAGGTATAGCGTGGCTGCGCATGCGTGAGATCGACGTGCTGCACATGGGGCGGGAGAAGGTCATCTGCTGCTGGGAGGTCGACGGCGTGCTCGTCGACCCGGGGCCGCAGTCGACCGAGGCGACGCTGCTGGCCGCGCTCGCCGGCGAGCGGCCGCGCGCGCTGCTGCTGACGCACATCCACTTCGACCACGCCGGCGCCGCCGGCGCGCTCGTGCGCCGCTGGCCGGAGCTGCCCGTCTACGTGCACGAGCGCGGCGCCCGCCACCTCGTCGATCCCTCGCGCCTGGTCGCCTCGGCCGGCCGGCTGTACGGCGGCGAGGCCGGCCTGCACCGGCTCTGGGGCGAGGTCGTGCCGATCCCCGAGCAGAACCTGCGCGTGCTGAGCGGCGGCGAGCACGGCGTCGAGGGCGCCTTCCGCGTCGAGTACACGCCGGGCCACGCCTCGCACCACGTCGCCTACCTGCACGAGCCGTCAGGCGTGGCGTTCGTCGGCGACGTCGCCGGCGTGCGGATCCCGCCGAGCCCGCACACGCTCGCGCCGACGCCGCCGCCGGACGTCGACGTCGAGCTCTGGGACCGCTCGCTGGACCTGCTGCGCGGCTGGGAGCCGGCGTCGCTGGCGCTCACGCACTTCGGCGCCGTCGCCGACGCGCTCGGCCAGATCGAGGCCTGCCGCGAGGCGCTGCACGCGCAGGCCGAGCTGGCGCTGCGGGTCGACCAGGCCGGCTTCGAGGCGGAGCTGCGCGCGGGCGTCGAGGACGACCCGTGCGCGGCCACGATGTTCGCGGCCGCGCCGGTCGATCAGATCTACCTGGGCCTGGAGCGCTGGGCGTCCAAGCGGCCAGGCGCGTAGCCGCTAGGGGGCCGTCGTCGAGAGCACGTACGTCAGGCTCTTCGAGTACGAGCCCGTGCGCAGCCCCTCGGAGGCGCCGATCGTCTGCTTGTAGGTCAGCGTGACGGTGTCGTCGACGGCCGGCCCCGAGTAGTGGATCAGCTGCAGCGGCGCGTTCCCCTGCAGCGGCGCCGGGGCGTTGCCGTCGCCGGCGTTCTCGGCGCCGATCTGCAGCGGCTGCGCCAGCGCGAAGGCGCCGTTGACCATGTGGCCGGCGGTCGCCGGGTTCGGGTCCCAGTCCTCGACCACGAGGTCGGCGTAGGGCGCCGTCGAGTTGACGGTCGCCGAGCCGGTCGCCGTGTAGGTCATGTCGATGCCCGGCGTGAAAGAGCCGAAGCTGGGTGCGTTGACCGAGAGGCTCAGCGACGGCGGGACGCCGGTGCTGCCGCCGCCGATCGCCGTCGAGGCCGGGTTGAAGGCGACGGCGAAGGGCAGCGCGCCGACGTGGATCGGCGTGCCGGGCGTCGCGGTCGCGACGCTGATCGGCGTGACCGTCCCGTCGGCCGAGTTGGTCACGTAGGCGGTCTTGCCGTCCGGCGTGAAGGCGACCGCGCGCGGGCTGGCGCCGACCGCGATCGGCGTGCCCGTGACGCCGGTCTCGAGCGTCACCGGCGTCACCGAGTTGGTGGCCGAGTCGACGACGTAGAGCAGCGCGCCGTTCGGCGAGACGGCGAGGCCGCGCGGGTTGCCGGCGACGCTGATCGGCAGCCCGGGCGTGCCGGTCGCCAGCGTGATCGGCGTGACGCTGTTGGAGGCGTAGTTGGCGACGTAGGCGGTCTTGCCGTTCGGGCGGATCGCGATCGCGCTCGGGTTCGTGCCGACCGGGATCGGCGCGCCGGCGGTGTTGCCGGCGATCGCGATCGGCGTCACCGTGCCGTCGTCGTAGTTGGCGACGTAGGCCGTCGTGCCGTCGGGCGTGATCGCGATCGCGTCGGGGCCGCTGCCGACCGCGATCGGGCTGCCGGCGGTGCCGCTGGCGAGGTCGACCGGGCGGACCGTGCCGGCGCCGCTGACGTAGTTGGCGACGTAGGCGGTCTTGCCGTCGGGCGTGATCGCGACCGCGAACGGCGCGCCGCCGAGCACGATCGGCCGCTGCACCGCGTTGCTGGCGACGTCGATCGGCGTCAGCGTGCCGCTGCCGAAGTTCGTCACGTAGGCGGTCTTGCCGTCCGGCGTGATCGCGACCGACGACGGCAGCGTGCCGGTGCTGAACGGCGAGCCGGCGGTGGCGGTCGTGAAGTCGATCGGCGACAGCGCGTTGGCGCCGTAGTCGGCGACGTAGGCGTCAGAGGCCCAGGCCGGCGCCGAGAGCGCGAGCGTGGCGGCCGAGGCGAGCGTGATCAGGCGGGCGAGCGAGCCCGGACGGCGAGGCATAGACGACTCCAGGGGAGCAGGGACGTACGGCCACGTACGCTGGCGCGCCGGCTCCCGGGTCGTGTTGCCGTCCGGAGACCGAGCTGTGACGATCGTGAGACGCGCCTCAGGCGCGTCTCACGACGGCGGTGCTAGCTGGCCGTGTCGGCGGTCTCGACGCCGCCGACGCTCACGAGGTCGTGCCAGACGTAGAGCACCGGCACCTGGTAGTGGCTGCCGAACTCGCCGCGGAAGGCGACGAACTCGGGGCCGTACCAGTAGGCCTCCCACGACAGCTTGTCCTCGAACGTCGCCATCTGGGTGAACTTGTACATGTCGTCGCGGCTGCGGTAGACGCGGTAGTCGGTCGCGCCGTAGCGCAGCGCGACGGGCGCGATCTCCTGCAGAGCCGCTTGGAAGGCATCGCCCCGGAACAGGGTCGCGTACCAGGGGACGTGCACCACGCCGGCTGCCATCTCAGGCTTCCACCTCCACCCGGATCGCGGCCGGGCCGTTCGCTTCGTCGTTCATCGCTGAGCCCATCAGGGTACGGGACCGCCGCTAGAACCAGTCGTCGCGCTTGAGGTAGAACAGCGTCAGCAGCACGATCGTCGGCACGGCGAGGCCGCCGACGTCGAGGATCAGGAACGCCGGCAGCGTCTGCATGCGGTTCGTCAGCCAGGCGAAGTTCTGGCCGAAGAAGCCGGTCACGAGCGTCCAGCAGATGAACAGCGTGCCGGCGACGGTGATCCGCGTCACGACCGCGTTCAGGCGGTCCGAGTTGGCGCTGAAGTAGGTCGCCGTCAGGCCGATCAGGTCGTCGAGCTCGCGCTGCAGCGCGGCGGTGATCTGCGCCAGGTGGTCGCCGACGTCGCGCAGGTACGGGCGCTTGCCGTGCGCGAGGCCGTCCAGCTGCAGCAGCGCGTGCGTCATCTCGGCGTAGCCGGCGCGCTGGTCGGCGGCGATCCGCTGCAGCTCGTGCACGCACTGCTTGAGCCGGTAGACGCGCTCGAGCAGATGCCGGCGCGGCCGTTCGAGCACCGCCGCCTCGACCTCGTCGACCTGCCGCTGCAGCAGCTCGATCACCGGGAAGTAGGTGTCGGTGAGCGCGTCGAGGATGCGGTAGACGAGCATCTCCTCCTCGCGCCAGTCCTCGGCCGCCAGCTGCGCGTGCAGCGTGTCCAGCGACGAGCAGGGCTCGCGCCGCACCGTGAAGACGAAGCCGCCCGAGAGGAAGACGTGCACCTCCTGCGGCAGCGCCGGCACGACCGGGTCGCCGGTCGCGCGCGCGGCGAAGAAGACGAGCAGCGCGTGGTGGTCGTAGAGGTCGAGCTTCGGCCGCTGGCCGAACTCCTGCGAGTCCTCGATCGCGACCGGGTGCAGCCGCAGCAGCTCGCCGGCCCGCTGCAGCTGCGCGTCGTCTGGCGCGAGCAGGTCGAGCCAGAAGAACTCGTCGGCCGCCACCAGCTCGCGGATCCGTGGCTCGTCGAGCGTCGTCAGGACGTGCACTGGGCTCCCACGATATGCGTTGCGGTGGCGCAAGCGCCGTTGCAGCGTCCGGCGCGGGCGGGAGGCTTCCCGAACTGATGTTCGCCGACCGGCTGGCCAGCGCCGAGTTCCTCGCCGTCGACACCGAGACCAACGGCCTCGCCGGCGACGCCTGCGAGCTCACCGAGGTCGGCTGCGTGCTGGTCGGCGGCGGCGAGCTGCACGACGAGTGGTCCTCGCTGGTCGGCGTCGAGCTGCCGCTCGGGCATGGCATCCAGCGCTTCACCGGCATCTCGCAGGCGATGGTCGACGCGGCGCCGCCGCCGACGCTGGTGCTGCCGGAGCTGGCCGAGCGGCTGCGCGGGCGCGTGCTCGTCGCGCACTCGGCGAGCTTCGACGTGCGCGTGCTGCGGCAGGCGTTCGAGCGCGCGCGGCTGCCGTGGCCGGAGCCGCCGGTGCTCTGCACGGTCGCGCTCGCGCGCCGCTTCGCGCCGCTGCAGCGGCGGCGCGGCCTGGCGACGCTGGCGGCGGCGCTGGGGATCGACGTCGAGGGCGTCCATCGCGCGCTGCCGGACGCGCGCACCTGCGCCCGCGTGCTCTGCGCGCTGTTCGGGCGCCTGTGCGCGCACGCCGCGACGATCGGCGACGCGGTCGCGCTGCTGGCGCCGCGCCGCCGCGGCGCGCGCCCGCCGCGGCCCGCGCGCGCCGGCGCGCGGCCGGACATGCGCGCGCTGCCGCACGCGCCCGGCGTCTACGTCTTCCGCGACGCCGACGGCCGGCCGCTGTACGTCGGCAAGTCCGTCGACCTGCGCAGCCGCGCGCGCTCGCACTTCACGGCCGCCGCCGGCTGGACCGAGCACGCCGACCACGTCGACCACCAGCCGACGGCCTCCGAGCTCGGCGCGCTGCTGCTCGAGGACCGGCTGATCAAGGCGCTGCGGCCGCCCGGCAACGTGCGCGGCAAGGCCGACCCGGACGGCTACGTCTACATCCGCTGCCGGCTCGACATCGCCTTCCCGATCCTCGAGCTGGCGCGCGAGCCGGCGGCCGGCCACGCCGTCTGCGTCGGCCCGGTGCGCGGGCGCGCGGCGGCCGCCGAGCTGATCGAGCAGCTCAACTCGCTGTTCGGCCTGCGCCACTGCGGCCGCGCGCTGCCGCGGCGCGCGCACCCGTCCGCCTACGGGCAGATGGGCCGCTGCCTGTCGCCGTGCCTGCGCGACCTCGACCCGAACGCCTACCGCGAGCGGCTCGACGCGGCGCTGGCGCTGTTCGCCGCCGACGGCGGCCGCGCGCTGCTGGCCCACGTCGACGCGCAGATCGGTGCCGCGTCGGCCGCGCGCCGCTACGAGCGCGCGGCCTGGCTGCAGCGGCGGCGCGAGCGGCTGCAGACGCTGCTGAGCGCGCTCGGCGGCGTGCTGCGCGCGATCCACGCCGGCGCGCGGCTCGTGCTGGCGACGCACGCCAACGCCCCCGGCCGGGCCGACGCGCTTTGGATCGCCGGCGGCCGGCTGGTCGACTTCGCCCCCGACGCGCCGGCCGATCCCGCGGCGCTGGCGGCGCGCTCGGCGCGCGTGCTGGCCCGCGCGCCCGCCGGCGCCGGCCCGGGCGGCTGGCTGCCGGCGGGCGAGGTCGCCGAGACGCGCCTGGCCGGCGCCTGGATCGCCGCCAACGCGCCGCCGCAGCTGGAGCTCGGCGCCGGCGTCGGGCCGGCCGAGCACGCCGCGCTCGCGGCCGCCGCGCGGCCTAGCCGGCGCCGATCGCGATCGGCGGCTGCTTCGCCGGCGGCGGCGCGTCGTGCAGCAGCTGCGGGATCGTGACCAGCGTGTAGTGCTTGGCGCGCAGCGCCGCGACGACGAGCGGGATCGCGGCGAGCGTCTGCGTGCGGTCGCCGCCGGCGTCGTGCATCAGGATGATCGCGCCGGGCTTGACCTCGTTCATCACGTTGGCGACGATCGCCGGCACGCCGGGGCGGCGGTAGTCCTCGCTGTCGACCGACCACATGATCATCTGCATCTGCCGCTGCTCGAGCAGCTTCAGCGTCGTCTCGTCGAAGGCGCCGTAGGGCGGCCGGAAGTAGCGCGGCGCCGGCGCGCCGCTGGTCGTCAGCAGCAGCGACTGCTGGTCGATCTGCTCGGCCTGGTCGGTCGCGCTCAGCTTGTCCAGCCGCGGGTGGTTCCAGCTGTGGTCGCCGATCACGAACAGGTTCGGGTCCGCCAGCTCGTCGCGCAGGCCCTGCGTGAAGTAGTGCTCGGTGAAGCCGACCTGGAAGAAGGTCGCCGGCGCGTGCGCGCGCCGCAGCGCGTGGACGATGCTCGGCGTGTACGGCCCCGGGCCGTCGTCGAAGGTCAGCGCCACCTCGCGCCCCTGCGGGCCGGCGATCGCGACGTACGGCAGGTTCGGCGGCGCGGGCGCCGGCGCCGGCGTGCGGTGTGGGAAGACGGTCGGGCTGGCGAGCAGCAGCGAGTCGGGCAGCTGGCGCGTGTGGCCGCCGCCGTGCGCGAAGCCGAGCGACACGCCCGCCAGCAGGAGCAGCAGGACCGCCCCCGCGATCGCGCGGCGGCGGACGTAGACCGACCGCTTGCGGCTCAGCTTGCGGCGCGCCCTGAGCGTCTCGCGGGTGTGCAGCTGCTCCGGCATCGAAGCCACTCAGGCTATCCGCGCGACCGCGCCCGGTCAGCCGCTGCAGGACGTCCGTCACGCACGATGCAGCAGACGCGCGAGCCAGCCCGGCCGGCGCGGCTCGACCTCCTCGCGCAGCGGCAGCCGGCCGGCGGCGTGGGCCTGCGCGACGCAGCGCGTGTGCGCGTGCCGGCGCCGCGCGGCGTCGCCCTCGGGCTTGACCAGCAGGTGCTCGCTGAGCGCCGGCAGCCGCTCGCCGCAGAGCGGGCAGCGGTAGGTCGCCGGCTTCGTCGAGCCGGCGCGGCGGACCGTGTACCAGCGGGCGTCGAAGAACTCGTCCACGGCCTGGAAATGCATCAGAGACGGAGAAGTCGCGGCGCCGGGCGGCATCTACAGTGCCCGGCGATGGACGCCGATCGCCACGACCTGATCCGTGTGCACGGCGCGCGGGTGAACAACCTCAAGGACGTCAGCGTCGAGCTGCCCAAGCGCCGCTTGACGGTCTTCACCGGCGTCTCCGGCTCGGGCAAGAGCTCGCTCGTGTTCGGCACGATCGCCGCCGAGTCGCAGCGGCTGATCAACGAGACCTACAGCGCCTTCGTCCAGGGCTTCATGCCGACGCTCTCGCGCCCGGACGTCGACGTGCTCGACGGGCTGACGACGGCGATCCTCGTCGACCAGCAGCGGATGGGCGCCGACCCGCGCTCGACGGTCGGCACCGCGACCGACGCCAACGCGCTGCTGCGGATCCTCTTCAGCCGGCTCGGCGAGCCGCGCATCGGCTCGCCGAACGCGTTCTCCTTCAACGTCGCGGCGGTGCGCGCGAGCGGCGCGATCACCGTCGAGCGCGGCGACGGCGCGACGGTCGAGCGCAGCTTCAGCCGCGCCGGCGGCATGTGCCCGCGCTGCGAGGGCCGCGGCACGGTCTCGGACATCGACCTGACGCAGCTCTACGACGACGCCAAGTCGCTCGACGAGGGCGCGCTGACGATCCCCGGCTACACGGCGGGCGGCTGGAACTCGCGCCTGTACCGCGAGTCGGGCTTCGTCGACCCCGCCAAGCCGATCCGCGACTACTCCGCACAGGAGCTGCAGGACTTCCTGCACCACGAGCCGGTGCGGATGAAGATCGCCGGCATCAACATGACCTACGAGGGCCTGGTGCCGCGGATCCAGCGCTCGATGCTGGCCAAGGACAAGGAGGCGATGCAGCCGCACGTGCGCGCCTTCGTCGAGCGCGCCGTCGCCTTCAGCGCCTGCCCGGACTGCGGCGGCACGCGGCTGAGCGCGCCGGCGCGCTCGTCGAAGATCGCCGGGATCAGCATCGCCGACGCCTGCGCGATGCAGATCAGCGACCTCGCGCGCTGGGTCGCCGAGCTCGACGAGCCGTCGGTCGCGCCGCTGCTCGAGGGCCTGACGCGGCTGCTGGCGTCGTTCGTCGAGATCGGCCTCGGCTACCTGTCGCTCGACCGTCCCGCCGGCACGCTGTCCGGCGGCGAGGCGCAGCGGACGAAGATGATCCGCCACCTCGGCTCCTCGCTGACCGACGTCACCTACGTCTTCGACGAGCCGACGGCCGGCCTGCACCCGCACGACATCCAGCGGATGAACGCGCTGCTGCTGCGGCTGCGCGACAAGGGCAACACGGTGCTCGTCGTCGAGCACAAGCCGGAGACGATCGCGATCGGCGACCACGCGGTCGACCTCGGTCCGGGCGCCGGCGGCGCCGGCGGCGAGGTCGTCTTCGAGGGCACGGTCGAGCAGCTGCGCGCCAGCGACACGATCACCGGCCGCCACCTCGGCGACCGGACGGCGCTGAAGCGGACGCTGCGCGAGCCGACCGGCACGCTCGCGGTGCGCGGCGCCGCGACGCACAACCTGCGCGACGTCGACGTCGACATCCCGCTCGGCGTGCTCGTCGTCGTCACCGGCGTCGCCGGCTCGGGCAAGAGCTCGCTGATCGGCGGCTCGGTCGCCGGCCGCGACGGCGTCGTGACCGTCGACCAGACGCCGATCCGCGGCTCGCGGCGCAGCAACCCGGCGACCTACAGCGGCGCGCTGGAGCCGATCCGCAAGGCGTTCGCGAAGGCCAACGGCGTCAAGCCGGCGCTCTTCAGCGCGAACTCCGAGGGCGCCTGCCCGGCCTGCAACGGCGCCGGCGTCATCTACACCGACCTGGCGATGATGGCCGGCGTCGCCTCGGTCTGCGAGGACTGCGAGGGCAAGCGCTACCAGCCCGCCGTGCTCGAGTACAAGCTCGGCGGCCGTGACATCAGCGAGCTGCTGGCGATGTCGATCGACGCCGCCGGCGAGCTGCTCGGCTCGGGCGCGGCGCGCACGCCGGCGGCGCACCGGATCCTGCGCCAGCTGGCCGACGTCGGGCTCGGCTACCTGACGCTCGGCCAGCCACTGACGACGCTCTCCGGCGGCGAGCGCCAGCGGCTCAAGCTGGCGGCGCAGATGGGGGCGCGCACCAACGCGCCGCAGGTCTACGTGCTCGACGAGCCGACCAGCGGCCTGCATCTGGCCGACGTCGAGCAGCTGCTGGAGCTGCTGGACCGGCTCGTCGACTCCGGCGCGTCGGTGATCGCGATCGAGCACCACCAGGCCGTGATGGCGCACGCCGACTGGATCGTCGACCTCGGTCCCGGCGCCGGCCACGACGGCGGCCGGGTCGTCTTCGAGGGCACGCCGGCCCAGCTCGTCGCGGCCCGCTCGACGCTGACCGGCGAGCACCTCGCGGACTACGTCGCCGCGTAGCCGCGGTCGCTCACCACTCGCCGCGGCGCCCCCAGGCCATCACCGCGAGCGGGCCGAGCGGCTCGTGCTCGTGCGCGGGCGCCGGCACGACGTGCAGCTCGCGCTCGGGATCGCGCGCGACGACGTGGCGGACCGGGACGCCGGCGAAGCGCGCGGCGGCGCCCGGCAGGTCGGAGGCGATCCAGCGCGAGCTCTGGCCGGGCAGCGTCGCGACGATCAGCTCGTCGTGGCGCAGCGGGTCCCAGACCTCGGCCAGCGCCTCCAGCGGAGCCGGGTCGCTGACGACGCCGTCGCAGTCGCCGACGCCGGCCTCGCGCCAGACGCGCAGCGCCTCGGCGAGGCGACGCTCGGCCGTGGCGCGGGCGGCGCGGCCCGGTCCTGAGGCCGGCAGCACGAGCGTGACGGCGATCGGACCGCGCTTGCCGCGCCTGACGAGCGCGTCGATCAGCTCCGGCGCCGTCGCGGTCCGGCTGGCGAGCACGATCACATGGGTGGCCATTGACGACGGCCTCCCTTCGCATCGGGGTGTCGATTCCGGAAGCGACGCTACTACGCGAAGGGCACGTCGACGATGAGCGCCGGCGCGCCGTCGACCTCGACCGTGTCGCCGGGCGCCGCCTCGCGCCGCACCAGCGCCAGGGCGATCGGGCCGTGCCGCGGCGAGACGACGACCGAGCCGAGCCGGCCGACGGCCTTCTCGCCGAGCCGCAGCTCGGCGCCCGGCGCGGCCGGCGCGGCCAGCTTGAGCCCGCGCAGTTGGCGGTTCGGCTTGCCGCGGTAGTGGAGCCGCGCGACCGTCTCCTGGCCGACGTAGCAGCCCTTCGTGAACGAGACGGCGCGCTCGTTGAGCCCGGCCTCCTGCGGGATCACGCTGTCGTCGATGTCGACGCCGTAGCGCGGCCGGCCGCGCTCGACGCGGACGATCTCGGCGTCGGCGGCCGTGCCGTCCGCGAACGGCAGCGCCGCGCGCACGGCGTCGCGGTCGGCAGCGGCGCAGAAGACGTCGACGCCGACGTCCGTGCGCACCGCCACGGCCTCGACGCCGGCCAGCCGCACGCGCGCGCAGTCGTGCTCGTCCGGGCCGGCGAGGTCGGGCGCGTCGGGGCCGATCACCGACAGCAGCGCCAGCTCGAGCGTGCGCTTGTGCAGCTCGACGTCGGCGCCCAGCTTGTAGCGGCGGATCATCGTGAAGAGCTCCTGCAGCACGACGCGCTCGCAGTCCAGCAGCAGCTCGTCGCCGAGGTCGAAGACGCGCAGGTCGCCGAGCATCTTGCCCTTGTGCGTCAGGAACGCGGCGTAGCAGCCGTGGCCGGGCGTCAGCGACTCGATGTCGTTGGTCACCTGGCCGTGCAGGAAGGTCTTGGCGTCAGGCCCGGTCAGCGCCAGCTTGCCGCGCTCGGAGAAGTCGACGACGAACGTCACTGACGGAAGGTTAGTGATGCTCCTCGACGCGTGCCAGCCGCCGCGCGACCTCGCGCTCGAGCTCGTCGAGCACGCGCTCGTGCGGCACGCCGGCGGCCAGCGCCGAGCGCACCACGGCGGCCTCCTCGACGCCGTCCAGGCGTTCGAGCAGCTGCAGCAGTCCGTCGAGGTCGAAGGGGAGGTCGCGGCCGGCCATGTACGCTCTTGCCCGCAATCATGGCGCTCGCAGAGACCTTCAACGAGATCGTCGACTCGCTGCCGTCGGACTGGACCGACCTCGAGCTCGACCTGCGCGTGCAGGAGGAGCGCTACGTCGACGCGGCGTCGCTGCTGGTGACCTGCAACGCGCAGCCCTACTCCAACCACGACTGGCACTTCCGCCTGAACGTGGCGCACCAGTTCGGCCACGCGGCCGCCGCCTCGGCGGTCCACAAGGCGCTCGCGCTGCTCGACGACGCCGGCATCGCCGGTGAGCTGGTCCTGCGCGAGGTGCGCGAGGGCCGCGTCGAGGTCACGCAGATGTGGGGCCGGCCGGAGTCGGTCCGCCAGGAGTTCCGCCGCCTGCGCTCGCAGTAGCTCACTGGTCGCCGGTGTCGGGCGCGGTCGCGACCGTCGGGTCCAGATGCGGACCCTTCGGCAGCGCGCCGATGAACGGCGCACCCGCGGACCAGCTCGCCTCGGCCGTGTCGAGCGTGCGCGAGAGCGCGGCTTGGTCGAGGCCGCGCACGGCCTGCGCCATCGCCTGGAGCGCCTCGTCGGGCTCCAGCTGCGCCTGCAGGTAGCCGCGCTGCAGCGCCGAGACGGTCGCCGCGACCATGTCGCGCTGGTCGCGCAGCGTCTCGCGGCTGGTCGCCAGCACGAGCTTGTCCGGCTGCACGATCGCCATCACGCCGATCAGGTCCTTGGCCGCGCGCAGCTGCGCGTCCGAGACGATGCTGAAGTCCGCCGGCCCGCCGCGCTGGACGTGCAGCGTCACGCCGACGGCCTCGTCGTAGCCGCGTGCCGTGGCGAAGTAGACGCCGACGTCGTTGGCGTTCGGCGCCGAGTCCAGCGCCAGTGTCGCGTTGCCGTAGGCGCCCGTCGAACCGCTGCCGCCACAGGCGGCGAGCAGGGGGACGAGCGCGGCGAGAGCCCAAGGTCGCACCCCGGTATGGTGCCAACGGATGCGCAGGGTCACCTACTCGCGCAACGTCACGCTCTCACTTTCCCGGACGTGCCGCTGCCACTGCAAGTACTGCTCGTTCGCCACGCACAAGCCGCATCTGCATGAGCCCGAGCAGGTCGAGCGGCTGATCGACCGCGCGGCGCGGCGCGGCGTCAAGGAGCTGCTGGTGCTGACCGGCGAGGGCCCCGACGTGCAGCAGCAGCTCGACGAGCTCGGCTTCGCGGACTTCGTCGCCTACGTGGTCTGGGCCTGCGAGCGCGCGCTCGAGCGCGGCCTGCTGCCGCACACCAACCTCGGCGTCGTCTCGCGCGCTGAGCTGGCGCGGCTGCGCGAGGTGACCGCGTCGCAGGGGCTGATGCTGGAGTCGACGAACCCGGACCTGGTCGCGCACCAGGGCTCGCCGACCAAGCACCCGCAGGTGCGGCTGGACTTCATCCGCACGGCCGGCGAGCTGCGGATTCCCTTCACCAGCGGCATCCTCGTCGGCATCGGCGAGTCGGCGGACGACCGGATCGAGGCGCTCGAGGCGCTCGCCGGCTTCGACCACATCCAGGAGGTCATCCTCCAGAACTACGTCCCGCACCGGCGCTACTACGGCGAGGAGCCGGCCGAGATCGCGACCGCGGCCGCCGAGCGCTTCTGGCGCACGGGCGTCTCGGACAGCCCGCACCGCGACCTGCCGGCCTGGGCCTGCCCGGTCTCGATCGAGGACATGGTCGCGCTGGTGAAGGCGACGCGGCGGCTGCTGCCGGACGTCGGCATCCAGGTCCCGCCGAACCTCGCCGACTGGTGGCCAGAGCTGGTGCAGGCGGGGGCGACCGACCTCGGCGGGCTGTCGTCCAACGGCGACCACATCTCGCCCGAGCACCCGTTCCCGTCGCCGCTGCAGGTGCGGCGGCGGCTGCAGGGCATCGCCGCGCCGGCCGAGCGGCTCTGCGTCTACCCGCAGTACATGACCGAGGAGTGGATCGCGCCGCGCGTGCTGGAGCTGATCGAGCGGCGCTTCCCGACGTTCAGGCGAGCCGCGTCGCGCCCGCCGCGCGCCGGCGTGCGCCCGCAGACGATCGCGCGCGCCGCCGCCGGCCTGCCGCTGGCGGCCGACGAGCTGGAGGCGATGTTCGCCGAGCGCCGGCCGGAGGCGATCGAGGACATGCGCCAGGCCGCCGACGCGCTGCGCGCCGAGCTCGCCGGCGAGCTCGTCACCTTCGTCGTCAACCGCAACATCAACGTCTCCAACGTCTGCACCGTCGGCTGCGCGTTCTGCGGCTTCGGCGTCGCACGCCGCTCGCCCGACGCCTACGAGCACTCGCGCGCCGACTTCGTCCGCCGCGTGCAGGACGCGGTCGCCTTCGGCGCGACCGAGCTGTGCATGCAGTCCGGCATCCATCCGGACTGGGGGCTGGAGGACTACCTCGGCTGGCTGCGGCTGGCCAAGCGGACGGCGCCGCAGCTGCACCTGCACGCCTACTCGCCGATGGAGATCGCGCACATGTGCGACGTCAGCGGCCTGGCGCCGGCGGCGGTCTTCGCGCAGCTGGTCGAGGCGGGCCTGGGCTCGGTGCCCGGCACCGCCGCCGAGGTGCTCGACGACGGCGTGCGCCAGCGGATCAGCCCGAACAAGCTGCCGGTCGCGCGTTGGGTCGAGATCATCGAGGCCGCGCACGGCGCCGGCCTGCGCTCGACGGTGACGGTGATGTTCGGCCACGTCGAGACGCCCGCCGAGCTGGCCGAGCACATGCGCGTCGTGCGCGCGCTGCAGGAGCGCACGGGCGGCTTCACCGAGTTCGTGCCGCTGTCGTTCATCCCCTTCCAGACGCAGCTCGGGCGCCAGTACGGCATCCAGGAGATCTCACGGGCGGAGAACCTCAAGCACACCGCCGTCTTCCGGCTCGCGCTCGGGCGCACGATCCCGAGCCTGCAGGCGAGCTGGGTCAAGATGGGGCTCGACGCCGCCAGCGAGTCGCTGCGCTGGGGCGTGAACGATCTCGGGGGTACCCTGATGGAGGAGTCGATCTCGCGGATGGCGGGCGCCGACCACGGAGTGAAGCTGGATCCGGAGGATCTGATCGCGGCGGCACACCGGGCCGGGCGTCCGGCGGCCGAGCGCTCGACCCTCTACACGATCCGCCGCCGCTACGAGCTGGCGGCCGCCGCGTAGGGCGGGACTTCGCGTACGACACCGAAGTCACAATCGCAACTACGCGAGGACTTAAGACACGCTTTCCCCGCCGGAGTCATGATCAAGTAGCGAACCGCTTGGAGCCGCTACGCACCACGTGACCCGAACCGACGCCCAGTTGCTCGCAGCTGCGAGTCGCGATCCGCTCGCCTTCCGCGAGTTCTACGATCGCTACGCCGTCTGGATGCGGTCGTGGTTCCTGCGTCAGACGGGGTCGGAGACCGCCGCCCTGGACCTGACGGCGGAGACGTTCGCGGAGGCGTGGCGCTCCGCCAAGCGGTTTCGCGACCTGGCGGACGGGTCCGGCGCGCCGTGGCTGTTCGGCATCGCGCGCAACCTGCTGCGCCAATACCACAAGCACAACCGTATCGAGAGTGCGGCGCGTGAGCGGCTCGGCCTGCCGATCACGGGGCAGACGTGCGAGGAGTACGAGGCCGTGGACGAGCGGATGGCGGCCAGCGCGCTGGCGCCGCGGCTCAACCATGCGGTGCGGGCGCTGCCGAAGGATCAGCGGCGCGCGCTCGAGCTGCGCGTGGTGCAGCAGCTCGATTACGAAGAGGTCGCCGGCGCCCTGGGCTGTAGCCAGAACGCCGCGCGCCTGCGAGTGTCGCGAGCGCTGCGTGCGCTCGGACTGAAGTTGAGAGGAGCGGAGGCATGAGCGCACACGCCTTCTCCGAGCCGGTCCATGCCCGACGCGTCGCGGAGCGCACACGCTCCGCACGGCTGATTCGCGAGTCGATCGCGCTGCTCAGCTCGAAGTGGTCGGTCGACGTGCTGCTCGCCTTGGGCGACGGCACGCGCCGCTACCACGAGCTGCTGGAAGACCTCTCTCCGATCTCGGAGAAGGTGCTGACGCAGACGCTGCGCGCGATGGAGCGCGACGGACTCGTCGTCCGCCGCGTCCACGCCGAGGTGCCGCCGCGCGTCGAGTACGCGCTGTCGCCGCTCGGCGCCACGATGGCCCCACCGCTGAAGGCGCTGGGCTCGTGGACGCTCGCGCACGGCAAGCGCGTCGAAGAGGCCCGCGACCGGTTCGACGCGCGCGCCGCGACGCGCGCGGCACGTCCAAAGGCCGCCTAAGTACCGTCGCACGGAGGTCGGCGGCCCGTTTCGAGCACCGAGCGATCGGCGCCCTAGACAGGCCGACGACCGGAGGGCGAAACCCTCAATCCCGGAGCTGCCACGGCGCCGCGACGATGTCGCGTGGCGTCGTCTCAGCTCGCGCGGCGCAGCGCGCGCGGCGGCGCGGGGTCGGCCTCGAGCAGCTCGGCCGCGATCGAGCGCAGCGTCGCCAGCCGCTCCTGCGGGAGCAGCGAGCGCGCGTACTCGTGCGCGTCCGCCTCGCCGGCGATCCGCAGGACCGTGCGGCGCCGCTCCGGCGCGATGCGGGCGAGCACGACGCCGAGCAGGTAGGCGTCCAGCACGCTCGGGTCGTGCGCGGGCGCCGGGCGGGCCGTGCCCGCGTCCGCGCCGCCCGCGCCGAAGGGCGCCTCGCCGCCGCGCGCTGGGCTCGCCGTCCCGCCGCCCGCGCCGGACTCCCAGTCGCGCTGCTCGGCGTCGCTGCCGCCGTCGTCCGCAGCGCGCTCGCCGCGGCCGGACTCGCGCCGCGCCGCGTCGAGCCGCTCGGAGATCTCCTCGTAGTTCGCCGGCGGCGGCGGGACGTAGCCGACGCCGAACTTGAGCTCGGTGCCGCTGAGCGTGCCCTCGGCGTGCCGCTCGACGAGCTCCTCCGCCGCCTCGGCGCTGACGTCGCCGCGCGCGATGCCGCGGCGCACGAGGTCGGCGGCGGTGAACGACAGGTCGCCGCGCTCGACCCGCTCGACGATCGCGTCCGGCAGCTCGAGCAGTCGCAGCGCCTTGCGCGTCCAGGACGCCGGTGCGCCGACCAGGCGCGAGACCTCGGCGGCCGTCAGCGACGGATCCTCGTGCATGATCAGCCGCGCCGCGCGCGCGAACTGGATCGGCTCGGGCCGGCTCTGGTGGAAGTTCTCGGCGAACTGCATCGTCAGCGCCTCGCGCCGCGAGATGCCGTCGACGAGCGTGAAGCGCCAGTCCTCGCGCGCGCCGTCGGCCTCGTCGAGCAGCTGCATCGCCGCGAAGCGGCGCTGGCCGGCGAGCAGCTCGTACGGCTGCGCGTCCTCGCCGGTCGCGCGCACGAGCGGCGGGTGCAGCAGCCCGGTCTCCTTGATCGAGACGGCCAGCTCGTGCACGTCCGCGAGCGGGCCGGTGCGCATGTTCGTCATCGTGCGCACGTGCGCGAGCGCCGTGGCGACGGTGTGGTGGGGCTTGCCGGCGGTGGCGGCGACGGGCGGCTGGCGCAGCTCGCGCGAGCGCGCCTCGCGCTCGTCGCGCTCCGCCTGCTCGCGCCGCTGCGCGACGGCCTCCTCGGCCTCTTGAAGCTTGTCGACGGACATCGGCGACGGCATGCAAGCAGGCCGCCCCGACGGCATCGTCAGCGGAAGAGGTCGTCCTCGAGCGCGCGGATCAGCGGCGCGACGCCGGGGCCGTCCTCGGCGATCACGTGGCGCTCGAGCCCGCGCAGGCGGACCGCCGGCTCGCGCGAGTCCTTGCCGCGGGCGAGATCGGCGGCGGCCGCCGCCTCGTCGGCGATCGCGATCACCGTCGCGTGCAGCTCGCGGCCGGCGCCGTCGAGCTCGCCGCGCCAGTCGCGCAGCGGCGCCAGCCCGGCGACGCCGATCGCGATCTCGCACTGGCCCGTGCGCCAGGCGCGGCCGAAGGAGTCGGTGACGACGACCGCCGGATGCCCGGGCAGCGCGGCGCGCAGCGCGCGCGCCGAGGCGTCAGGGTCCAGCGGCAGCAGGATCAGCGTCTCCGGGTCGCCGGCGTTGGACTGGTCGACGCCGGCGTTCGCGCAGACGAAGCCGTGGCGCGTGCGGCAGATCAGCCGGCCGGCGTCCGCGCGCACGAGCTGCGCCGCCTCCGACAGCACGACCTCGACGTGGCGCGCGTCCTTGCCGTGCTCGGCCGCGAGCGCCAGCGCGCGCTCGCCCGGCGTGACGTCGGCGAGCGCGACGACGCGGCCCTCGGCCTTCGAGACGACCTTGTGCGCGACCGCGAGCACGTCGGTCGAGCGCAGGCCGCCGCCGGGCAGCCGCGCGGCCGCGGCCGCCAGCAGCGCCGGCAGGTCGTCGCCCGGCCGCAGCTCCGGCAGGCCGGGCAGGGCGTCGATCGCGATCACGCGGCCGCGGCGGCGCCGGCGTCGAGCAGGGCACGCGTGCGCGCGGCGCCGCGCGGATGGGCGGCGAGCGCGGCGCGCAGCGCGGCGAGGTCGTCGGGCGTGTCGACGTCGAGCCCGAGCGAGCGCAGCTCGCGCACCTCGACGGCGGCGCCGGCGGCGGCCGCCAGCGCGTTGTGGCGCGCGAAGGAGCCTTCGCCGAAGGCGGGCGCGAGCACGCTCGGCGGCGTCAGCAGCAGCGCGTTGGTGCCCTCGCCGTGCCGGTCGGGCACGATCACGACCGGCGCGCTCGCCGCCAGCAGCTCGGCGACCTCGGCCGGGTCGAGCGTCGGGCAGTCGCCGGGGACGAGCAGCACGCGCTCGGCGCCGCGCTCGCCGGCCGCCGCGATCCCGCGCGCGGCGGCGGCCGACTGGCCGGCCTCCTCGGGATCGTGGACGACGTGCGCGCCGGCGGCCCGCGCGGCCGCGGCGGCGGCCGGCTCGGCGGTCACGACGATCAGGTCGTCGAGCGCGGCCACGCGCGCGAGCGCGTCGAGCACGTCGCCGACCATCGCCTCGGCGAGCGTCGGCCGGCTCGCGACGGCTGTGCCGAGCCGTGTCTTGGCGGCGCGGAAGGACTTCACTGGCAGGACGGCGGCGGCGCGCACGGCGACGGGGAACCTAGCCGACTCGCGCGCTCGGCCCGAGCGCCGCGGCGAAGGCGAGCGTCTCGCGCGCGACGCGCCGGCGCGCCGCCGGCGTCGAGAGCTCGACGTCGGTCTCGAGCGTGGCGAGGTCGGCGGCGCGCTCGTCGGCGACGAGCCCGTCGATCACGCCGCGGTAGTGCGCGGCGATCCCGTCCGAGTCCAGGCTGCGCCCGGCCCACTGCAGGCAGGCGGCGGTCGGCCCCTTCAGCACGGCGCCGCGCACGAGCGGCGAGACGGCGACGACCGGCGCCGGCGCGGCGCGCAGCGCGTCGCCGAGCACGGCGACGATCGGGTCGATCGAGAGCACGGGGTTCGAGGGGCCGATCACGATCGCCCGCGCCGCGTGCAGCGCCGCGAGCGCCTCCGGCGTCGCCCGCGCGGTCGCCGCGCCGCGGAACTCGACGTCCTCGATCGGCCCGGCGGCGCGGGCGCGGATCATGAAGTCCTGGAACGGCCGCCATTCGCTGTGCGCTCGCACCCAGGTGCGCACGGGGTCGTCGCTCGGCGCCAGCACGCGGGCGGAGACGCCGAAGGCCAGGCGCAGCTCGTCGAGCGCCTCGCTCAGCCGCGCGCCGTCGGCGAGCCGGCGCGCGCGGTGCAGGCCGATCGCCAGGTCGCGGTCGCCGAGGTTGAACCAGACCTCCTCGCCGAGCATCCGCAGCTGGTCCATCGCCGCGAAGGTGTCGCCGGCCAGGCCCCAGCCGCGCTCGTCGATCTGGTCGGCGAGCCAGAAGGTCACGAGGTCGGGGTCGGGGGAGACGTGCGCGCCGTGGATCTCGATGTCGTCGCCGATGTTGGCGATCACGATCAGGTCGGCGCCGAGCTCGTCGAGCAGGCCGCGCGCCAGCTTGGCGCCGCCGGTGCCGCCGGCGAGCAGGACCACAGGGGCAGGCATGTGCTGGTCATCCTGGCGCACTCGCCGCGGCGCCGTCGAGCCCGTCGCCTACCCTCAGGCGCATGGTCCCGCTCGCGCCGCTGACGACGCTGCGGCTCGGCGGAGCGGCCGAGCGGCTGGTCGAGGCGCGCAGCGAGGCCGAGCTGGTCGCCGCGGTGCGCGAGCGGCCGGCGCTGATCCTCGCCGGCGGCTCGAACGTCGTGATCGCCGACGCCGGCGTGCCCGGGACGGTCGTCCACGTCGCCACGCGCGGCATCGCGCGCGACGATGGGCTCGTCGTCGTCCAGGCCGGCGAGCCGTGGGACGCGTTCGTCGCGCGCTGCGTCGGCGCGGGGCTGCAGGGCGTCGAGTGCCTGTCCGGGATCCCGGGGTCGAGCGGCGCGACGCCGATCCAGAACGTCGGCGCCTACGGCCAGGACGTCAGCGAGACGATCGCCTGGGTGCGCGTCCACGACCGCGCGCGCGACGCGACGCTGACGCTGACGGCCGCCGAGTGCGGCTTCGAGTACCGGCGCAGCATCTTCAAGCACGACGACCGCCGCGTCGTGCTCGCGGTCGCCTTCCGCCTGCGCGAGCAGCCGCTCTCGGGGCCGCTGCGCTACGCGGAGCTGGCGCGCGCGCTCGGCGTGCCGGTCGGCGGCGCCGCGCCGCTGGCGGACGTGCGCGCCGCCGTGCTGGCGCTGCGGGCGCGCAAGGGGATGGTCGTCGACGCCGGCGACCCGGACTCGGTCAGCGCCGGCTCGTTCTTCACGAACCCGATCCTTGGCGCCGAGGCGTTCGCCGCGCTCTGCGAGCTGGCGGGGGAGCGGCCGCCCGCGTTCCCGGAGCCGGACGGCCGGATCAAGACGTCAGCCGCCTGGCTGATCGAGCGCTCGGGGTTCGCACGCGGACATATTGAGGGGCGCGTCGGCATCTCCGCCAAGCACGCGCTCGCGCTCGTCAACCGCGGCGGGGCGACGACCGCGGAGCTGATGGCGCTGGCGAGCAGGATCGCGGCGGCGGTGCGCGAGCGCTTCGCGGTCGAGCTCGCGCCCGAGCCCGTCCTCGTCGGCCACGACTGGAACGGCCGGCGGCCGGGCGGGCCGGTCGCGCTTGACAGCGGCGTCCGGCGCTGAGATCTCGCGAGCGCGCGAGGCGATCAGAGCGCCCGCGGCGGCGATCGGCGTTCGCCTCGCGGCGCCGTCGTTGCAGGGCGCCGCGCAGCGCTTGCGTTGCGGGCCGCGGGTGTGGTCAAGTCAGCCGGATGCCGAAGCTGCGAACCCTGGTCGTGGTCGCCGCCTGCGGGGCAGCGACGCTGTCCGCTCCCGCCTGGGCGGCCGCCGCACCGCCCCCGAACGACAACTACCTCGCCTCGCTGCCGATCAACGCCGCCGGCGCGCAGATGCCGCCGGAGTGGCACAGCACGGTCGACACGACCGACGCCACGACGCAGGCCGACCTCTTCAACCCGAACCAGTACGGGCAGCAGCTCGGCGGCGCCGGCCCCGAGCCGACGACCTGCAAGGGCACCAGCTTCGGCAAGACCGTCTGGTACGACTTCCACCCGCCGACGAACGGCGGCGTCGACCTCTCGGCCGTCGGCTTCGACTCCGTGATCGCGCTCTACGAGTGGAACGAGAAGACGTCGCTGATCACGAAGACGGTCGGCTGCTCGGACAAGCCGGGGCTCGAGGACGAGCTGCTGGCGACTGTCGAGAAGGGCAAGGCCTACACGGTCCAGATCGGCGGCGTCGCCGGGCCGGGCGGCGCGATCGCCGGCGGCCCGCTGAGCCTCGAGCTGGACTTCTTCGCCGACACCGACGGCGACGGGATCCTCGACGCCGACAACGACAAGTGCAAGACAATCCCGGGCGTCTCGCAGTTCGGCGGCTGCCCGCCGCCGGTCGGCGGCAAGAGCCCGGTCAGCCCGTCGCTGAGCTTCGCGAACACCGCCGGCGGCGTGCAGATCACGCGCTTCGTCGTCGCGCACGTGCCGGCCGGCGCGAAGGTCAAGGCAAGCTGCGCGGGCTGCGGCGGCGGCCAGACGATCGCCGTCAAGAAGGGCGGCACGGTCGCGATCAAGAAGCTGGTCGGGCGCAGCGTCAGGGCCGGCTCGGCGATCGAGCTGCGCGTGACGATGGGGCGGCACGGCAAGGGCATCTACAAGTACGGCGCGACGGGCGCCTACTTCAAGTGGCCGGTCAAGGTCGGCGGGCTCGGGACCAAGGTCCAGCGCTGCCTGCACGTCGGCACCGCGAAGATCGAACGCTGCTCGTGAGCCGCCACGCGCTGCTGCTCGCCGCGCTGGCCGCGGCGCTCGCGCCGGCCGCTGCGGCGCCGGCGGCGCGCGCCGCGCTCGCGCCGGCGCCGACGCTGCTCGACTTCGAGGCGCCGACGCAGGGCGCGGCGGCGAACTCGCTCTACCTCGGCAGCGGCGTCTCGCTCTCGGCGCCGTGCTTCTCGACCGTCGGCAGCGCGTCGACGTCCGCCGCCGTCCCGCCGCCGCCGGACTGCGGCGCGGTCGTCGCGCCCGGCTTCGACAGCAACCAGAGCCTGGACGTCTACGGCCAGGACGTGCTGACGATCAGCTTCGACCAGCCGCAGTCGAGCGTCTCGCTGTGGGCGACGGCGACGAGCTTCTACGGCGAGGGCGGCAACGACGTGCCGATCACGATCGAGGCCTGGCCGGGCGCACCGGACGTCGGCACGCCGATCCAGCGCGTCGTCGTCCCGAACGGCGCGCGGCCGTTCGGCGTGCCGCTGGTCGTCGCGGCGCCGCTCGGGCCGCCCTCGATCCGCTCGGTGCGGGTCTTCACCGGCTCGTGCATCTCCGACTGCGGCTCCGAGTTCTTCGTCGACGACATCTCCTACAGCGATCAGCCGCAGCCGGACACAGAGATCACGTCGGCGCCGGCCGCGACGACCAGCGCGACCGACGCCAGCTTCGCGTTCGACGCGAACGTGATCGACACCGGCTTCTCCTGCTCGGTCGACGGCGCGCCGGCGACGGCCTGCACGCCGCCGTTCACGCTCAGCGGCCTGGCGCTCGGCGCGCACAGCTTCGCGGTCGCCGTGCGCGACCGCTACGGCACGACGGACTCGACGCCGGCGACCTACGCCTGGACGGTCACGCCGCCGCCTCCGCCGCCTCCGCCGACGCCGGCCGTGACGCCCGTCCCGCCGCGCGACAGCGACGGCGACGGCGTCCCGGACGCGAGCGACAACTGCCCGGCGGTCGCCAACGCGAACCAGCTCGACAGCGACCACGACGGCATCGGCGACGCCTGCGAGACGCTGCCGAGCGGCGCGCAACCGCCGGTCGACGGCACGACCGTGATCGCCGACGTGATCAGCGGCGACGTCTTCGTCAAGCTGCCGAGCAGCGCGAAGGCGAGCTCCGCGCGGACGTTGTTCCAGGTGGCCGCGCCGCTGCCCGGCTTCGTGCCGCTCAAGGGGACCGCGGCGCTGCCGGTCGGCGCCGTCGTCGACGCGCGCAAGGGCGCGCTGGCGCTGACCTCGACGGTCGACGGTCGCACGATCGGCGCCGGCGGCGGCAAGAGCCAGACGGCGCGGCTGTCGGCCGGCATCTTCCGCATCCGCCAGAAGCGGCTGCGGCGCGGCTCGACGCAGAAGATCCCGACCGACCTCGTGCTGACGAGCGCGCCCGGGGCGGAGGCGACCTGCACGCGCAGCGGCGGCTCCGGCGGCGGCTCCGGCGCGACCGGGCCGATCAAGGGCCGGACCGGCCAGGTCGTCCGCTCGCTGTCGGTGACGACGCCGGCCAAGGGCGACTTCCGGATCGTCGGCGCGGCGGCGACCAGCGCCGGCGCCGGCGCGACGTGGGCCTCGCGCGACCGCTGCGACGGCACGCGGACGGACGTCGGCCGCGGCAAGGTGACCGTCTACGACGACGCCAAGCGGCGCTCCGTCACGGTCCGCGCCGGCCAGTCTTATCTGGCGAAGGCGAAGCTGTTCGGCGCGCGCAAGGAGCGCCAGGGTTGAGAGGAGCAATGGCCCTCGCCGTCGTCGCGCTGCTGGCGCTCGCGACGACGGCGAGAGCGCAGGCCGGCGCGCCGACGACGATCTCGTTCGGCGGCGAGAAGGGCTGGCCGATCAACGAGTCCGGCGCGACGTTCGGGCAGCCCGACGGCGGCGGCTGCGCGGGCGTCGTCGTCGCGCAGGGCGGGGCGAAGGGCGCCTACCTGAGCGTCCCGTGCGCCAGCGCGCTGCTGCCGATCGCGTTCGCGTCGCCGCAGGCGTCGGTCGCGCTGTACGCGCGGGTGACGAGTCAGGACGGCGCCGTGCGACTGGTCGGCCAGGGCTTCTGCGGCGACGTGGCGTCGGCGCCATGCACGACGACGACGCTGACGCCGGCGCCGAGCGACTGGCAGCAGGTCGTCATCGGGCGGAAGGACGGAATCCCGCTGACGGCGGTTTCGATCGCCGTCGCCGGCCCCGGGTCGCCGCTCGACATCGACGAGGTGACGCTGATGGCGCCGGACGCGGCGACGCCGACGCCGACGGAGACGCCGACGCCGGCCCCGACGGAGACGCCGGCACCGGCCGCGGCGCCGGCGCCGCTGCCCCAGTCGGTCGCCGGAGCGGTGCCCGACCAGGACCGCGACGGCGTGGCCGACGCGCGCGATAACTGCCCGGACGTCTACAACCCGGATCAGCACGACGCCGACCGCGACGGCGTCGGCGACGCCTGCGACACGCTGCCGCCGGCGACGACGCCGCCGACGGCGGGCGTCAACGCGCTGGCGTCGGTCGTCTCCGGGACCGTCCTCGTGCGGCTGCCCGGCCGCTTCGCGAGCGCCTTCGGCCCGCTGCGCGCGCCGCTGCAGGACACCGGCTTCGTGCCGCTCAAGGGCGCGGCGTCGCTGCCGGTCGGCAGCACGGTCGACGCGCGCGCCGGCGAGCTGAAGCTGAGCTCGGCCGCGAACGGCTACGCGGCCGGCGACCGGCACGCGAAGCTCGCGCAGACGCGCCTGCGCGCCGGCATCTTCCGGATCCAGCAGGCGCGCCGCGCGCGCCGGGCCAAGCCCGCCGTGACGATCCCGGTGCGGCTCGCGCTCGTCAGCGGCGCCAACGCCGAGACGCAGTGCGCGGCGACGGCGGCGAAGGGCGCCGTGCGCTCGCTCTCGCTCGTCGCCAAGGGGGCGATCGAGGCGGTCGCGGGCGCCGTCACGGCGACGGCCAGCAACGCCAGCTTCAGCACCAGCGACCACTGCGACGGGACGCTGACGCAGGTCGGCCGCGGCAAGGTCACGCTGAAGGTCGCGCACCGGCGCAAGCCGGTCGTCGTCCGCGCCGGCCAGGCCTACTTCGCCAAGGCGCGCCTGTTCACGGCGCGCGTACGCCGCTCGCGCTGAGCCGCCTCAGCGGCCGCTGAAGCGCGGCGGGCGCCGCTCGGCCGCGGCGCGCAGGCCCTCCTGCACGTCCTCGCTGCGCAGGCAGAGCTCCTGCGCGGCGAGCTCGAGCTCGAGCGTCGTCGAGAGCGCCGGCCGCGCCGACGCGTCCAGCAGTCGCTTGGCCAGCCCGATCGGCAGCGGCGCGCAGGCCAGCAGCTCCTCGACCAGCGCCTGCGTCGCGGCGTCCAGCTCGGCCGCCGGCGCGACGCGGTTCGCGAGCCCGATCCGCTCGGCCTCGACGCCGTCGATCGCGCGGCCGGTCAGCACCAGCTCCTTCGCGCGGCCGAGGCCGACGACCTGCGCGAGCCGCGACGGCCCGCCGAGATCCGGCACCAGCCCGAGCTGCGGCTCCGGCAGCCCGAGCCAGGCGTCCGCGGCGACGACGCGCAGGTCGCAGGCCAGCGCCAGCTCGAGCGCGCCGCCGAGGCAGAAGCCGTGCAACTGCGCGATCACCGGCTTGGCCATCTCCTCGGCCAGCGCCCAGGCGCCCAGGCAGGCGCGCCGGAAGGCCCGCAGCCGCTCCGGCGCGGCCGCGGCGGCGGCGAGCGCGCCGACGTCCATCCCGGCCGAGAAGCCCGCGCCGGCGCCGCGCAGCACGACGACGCGCACGGCCGGATCGTCGGCCGCGGCGGCCAGCGCCGCGCCGGTCGCGCTGACCAGCGCGGCGTCGAAGGCGTTGCGCTTGGCGGGGCGGTCGAGGATCAGGTGGCGAACGGCGCCGCGGTCCTCGGCGATCACGAGCTCGGCCACTGCGGCGAGCCTACTCCGGCGCGTGACACGTCCGTCGCGACCGGCGCGCCGGCGCTCGGTATCGTGCCGCCGCGGATGCCCTCCGACGCCCTCGCGTTCGCCGGCCTCAGCCGCCACGCGGACCTGATCGCCAGCGGCGAGCTGTCGTCGCGCGAGCTGACCGAGCTGTTCCTGCGGCGGATCGAGCAGCTCGACCCGCTGCTGAACGCCTACCGCGTCGTCCGCGCCGAGCCGGCGCTCGCCGAGGCGGCGCAGGCCGACGAGCGGCGTGCCCGCGGCGAGCGCGCGCCGCTGCTCGGCGTGCCGATCGCGATCAAGGACGACGTCCACGTCGCCGGCGAGACGACGGCCTACGGCTGCGACGTCGAGCCGCTGCGGATGCCCGCCGACGCCGAGGTCGTGCGCCGGCTGCGCGCCGCCGGCGCCGTGATCCTCGGCAAGACGAACGTGCCGGAGCTGATGATCACGCCGTTCACCGAGTCGCCGACGTTCGGCGTCACGCGCAACCCGTGGGACCTGCAACGCACGTCCGGCGGCTCCAGCGGCGGCTCGGCGACCGCCGTCGCCGCCGGCTTGGCCGCCGCCGCGCTCGGCTCCGACGGCGCCGGCTCGATCCGCATCCCCGCCGCCTGCTGCGGCCTCGTCGGCGCCAAGACGCAGCGCGGCCTGGTGCCGACGGCGCCGGAGGTCGAGCCGCACCTCGGGATGACCGTCTACGGCCCGCTCGCGCGCCGCGTCGAGGACGCCGTGCGCTTCATCGACGCCATCGCCGACGCGCCGCTGCGGCTGCCGCCGCGCGGCAGCCGGCTGCGCGTCGCGCTGGCGACCAACCTGCCGCCGGGCCTCGGCGTCAAGGTCGACGACGAGCAGTGCGGCGCCGTCGAGGCGGTCGCGGCGCTGCTGCGCGAGCTCGGCCACGAGGTCGTCGAGCGCGAGCTGGCCTGGACGACCGCGATCGGCAACCGCGTGCTCGCCCGCTTCCTGCGCGGGATCGGCGCCAAGGGCGCCGCGATCGGCCATCCCGAGCGGCTCTCGCGGCGCGCGCGCGGCTTCGTCCGCATCGGCCGCGCGATCCCCGCCCGTACGGCGGCTGCGGCGCTGCGTGCCGCGCCCGCCGATGCCAGCCGCCTGAACGCGATCTTCAGCGAAGGAGTCGACGCCGTGCTCACGCCGGTCTTCACCCGCCGTCCGCCACGCGTGCGCGAGTACGAGGGGCGCCCGGCGGCGTTCACGCTCGCCGGCATGGTGCGCCTGGCGCCCTACGCGGCCGCCTTCAACCACACCGGCCAGCCGGCGCTCGCCGTGCCCGCCGGCTTCGCGCCGGACGGGTTCCCGCTCGGCGCCCAGCTCGTCGGCCCCGAGCACGGCGACGGCGCGCTGCTGGCCCTGGCCGCCGAGCTGGAGTCGGCGCGCGACTGGGTCGATCGCGTCCCGGACGGAGCGCGGCTGTGACGCTCGGCGAGCTGCGCGCGCTGGCCGAGGCGATCGCGCGCGAGGCCGGCGCGCTGCTGCACGCGGCGTTCGACGGGCCCGAGCTGCGCGTCGCGGCCAAGAGCACGCCGACCGACCTCGTCTCCGAGGCCGACCAGGCGGCCGAGCGGCTGATCCGCCAGCGGCTGCTGGCGGCGCGTCCGGACGACGCGATCCTCGGTGAGGAGGGCGGCGACAGCGCCGGCAGCAGCGGCGTGCGCTGGATCGTCGATCCGCTCGACGGCACGATCAACTTCCTCTTCGGGATCCCGCAGTGGGCCGTCAGCATCGCCGCCGAGGACGGCGACGGCACGCTCGTCGGCGTCGTCTACGACCCGCTGCGCGACGAGCTCTACTCGGCCGAGCGCGGCGGCACGGCGCTGCGCGACGGCCGCCCGATCGCGCCCTCCGGCCGCACCGACATGGCGACTTCGCTGGTCGCGACCGGCTTCGGCTACGACGCCGAGGTGCGCCGCGCGCAGGCCGCCGTCGTCGCGCGGCTGCTGCCCGACGTACGTGACATCCGCCGCGCCGGCGCGGCCGCGCTCGACCTCGCCTGGATCGCCTGCGGCCGCTACGACGCCTACTACGAGCACGGCCTGAAGCCGTGGGATCAGGCGGCAGGCGAGCTGCTCTGCCGCTGCGTCGGGCTCGACGTCGTCGACCTGCCGCCCGTCGGCCCGTCGGCGCCGGGCGTGCTCGTCGCGGCGCCGGCGCTCGCCGCCGAGCTGGCGCCGCGGCTGCGCTGAGTGCCCGGGGCGGGATTCGAACCCGCACGCCCGTAAGGGCAGGGCTTTTTGAGAGCCCCGAGTCTGCCGTTCCTCCACCCGGGCAGGGCCGACACATGGTAGGGGGCCGCGCGGCGGCCCCCATCCGCTAGTCCAGGCGCGCGTAGGCCGGGATCGTCAGGAACTCCGTGAAGTCCTCGCTGAGCGCGAGCTCGGCGAAGATCTCGCGCGCCTGCGCGAACTCGCTGGCGGCGTAGGCGTCGGCGCCCAGCTCGGCCGCGATCGCCGCCAGCTGCGCGTCGATCGCCTGCTCGACCAGCGCCGCCGTCACCGGCGTGCCGTCCTCGAGCTCGACGCCGTTGTGGATCCACTGCCACAGCTGCGAGCGCGAGATCTCGGCGGTCGCCGCGTCCTCCATCAAGTTGTGGATCGCCGCCGCGCCGGTGCCGCGCAGCCAGGACTCGACGTAGCGCAGCCCGACGTCGACGTCGTTCTCGAGGCCGGCGCGCGTGATCGAGCCCTCGGCGCCGGCGAGCGCGAGCAGGTCGGCGGCCGTCGAGTCGACCTCGGGGCGCTGGCGCTCGCGCTGGTCGGGCCGCTCGCCGAGCACGCCGTCGAAGACCTCGCGGCAGATCGGCACGAGATCCGGGTGCGCGACCCAGGAGCCGTCGAAGCCGGCGTCGGCCTCGCGCCGCTTGTCCTCGCGCACCTTCGCCAGCGCGCGCTCGTTGACCTGCGCGTCGCGGCGGCTGGGGATGAACGCGGCCATGCCGCCGATCGCGTGCGCGCCGCGGCGGTGGCAGGTCTTGACCAGCAGGTCGGTGTAGGCGCGCATGAACGGCGCCGCCATCGTCACCGAGTTGCGGTCCGGCAGCACGTACGCGCGGCCAGCGTCGCGGAAGACCTTGATCAGGCTGAAGAGGTAGTCCCAGCGGCCGGCGTTCAGGCCCGCGGCGTGGTCGCGCAGCTCGTAGAGGATCTCGTCCATCTCGAAGGCGGCCGGGATCGTCTCGATCAGCACCGTCGCGCGGATCGTCCCGTGCTCGATCCCGAGCCGCTCCTGCGCGAACGTGAAGACGTCGTTCCAGAGCCGCGCCTCGCGGTGGCTCTGCAGCTTCGGCAGGTAGTAGTACGGGCCGGAGCCGCGCGCCAGCAGCTCGTGCGCGTTGTGGAAGAAGTGCAGGCCGAAGTCGACCAGCGCGCCGACGGCGCGGCGGCCGCCGAGCTCGAGGTGCTTCTCGTCCAGGTGCCAGCCGCGCGGGCGCACGACGATCGTCGCCAGCGGCTGGTCCTCGCGCAGCGCGTAGGACCTGCCCTCCGGCGTGCGCAGCGAGATCGTGCGGCGGACCGCGTCGCGCAGGTTGATCTGGCCCTCGATCACGTTCTGCCAGTGCGGCGTGTTCGCGTCCTCGAGGTCCGCGAGCCAGACCTTCGCGCCGGAGTTGAGCGCGTTGATCGTCATCTTGCGCTCGGTCGGGCCGGTGATCTCGACCCGGCGGTCGAGCAGCGCGTCCGGCGCGGCGGCGACCTGCCAGTCGCCGGCGCGGACGGCGGCCGTCTCGGGCAGGAAGTCGAGCCCGGTCGCGGCGATCTCGGCGGCGCGGGCGCCGCGCGCGGCGAGCAGCTCGTCGCGGCGGCCGGCGAAGCGCTCGTGCAGGGCGGCGAGGAAGTCGAGCGCGTCGGCGGTCAGGATCGTGTCGACGCCCTCGACGGCGGGGGCCGTCGCAGCGATTCCGTTCATGGCGCTCCTCTTCGGGTTCGATCCGGCGATCATCCTGACAGTTCCACTTCACGACGTCTATGGCAAGTACTATTCCGCTTCATGGAATCAGGAGCGACAGGCGCCGTCCAGTCGATCGCCCGCGCGTTCGCGCTGCTGGAGGCGCTCGCCGACGCCGGCGGCGCGCTCGGCGTGGCCGAGCTGGCGGGCCGCTCGGGGCTGCCGCAGCCGACGATCCACCGGCTGCTGCGCACGCTCGTCGAGCTCGGCTACGCGCGTCAGGAGCCGTCGCGCAAGTACGCGCTCGGCCCGCGGCTGGTCCCGCTCGGCGAGGTCGCGGGGCGGCGGCTCGGCGCGGCCGCCGAGCCGCGGCTGCGGCGCGTCGTCGACGCCTTCGGCGAGAGCGCCAACCTCGCGCTGCTCGACGGCCACGAGATCGTCTACGTCGCCCAGTCGCCGGGCCGGCACGCGATGCGCATGTTCACCGAGGTCGGCCGGCGCGCGCCGCTGCACTGCACGGCCGTCGGCAAGGCGATCCTGGCGCAGCTCGACGGCGAGCGCGCGGCCGCGCTGGTCGCCCGCGCCGGGATGGCGGCGCAGACGCCGCGGACGCTGACCTCGCCGCAGGCGCTGGAGCGCGAGCTGGCGTCGATCCGCGCGCGCGGCTACGCGACCGACGAGCAGGAGCAGGAGCTCGGCGTGCGCTGCGTCGGCGTCGCGCTGCCGGGCGTGGCGGTCCACGCCGCGGTCTCGATCTCGGCGCCGGCGCTGCGGCTGACCGACGACGTCGTCGCCCGCGCGCTGCCGCTGCTGCGCGACACGGCCGCCGCGCTGGCGTCGGCGCTCGGCTGAGCGGCTGAATGTTCACCCTGGCGGCTCGCGCCGCGGGATAGGGTCCGCCCAGCTCATCACGAGGAGGAACGAATGGGAAGGATCGCGGGACGGTTCGTCAAGCAGCACTTCATCGGGCTGCTGGCACTCTTCATCGCGCTCGGCGGCACGTCGTACGCCTTTAGCGGCGCGGTCACCGCCAAGTCCGCCGGCACGACGTACTACGCCTGCGTCACGCGTGAGTTCCGCACGCTGAACCTGACGACCGCGGGCGCCGACTGCCCCGGCGGCCAGCGCAAGATCTCCTTCAACGCGCAGGGGCGGCCAGGCGCGGCGGGCAAGCGCGGCAAGGACGGCGCCGCCGGCCCGGCCGGCAGTGCGGGCGCGGTCGGTCCGGCCGGCGCGATCGGCCCCGCGGGCGCGGCCGGTCCGGTCGGCGTGGCCGGCCTCAAGGGCGAGCCCGGCGCGACGGGCGCCAAGGGCGACAAGGGCGGCGTCGGCGCGACCGGCGCCACCGGCGCGACGGGTGAGACCGGCGCGAAGGGCGACGCCGGCGCGACCGGTCCCGCGGGCGCGACCGGGCCAACCGGCGCGACGGGCGCCACTGGTCCGCAGGGTCCGCAGGGCCTGCAGGGCCTGCAGGGCCTCGGTCTCACCGGCCCGGCCGGCCCGACGGGCGCCACCGGTGCGACCGGCCCGAAGGGCGACAGCGGCGCGGCCGGCCCGAAGGGCGACACCGGCCAGGCCGGGCCGAAGGGCGACACCGGCCCGGCCGGAGCGACCGGGGCGACCGGCGCCAAGGGCGACACGGGCGCGGTCGGTCCCGCCGGGCCGTCTGGACCTCCGGGTCCGCAGGGGCCGCAGGGTGCCACCGGCGCGACGGGTGCGACCGGTCCGGCCGGCGGCGGCGTCACGGTCACCGCGAACGGCGCCACGATCGGCAAGGTGCTCTCGGCGTCGACCGGCAGTGTCAGCTTCCTAACCTCGGCGGGGTATCAGGGGGCGCTCCTCTACAGCGGGACCTTCGGTGCCGCGCAGATCTACTGGACCGGCAGCAACTGCACCGGCACGCCGTACGTGGACCAGTCCGCGCCGGTCGCCGGCAAGTCGCTCTTCTACTCCGTGACGCTCGGCTCGCTGGTCACGCCGGCGAGTCCCAGCAACGGCGTGGCGACGCCGACGACGCTGGCGGCCGGGACGATCAACTCGTTCGCCAACGGCAGCACGGCGTGCGCCGCCTACAGCGGCGCCGTGTCCGGAATTCAGGTGACGGCGATCAGCAATACCGCGGCCGGCCTGCCGGCGACGATCGCGACGCCGATCGCGCTCGGCTGAGTCAGTCCTCGCGAGCGGTCCGCGCCGGCTCGGCGCGGGCCGCTCGAGCGTCCTTGCCGCCGCCGCGAGCGGCGCGCTTGCGGAACTCCCGCAGGAAGAGCTCGCGGACCTCGCTCGCGGGCAGCGCCTGCGCCGCCGTCGGGCCGAGCCGGAAGAGCTGCAGGCAGACGGCGATCCAGGCCTCGCCGACGGCGTAGGTGAGCGTGCTGGCGACGCCTGCGCGGATGCCGCCGCCGACGATCGCCCCGCCGGGCACGAAGCCGAGCAGGCTCGTCGCCACGTAGCGGCCGACGTTGGTGACGCCGCCGGCGGTCAGCGCGGCGCCGGCGAGCGTGCTCAGCGTGCCCTTCTTGAGCCCGAGCCCGAAGATCGCGCCGATCTTGGCCATCATCCCGATCTGGATCGGGACCAGCAGCGCCGCGTCCGAGAACGGGATCGGCGTTGCGCCCGTCGCGGCGGCCGAGAGCGCCGCGCCCTTGACGTAGCCGCGCGCCCTGGCCGCCTTGCGCTCGAGGTCGATCTTCTGCGCCGCGGTCAGCGCGGTCGCGACCGCGTCAGGAGCAACGCGAAAGGTGGCATCCAGCAGCTCCCGCAGCCCGTGCGCGGGCCAGCCGGACCAGTCGTCGGCGACCGCCATCGTGAAGAAGACGCGGTTCTCGGGCGCGAGCGGCAGGCCGCGCTCGGTCACGCTCGCGGCCAGCTCGAGCACGGCGGGGTGGATCGTGCCGTCGCGCATGTGCACCTGCGTCAGCACGAACATCACCGGCAGGCCCTCGGCGACGAGCGCCTCGATGAAGCGCGCTTGGCCGTCCTCGAAGCGCAGGTCGCCGGCGCGCACGCAGTACCAGACGGCGTGGATCTGCTCGGAGACCGGCCCGTCGCGCTTGCCGGCGACGATCTCGCGCAGGCGGGCGAGGATCGCGTCGCCCTGCTCGCCGACCTCGATGCCCTCGGAGTCGTAGACGCCGAAGTAGCCGGATGGGTGCTCGAAGTACTCCGTCTTCAGCGTCACCGGCCGGCCGGTGCCGGTCTTGGCGACGTCCGCGCTGAAGATCGCGTTGATCAGCGTGCTCTTGCCGACGCCGGTCTTGCCGAAGATCGCCAGGTTGAACCTGCCGAGGTCCGCAAGCGCCTGCTCGTAGGCGTCCTCGAAGCTCCGCATCGCGTCCCGAAGCTCGATCTCGCCGCCGGGCCGCGGCGTGGGTGCGCTCATCGATCCCTTTCGCCGATGCCGACGACTCTACGACCAGGCGGGTGGTCGGCGAGCCGGCGTCAGAGCCGCTGCAGCTCGACGAGGTGGCGGCGCAGGAGGGGATCGAAGATCCGGTAGTCGCCGTGGCCGGCCCGCTCGATCACCCCGGCCTCCAGCAGCTTCTTCAGCGCGCGGTTCGCGTCGCCCGCGTGCATGCCGCTGGTCAGGGTCTGTCCGGCCCCGACGCGGCGCGCGATGCGCAACCCGTGCTTGTGGACGGAGCGGATCCGCTCGACCGTCTGGTCGAGCATCGCCACGTCTCCGTGGTAGGCGGAGTCGTAGGCCTGCCTGACCAGGTCGCGAGTGACCTCTTGAGTGCCCAGCAGGACGCTGAGGAAGTGCGCCTTCTGGGCGATCAGCATCGTCACGCGCGGGTGCAGCTCGCCGAGCTCGATGAGCTGGTCGAGCGCGGCGTCGTCGATCGCGCAGCCGTCGGCCGCGAACCGCTCGCGCAACCCCTCCGCCCAGTCGTCCGGGGTGATCGGCCGCAGCCGGTAGAAGCTGCCGAAGCCGCTGAAGGCCCGATCGGCCGGTGCGAACAGGTCGCGCATGATGTGCTCGATCGACCCCGCGAAGACGTAGCTGCAGCGGGTGGAACGCTGGAAGATCGCGCGCATCTGCTTGGTCAGCGCGTCCGGGTCGCCGTACGGGTGGCGCTCGTTGGCGATCTCCTGGAACTCGTCGATGAACACCACGCAGCGCGTGTCGTCTGCCTCCGCCACCCGCTCGGGCAGCTCGAGCGCTGCCGTCAACGCCCGCTGCGGGCTCTCGCTCGCCAGCCCGGGCGTGAGCGCGAACTGCACGGCTTCGCCGAGCTCGCTGCTCAGCTTGACCGCGACCGCGCCCTGCGCCGCCGACAGTGCCTGGCGGCCGAACTGGCGCGCCTTGCGCACGACCTGGTGGACCGCGGACCGGTTGCTCAGCGCCGACGTGGCCAGCGCCGCCGCGAACTCCGCCGCGTCGGCCAGCCTGAACAGGTCGACCGACACGACATAGAGTCCCGCGGCCCGCGCGTGCGCCACCGCCGCGTCGCAGACGCTCGTCTTCCCGGTCCGCCGCGGCCCGGCGACCACGAGATTGCCGCTGTTCTCCAGCGTCACCGCGACCTCGCGGACGTCCGCGGCTCGGCCGATCATCTGGCTCGCCGGAAGTGGCTGATCGGTCGGGAACAGGTCGCCGCTGGGGCGTCGCTTCGGGCCATCGATTACACGGACAATGTGCTAAGTCTATGCAAGTTCTGCGTAGATGTGCGAGTGGCATGCCTGTCCGACGGCGACTGCCGCCCACCGCGTGCCACCGCGACGACTGGGGAGCGCAAGCGTTGGCTTGCTGGGGGACCACCCGCTCGCTTCCCAATGCGCCGGCGAAGGGCCTGAGTTCGAGGATGACGTTGTCGCGGGGGCCGTGGTGGGGGCCGCCGTCCGGGGCGCACGCGCTCAGCGCGGTTCGGAGTCGGCGCTTTCGGAACCCGCGACTAGACCGCTCGCGTCGACTGCGCGCAGGCCGTTGGCCTCGTCTTCGTAGTCCTCCGGGCTGGTGAAGCCTTTTGCCGTGCTGGCGTAGCGCAGGTAGGCAACGTGGTCTTCGACGCGAAGCTGTCGCAGGATCTCGGCGGAGATCTGTCCGGACGTCACGAGCGGTTGGTCGCCGAGCGCGCGCTCGACGATGTCGGCGATGGCTGTTGCCCGCTGATGCACTCGATCGCGTGATCCGCGGCCCTTGGACGCGGTGCCGATGCTGCGCTCTAGCTTGCGCCGGTCAAAGGGCTCGCGTCGGCCGTCGCGCTTGACGACCTTTTCCAGGCGGCTCGCCGGCCTGTAGTGCCGGAGCTGTGGGTATTCCTCGAGGAGCCAGCGGCGGACTTCGCCGATGTCGGTCCAGCCGCTGACGTCGCCGGAGGTGCGGTCGCGTCGGCCGTACTGGACCAGCGCAAAGCGGATCTGCCAGGCGGGATCGCGCTGCCGCAGTGTCTTGAGAACCGCCTCGGCCACGACGGACGATGGGATGGCGCCGCCCGACGCCTTGCCGTAGACCGCATCGACGACCGCGTCGACCAGGGCCGCCAGCTCCTCCGGCTTGTGGCCATGCACCACGGCCTTGCGCATGCTCCGCTCGACGGACTTGCGGTCGAAGCGGACCACCCGACCGTCTCGCTTCAGAACCTGCAGTCGTCCGGGATTGACCTGCTCGACCGTCTGGAAGTCGCGCATGCACTCGCTGCAGCGACGACGTCTGGTCACGGCTCCGCTGCTCTCGTCGCGCCGCGTCTCGAGGACCGGGTGCTTTGCCGTCGAGCGGCAATAGGGGCAACGCATCGACACTCCTCCGACATCCGATAGGGCCTAGGGGAGGAACCTAGCGTAAATAGCGCATCAGCGTCGGTAATGCCCAAAGTTGACTGGATGTAGTCGAATCTTTTGGAGATTTGCGCGATTATGTTCTCTTGGTTGACAAGATGCGGACCACGGCTTAGGGTTCCCGGTGCGCCTCGGGGGCGCCCCTAGGTCCGCAAACCCCTTTCGATCCGCCCTGGAGGGAGTGGCAGGATGGCGAACGGCGGCTTTGGTGAGTCGAACACGGTGGGGTCGGGCACCGGAGGTTGCATCTCCAATGCACGTTCGGCGTAGCGGCTCGGACGCCGCCTGGCCGTCCGAGCCCGACGACGTTGCTCGCGCCGTGCTCGACTTGCTGGTCAACCGCCATCCGGAGCTCGTGGCGGTCGACGAGCTTCTCCGGGAGTTCTGCGACCCGTGGCTTCTGCAGCGGATCGACGAGGTGCTGGTACATGACGCGCTGGTCGATCTGGCGACCAGTGGGCTGGTGCACCGGCTGGATCGCTTCGTCTTTCCGACTCGGGCGATGATGCGCGCTGTTCAGTTGCGCGCCTGAGGGTCGTGCGCAGGCCCCTGCTGGCTCGTCGCGCGTCAGCCGGAGTCCGGGCGCGCGGTGGTGGTCGCCGGTTGCAAGAGGGTCAGCGGGTCGACCCCGATGCGTCCGGCGATTCGCTCCAGGCTCTTGAGCGTCAGGTTGCGTTCGCCGCGTTCTATGCCGCCCATGTAGGTCCGGTGGACGCCGACGACGTCGGCGAAGGCTTCCTGGCTGAGGCCGCGGGCTTCGCGGTAGATCCGCAGGCTGCGGCCGACCGTCCTCTGTAGGTCGCCCTCCACGTGGTCGCGAAGGCTGGCGAGCCGCTACTTGACAGTCTACAGACCTATAAGTAGCGTCCCGCGCGGTCGAATCCTCAAGCGGTACGGAGTTCGGTACAGGCGACGCCCCTGAAAGGGCGCGCTGCAGCGCGCTGCCGGTTGCCTCGGCATTGCCGAGGCCGTGGCTGGTCCGTGCTGCGTGAGCGAGGGGGACGACGTGGTTGGAGGCAGGAGTGCAGCGTGCGCTCGGGGCTTGGTTCTTGGCCCGGCGCGGATCGACGAAAGGAAGGACCGAGGTCTTGTTGGAACGGAGAGGTTGTTGCCGGAAACCGGCCATCAGGGCCGACAGTCGGGCGGCTGCGAGCGGTCAGATCACGGAGCCGGCATGACGACTGTCGTCGTGCCGGCCATCTTGGTGGCCGCTGGGGCGGTCATGTCGTGGGGAAGCGGTGTCGTGCTGTATCGGCTGGCACCGGCGGCCGGCTACCTCTCGGAGACCGAGCGCCAGGACTTCCGCAGCTTCGGCCAGGAATGGGGCTGGCTGACGCCGCTGCCGGTGCTGCTGGTGTGGTTCGCCGCGGTCTGGACCTTCCACGCGCCGCCGCGCCGTTCGTCGGTCAGCGCAACCGTCGGTGTGGCGGGCTACGACAGCCCGGCCATGGGCCGGTCGGTGGTGGCGGCGCGGGCCAGTCGTGGCCGACGACTGGCGGCAGTCTGCGTCGACGGCTTGCTGCTGAGCATCGTCTCGACGCTGTGGCTGTGGATCGCGGTGGGAGTCGTGTCGCTGCTCGGTGGCGGCGGCGCGGCGGCGGTGGCCGTCGTGATGGTGCTGGGGTGGGTGGGGATCATCTGGTTGTTCGTGCCGTGGTGCCTGGCGCGAGCTGGCGTGCGCAACGGGCAGACGCCCGGCAAGCAGCTGCTGGGTGTGCGGGTGGTACGCCTGGATGGGCAACCACTGGAACTCGGTCGCAGCCTGCTGCGGGAGGTCGTCGGCCGCAATCTGCTGAGCGTCCTGACCTTCGGGCTCTACGGCATGGTCGATTCGGCCTGGTGCCTGTTCGACGCCGAGCAGCAGACCTTGCACGACAAGGCCGCGCGGACCGTCGTCGTGGAGGCGAGATGACGCCTACCGCAAACGGCGCGCGCTCGCACGCGCGCGCGACAACTGGTGCTCGGACCGAAGGAGCCAGCGGTGTATCTCGGTGAATCGCCCTACCTCGTACAGGTGGGGACGCGTGACGTGAAGGTCCTCGATCCCTGGCGGGTCGGGGTGCTGGTGGCCTGTGTGCCCGGCTACGGGCTGTACTGGTGGTACCGCAGCGCGGCGGATCTGCGGGCGCTGGCCCGGGAGTCCGGGCATGACAACGCCGGCCTGGCCCCGCTCCTGATGCTCGCCCTGGCGGTGCTCTTCGGCTCGCTGCTGTTCTCGGTGCTGGCCGTGGTGCTGCTGTCGGAGTGAGCCGGACCGGGTCTGACGGAGTCCGTGATCGTTGCTTTAGATGATTATAGTGGTGAGGGTGCTTGGCTAGGGAAGTGTGGTGCGTGTAGGGCTTCGAACTCGGCGGGTGGGAGGT
>Ga0153956_1000406_pt1 | contig 50193 bp, 54 predicted proteins | sample TSFL040MetaG_FD_104704 | JGI IMG/M metagenome (GOLD analysis project Ga0153956, IMG submission 104704) | Attine ant fungus gardens microbial communities from Florida, USA - TSFL040 MetaG | ecosystem: Host-associated > Fungi > Mycelium > Unclassified | place: USA: Florida, Wekiwa Springs... | reverse complement strand
GCAGGAACGGGTGTTCGAACGCGTGGGCAACCACCAGCCGGTACGCTGCGATGTCCGCATCGTCGCCGCCACCCATCGCAACCTCGAGGCCTCCATCAGCCAGGGCACGTTCCGCGAGGACCTGTTCCACCGCCTGAACGTGTTCCCGATAGAAATGCCCTCGCTGCGCTCGCGCATCGAGGACCTGCCGCTTCTGGTCCGCGATTTCATCGCCCACAACATCGCCGAGGGGCGCGGCCCCATACAGCTGTCCCCGCAGACGCTCGCCGCGCTGTCGCTGCACCGCTGGCCGGGCAACGTCCGCGAACTGGCCAACCTCATCGAGCGGCTGTCGATCGTCTGCGCCCGGCGCATCGCCGACGTCGGCGACCTCCCCGTCAAGTACCGTCCGCTCGACTGGAACGCCATCACCGAACCGCCGCAGTTCGCCGCGGCCGAGCGCCTGCTGGCCGAACCGGATTTTCACCTCAGCCCCGAGGCCATGCCGGAACTGCTGTCACCGCAGGCCTTGCGCCAGCCGGTGACGGAGCCGGCCGTGATCCCTCCGGCCCCGGCCCCGACCGCAGCCGCGCCCGCGGCGGCGACCCTCGACACGCTGCCAGAGGCGGGCCTGGACCTGCGCGCCCACCTGGCCACGATCGAAACCACCCTGATCGAACAGGCGCTGCAACGCGCCAACGGCACGGTGGCCCATGCCGCCCGCCTGCTCGGCCTGCGCCGCACCACCCTGGTCGAGAAGCTGCGCAAGCTCGGCCTGCTGAGCCCCGAACTCGCGACGGAAGATTGACGGCCGGCGGCAGGTTGCTGCCGCCAACTGCCCGATTCGCGTGACGCCCTTCACACTTCAGGCCTGACTGCACCGTCAGGCACGCCTTTTGCAGCTGTACCGGCAACAGTTATCCGCGTACAGGTCGAACGGCAAATGAGCGAATCAAAGACGCCCTTCATGGACATGCCGCAGGCAGCACAGCCGGTAGCCTGCGCACCGGTGTCGCAGCGCCTGCTGGAACTCGCCCGCCGGGTCGCGGCTGCCGACTGCACCGTGCTCGTGGTCGGCGAGTCCGGCACCGGCAAGGAAGTCCTCGCGCGCTTCATCCACCGCAGTTCGCCCCGCGCCACGGGCCCGTTCGTCGCCGTGAACTGCGCGGCCATCCCCGAGGCCATGCTGGAATCAATGCTGTTCGGCTATGAGCGCGGCGCCTTCACCGGCGCGCACGCGCCCCACCCGGGCAAATTTGAACAGGCCCAGGGCGGCACGCTGCTGCTGGATGAAATCACTGAAATGCCGCTCGGGCTGCAGGCGAAGCTGCTGCGCGTGCTGCAGGAGCGCGAGGTCGAGCGCTTGGGAGGCCGCACTCCCATCCCGCTCAACGTGCGGGTGCTGGCCACCACCAACCGCAGGCTGCACGAGGAAGTCGCCGCCGGCCGCTTCCGCGAGGACCTCTACTACCGTCTCAACGTGTTCCCCCTGGCGATCAGCCCGCTGCGCGAGCGCCGCGCCGACGTGCTGCCGCTGGCGATGCAGCTGCTGACCGCGCGCACCCGCCCCGGCGCCAGCATTCCGGCGCTCAGCGCCGAAGCCGCGCAGCTGCTGCTGACCTACGCCTGGCCGGGCAATGTCCGCGAACTCGACAACCTGCTGCAGCGGGCCCTCATCCTCCTGAACGGCTCCGTGATCCGCGAGGAGCACATCCAGTTCGAGCTCGCCGCCGACGGCGTGCCGCCGGCCCCCGCGGTGGTGTCACTGAAACGCCTCGCGCCGGCAGCCGCCGTGTCCGTGGCCGATGCACGGCAGGAAACCGCCACGACGGCCGCGGCAGGTTCGCTCGCCGACTCGGTGGGCCAGGCCGAACGCACCCTGCTGCTGGATGCGTTACGCAGCTCCTACGGCACCCGCAACCAGCTGGCCGAAAGCCTGGGGATCAGCCCGCGCACCCTGCGCTACAAGCTGGCCCGCCTGCGCGCCGCCGGCGTCGACGTCCCCGCGGCCTGAAGGCCAAGGAAGCAACCATGAGCAACATGCAGATCGACCAGGTGCTGGCCCAGATTCGCAGTCTCGCGACCCAGACCCACGCCCCCGCCGCCGGCCGCATGAACGGCCCGGCAGGGGTCCTGGGTGCCCTGAACGGCGCCGCACCGGTCCGTGAGGCCGGCCCGACCGCATTCGCCTCGCTGCTGAAAAGCGGCATCGACTCGGCCAACGGCGCCGAGGTGCGCGCGACAGACATGTCCGCCCGCTTCGAGCGCGGCGATCCGGGCGTGGACCTCGGGCAGGTCATGCTGGAGGTCAACAAGGCCAATATCTCGCTGCACGCGGTGAACGAGGTCCGCAACCGCCTGGTCAGCGCCTACCAGGACATCATGAACATGCAGCTGTAAGGCCACGCGCCTCCCAGCCACTGACGCCAGCCATTGACGAATACCCATGAGCACCACGGCCACTGAAAAACTCCCCGCCGGCAGCGGCACCGCGACCTCGCCCTTCCCGGCCGCGATCGACGCCATCGTCCCCAGGCTCAGCGCCGGCCTCAAGCCGCTGCTGCTGCTGATCGGCGTCGCCGCGGCCGTCGCCGTCGGCGTCAGCGTCGTGCTGTGGACCCGCGGCAGCACCTACAGCCTGCTGTACGCGAACCTGCCCGTGGAGGACCAGGCCGCCATCACCCAGGCGCTGGACGCTGCCGGCATTCCCAACAAGCTCAACGCCGACGGCAGCGGCATCCTGGTGCCCCAGGAGCGGCTGGGCGAGGCGCGCCTGAAACTCGCAGGCCAGGGGCTGCCGGGCAACGACGACGGCTTCGCCATCATCACCAAGGACCCCGGCCTCGGTGTCAGCCAGTTCGTCGAAGACGCGCGCTACCAGCACGCCATGGAGACCGAACTCGCCCATACCATCTCGAGCCTGCGGCCGGTGGCAGGCGCGCGCGTGCACATCGCGGCATCCCGCGACTCCGCCTTCGTGCGCGACCGCCACCCCGCCAGCGCCTCGGTATTCCTGCAGCTGCGTCCCGGCCGCCGGCTGGAGCAGGAGCAGGTGCGCGCCATCGTCAACCTGGTGGCCTCCAGCGTGCCGGAGATGGACCCCAGGCAGGTAACCGTCGTGGATCAGCTGGGTCACCTGCTGAACTCGCCGGAGGCCGCGAACGATCCGGCCGCGCGCACCGACGAGGAACTGCGCCAGGTGCAGCGCATCGAGGACGACTACCAGCAACGCGTGGAATCCATCCTGACCCCGATCCTGGGCTCCGGTCATGTGCACGCGCAGGTGGTGGCACAGCTGGACACGGCCGTCACCGAACAGGCACGCGAGCAATACCGCCCCGGCAGCCAGATCGTGCGCAGTGAACAGACCTCAGAGCAGATCAACCACGACGGCAACGCCAACCAGGGCGTGCCCGGCTCGCTGTCCAACCAGCCCCCCGCCGCGGGGATGGCGCAGGCACCGCCGGCCACCAGGCCCGCGACACCCGCCACGGGCAACGCCAATGCGGCGGCCGGCACCGCCGCCCAGGCCGCCCCGCAGGCTGCTGCCGACGCCCAGGCCGGCGCCGGGGCGCAGAACGTCTCCCGCCAGGAGACGCGCAATTACGAAATGGACCGCACCGTCGACTACACCCAGCAGCCCGCCGGCGGCATCAAGCGCCTGACGGTCGCCGTCGTGGTGGATGATGTGCATTCGATGGTCAAGGGCAAGGACGTGCACCATCCGCTGTCCGAGTCCGAAATCGACCACCTGACCACGCTGGTGAAGAACGCGGTGGGCTTCCAGGAATCCCGCGGTGACAGCGTCAGCGTGATCAACGCCTCGTTCCAGACCGACACGCCGGCCGATGTCAGCGTCGACAAGGTCCCGTTCTGGCAGACCCCGCTGTTCCAGGACCTCGCCAAGCTCGGTGCCGGCGTGCTGGTGCTGCTGGTGCTGTCGCTGGGCGTGCTGCGGCCTCTGATCCGCGGCCTCGTGGGCACACCCCGCTCCGGCGGCCGGCCCGTGGCCGGGCAGCCGATGCTGGCCGGTGCGGAAGTCATGCCCGACAGCGTGCAGCTGACACCGGCCGCGCGCGCGGCGCTGCCGCCGGCAGCCGATGAATCCGCCGCCGAGCAGGCGCGGTCCGCGACGGAAGCCCATGAAAAGCAGGTGCAGGACGCGCGCGCGATCGTGAATCAGGACCCCAAACTGGTGGCGCAGGTCGTGCACACCTGGGTAAGCGACGATGAATGACCGGAACAAGGCCGAAGCGCGCAACGGCACCGATCGCGCGGCGATCCTGCTGCTGACGCTGGGCGAGAACGAGGCCGCGCAGATCCTGCGGCACATGAGCGCGCGCGACGTGCAGCGCGTCGGCGCCGCCATGGCGAAATTGAGTGACGTGTCCCGCGAGGAAGTCACCGGTGTGCTCAACGAGTTCGGCTCCGACATCGAACGTCATACCTCGGTCGGCGTGGGCACGGATGAGTTCCTGCGCCGCGTGCTGGTCAACGCCCTGGGCGAGGACAAGGCCAACAACGTCATCGAACGCATCCACGTGGGCCGCTCCAGCAAGGGCCTGGAAACCCTCAAGTGGATGGACGCGCGCGCCGTCGCGGAACTGATCCGCATGGAGCATCCGCAGATCATCGCCATCGTGCTGGCGTACCTGGACCCCGACCAGTCGGCGGAGGTGATCGCCTGCCTGCCCGCCAACACGCGGTCCGAGATCCTGATGCGCATCGCCACGCTGGACGGCGTGCAACCCTCCGCGCTCACCGAGCTGGACGACGTGATGGAAAAGGCCTTCGCCGGCAAGACCGCGGCGCGCACCTCGGTGCTGGGCGGCGCCAAGGCGGCGGCCAACATCATCAATCACCTCGAGCCGAGCATGGAAGGCACCGTGATGGAGCAGATCAACACCTCGGACGAGGTGCTGGGCGCCCGCATCCAGGACCTCATCTTCGTGTTCGACAACCTGCTGGAGATCGACGACCGCGGCATGCAGGAGCTGCTGCGCCAGGTGCAGAGCGACCAGTTGCTGCTGGCACTGAAGGGCGCGGACGAAGGCATCAAGGACAAGATCCTCAAGAACATGTCGCAGCGCGCGGCGGAGATGCTGCGCGACGACCTCGAAGCCCGCGGCCCGGTGCGGCTGTCGGAGGTGGAGGCGGCGCAGAAGGGCATCCTGCAGGTCGCGCGCAAACTGGCCGAAAGCGGCGCCATCTCATTGGGCGGCAAGGGTGAGACCTATGTCTGAGGTCACCCGCCGTTCGGTCCCCCCCGCCCGGCGCTGGTCGCTGCCGACCGTCGAGGGCGAAATCCTCGGGACCCGCCGCCAGCAGTCGCAGGACGATCCCCTGGCGCGCGCCAGGACCGCCGCCGCCGAACTGGCCCTGGCCCACGCCGCGGCCCAGGCGGTCACTGAAAAGGCGGCGGACGAAGCGCGCGAGCGCGGCTACCGCGAAGGCATCGAGACCGCCGAGCGGGAGATGCAGGAGAAGCTGGCGCAGCTCGACGCACAGGCCCGGCACCTGGCCGAGATCCTGGACAGCCTGGCCCGGCCACTGGCCGACCTCGACGAACAGGTGCCGCAGCAGCTGGCACGGCTGGCGACCGCGGTGGGCCGCCAGCTGGCCCGCCGTGAACTCAGCGCCGACCCTGCCCAGATCATCGCCTTGATCCGCGAAGCCGTCGGCCGGCTGCCGGCCGCCGCGCGCGAGGTGCGCGTGCACGTGAACCCGACGGACGCCGCCACCGTGCGCGAGCGTCTCGCCAGCCCCGCGCAGGAACGCGCCTGGGTGCTGGTGGAAGACCCGACCCTGAGCCGCGGCGGCTGCCTGGTCCGCAGCGACAGCTCGCAGATCGATGCCCGCCTGGAGAGCAGGCTCAACGCCATCGCGGCCGAGCTCTTCGGCGAGCCGCGTGCGCGCGACCGCGCGACGGCCGGAGCCGAGGCCGCCACACCGCCCGTGCCACAGGAACAGCCCGCATCCGGCGATCCCGCCGTGGATGACCCGGCATGAACGCCAGCACCCGCAGCATCAACTGGGGTTCCTACCTCGACCGTTGCGTGCGCCAGGTCGACCAGCTGCCCCCGCCACCGGTGCAGGGCAGCCTCAAGCGCATGGTCGGCCTGACTCTCGAGGCCGTGGGCGTGCAGGCCGCCGTCGGTGACACCTGCGACGTTCATACCAGCGATGGCGGCAGCATCGAGGCCGAGGTCGTCGGCTTCGCCGGCGAACGGCTCTACCTCATGCCCACCGGCGACCTGCACGGGCTGGGACCGAATGCACCCGTGCTGCCCCGCCGCAGCGCCGGGACCGTGGCCGTGGGCCCGGAGCTGCTGGGCCGCATCATCGATGGCGCCGGCAACCCGCTCGACGGCCTCGGCCCGATCGAGTGCACAGGCAGCGCGCGCCTCACCGGCAAGCCCATCAATCCACTGTCGCGCCAGCCCATCAGCGAACCGCTGGACGTCGGTGTGCGCAGCATCAACAGCCTGCTGACCGTGGGGCGTGGCCAGCGCATCGGCCTGTTCGCCGGCTCCGGCGTCGGCAAGAGCGTGCTGCTGGGCATGATGGCCCGCTATACCAGCGCCGACATCATCGTCGTCGGACTCATCGGCGAACGCGGCCGTGAGGTCAAGGAATTCGTCGAGCGCATCCTCGGACCCGAGGACCGGCGCCGGGCCGTGGTGGTGGCCGCGCCGGCGGACGCCCCGCCGCTCATGCGCCTGCATGGCGCGTGGCTGACCACGGCGGTGGCCGAATACTTCCGCGACCAGGGCCACAGCGTGCTGCTGATCATGGACTCCCTGACCCGCTTCGCCCAGGCGCAGCGCGAGATCGGCCTTGCCATCGGCGAGGCCCCCGCCACCAAGGGCTACCCACCCTCGGTGTTCGCGCGCCTGCCCGCGCTGGTGGAACGCGCCGGCAACGGCGCCAGCGGCGGTGGTTCCATCACCGCCTTCTACACGGTGCTGGCCGAAGGCGATGACCAGAACGATCCCATCGTGGACGCCTCGCGCGCCATTCTCGACGGCCATATAGTGCTGTCGCGCCGCATTGCCGAGGGCGGCCGCTACCCGGCCATCGACATCGAGGCCTCGGTCAGCCGGGTGATGCACGAGATCGTGCCGAAGGAACACACCGAACTGGCACGCCGCTTCCGCCAGACCCTGGCCACCTACGAGCACAACCGCGACCTGATCGCCATCGGCGCCTACCAGCGCGGCAGCGATCCCAGGGTGGATGCGGCCATCCAGCTGGCGCCGCGGATGGAACAGTTCCTGATGCAGGACATGCACACCCCGGTGGACTTCGATGCCAGCCTCGAGTCCCTGCAGCAGTTGCTGGGCGGCAGGAACTGATGAGCGGCAAGCCAAGGCAGATGCAGGTGGTGAAGCAGGTGGTCGGTGACCGCGAGCAGCGCCAGGCCCTGCGCTTCGCCACCAGCCGCAACAAGGTTGCGCAGTGCGAGGCGAAGCTCGCGGAGCTGCAGGGTTATCACGACAGCTACCAGCAGGGTCTGGCCCAGCGCATGGCGCAGGGCATCGGCATCGCCGCCCTGCGCGACTACCAGGCTTTCCTGGCCAAGCTCGCCGAAGCCGTGCGCCAGCAGACCGACATCCTCGCCAGGGCGCGCGCCGAAAGCGACGCGCAGCAACGGCTGTGGCAGGGCGCGGCCCGGCGGGTAAAGATCATCGACAAGGTCATCGAACGGCGCGAGACGCGGCAGCAGCGCCTGGAGAATGCGCGCGACCAGCGTGAAACAGACGAACGGGCACTGCGCGCCAGGCGCGCGGCGGATTGAGGAACGACATGAAACTAGCAAGCTCTTCCACGGCCACGGGCGGCGCGGGCCGCACCGCATCCCAGGGCACGGGCCACGACGCGGCCGCCATCTTCGGCCAGGCGAGCGCCGCGGCCGGCCCGGCCGCGGGCAGTGGCGCGGGACAACCCGCCGCCCACAACCGCAAGTCTTCCGGCTCGGACGACAACGACACCGGCGGCAACGGCTTTGCCGGCGCCATGGCCAGCGCCCGCAAGGGGACCCAGACCGGATCCCAGGGCGCACCGCGTAGCGCGTCATCGGCCCATGCACGCACCACCGGCAAGAACACCCCGTCCACGGATCAGAACGGCACTGTCCTGGATCCCGTGGCATCTGCGACCGCCGCGACCATCGCCGCCGCCGCCGCCGCCAACGCCACCCAGCAGCCGGCCGACGACGGCACGCCGGATTCCGACCAGGACCAGACCGGCACGGACGCGCTGGCGACACAATCCCTGTCAGGCACCACCACACTTGCGGGCGTGAACCAGGCGCGCGCGCTGTTTGCAGGTATTGCCGACACCACGGATGCGACCGACGACGCAGGCGACGGCGCCGTTGCGCAGGACACGACCGCTGCGGCCTCACCCCAGCCGCCGGCAGGCGCCGCGGCTGCGAACGCCGCTGCGATCCCAGTCCCGCCCCGGCCCTTCCTCACCGCCAGTGCCGCAGCCACCGGCACGGCCGGCACCGCCCGGGCCGATGTAACCCGGACCCGGGACGACAGCGCCGCGGGCAGCACGCCGGCACCGTCGGCGGCTACCACCGCCGCCACCGTGCAGGGCGCGGCGGACACCGGCACAGCCACGGGCCCCGCAGCGGGCGGTGCCGGCAGCCACGCGCGCCTGGCCACCACCGACGCCACCCCGGCCAGCGCCACTGACACCACCACCGCGACGGCCAGCCTGTTCACGGCCGATGCCGGCGCTGCCACCGGTGCGGCCACCACCGCCACGAACACTGCCAGCGCCACGTTGAACCTGTCGTCACCGGTGGGATCGCAAGCCTGGACCCACGAGTTCGGCACCCAGATCACCTACCTCGCGCACCAGCGCATCCAGTCCGCCACGCTGCAATTGCATCCGTCCGACATGGGTCCGATCCAGGTCCGTATCGGCCTTGCCGGCAACCAGGCCACCGTCCAGCTGGGCGCCAGCCATGCCGACACCCGCGCGGCACTGGAACAGTCGCTGCCACGCCTGCGGGAGATGTTCTCCGCCCAGGGCCTGCAGCTCACGGACGCCAGTGTGTCGGGCGGATCACAGCAGCAACGCGATTCCGCCGGCAATTCCGCCAGCGGTCGTGCGGCCCGTGGCGTCACCACGGGCGACGGCGGCAATGCCATCACCTCCCCGGCAGTGGCGGTCGTCACGACCCGCTCGACATCTCTGCTGGACACCTGGGCCTGAGAGCCCGCGACTGCAAGCCCGCCAGGGTGCGAGAGTGCCTGCCGTCAGTCATTTGACGGTGAGACGCGCTTCACACTCTTGATTTGACACAAACAAAATACAAATCAAGAGGTTAGGAAGCCTCCAAGAGGCATGGCACAGCCATTGCACTATCCGGTTGAACTTCATCAACCGGAAAAACCGCAATGGCAGCCATCCCGACCCTGGACCCCGCCCGGAACGAAGTCACTGAAGACGAGGCCCCGGAACAGAAACAGCGCCCCTGGCTGCTGATCATCCTGGCCGCCCTGGTGGTGCTGGCCTGCATCGGTGTCGCCGGCTTCCTGTTGTGGCAGCGCCAGCATGCTGCGCACGGCGCACAGGCCGCCAGACCCGAACCGCCCAAGGGGCCGCCCCTGTACGTGGCGCTCGATCCGCCCTTCGTCACCAATTTCAGCGGCGACCAGGGCGCACGCTTCCTGCAGATCACCGCCCAGGTCATGACCCACGACCCCTCCACCCAGGAGCTGATCAAGGCCAATGACCCGGTGCTGCGCAACGACCTGCTGCTGCTGTTCAGCAACCAGAAGGCCGCGGAGCTGCAGACCCGCGACGGTCGCGAACACCTGCGCGCCGAGGCACTGGAAACCGTGCGTCACGACGTCACGGGCTCGGGCGGCCACCCGGAAAAGGTCGACGCCGTGCTGTTCACCAGCTTCGTGATGCAGTAAGCCGCGAGAGACGCAGGTCATGTCTGCAGAAAAAATCCTCACCCAGGACGAGATCGATGCCCTCATCCACGGCATCGACTCCGGCGCGGTCGATACCGAACCCGAGGTCGACCCGACCGTACCGCGCTCCTATGATTTCCAGAACCAGGTCCGCATCGTCCGCGGCCGCCTGCCCACCCTGGAGATGATCAACGAGCGCTTCGCGCGCCTGTTCCGCGTCAGCCTGTACAACCTGCTGCGCCGCACCCCGGAGATTTCCGTGGGCCAGGTGCAGATGAAGAAGTTCACCGAATACGTGCATTCGCTGCACGTGCCCACCAACCTCAACATCGTGAAGATCAACCCGCTGCGCGGCACCGCCCTGATGGTGCTGGCGCCGAAGCTGGTGTTCGCCGTGGTCGACAATTTCTTCGGCGGCAACGGCCGCCACGCCAAGATCGAGGGCCGCGATTTCACCGCCACCGAGCAGCGCGTGATCCACATGCTGCTGAAGTCCGCCTTCGCGGACCTCAAGGAGGCCTGGTCCCATACGCTGAAGATCGACATCGAGTACCTGCAGTCGGAGCTCAATCCGCACTTCGCCAACATCGTCTCCCCGTCCGAGATCGTGGTGATCACGACCTTCAACGTGGAGCTGGACGGCGGCGGCGGCGAGTTCCACGTGACCATGCCGTACTCGATGATCGAGCCGCTGCGCGACGTGCTCGATGCCGGCGTGCAAAGCGACCGCGTCGAGCACGACGAACGCTGGCTGTACACGCTGCGCGAGGAGATCAACGACGCGGAGGTCGAGCTTGCCACCTCCCTGGCCCAGGCGCGGCTGACCGTGGGCGAAATCCTGAACCTGCGCCCCGGTGACATCATCCCATGCGACTTCAACGGCCGCGTCACGCTGTTCGCCGACGCGGTGCCGATGTTCCGCGGCACCTTCGGGCTGTCGCGTGGCCAGCAGGCCGTGAAGATCACCGAGCGCGTCCGCCGGCCCGGCGGCACCTCCGCCACCGACACCGCCCTTCTCTCGAAGCAACCTTGAGGAAACCCACATGAACGCCCCCGTCGCCGAAGCGCGCACCGCCGAGTTCGACAACCTCGACGCCGAAACCCCCGCGGAGCAGCCTGACCTGAACATGGACGTGATCCTGGACGTCCCCGTCACCCTGTCGATGGAGGTCGGCCGCACCAAGGTGCCGATCCGCAACCTGCTGCAGCTGAACCAGGGATCGGTGGTGGAACTGGACCGCGAGGCCGGCGAACCGCTCGACGTGTTCGTCAACGGCACCCTGATCGCCCACGGCGAGGTCGTGGTGGTGAACGACAAGTTCGGCATCCGCCTGACCGACGTCATCAGTCCCGCCGAGCGCATCCGCAAGCTCAAGTGACCGCCCCCGCGCCCGACAGGAACCCCATGCCGACGCAGCCACACAGTCCCGACGCCCCCGCGCCCACCGGCGGCAACGCCACGGTGCCCGCAGCCGCCGCAGCGAACGGCGTGCCGACGCCGCTCGCCGCGCATGTGTTCGCCGCGCCCGCCGCGGCCACGGCCGCGCCCCAGGGCGGCGTCGCCGGCATCGGCCAGATCACCCTTTCGCTGTGCATCGTGCTGGCGGCCATCTTCGCGTTCGCCTGGGTGGCGCGGCGCATGCGCGGCTTCGGCCTGAACGTCCGGGCGCTGGACATCATCGCCGACGTGCGCCTCGGCCCCAAGGAACGCGCCGTGGTGCTCCAGGTCGGCGGCCAGCAGCTGCTGATCGGCGTGGCCCCCGGCCGCGTCAACACACTGCACGTGCTGCCTGAACCCCTGCCGCCCGCCCGGCCAGCGGGCGCGGCCGCGGGCAAGCTGCCGGATTTCGCCGAGGCGCTGCGCCGGAGCCTCGGCAAATGAGCTCGCGCATGCTGCATCACCGCCTGCTCCCCGTGGTTGCGGCCACGGCCGGCATCCTGCTGCCTGCCCTGTCGCACGCTGACACCGGCCTCACGGCCGTCACCGTGCAGTCCGCACCCGGCGGCGGCCAGACCTACACCCTGACCTTCCAGCTGCTGCTGATGATGACGGCGCTGTCGCTGCTGCCGGCGATCCTGCTCATGATGACCGCCTTCACGCGCATCATCATCGTGCTGGGGCTGCTGCGGCAGGCCATCGGCGCCGGCAGCACCCCGCCCAACCAGGTGCTGGTGGGCCTGGCGCTGTTCCTGACGCTGTTCGTCATGACACCCGTGGTCGACAGGATCAATGCCACCGCCGTGCAGCCCTACATGGCCGGGCAGATGGATTCGGTCACCGCCATGCAGACGGCGGTGGTGCCGCTCAAGGGCTTCATGCTGCACCAGACCCGCGAGGCCGACATCGCCACCTTCGTGCGCATCGGCGGCGGCAAGGGTTATGCCACCCCCGAGGACGTGCCGCTCAGCGTGCTGGTACCGGCCTTCGTCACCAGCGAATTGAAGACCGGCTTCATCATCGGCTTCCTGATCTTCATCCCCTTCGTGATCATCGACCTGGTGGTGGCCAGCGTACTGATGTCCATGGGCATGATGATGGTGTCGCCGGTGCTCATCTCCCTGCCCTTCAAGCTGATGCTGTTCGTGCTGGTGGACGGCTGGACACTCATCATGGGCACCCTGGCATCGAGTTTCTACACATGACCCCCGAACTCGTCATGAGCGTGGCCGAGCGCGCCCTGGTGATCACCCTGGTGCTGGCCGCCCCGGTGCTGCTGACGTCGCTGATCACCGGCCTGGTGATCGGCGCCTTCCAGGCCGCGACCCAGATCAACGAATCCACGCTGTCCTTCATCCCCAAGCTCGCGGCGATCACCACCGTGCTGGTGATCGCCGGCCCGTGGATGCTGAAGGTCCTCGTCAGCTACACCCACGAGCTGTTCAACAGCATTCCGCGGCTCATCGGCTGAAGGCAGCCGCACACGCCATGCTCAATCTCACCACCGGACAGCTGCAAGCCTGGATCGCGCAGATGATCTGGCCCTTCGTGCGCATCGGCGCCTGCCTGATGGTGGCGCCGGCGTTCTCGGTGTCCGCGGTGCCGATGCGTATCCGCCTGGTGCTGGCGCTTGCGATCACCGGCATCACGGCGCCGCAGGTCCAGGTGCCGGCCGGCGTCCCGCTGGTCTCGGCCCAGAGCTTCATGATCACCTTCCAGCAGGTGGTGATCGGCGTCATCCTGGGGCTGTGCCTGCAGCTGGTGTTCGACGCGGTGAACTTCGCCGGTCAGCTGATCGCCAACACCATGGGGCTGTCCTATGCGATGAGCGTCGACCCGGTGCGCGGCGTCAGCACCCCGGCCGTCGGCCAGATCTACGGCATCTTCGTGATGCTGGTGTTCCTCGCATTGAACGGCCACCTGCGCCTGATCGAACTGCTGGCCGACAGCTTCCGCACCCTGCCGCTGGGCGCGTCGGGGCTGGGCCGCGAGGGCCTGTGGCAGGCCGTCACCTGGGGCGCGGGCCTGTTCAGCGGCGCGTTGCTGGTCGCGCTGCCGGCCATCACGGCGCTGCTGATCGTGCAGCTCGCCATGGGCGTGATCAGCCGCTCGGCTCCATCCCTGAACCTCATGGCGGTTGGCTTCCCGGTGACCGTGACGTTCGGTCTTGCGGCACTGGTGGTCGCGGTGCCCACGCTCGGTGGCGCCTTCGAACGCCTGCTGCAGGACGGATTCGCGGTGCTGCGGGCCCTGATCGGCGGCGGAGCCTGACATGGCCGAGGGTGAAAGCGGCCAGGACCGCACCGAACAACCCAGTCAAAAACGGCTGGACGAGGCCCGCAAGCGCGGCCAGGTCCCCCGTTCGCGCGATCTGAGCACCGCCGCCATGGTGCTGGTGGCCGGCCTCACCCTGCAGCTGCTGGGCAGCGGCCTGGCCGCGAGGTTCGGCGACCTGATGCGCGCCGGGCTGTCGCTGTCCCGGGCCCAGGCGCTGGATGAAAGCCGCATGATGCCGCAGGTGCTGTCGCTCGCCGCCCAGGGCCTGGCGGCATGCGCGCCCATCCTGGGCGTGACGGTGCTGGCGGCGCTGCTATCCCCGCTGGCCATCGGCGGCTGGAACGTGAGCCTCGAGGCGCTCGCACCCGACATCACGCGCCTCAATCCGCTCAACGGCATCAAGAACATGTTCTCCGCCCGTGGCGCAACCGAGCTGCTCAAATCCTTCCTCAAGTTCCTGGTGGTGGCCGCGGTTGCGGTGCTGTACATGCACTCGCGCGCCGCCGAACTGCTGCACCTGGGCGCCGAGCCGGTGCGCGCCGCCATCGCCCATGCCATGAGCCTCACCGGCAGCGCCTTCATGCAGCTGTCCGGCGCGCTGGCGCTGATCGCCGCCATCGACGTGCCCTGGCAGCTGCACCAGCACACTGAAAAACTGAAGATGACGCGCCAGGAACTGCGCGACGAGCATAAGGACAGCGACGGCTCGCCCGAGGTCAAGCGCAAGATCCGCCGCATGCAGCAGGAGTTCGCGCGCCGCCGCATGATCCAGCAGGTGCCGACCGCCGACGTCGTGGTCGTCAACCCGACCCACTACGCCGTGGCGCTGCGCTACGACGAGCGGCGCATGGGCGCCCCGATGGTCGTCGCCAAGGGCGTGGACGAAGTCGCCGCGAAGATCCGCGAGGTCGCCACCGAAAACCAGGTTCCGATCCTCGAGGCACCGCCACTCGCGCGCACCCTGTTCCGCGTGGTGGACCTGGAGGCCGAGGTGCCCGCCTCGCTGTACCAGGCCGTGGCCCAGGTGCTGACCTGGGTGTACCAGCTGCGCATGGCGCGCAAGGCCGGCGGCACGCCGCCTGCACCACCCCCCATCCAACCCGACATTGAAGAGATCAGGCACTGACCATGGCCAACGAAATCGGCAAGGCATTGAGCATCAGGGACCTGATGCGCGTGGGCCTCGGGGTGCCCGTGGGCGTGCTCGCGGTGCTGTCGATGGTGGTGCTGCCACTGCCGCCGTTCGCGCTCGACGTGCTGTTCACCTTCAACATCGCGCTGTCCATCGTGATCGTGATGGTCGTGTTCACCATCAGCCGCCCGATCGAGTTCGGCGTGTTCCCGACCGTCATGCTGCTGGCGACCCTGATGCGGCTGGCGCTGAACGTCGCCTCCACCCGCGTGGTGCTGCTGCATGGCCACGCCGGCCCCGGCGCCGCCGGCCGCGTGATCGAGTCCTTCGGCGAGTTCGTCATCGGCGGCAACTTCGCCGTCGGCGTGGTGGTGTTCATCATCCTCACGGTCATCAACTTCGTGGTGGTGACCAAGGGTTCGGGGCGCATCTCCGAGGTCAGCGCCCGGTTCACCCTCGACGCCATGCCCGGCAAGCAGATGGCCATCGACGCCGACCTGAACTCCGGCCTGATCAACCAGGAGGAGGCCCGGCACCGCCGCGCCGAGGTGCGCGCCGAGGCCGATTTCTACGGTTCCATGGACGGTGCCAGCAAGTTCGTGCGCGGCGACGCGGTCGCCGGCATCATGATCCTGCTGATCAACATCATCGGCGGCCTGGGGATCGGCATCATCGGCCACGGCCTGGGGTTCACCGACGCCCTCCACACCTACACCCTGCTCACCATCGGCGACGGCCTGGTGACGCAGATTCCGGCGCTGCTGCTGTCCACCGCGGTCGCCATCATCGTGACGCGCGTGTCGGGCAAGCAGGACATGGGTGGCGAGATCACCCGGCAGCTGGCGGGCAGCCCCAAGGCACTGGGCGTCGCCGCCGGACTCATGGGCCTGATCGGCATCGTGCCCGGCATGCCCAACGTCGCCTTCCTCGGCATGGCTTCGATCTGCGGCACCGCCGCCTGGCTCATCCGCAGGAAGCTCGCCGCGGCCGCCGCGGTCCCCCCGGCCCCGCCGCCGCCGCCGCCCTCCGCGGAGAGCAAGGAACTGTCCTGGGACGACGTGCGTCCGGTGGACCTGCTGGGTCTCGAGGTCGGCTACCGCCTGGTATCGATGGTCACCAAGGTGCCGGGCGTGGCACCGCAGGGGGGCGATCTGCTGGGCCGCATCCGCGGCGTGCGCCGCAAACTGTCCCAGGAACTGGGCTTCCTGGTGCCGCCGGTGCACATCCGCGACAACCTGGACCTGGCGCCCAACGGCTACCGCATCAACCTGGGGGGCGTCCCCATCGGCGACGGCAGCATCTATCCCGAACGCGAGCTGGCCATCAACCCCGGCCGGGTCTACGGCGAGATCAAGGGCGTGGCGACGCGCGACCCGGCCTTCGGCATGGAGGCGGTGTGGATCGAACCCTCGGACCACGACCAGGCGCAGGCGCTGGGATACACCGTGGTGGATGCCAGCACCGTCATCGCCACCCACCTGAGCCAGATCATCCAGACCCATGCCAACGAACTGCTCGGCCATGAAGAGGCGCAGCAACTGCTGAACGTCGTGGCCAAGAGCGCCCCGAAGCTGGTCGAGGACCTGGTGCCCAAGACCCTGCCGCTGGCCACCCTGGTGCGGGTGCTGCAGTCGCTGCTGGCCGAGCGCGTGCCGATCCGCAACATGCGCGCCATCGTCGAAACCCTGGCGGAAAACGCACCGCGTTCGCAGGACCCCGAGCAGCTGACCACCGCGGTCCGCGTCGCCCTCGGGCGCCAGATCGTGCAGGACATCACCGGCGGCGCGGGCGAACTGCCCGTCATGACACTGGACCCCGACCTCGAGAAGCTGCTGCAGAACTCCCTCGGCGGAAACAGCGGCAGCCCGGCCCTGGAGCCCGGCCTGGCAGAGAAATTGCAGAGCAGATTGGCCGAGGGCGCGCAGCGTCAAGAACTTGCCGGTGAACCGGCGGTTCTGCTGGTGCCACCGGCACTGCGTCACACTCTGGCCCGGTTCATCCGTGCCAGCGTGCCCGGGATGCACGTCCTCGCCTGGAGCGAGATACCGGACAACAGGAAGGTCCGCCTGGTTTCGGCCGTAAGCCGCTGACAGACGGAAGGCTTGAGGAAGAACTGCGATGAAGATCACACGGCATACGGCACCCGACATGCGGCAGGCCATGCGCCAGGTCCGCGAACAGCTGGGACCGGATGCGGTCATCCTGTCCACCAAACGGACCGCCCGGGGTGTGGAGATCACGGCAGCCATGGATTTCGACGCCGAGGCCGTCGCCATGGCCGCGCAGAGCGCGCCCCTGTCGTCGGCGCCGGCAGCACCCATCGCCGCGCCCGTACCTGCGCCGCCGACCCAGGCGGCTTGCGCCCCCGATTCCTGGGCCAGCGCCCTCACCGGCATGACCGCCACCGCGCCCACCTGGGCGCCGCCAGCGCCGGCAGCCGCAGTCCTCGCAGTCCCCGCGCCAGTGCCGCCGCCGGCGGCCGCGTCAGTGCCGGCGCCGATTCCGGTGCTGACCACCGCGCCGGAGGCCGCCGGCAGCGCGGTCATGGAAAACGAACTCAAGAGCCTGCGCCGCATGCTGGAAACCCAGCTCGCCACGCTTGCCTGGAAGGACCTGGTGCAGCGCGCCCCGGTGCATACCGAAATGCTGCGTGAACTGACGCAGATGGGCCTGGACCCGGAATTCGCCACCGCCGTGGCCGGGCAGATTCCGCCGCACACCGAGCTGCTGCAGGCCCGCCGCCTGAGCATCGCAGGTCTCGCCCAGCGCATCCCGGTGACGGGTGACAGCTGGCTGGACAACGGCGGCCGCATCGCGCTCGTCGGCCCCACCGGCGTCGGCAAGAGCACCACCGTCGCCAAGCTTGCCGTGCGCTGGGTCCTGCGCCACGGCAACCGCGACCTGGCCCTGGTCGGCGCAGACACCGCGCGGCTGGGTGCGCAGGAGCAGATCCGCTCCCTGGGCCAGCTGCTGGGCGTCCCCGTGTACACGCCGGACAGCGCCGAAGACCTGCCGGCGCTGCTCGCGCGCCTGGAACGCTTCCGCTGCGTGCTGGTGGACACCGCCGGCCAGAGCCAGCGCGACGTCCACCTCGCCGAACGCCTGAAGCTCATCGCCGGCAGCCACCCCGCGCTTGCCACCACGCTGGTGCTGTCAGCCAGCACCCAGGCCGGCGCCGTCGCCGAGGCGGTACGCCGCTTCGCGCCCGCCCGGCCCGCCAGCGTGGTGCTCACCAAGCTCGACGAGGCCGTGAGCCTGGGGGGACTGCTGTCGGTACTGATGCGCAGCAACCTGCCCATCGCTTATGTCAGCGAGGGCCAGCGCGTGCCCGAGGACCTGCGCCCCGCCCGCTCGCTCGAACTCGTGTCCAGCGCCGTCACCCTGGCCCAGATGGCCGGCGCCACCGCCGATGAAGACCTGTTGAAGAGACGTTTTGGAGACATCGCCCATGCATTCGCGTCGTGACAGCCACCTCCTGGATCGCGCCACGCTCGACAATCTCGCCCGTCCGGTGCAGGTGATCGCGGTGACCGGCGGCAAGGGTGGCGTCGGCAAGACCAGCATCTCGGTCAATCTCGCCGCGGCGCTCGCGGCCGCCGGCCGGCGCGTGGTGCTGCTCGACGGCGACCTCGGGCTCGCCAATGTCGACGTGTTCCTGGGCCTGTCGCCGCGCTACACCCTGGCGCACGTGCTGTCCGGCGAACGCACGCTGGAGGAAGTCATCGTGACGGCGCCGCAGGGGTTCCGGATAGTCCCGGCCGCCTCCGGCATCGCCGACATGGCCAACCTCGACGCCCGCGCCCACCTGGGCCTGGTGCAGGCCTTCAGCCAGCTCACCACCCAGGTGGACGTGATGATCGTGGACACCGCGGCCGGCATCGGCCACGGTGTGACGCAGTTCTCACAGGCGGCGCAGCACGTGCTGGTCACCATCTGCGACGACCCCGCCTCCCTGACCGACGCCTATGCGCTGGTCAAGGTCCTGAGTCGCAATCACGGCGTCAGCCGTTTCCGGGTCGTCACCAACATGAGCCGGGCCCAGGGTGCCGGCGCGGAACTTTTCCAGCGTTTCGAACGCGTCACGACACGCTTCCTGGATGTGATCCTAGACTTCGTGGGGGAAATTCCAGAGGACGAGTATCTGCGCCACTCCATCCGCGCCCAGCGCCCGGTCACCGAGGCCTACCCCGGCAGCCCGGCCGCGCAGGCATTCAAGAAACTTGCCGGTCGTGCCGATACATGGCCGATACCGGCAAGTCCGCGCGGCAACCTCGAGTTCTTCGTGGAGCGGCTGGTGCAGCGTCCGGCGGTGAGACTGGAGGCCGTGCAATGAGCCCGGTCGGCGCCTACCGGGCGCATCGCAACCCCGGTGACGCTGACCAATTGGTGACGCGGCACGCAGAGCTGGTGAAGCGTATTGCCTACCATATGGCTGGCAGGCTGCCAGCCTCGGTGGAGGTCGGGGACCTGATCCAGGCCGGGATGCTGGGACTTCTGGAGGCCGCGGCGAACTACACGGCGAACCGCGGCGCGAGTTTCGAGACCTTTGCCGGCATCCGCATCCGCGGCGCGATGATCGACGCGCTGCGGAAGCTCGACTGGGCGCCGCGCTCCGTGCACCGCAAGGCGCGCGCGGTCGCGGCGGCAATCCGCGAGGTGGAGCGCGACACCGGTCGTGACGCCAGCGATGCGGAAGTCGCGCAGCGCATGGGATGCACGCTTGCGGAGTACTTCTCGATCGTGCAGGACGCCGCCAGCTGCAGGATTTCGAGCCTCAGCGACATGACGGCCGAGGCCGAGGCGGAACCGGCGCCGGACGCGGATCCGTTTCGCGAAACGGCATCGGAGGGATTTCGCAGCGCGCTGGCCCAGGCCATCGAGACGCTGCCGGAGCGGGAGAAGCTGGTGATGTCGCTGTATTACAGCGATGAGCTGAACCTGAAGGAAATTGGCGCGGTTCTGAAGGTTACCGAATCGCGCGTGTGTCAACTGCACGGCCAGGCCCTGTCGAGACTGCGGGCCCGGCTGGCGGACTGGAAGGATGCGAAAGGCGGCGACGCCCGCATCGGCTAAGTACTCAAGGAGACGGTGGGCTGTGAGCAAAGAATTGAACTTCCTGGTGGTCGACGACTTCTCGACCATGCGCCGGATCATCAAGAACCTGCTCAACGATCTGGGCTACCAGAACGTTTCCGAGGCCGACGACGGCAAGACCGCGTTGCCCATCCTGCAGCAGGGCGGCATCGATTTCCTGATCACCGACTGGAACATGCCCGGCATGGCCGGCCTCGACCTGCTGAAGGCCGTGCGCGCGGATGCCAAGCTGGCCAAGCTGCCGGTGCTGATGCTGACCGCGGAGGCCAAGCGCGAGCAGATCGTGGAGGCGGCCGCGGCCGGCGTGAACGGCTATGTCATCAAGCCGTTCACCGCCGAGACGCTCAAAGAGAAGCTGCAGAAGATCCTGGGCGCCACGGCCTGATGGTATTACCGTGTCTTCCCCCCAGTTGAAACTCAAGTACGGTGCCCGCGTATCCGCCCTGGCGGAGGCGCTGGAGCGCGACGAGCATGCGACCTTCGAGGCTTTGCTGGACGACATCGTGCAAAGCCACAAGCCGCAGGTGCTGACGCAGCTGACGGAGCTGACCTCGAACCTGCAATTCGCGCTCGAACGCTTCCGGCTAGATTCGCGGCTGAGCGATCTTGCGGAGCGCGACATCCCCGACGCCCGGCAGCGCCTGGCCCACGTGCTCAAGATGACCGACGAGGCGGCCCACAAGACCCTGGACCTCGTGGAGCAGTCCGGCCAGCCGGCCGACCGCACCGCCAAGTCCGCCGCCGCCCTCGGCCGGACCTGGAGCCAGTTCCGCACCAACCGCATCGGCGTGGGCGAGTTCTGCACCCTGCTGGAGAATCTCGACGACTTCCTGCCGCGGGTACGCGCCGACGCCGAACAGATCCAGCGCAACCTCACCGAGGTCCTGCTGACCCAGGGCTACCAGGACCTCACCGGCCAGATCATCCGCAGCGTGATGATGCTGGTGGAGGAACTCGAGACCATCCTCGCGAACCTGCCGCAGCACGTGAAGGAAGGCGCGGCGGATGACTTCGAACCCTCGGAACCGGGCAACACCAACGGCTTCGGCCCGGCGGTGCCCGGGGTGACCCGCGGCGAGGTGGCCGCGGGCCAGCACGACGTGGACGCCCTGCTGTCGGGCCTGGGTATGTAGGACGCGGGCGCCGCGTCCTCATGGCTTTCAAGGAGCACATACGGACATTCTGAGCCTCATAGGCCTCGTGCTGGCCGGCTGTGCGATCCTGGTGGGCGCCGTGCTCAAGGGCGCCGGCCTGATGGCGCTTGTCTCCTCGGCGGCGTTCATGATCGTCATCGTGGGCACGATCGGTGCCATCTGCATGCAAACCCCGCTGCGCATCATGAAGCGCGCGCTGCATATCCTGCCGTGGGTGCTGAAACCCCCGCTGCTGCATCCCGAGATCGTGATCCGCAAGATGCTCGAATGGAGCAACGTGGCCCGCAAGCAGGGCCTGCTGGCGCTCGAGTCCATGGTCGAGAAGGAAAAGGACGAGTTCACCCGCAAGGCACTGCAGCTGGTCGTCGACGGCAGCGAACCGGACACCATCCGCAGCGTCATGGAAGTGGAACTGGAGACCCGCGAGCGCACCGACTACATGGGCGCGCGCGTGTTCGAGGGCATGGGCGTGTACTCCCCCACCCTCGGTATCATCGGTGCCGTGCTGGGCCTGATGGCGGTGCTGCAGAACCTCGCCGATCCCTCCAAGCTCGGCCATGGCATCGCCGCCGCCTTCACCGCCACCATCTACGGCATCGCGCTGGCGAACCTGTTTTTCCTGCCCATCGCGGCCAAACTCAAGACGATCGTCCAGGCGCAGACCCAGTTCCGCGAAATGATCATCGAGGGCATGCTGTCCATCGCCCAGGGCGAGAACCCGCGCGCCATCGAATCCAAGCTCCAGGGCTTCGTGCAGCGTTAGCCCGATGAAAACCACGCTTTTCAGCGGGCGCGCAGCCAGGCCCCGCGGGGACTTGAACGCCGCTCGCGGCGGCCCGGAGGGCGGGGCGCGCAGCGCCGGGCCATGGGCCGACGGCCGCTTTGCGCCGGAGAATTAGCGCCATGAGCAGCCGCAGACGCCGCCATGTGCGGGAGGAACACTCCAACCACGAGGCCTGGGTCATCCCCTACGCCGACCTGCTGACGCTGCTGCTGGCGCTGTTCGTGGTGCTGTACGCCATCTCCTCCCTCAACGAGGGCAAGTACCGCGTCCTGTCCAATGCCCTGTTCGCCGAGTTCCGCGGCGCCCCCCGTTCCATGCAGCCCGTGCAGGTGGGTGACGGCCAGCCCGGCGATGCCGAGGATCAGAGCGCGGCGCGCGACGCATCCATGATCGATGGCCATCCGCCGTCGATGCTGGCGCCGATCTCCAACCACCCTCGCACCAGGGTGCAGGACGGGCAGCCGCAACCCACCCTGGCGCAGGAGCCGACCGACGCCCAGCGCGCCCTGATGAGCATCGCCGATGACGTCACCCGGGCCATGAGCGATCTCATCAAGGCCAATGTGGTCACGGTGCGGCGGCATGCGAACTTCGTCGAGGTCGAGCTTCGCACCGACATCCTGTACCCCAGCGGCAGCGCGACGCTGTCACCGGATGCGGTCGGTGTGATCCAGCGCCTCGCCCTGCCGCTGCAGCGCTTTCGTAACCCGATCCGCGTCGAGGGTCACACCGATGACCGGCCGATCAGCCGGGCGGGCTTTCCGTCCAACTGGGAACTGTCCTCGGCCCGCGCGGCCACCGTCGTGCACCTGCTGGCCAGCAGCGGCGTGGACCCCGCGCGCATGTCGGTGATGGGTCGTGCCGAGTACTCCCCGATCCAGCCCAACACCACGCCGGAAGGCCGTAACGCCAACCGCCGCGTGACGATCGTCATCCTGTCGACGGACGGCTCCGTGCCCACTTCGTCCGAAACCGGCAATGGCAGCCCGGCGCCCCCGGCTGAAACCACCCCTGCCGCACCCGGCGCGGCCGCGCCGGTCGCGGCACCGGCCACCACCGCGGCACTCACGCCCGTGCGTGGCACGGTTCCTGCACCCTGACTCTCAAACACCCCGCGGTGTCGGATTTCCGGCGCCGCGGGTTTTGCGAACCAGGTCACGGAGGCACTCATGACCACATATGTCACACCCGCGCTTTCCTTCCACGGAATCCATATCCCCGTCTACGAATTCTCCGCGGCCCGGATCGACCTGGTGCTGATGTACGGGCGCGCGGCATTCCTGGTGTTCTCCTTCCTGCTCGCCGCCCTGGCCTTCCAGCGTCTGCGCCGCAGCACCCTGCGGGAGTCCGCGCAGAACACCGCGGTGGCCACCGCCCTGCTGCAAAAACTTTCCGGCATTGAGACGGACCTCACTCGAATCGAAGCCGCCCTGGTCGCCACTGATGCGCACGTCACGGCTTTGGCGACCCGCATCGAGGAAAATGCCCGCACGGCTGGCGCCGGAGGCCAGGCCGGGTATGGCATTGCAATCCGGATGGCGCGCGGCGGAGCGACCCGTGAGGAGCTCGTGGCCGTCACCGGACTGACGCAGCAGGAAGCGGATCTCATCATCCGCCTGCATGCGCGCGTCGCGCACGGCCAGGGTATTGCCGCCTGAGGCCCGCGATCGCAGCGGAACATCGCTGCTCAAGTCATGGGGGGCGGTGCCGATACGGAATAGCGTCAACGCGGCGGGAATGGCTTGCAGATGAAAAACAAGGCCCCCAGGGCAGAACAACCCTCGAATCCCGGACTTGTCACGCTGCCTGGCGAATGCCAGCTGGCCGGCATTGAATCGCTGCAGCAGGGGTTGCTGGCCATCCAGGAACATGCCGAACCGGTGACGCTCGATGTCGGCGCCCTGCAGCGGGTGGACACCGCCACCATGCAGCTCATCCTGACCTTCATCCTGGACCGCGCCACGGCTGAACGGTCGGTGAAGATCAGCGGCTCGTCCCCGGCCTGGGACGAGGCCGTCAACACCCTGGGGTTCTCGCGCCTGCTGCTGGTGGCGGCATAGCCATGTCACTCGATCTCACCCAGTTCCACGACACCTTCTTCGAGGAAAGCTTCGAGGCGCTCGACTCGATGGAGGCGGCGCTGCTCAAGCTCGACGTCGGCAGCCCGGACCCCGACCTGATCAACACCATCTTCCGTGTCGCCCACTCCATCAAGGGCGGCAGCGCGACTTTCGGCTTCACCGAGGTCGCCTCCTTCACGCACAGCCTCGAGACACTGCTGGACGAGCTGCGCGGCAACCGCATGGCCGTCACCATGGCGCTGTCCGACCTGCTGCTGAAGTCCGTGGACGTGATGCGGGCCATGCTGCGCTCCGTGCAGGCCAAGCAGCCCATCGACAACCAGCGCGTGGCGGACCTGCAGTTCGACATCGAGGCCGCCATCGCCCAGAAGAACGCCCAGGTCGCGGCACCTGCCGCCCCGGCCGCAGCCGCGGCGGCACCAGCCGCCGCCAGCCCGGCACCGGCCGCGGGCGCCACCACTGCCGGGGACTGCGCCGGTGACCGCTGGCGCATCGAATTCCGCCCCTACGAAGGCTTTTTCCTGCGCGGCAACGACCCGCTGCGCATGCTGCGGGCTCTGGGCGAACTGGGACAGGCCACCGTCAGCGTGGAGGCCGGCAAGCTGCCCCCGCTCGACACCCTGGATCCCAGCAACTGCTACCTCGCCTGGAAGATCGAACTCGCCGGCACGCGCAATGAAGGCGCGATCCAGGAGATCTTCGACTGGGCCATCGGCGACTGTGACCTCACCATCGAGTGCCTGAATCCGCCCGTGCCGGCGGTCACGCCGGCCGCCGCAACGCCCGCACCGGTCCCCGCCGTCCCCGCCGTGCCGGAGGCGGCAGCCCCCGTGGACGCCACGCCGGCGGCAACGCCCGCCGCCAGGTCCACCCAGCAGGCCAAGCCCGATGCGGCCAACATCGGCAACGAGACCTCCATCCGCGTCAGCGTCGAGAAGATCGACGAGCTCATCAACACCGTCGGCGAACTGGTCATCACCCAGGCCATGCTCAGCCAGCTGGGCAGCGACTACAACGGCCCCAACGCCGAACAGTTCCGCGCCGGCCTGGCCCAGCTCGAGCGCAACATGCGCGAGCTGCAGGAAAGCGTCATGCGGGTGCGCATGCTGCCGATCAGCGTGGTCTTCAACCGTTTTCCCCGCATGGTGCGCGACCTGGCGCAACGCCTGAACAAGCAGGTGGAACTCAAGCTCACCGGTGAGAACACCGAGCTGGACAAGACGGTGCTGGAAAAGATCGGCGATCCGCTCGTGCACCTGGTCCGCAACAGCATCGACCACGGCATCGAAAAGGCCGACGTACGCACCACCGCCGGCAAGCCCGCCGCCGGCACCATCCACCTGGACGCCTGCCACCGCGGCGGCAACATCGCGGTGGAGGTCATCGACGACGGCGGCGGCCTGAACCGCGACCGCATCCTGGCCAAGGCCAGGGAGCGCGGGCTGGTGGACCAGAACGCGACGCTGACCGACGACCAGGTCTACGAACTCATCTTCCTGCCGGGCTTCTCCACCGCCGAGCAGACCACCGACATCTCCGGACGCGGCGTCGGCATGGACGTCGTCCGCCGCAACATCAAGGAGCTCGGCGGCAGTGTCGAGGTCAGGAGCCAGCAGGGCAAGGGCTCACGCTTCATCATCACCCTGCCCCTGACGCTCGCGATCGTCGACGGCCAGTCCGTGGCGGTGGGCGGCGAGACTTATATCGTGCCGCTGACGTCGATCATCGAGTCGCTGCAGCTGAAGCCATCCGGCATCAACCGCATCTCCGGCCGGACCGAGGTCTTCTCCTTCCGCGGCGAATACCTGCCGGTGATCCGCCTGCACGACGTCTTCGGCGTCGAGCCCCGCACCCGCAACCTGCACGAGGGCCTCGTGGTGGTAGTGGAGGGCGATGGCCGGCGCGTGGGCATGTTCGTCGACGACCTGCTCGGCCAGCAGCAAGTCGTGATCAAGTCCCTCGAATCCAACTACGGCCGCGTGGACGGCATCTCCGGGGCCACCATCCTCGGTGATGGTGCCGTGGCCCTGATCCTCGATATTCCCGGCCTGCTGCGGATGGGCGCGCTGCGCTCCGCCGCCTGACCGCACCTACGCCAAGGAGCCTTAGCCATGTCGGCAGCCAAGACGGAAATTGCAACGGGCGGCGACGCCCAACAGATGCTCACCTTCGTGCTGGGCGACGAGACCTATGGTGTGGACATCCTGCGGGTGCAGGAGATACGCGGCTGGTCCGCCGTCACCAAGATCCCGCAGTCCCCGCCGCACGTCCTCGGGGTGCTGAACCTGCGCGGCGCCATCGTCCCCATCGTGGACCTGCGCATGCGCTTCAGCCTGGAACGCGCCGAGTACACGCCGGTGACCGTCATCATCGTGCTGTCGGTCAAGGCCGGCAATGGCAAGCGCAACTTCGGCGTGGTGGTCGATGGCGTCTCCGACGTCGTGGATGTGAACCAGTCCGAAGTGCGTCCTGCGCCGGAACTGGCGGGCTCCAGCGACTACATCCGCGGCCTGGTGCCGATTTCCGAGCGCATGGTGGTGATGCTGGACATCGACCGCCTGATCGGAGCCGACCTCATCCTGAGCGCCGCGGAAGCGGCGTGACGCACAAGACAGATACGGACCCCAAAAGATGAACAACCTCGACCGGATGAATGTCGCGCAGCGGGCGGCGCTGCTGCTGGCGGCAATGACCGTGCCCACCGTCGCGCTGCTGGTGGCCGCGCTCACCCAGGGCCCCCACTATGTTTCCCTGTCCGTGGCCGGCGTATGCTTCGCCGCCGCGCTGATCGGTGGCACGCTGATCTCCTCCAGCCTGTCGCGCTCGTTGCGCCAGGCCGAGCGCCAGGCGCGCGACCTGGAAACGCAGCTGCGCAGCAAACCCACGGCCGCGGTCAATGGCAGCGGCGGCGAGGAAGCCTACGTCGCCCGGCTGCGCGCCAGCATCGATTCCACGACCGTCAACCTCATGGTCGCCGACGAGAACGGCAAGATCATCTATGCCAATCCGGCGGTGAACGCCATGTTGCGCGAGGCCGAGGCCGACATCCGCAAGGAGCTGCCGGACTTCTCGGTCGCCGGCATCGTCGGCAGCAACATCGATGTCTTCCACAAGAATCCCTCGCACCAGCGCAGCCTGCTCGCCGGGCTGCGCGAGGCACACAACGCGCAGTTCCTGATCGGCGGGCGCACCATGGGCCTGACCGCCAGTCCGCTGCGCGGCCCGGGCGGTGAGTACCTCGGCACCGTCGTCGAATGGCGCGACCGCACCCAGGCGGTGGCGGTCGAGAAGGAAATGCAGGGCATGCTGACCGCCGTGATCTCGGGCGACCTGACCCGGCGCGTACCGCTGGAAGGCAAGAACGAGTTCTTCCTGGCCATGGCCACCGCCGTCAACCACCTGGCCGACTCCCTGGCCGAGATCGTCGCCAAGGTCAAACAGGCCGCCAGCCAGGTCCATAGCGGCGCCGAGGAAATCTCCCAGGGCAATGCCAACCTCTCCCAGCGCACCGAGGAACAGTCCTCGTCGCTGGAACAGACCGCTTCATCCATGGAGCAGATGACCTCCACCGTGAAGCAGAACGCGGACAACGCCGGCCAAGCCAACCAGCTGGCCATGGCCGCCCGCGACCAGGCCGAAAAGGGTGGCGCCGTGGTCTCCAAGGCCGTGCGCGCCATGCATGACATCAACGACGCCTCCAAGAAGATCGCCGACATCATCGGCGTCATCGACGAGATCGCCTTCCAGACCAACCTTCTGGCCCTCAACGCAGCGGTCGAAGCCGCCCGCGCGGGCGAACAGGGCCGCGGCTTCGCCGTGGTGGCCAGCGAGGTCCGCAGCCTCGCGGGCCGCTCCGCCACCGCCGCCAAGGAAATCAAGAGCCTGATCCAGGATTCGGTCAAGAAGGTCGACGACGGCTCGCTGCTGGTCACCCAGTCCGGCCAGACCCTCGAACAGATCGTGACCTCGATCAAGAAGGTGTCCGACATCGTCGCCGAAATCGCCGCCGCTTCGCGCGAGCAGTCGGCCGGCATCGAGCAGGTGAGCCGCGCCGTCACGCAGATGGACGAACTCACGCAGCAGAACGGTGCCCTGGTGGAACAGGCGACCGCCGCCTCGCAGGCCATGGCGCAGCAGTCACGGGAACTGAACGACATGATGGCCCGCTACCAGCTGAGCGAGCTGATGCTGGCCGGCGCCGGACAACCCCGTGCGGCGGCCGCGGCAGCCACGGCGCAGTCCGCGTCCCGGGTGGAGCGCCGCAGCGCCAGCCGACCCTGGGCCGGCCGCAAGGCCGCCCCGGCCGCGGCACCCGCGCCCGCCCCCAAGGTCGCAGCCAGTACCGGCAGCGACTCCGAGTGGACCGAATTCTAAAAGGACGAAACATGGCCAAGATTCTTGCGGTAGACGATTCCGCAGCAATGCGGCAGATGGTGGGTGCCACCCTGATGGCCGCCGGGCACGACGTGGAACAGGCCTCCGACGGCCAGGAAGCGCTGCAGATCGCGGCAACCAAGCCCTTTGACCTGGTGATCACCGACGTCAACATGCCGGTGATGAACGGCCTGGAGCTGGTGCGCAAACTGCGGACCCTGCCGACGTACCGCGGCGTGCCATTGCTGGTGCTGACCACCGAAAACAGCACCGAGCGCAAGATGGAAGGCAAGGAAGCCGGTGCCACGGGCTGGCTGGTCAAGCCTTTCAATCCCGACCGGCTGCTGTCTACCATCGCACGGGTCCTGAGCTGAACCGGGCGCGGGCGCTTCCAGATGGGGCACACCCTCCACTCCCTGCCGGGCGCGGGCGTCCCGCCGGTGCACGCCGCGAGCGAGCACCGGCTGGCCGAGGCCATGGCGCTGCTGTCACAGGCCGTGCAGGAATCCGATCCGGCCGTGCGCCAGATCGGCGACGCCATCGCGCGCATGATGCATGCGCTGCATGGCGGCGGGCTGGCCGGTGAGGACCTGCGGCGCGTGCTGGTGAAAGACCTGGCGCTGTGCGTGCACGGACTGCAGTTCCACGATCGCCTGACCCAGCAGGTCAACTATGCCCGCGACCTGATCGCCCACCCCGAAACCTGCCCCCTCACCGCGCGCAAGCGCTTCCCCGGCGCCGAGTCGGACGACGGCAGCATCGAGCTTTTCTGATGAGCAACCTCCTGATGAACGCAGCACGTGACCGCGAATTTGTCTTCGAAGATGCGGACTTCGCCGCATTGCGCAAGCTCGTCAGGGAAATCACCGGCATCGCGCTGTCGGAACAGAAGCGCGAGCTGGTCTACGGCCGGCTTGCGCGCCGGCTGCGGACCCTGGGGATTTCGAGCTTCCGTGAATACCGCGACCTGCTCGCCCGGGACACGCTGGAACAGGCGCACCTGACCAATGCCATCACCACCAACCTGACCTCCTTCTTCCGCGAGAAGCATCACTTCGATCATGTGCGCGACCAGGTGTTGCGCCCGCTGGCAGGCCAGCCCGAGCGCCGCATCCGCATCTGGTCGGCCGGCTGCTCCACCGGCGAGGAGCCCTACTCCATCGCCATGACCGTGGCCGAGGCGCTACCGGACTTCGCCCGCCGCGACATCCGCATCCTCGCCACCGATCTCGACTCCGAGGTGCTGGCCAAGGCGGAAGCGGGAGTCTACGGCCAGGACCGCGTGCAGGGCATGGCCCCCGAGCGCATGTCCAAGTTCTTCCGTGAAACCACCGATCGCGGGCAGCAGGCCTGGGGCGTGGTGCCCGCGCTGCGCTCCATGATCTCCTTCAAGCAGCTGAACCTGATGCACGCGCTGCCCATGCAAGGACCCCTGGACATCATCTTCTGCCGCAACGTCATCATCTATTTCGACAAGGATACCCAGCGCGACCTCTTCAGCCGCATCCGCGTGCTGCAGCGCCCGGGAGACCTCCTGTGCCTCGGGCACTCCGAGAGTCTGTTCCGGGTGTCCGAGGATTACACCTCGATCGGCCGCACCATGTACCGGCGGAACTGAGCATGTCTGCATTGCCCGGCCTGCGGCCCGCCATCGCCATGCCCCCGGCACTGCCGGGCTTCGAGCAGCTGCAGCGCTTCTGGGAACCCAGGAGCGGGCTGTGGACCGCGCGCCTGATGCCCGGCGAGTACTACGTCACCCGCAGCAACGAGGCCATCATGACCGTGCTGGGCTCGTGTATCTCCGCCTGCGTACGCGATCCCGACCGCGGCATCGGCGGCATGAACCACTTCATGCTGCCCGAGGAAAGCGGCGGCGGCGAGAACTCCTGGCTCGATCCGAAGGCGGGTCTCGCCACCCGCTACGGCTCCTATGCCATGGAAAGCCTGCTCAACCAGCTGCTGCGCACCGGTGCCTCGCGCAGCCGCCTGGAGGTCAAGATCTTCGGCGGCGGCAAGATCCTGAGCTCCATGACCGACATCGGCGAGCGCAACATCGCCTTCATGCTGGAATACGCGCGCCTGGAAGGGCTCAAGGTGAGCGCCCAGGATGTCGGCGGCACCCAGCCGCGCAAGATCATGTACTACCCGTCGGACGGCAAAGTCCTGGTCCGGCGGCTGTCCTCCGTCTCCCACAACCTTGCCGACCGCGAGCGCAGCTACATGCACAGCCTGCATGGCCAGCAGGACGGTGGCGAAGTCGAGCTGTTTCAATGACGACCCAGAACCGCCGCATCCGTGTGCTGATCGTGGACGACTCCGCGCTGGTGCGCGGCCTGCTGACCGACATGCTGCGGCAGGACCCGCAGATCGAGGTGGTGGGCACCGCGAGTGACGCGCACGTGGCCCGTGAGCGCATCAAGGCACTGAACCCCGACGTCCTCACCCTGGACGTCGAGATGCCCAAGATGGACGGCCTGACGTTCCTGCGCAACCTCATGCGCCTGCGGCCCATGCCGGTGGTGATGGTGTCCTCGCTGACCGAGCGCGGCGCGGACGTCACGCTGGACGCGCTGGCCATCGGCGCGGTGGACTACCTGGCGAAGCCCAAGACCGATATCGCCGCCACGCTGGGGGACTACGCCTCAGAGCTGATCGAAAAGGTCAGGATGGCCGCCAGGGCCAGCGTGCGGGCGCTCGACCCGCAGCGCGCCGCCACCCTGCACGTGCGCCCTGCCCTCGGCACCGATGCGGTGCTGGCGCGCGCCCCGGCGCGCCCGCTGCGCACCACCGACCGCATCATCGCCATCGGCGCCTCCACCGGTGGCACCGAGGCCATCAAGGACGTGCTCTCGGGCCTGCCGGCCGACATGCCGGGCATCGTCATCGCCCAGCACATCCCCAAGGCCTTCAGCACCCCGTTCGCGCGCCGCATGAACGACAGCTGCCAGCTTTCGGTGTGTGAAGCGCAGGACGGCCAGCAGATCCTCGCCGGGCACGTTTATATCGCACCCGGCGACCGCCACCTCATGGTGGTGCGCGATGGCGGTCACTATGCCTGCCGCCTGGACGACGGCGAGCCGGTCAACCGCCACAAGCCCTCCGTGGACGTGCTGTTCCGCTCGGTGGCAGATCATGCCGGACAGAGCGCCATCGGCGTCATCCTCACCGGCATGGGCAAGGATGGCGCGCGCGGCCTGCTGGAAATGCGCGAAGCCGGCTGCATCACCGCCGCACAGGACGAGGCCACCAGCGTGGTCTGGGGCATGCCCGGCGAGGCGGTGCACATCGGCGCGGCCCAGCACGTGCTGCCCCTGCTGAACATCTCGCGCCACCTGGTGGAATCCGCGGCTGCGATCGACATCACGCGCAACTCACGGCGGGCCTGATAAGGTTCACCCATGAGCACTCAGTCTGCGACCCCGGCCGATGGCGCCCCGAACCAGGCCGCCTTCGAATTCGTCAAGGAACTGGCCGCCGAACTGTCCTCCGGCAAGATCGACATGCCGGGTTTTCCGGACATTGCGCTGCGGGTCCGCAGGGCTCTGGCCGACGAGGACGTCTCCGCGGACAACGTGGTCCGCGTGGTCGGTTCCGAACCCCTGCTGGCGGCGCAGCTGCTGCGGATCGCCAACTCCGCCGCGCTGAACGTCAGCGGCAGGACCCTCACCGACCTGCGCACGGCCGTGGCCCGCCTGGGGTTCAACATGGTCCGCACCGCCGCCATTACCTTCGCCGTCACCCAGTTGAAGAAGGCGGATGCGCTCAAGGGGCTGGAACAGCCACTGGATACGCTTTGGCACCGCAGCGCCGAGGTGGCCGCGATGTCGCACGTCGTGGCGCGGCGCCTGGCCCGGGTCAACCCGGACACCGCCCTGCTGGCCGGCCTGCTGCATGGCATCGGCCACCTGTACATCCTGACCCGTGCCAGCCGGCATCCGGAGCTGTTCAACGACCAGGCCGCGTACCACGCCATCGTCCGCGACTGGCACTCGAGCGTCGCCAAGGCGATCCTGGAAAACTGGGAAATGGCCGAGGAAATCGTCCAGGCCGTGAGCGAGTACGAGGACCTGAACCGCGAGCATACGGGCCCCGCGGACCTGTGCGACGTGCTCATGGTTTCGCACCTGCTGGTGAGCTACCAGGAATTCCCGGACAGCATCGAGTTGAACATGGAAGGCGTCTCGGCCTGCCGGCGCCTGAAGCTCGATCGGGCCGGCTACGACACCCTGATCCGCGAATCCGCGGACGACATCAACTCACTGAAAACCGCACTGGGCGTGTAACGCCCGGCCGGCCCATCAGGCCGCGTCGCTGGAATCAGAATCCGCGGTCTCGGGCAGGTCACGCTCGAATTCCACCAGCTTGCTGGCGATCTTCTGCGGCTGGATACGGTAAGTACCCCCTTCGATCGCACTGCGGATGGTGTTGACCTTGGCATCATTCACCACCGGCACCGAGCTCAGGCTCTGTTCGGCGGTGGCCAGTTCACTCGCGGTACCGGTGATGTCCACCTGGTCGGTGCCCGCATTTGCGGCCCCCTTGGAGCCCGTGGCCGCGCTCGCGACAGCGTTGGTAATACCCGACACATTGCGGGCCGCCGGGCTGGCGCTGCCGGCGCCCACCTGCTGGGGTTGACTCCCACTGCTCGTCCCGTTGATTTTGCCGGACACTGTCAAGTACTCCTTGCCTTTCACAGCCTGTATCGGCCGCAGGCGGGAGAACTTTAGCAACGGGATGCGGTTCTCAAAACCGCCCTTATGACAGCAACCGGAGGGCTCCGGACAGGCCGGCGGCCCTGCGGTACTGCGCTAGGCCTCGGCGGCCAGGATGCGTCCCGAATCCACCGTGGCGTGAAGCCCCCGGCGGCCATAGGTATTCATGCCGCGGCGGTCATCCAGCAGCGCGCCCAGCCGGTCCCGGACATGGGTCAGGCGGGCTCCCACCAGGGCGCCGTTGCGATCGTTCAGCTTCTGCGCACGGGCGGCCGCCTCGGTGCACTGCTGCCAGCCGGGCGCCAGCGTGCCGGCCGGGTCGCACCAGCGCAGCAGCTGTTCCAGGCCCTTCAGGTCGTTGGACTTGCCGAACGCGAGGCACAGCGCCCGGCGCTCCTCGTCCACCCGCAGGATGCGGGTCACGCAGCCCTGGCGCTGTTTCATGGCGAGCTTGAGGTCCTCGATGGCATTGGTCCTGATGTGCTCGTGCTCGCGTTCGAGCAACCCTGCGAGCTCGTCCAGGGCCAGGCTTTCCTCGCCGATGAGGCGGGCAAATGTCTCGCGGCAGGCGTTCTGGTCCATCTTCATCCCTCTCCCAGCTGGCGCAGCAGCTGTTCCGACTGGATCACCCCGGCCGCAACGCGGTCCGGATCGATGCTGTAGTTACCCGAGGCGAGCGCCGCGCCCGCCGCATTCACCCGCTCCTGCGACACGGCGGAACCCGTGGTCAGCGAACCTTCCAGCTGCGCCATGCGGCCGGCAAGGCTGCTCAGGGTGACATCAGGCTGGACGCCGCTGTCCAGGGCCATCGCGGCATGGGCGGCCACACCGGCCGCAGCCGCACCGGACCCCGGGGCGGCGCCCGTGGTGAGGCCACCGGCGGATGCCGGATCGGCGGTATTCAATCCGTTCAAGCTGACGGCCACTGGGCCTCCTCGAATATATGCAGTGGAGAATATCGGCAATGCGGCCGGCTGCTGCGGAATTGCATCACAGCCCCACCCGCACCACTTCCGCGGATTCCACCACCCCTTCGACCATGCGGTTGGAGGAGAGGTTCAGCACCTGGACCCGCGCCCCCGCCGCCCCGTCCATGGTGGCGCGCCCGGCCGCGCGTACTTCGATGCCGCCGGCGCCGGCCAGCAGCGTGACGTCCTGTCCACGGTGCACGAGGGTCTGGGCCACGAACATGTCGGCCGTCAGGTTCGAGCCCGCCGGCAGCGGCCGGCGCACCACCCGGCCGGCGAGATCCGCCGCCGCAGTCAGATAAGCCAGCCCCGGACCGGACAGGTTGCGGGTGGCCAGCGTCACATCATCGGCACCCAGGCTCGCGCCGCGGTCCACGGCGTGCCGCAGCACCAGCACGGTGGTGGTGGTCTCCACCATCACCGGCACGAAAATCGACCAGCGCGGCCGCTCGCAGCTGACCCGGACCGTGACCCGGGCCTGCATGTTCGCCCCCGGCGGCAATGCGGCGCCCAGCGGCAGCTCGCAACGCGCGAGGTGCAGGCGGCTGTCCAGCTGACTCGCGGTCACGGTATTGCCGCCGCTGTCCTTCAACAGCGTCTGCACGTGGTTACGGGCCGCCTCGCGGATCGCGGCCGGGGATTCCACCGTGGGCACCTGCGCCCGCGGCACTGCGCTCAGCAGCAATCCCAGCACCGCCCCGGCCAGGCCGACCGGTCCAGGGCGCAACGCGTGGGAGCGCCGGTTCTCTGTCACCTTGTCCATATGGGGGAACAGAGTGCAAACAGCGGGCCAGGCCGGCCACGCACGGCAAGCGGCATTTGTTTGACGGACCGGCGGCAAGTGCTTGCCGCCGGTGTGATGCAGATCACGCGCCGCGGGCATGGATGGCCCGCAAAACCCCGCAATACCACCCTGGCATGGCTATTGCTACAGGGTCAGCAGGACATTCTTTTGGCGGACCGCACACATGCAGATCGGGCTGGACTCATATCTGGGCATTCATCAGGACGCACTCAAAGTGCAGTCCAGGCGCCTGGAAGTCCTGGCGGACAACCTCGCGAACGTCGACACGCCCAACTACAAGGCGCGTGACATCGACTTCCGCGCGGCGCTGGCCCAGGCCACGGACGCCAGGAACGCAATCCAGGGTAGCGCCGGTGGCGTAGCGCTGGCCACCACCGACAAGGGCCACATCCAGGGCGACCTGCTCGGCGGCGGCACCGACGCCGTGCTGAAGTACCGCGTGCCGCTGGCGCCCTCCCTCGATGGCAACACCGTGGATGCCCAGCAGGAACAGGCGGCGTTCGCGGAAAGCAGCGTGCACTACCAGGCGACGCTGACCTTCCTGTCGATGCGCATGAAGAGCCTGCTCACGGCCATCACCGGCCAGTAGTCCCGAAGGAGCCACTGAATGTCGTCTTTCAAGATTTTCGACACGGCGGGTTCCGGCCTCAGCGCCGAATCCGTGCGCCTGAACACCGTGGCCAGCAACCTGGCCAACGCCGACACCGTCAGCGGCGATCCGAACACCATCTACCGCGCGCGTCACCCGGTGTTCCGCGCCGTGCAGCAGCAGCTGCAGGCCGGCTTGTCCGCCTCGGGCGTGGACGCCGCCAGCAGCAGCACGGTGCAGGTTGCGGGCATCGTCGAAAGCCAGGCCGCCCCACAGGTGCGCTACGACCCGGGCAATCCGCTTGCCGACGCCCAGGGCAATGTCTACGGCTCCAACGTCAACGTCATCGAGGAGATGACAGACATGATCTCGGCATCGCGCGCCTACCAGGACAACGTGGAGGTCATGAACACCTCCAAGAGCCTGATGCTCGCCACCCTGAAACTCGGTCAATAACGGGAACCAGCAATCATCATGAGCACCTCCAGTATCAACGGCACCAGCAGCGCGGGCAGCGCCGCTTCCAGCAGTGCCATACCGTCGAACCTGAACATCAGCGAAACCGGCTTCCTGCAGCTGATCACGACGCAGATGCAGGCTCAGAACCCGCTGCAGCCGGCGGACCCGACCCAGTTCCTGACCCAGATCGAGGGCCTCTCGCAGGTGTCCAGCCTGCAGAGCATGCAGTCCACCATGCAGTCCAACCAGCTGACCAGCAGCGCTTCGCTCCTGGGGCAGTCCGTGCTGGCTCCCGTCAGCACCGCCACCCTGACGTCCGGCGGCACCGTCTATGGCGCGGTGAACGCGCCCTCGGGTGCCAGCAGCCTCACGGTGACCATGAAGAACTCGGCCGGCAACACCGTGTCCTCGTTCCAGGTCACGCCTGCGAGCAGTGGTCTGACCCGGTTTTCGTGGGACGGTACCACCACCGGCGGCAACACCGCGGCCGCCGGCCAGTACACGGTCTCCGTCAGCGCCAACGTCAACGGCACCAGTCAGACCGTCAGCCCCCTGGTGTCCAGCCAGGTGCTGAGCGTCTCGCTGGACTCCTCCACCAATGCGGTGGACCTGAACACCATCAATGGCACGGTCGCGCTGAGCTCCGTCGCCACCATCGAATAACGTCCCGGCAACGCAAACCTTCAAGGACACAACATGTCATTCAACATCGCCCTCAGCGGCCTGACCGCAGCCAACCAGGCCCTCAGCGTCACGGCCAACAACCTGGCCAACGCCAGCACCGTGGGCTTCAAGGGGTCCCGCACCGAGTTCTCCAACCTGTATGCCTCCACCCAGCAGGGCGTGGCGGCCACCGCCGTCGGCAACGGCGTGACGGTCAGCGAGGTCGCGTCGCAGTTCACCCAGGGCGACATCGAGTCCACCGGCAACGACCTGGACATGGCCATCAGCGGCAACGGCTTTTTCACCCTGAGCAACAACGGCGCCCTGCAGTACACCCGCAACGGCCAGTTCCAGACCAACGCCAACGGCGACGTCGTGACTGCGAGCGGCGCCTACCTGCAGGTGTACCCGGCGCTCGCCAACGGCACCTACAACACCGGCACCCTGACCAACCTCAACGTCAGCACCGGAATCAGCGCGCCGCAGGCCACCACCACCGCCAGCTTCACCGCCAACCTGCCGGCCCAGTCGACCACGCCGGCGGATGCCGCCAACTTCGACCCCAGCGACCCGGACAGCTACAACAACACCACCTCGATGACGGTGTACGACTCCCTGGGCGCCGCACATACCGCCACGATGTACTTCACCAACCAGGGCGGCGGCACCTGGGACACCCAGCTGTACATCGACGGCAACGCGGTCGGCGCGGCGCAGACCCTGACCTACTCCAACAGCGGCGCGCTGACCTCGCCGACCGACGGCATCCTGAACTTCGGCACCTACACCCCGACCACCGGTGCCGCGGACATGAACATCAACTTCAACATGGCGAACACCACGCAGTATGGAAGCTCGTTCGACGTCACGGCGGAATCCCAGGACGGCTTCACCACCGGCCAGCTGACCGGGATCAGCATCGACAGCACCGGCGTGGTCCAGGCGCAGTACACCAACGGCAAGACCATCAACCTGGGCCAGGTGGCCCTGGCCAACTTCGCCAATCCCCAGGGCCTGCAGCAGATGGGCAACCAGAACTACAGCGCCACCAACTCCTCCGGCCAGCCCGTCATGGGCGTCGCCGGCACTTCCGGCTTCGGCAATGTCCAGGACGGCTCGCTGGAGCAGTCCAACGTCGACACCACCACCTCGCTGGTGGACATGATCACGGAGGAGCGCGCCTTCCAGGCCAACTCCCAGATGATCCAGACCAACGACCAGATCACCCAGAGCGTCATCCAGATGGCCCAGGCCGGCTGATCGGGCGGACACGGGTAACGGCGGGAAACGGAGGCAAACGGTATGGACAGACTGCTGTATGTGGCGATGTCGGGCGCGAAGGAAACCCTGCGCGCCCAGGCCGCCAACAATCACAACCTGGCCAATGCCAATACCTCCGGCTTCAAGGCCGACCTCAGCGCCTTCCAGAGCCGCGCGGTGACGGGCCCGGGCTATGCCTCCCGGGTCTACGCCACCGACGGCACGGTGGGCTGGGACAGCAGCATCGGCTCGCAGATCACCACCGGCAACCCGCTCGACGTCGCCATCCAGGGCCCGGGCTGGATCGCCGTGCAGGACGCCTCCGGCAACGAGGCCTATACCCGCGCGGGCGACCTGCACGTGAATCCCGATGGCCAGCTGATGACGGCCACCGGCCTGCCGGTGATGAGCAGCGACGACAACGGCCCGATTTCAGTGCCGCCGTTCTCCTCCATCAACGTGGGCGCCGACGGCACGGTCTCGATCGTGCCGCAGGGCGCGAGCGCCGAATCGATGTCCACTGTCGCGCAGATCAAGCTGGTGAACCCCGCCCGGGACAGCCTGCAGCGCGGCACGGACGGGCTGTACCGCACCAGTGACGGCCAGCCCGCCCCGGCCGACGCCGGCGTGCAGCTGGCCCCAGGCGTGATCGAAGGCAGCAACGTCGACCTGGCCAGCTCGATGGTCAACATGATCGAGCTGTCCCGCAATTTCGAACTTCAGATCAAAGCCCTGCACACCGCGGACGAGGACGCCAGTTCCTCGACCAAGCTGCTGCAGAACGCCGGCTGACCCCCTCAAGGCAGGTAACAACACATGGAAGCAGCACTCTGGGCGGCCAAGACGGGCCTCGACGCACAGCAGACACAGATGACCGTCGTGTCCAACAACCTGGCCAACGTCAACACCACGGGCTTCAAGAAGGGCCGCGCGATCTTCAACGACCTGTTGTACCAGCAGGTGACCCAGGTGGGCGGCTCCACCTCGCAGACCACCCTGTCGCCGACCGGCCTGCAGCTGGGCACCGGCGTGCGGGTAGTCGCGACCGAGAACAGCTACACCCAGGGCTCGCTCAACACCACGGGCAACGCCCTCGACATGGCCATCCAGGGCCAGGGCTTCTTCCAGATCCTGCAGCCCAACGGCCAGATCGCCTACACCCGCGACGGCAGCTTCCAGCTGAACGCCCAGGGACAGGTGGTCAACGCCAGCGGCTACCCGCTGCAGCCGGCCATCACCATACCGGCCAACGCGCAGAGCATCACCGTGGGCACCGACGGCACCGTCACGGCGCTGATGCCCAACTCCACCACCCCCACCACCGTGGGCACCATCCAACTGGCGAACTTCATCAACCCTGCCGGCCTGCAGAACCTCGGCGGCAACCTGGTGGCCGAATCCGCCTCCAGCGGCGCGCCCACCGCGGGCACCCCGGGACTGTCCGGCCTGGGCACCGTGGTGCAGGGCTCCGTGGAGACCTCCAACGTCGATGTCGTGGAGGAGATGGTCAACATGATCGAGACCCAGCGCGCCTACGAGATGAACTCCAAGGCCGTCCAGACCACCGACCAGATGCTCCAGTACGCCAGCCAGAACATGTAACGGGAGCAATGATGCGAATTTTCACCACCCTCACCTGCCTGCTCGCCCTGACCGCCGTTGCCGGCTGCCAGCTGCGCCATCCCGAAAAGCCGGCCAAGGACGAGGACGGCCTCGACTGGACCCAGGAGCCCGTGCCGGCGGCCACCGCCGGCGCCATCTACCAGGAAGGCCGCCAGCTGACGCTGTTCGAGAACCCGATCGCGCACCGCGTCGGCGACATCGTCACCATCGTGCTCAGCGAGCAGACCCAGGGCCAGAAGAGCTCCAGCACCGACACCAGCAAGCAGACCACCGACACCCTGCCGGGCATCTCGGTGCTCGGCAAGTCGATAACGATCAAGGGCAACCCGGTCACCGCCGCCAGCATCAACGACCAGAGCCAGTTCAAGGGCGCCGGCGACAGCGCCCAGAGCAACAGCCTCACCGGTTACGTCGCGGTCACCGTGGTCAAGGTGCTCCCCAACGGCAACCTGTTCGTCAAGGGCCAGAAAGACATCTGGATCAACCAGGGCTCGGAGAACATCCAGCTGAGCGGGGTCATCCGCCCGATCGATCTCGCCGCCGACAACTCCATCCCCTCCTACCGGGTCGCCAACGCCAGGATCTCCTACGGCGGCAAGGGTGCCCTGAACGACGCCAATGCCCAGGGCTGGCTGTCGCGCTTCTTCAACTCACCGTGGTTGCCGTTCTGATGAAACACCTGCTGCAATGGGCCGGCTTCACCGCGCTGACGCTGTACGTGGCGCTGTTCACCCCGGCCACGCCGGCGTATGCCGAGCGCATCAAGGACCTCACCACGGTGGCGGGCGTGCGCACCAACCAGCTGGTGGGCTACGGCCTGGTGGTGGGCCTGGACGGCACCGGCGACCAGACCACCCAGACGCCCTTCACCATCCAGAGCATCACCAACATGCTGGCCAAGTTCGGCATCACGGTGCCGGCCAACTCCAACCCGATGTTGAAGAACGTCGCCGCGGTGACCGTCACGGCTGATCTGCCGCCGTTCTCCAAGCCCGGCCAGACCATCGACGTCACCGTGGGTTCGATCGGCAACGCCTCCAGCCTGCGCGGTGGCAACCTGCTGATGACGCCGCTGCACGGCGTCGACGGCCAGGTCTACGCCTTTGCCCAGGGCAGCCTGCTGGTCAGCGGCTTCGGCGTCCAGGGCAAGGACGGCTCGCGCATGTCACTCAACGTTCCCTCCAGCGGCCGCATCCCCAACGGCGCGACCGTGGAACGCGAGGTGGCGGCGAACTTCGTCTCGGGAACCAGCATGGTCCTGAACCTCAACACCCCGGATGCCACCACCGCCGCCCGCATGGCGGCGGCCATCAACAAGACCCTGGGACAGGGTACCGCCGAGGCGCTCGATCCCGTGTCCGTGCGGGTTGCCGCGCCCATGAACCCCGACCAGCGCATCGCCTATCTCGCCACCCTCGATGACATCCAGGTGGACCCCGGCGAGGCGCCCGCGCGCGTGATCATCAATTCCCGCACCGGCACGGTGGTCATCAGCTCCAAGGTGACGGTGATGGCTGCGGCAGTGGCCCATGGTTCGCTGTCGGTGACCATCACCGAGCGCCAGGACGTCAGCCAGCCGACGCCCTTCAGCCGCGGCGGCACGACCCAGGTCACCCAGCGCAGCGACATCAACGTGCAGCAGGCCGACGCCCGCATGTTCGTGTTCGAAGCCGGCGTGAACCTGGACGAGATCGTGCGCGCCGTGAACAAGGTGGGCGCCGCGCCCAGCGACCTGGTCGCCATCCTCGAGGCGCTGCGCCAGGCCGGCGCCCTGCGCGCCGAACTCGTGGTCATCTGATCCCGCCATGGCCGTCATCCCAGCCAGCGACAGCACCTACTCGGCCGCGGCCGACACGTATACCGACGTGTCCGGCCTGCAGTCGCTCAAGCGTGGTGCGGCGGCCAGGGATCCCAAGGCCATCCGCCAGGTTGCGCAGCAGTTCGAGGCCATGTTCACCAGCATGATGCTCAAGAGCATGCGTGACACCGTGGGCAAGGACCCGATCTTCGGCAGCGACCAGGAAGACCTGTTCCAGGGCCTGTACGACCAGCAGCTGTCGCTGCAGCTGTCCAAGGGCAAGGGCCTGGGGCTCGCCAATATGCTGATCCAGCAGCTGCAGCGTACCGGACATGCCGGCGCGGCAGCGTCGGCGACATCTCCGCCGGCAGCGGCTTCCGCAACCGGCGCAACCCAGGCCGTTGCACCCTTCCATGGCCCGGGCGCGGCCGCTTTGAAAGCACCGGCCTCCGAAACCACCAAGGCAAACTTCATTTCCAGCATCCTCCCCCAGGCGCAGGCCGCTGGAACCCAGCTGGGCGTGGACCCCAGGAACCTCATCGCCCAGGCGGCGCTGGAGACCAACTGGGGGCAGAGCCTGCCCACGGGCAGCAACAACCTCTTCGGCGTCAAGGCCGGCGGCGGCTGGTCCGGCGCCAGCGCCACCGCCACCACCACCGAATACCAGGACGGCACCGCGGTCAGCACTGCGGCGACGTTCCGCGCCTACACGAGCACGGGGCAGAGCTTCCAGGATTATGTCGCGCTCCTGCGCAACAACCCGCGTTATGCCGGCGCCCTCAACACCGGCGGCGATGCCCACGCGTTCGCCGCCGGCCTGCAGCGCGGCGGCTATGCCACCGATCCAGATTATGCCCGCAAGGTGAGCACTGTCGCACAGCAGGTGGCCGGGTATCTCGGCAACACTGCGGGCAGCGCCGCAACCGCAGGCACGGCCACCCTCAAGGGATCAGCGGCCGTGCCGATAACTGTGACCACGAGCACACTGTAGGACGTGAGCGATGGGTGATGCACTCTCAACCAGCGTCGCGGGACTGCTTGCCTTTCAGCAGGCCCTGGACGTCACCAGCAACAACATCGCCAATTCCCAGACGCCGGGCTACAGCGTCGAGAAGGCGAACATCGCCCAGGCATACGCCCAGGGCACCAGCACCGGCTTCATCGGCAACGGCGCGCATGTCACCAGCATCACCCGCTCGTACAGCGAGACCCTCGCCACGCAGGTCCGCTCGTCCCAGAGCAGCTACTCGTACTTCGACACCCTGTCGGGCCTGGCCGCCTCCGTCGACACCATGCTGAGCGGCTCCAGCACCGGCCTGACCGCGACCCTGCAGAGTTTCACCAATGCGCTGGAAACGCTGTCCACGGCCCCGAGCCAGACCGCCAGCGGCCAGGCGCTGCTGTCCACCGCACAGTCGCTCACCCAGCAGCTGCAGAACTACAACACCCAGTTGCAGCAGTACGGCCAGCAGGTGGAGCAGCAGATCACCTCCACCATCCCCGAAATCAACACCATCGCGCAGAACATCGCCAGCCTGAACAGCCAGATCGCCCAGAACACCGCCAGCACCGGCCAGGCGCCCAACTCGCTGCTGGACCAGCGCGACCAGCTGATCACCCAGCTCAGCCAGTACGTCAGCGTCACCACCTCCACCCAGTCCAACGGCCAGGTGAACGTCTACATCGGCAATGGCCAGGCGCTGGTGGTCGGCGGCAACTCGCAGCAGCTGGTGGCGATCCCCAACCAGTACAACTCCACCCAGAACGATATCGGCATCACCGCCGGCGGCGGCAGCGTCGTGAACGTCACCAGCCAGATCACCGGCGGCACCCTGGGCGGCCTGATCGCGACCCGCACCCAGGTGCTGCAGCCCACCCAGAACGCGCTGGGGCAACTGGCCGTCGGCCTTTCCCAGACCATGAACAGCCTGCAGCAAAGCGGCATGACGCAGTCCGGCACGCTGGGCTCGGCCATGTTCGCGGTCGGCGCCCCCCAGGTGAGCCCGTCGGCGGGCAACAGCGGCAGCGCCGTGGTCACGGCCACCGTGTCGGATGCGTCCAGCCTCACCACGGACGACTACATCCTGAGCAACAACGCCGGCACCTGGCAGCTGACGGACAAGACCACCGGCCAGAGCGTCGCCATGACCGGCAGCGGCACCGCCGCCGACCCGTTCCAGGCCGACGGCCTGTCCATCGTGGTCAGCGGCAGCGCCGGCAGCGGCGACAGCTACCTGGTGCAGCCGACGACGAACGCCGTCGCGGGACTGTCGGTGCTCCTGACCAGCCCGTCGCAGATCGCCTCGGCCGCCGCCCTGCAGACGGCCGCGGCCAGCGGCAACACCGGCACGGGCACGATCGCGTCGGCCACGGTCACGGACAGCACCAACGCCGACCTGCTCGACTCGGTCAGCATCTCGTTCAGCTCCGCCACGGATTACACCGTCACCGACACCACCACCGGCGCGACCCTGGGCTCGGGCACCTACACGGCCGGGCAGCCCATCACCGGCAACGGCTGGCAGGTCTCGATCTCGGGCTCGCCGGCGGCCGGCGACAGCTTCACCGTCGGCAACAACGCCGGCAACACCGGCGACAACACCAACCTGCTGGCGATGATCAGCGCGCTGTCGTCGAAGACTCTGAACGGCGGCACCACCTCGCTGAGCGGCGCGGCGAACTCCCTCGTCAGCCAGATCGGTGTGCTCACGCAGCAGGCGCAGAACAACGCCAGCGCGCAGCAGAGCGTCAACCAGTCCGCCACCGACGCCCTGAACAACGTCTCCGGCGTCAACCTGGACCATGAAGCGGCAAACATGGTGGCCTACCAGCAGGCCTACCAGGCCTGCGCCCAGGTGATCCAGGCCTCGAACCAGATGTTCAATTCCCTCCTTTCCGCCATCAACGGGTAAGCGCCATGACCGCGATTTCCTCAGTTTCGTTCCGGCAGGACGCCGTCAGCCAGATGGATGCGCTGCAGGATGCGCTCACCAAGACCCAGCAGCAGCTGTCCTCGGGCCTGGCGTTCCAGACCGCCGCCGACAATCCCGTGGGTATGACGCAGGTCAACCAGCTGAACATGCAGCTGTCGGCCACCAGCCAGTACAAGACCAACCAGAACGCGGTGAGCTCCAACCTGACACTGGAGGAATCGGCGCTCACCAGCGCCACCAACGTGCTGGAGAGCGCCAACACCCTGGCCGTCCAGGCCAACGACGCCTCCCTGACCTATGCGCAGCGCCAGGACATCGCGACCCAGCTGCAGCAGCTTCTGCAGCAGCTGGTGGGCGTCGCCAACAGCACCGACAGCAACGGCAACTACCTGTTCGGTGGCACCGCGACCCAGACCCAGCCCTTCACGCAGTCGGGCAACACCGTCACCTACAACGGCGCCACCCAGGTCAACCAGGTCCACATCAGCTCCAACCAGTCGGTGTCGGCCGGCGACAGCGGCGCCTCCGTGTTCATGAACACGCCGGCCGGCAACGGCGCTTTCACCACCGCCGCCGGCAGCACCAACACCGGCACCGGCTGGATCGACGCCGGCACCGTCACCAACGGCTCGCAGTGGAGCGCCAATACCGGCACCTACACCATCTCCTTCACCGACGCCTCCGACTACCAGGTGACCGACGGCGCCGGGAACGTCGTCAGCTCCGGCACCTACACCACGCCCGGCACCATCGCCTTCGACGGCATCCAGACCACGATCACCGGCGCCCCGGCGGCGGGCGACACCTTCACCATCGCCCCGGCCGGTACCGCCAGCGTGTTCAACACCCTGTCCAACCTGATCTCGGCGCTGCAATCACCGACCCTCAACAGCGGCCAGCTGACCTCGGCCCTGGCCACCGCGCAGGCGCAGCTGAACGGCGCCATGGGCAGCATCGACTCGGTGCAGGCCTCGGTGGGCGCGCGCATCAACGCCATCACCGCCGCGCAGACCGCCGCCGGCAGCGCCTCCGTGGCCATCCAGACCAACATCTCGAACATCCAGAACGTGGATTACTCCCAGGCCACCACCCAGCTGGCGTCGGAGGAGCTGGCCCTGCAGGCCGCCCAGCAGTCCTACGTGTCGATTTCCAAGCTGTCGCTGTTCAATTACCTGCAGAGCTGATGCCGTCCAGGCCGGCTGCGGACGCAAACCGTGATCCAGTTCCCGAATCGCGCGACATGTTCCAGGGGGGCGGCACTAAAGTTCCGCCGCCGGGCACCGATACAGGGATCAGGAAGCTGCCACGGGCAGCCAACCGAATCACAGCACGGCGGACTGGTGTCCGACGTCTGAAACAAACCTCTAGGAGTTACAGACAATGTCACTGGTCCTCAACACGAACGTCTCGGCCCTGATCGCCCAGAGCAACCTCACGACCTCGGGCAACCAGCTCACCAGCGCCCTGACGCAGTTGTCCTCGGGCCTGCGCGTGAACACCGCCGCCGACGACGCGGCCGGCTACGCCATCGCCCAGGGCATGACCGCGCAGATCGGCGGCCTGAACCAGGCCTCCCGCAACGCCAATGACGGCGTGTCGCTGGCCCAGACCGCCTCCGGCGCCCTGCAGGAGGTCACCAACGACCTGCAGACCATGCGCGACCTGGCCGTGCAGTCCCTGAACGCCACCAACAGCGACACGGACCGCGCCGACCTGAACGCGCAGTTCACGCAGCTGATGGCGGACATCAACAACGTGGCGGCCAACACCCAGTTCAACGGCGTGAACCTGCTGGACGGCACCTTCCAGGGCGCGAGCTTCCAGGTCGGCGCCAACGTCGGCCAGACCATCACCGTCGGCTCCATCGCCAGCGCCGCCGCCTCGTCCATCGGCAACTACTACCAGACCGCGGGCACTGGCGCCTACGACGCCGACACCACCATGGCCGGCACCACCAACCTGTCCATCGCCGTCACCCCGAACGGCGCTTCGGCCGCCGACACCGCCATCAACGTGTCGTTCAACGTCACGGGCGATGCCGCGACGGACCTGAAGACCGAAGCCGCCGCCATCAACCAGGCCGTCGGCTCCAAGTACGGCATCACCGCCACGGTGAACGCCGCCGGCACCGGCATCGACCTGAGCACCGCCAAGTCCGGTGACATCAATGTCGCCATCTCGGTCGACAACAGCGTCCTGCCCTCCGGCACCACCGCCAGCACGGCCGCCTTGAGCGACCTGGGTATCGACGACACCTACGACGTGGGTTCCGCCGCGGCCGGCGCCACGGCCAAGAACCTGTCTGACACGGACGTCACGTCGGTCGACAACGCCAACCTGGTGCTGACCTCCATCGACAACGCCCTGCAGCAGCTGGCCACCTCGAGCGCCAACCTGGGTGCGTACCAGAACCGGTTCTCGGCCGCCATCTCCGGCCTGTCGACGGACTCCACCAACCTCACCAGCGCCAAGAGCAGCATCGTCGACACCGACTACGCCTCGGCGACCTCCGCCCTGTCGAAGGCGCAGATCCTGCAGCAGGCCGGTACGGCGATGGTGGCCCAGGCCAACACCATCCCGCAGAACATCATGACCCTGCTGCAGAAGCTGCCGTAAGGGTAATGACGGACCGCCAGCAGGTTCTGGCAGGGGGAGGGCGCCGCAAGGCGCCCTCCCGCCTTCGTTTTTCCAGGAGTAGCAGTACATGAGCACCGGTTCCACAGTCTCCGTTGCCAGCAACACCAGCGCCGGCGCCGCCGGTGGTTCGGTCATCGATGTCAGCTCCCTGGTCTCCCAGCTGGTCACGGCCGCCCAGGCCCCCCAGCAGTCCATCATCACCTCGCAGACCACCGCGGTCACCACGCAGATTTCCGCGATCGGCACCCTCAAGAGCGCGCTATCGACCTTTCAAACGGCGCTGTCGTCGCTGAGCTCCATCAGCAGTTTCAACACCCAGACCGCCAGCAGCAGCGACTACTCGGTGCTCTCGGCCACCGCCGACTCCGATGCCGCCCTGGGCAGCTACAGCGTGCAGATCACCCAGCTGGCCCAGGCCGAACAGCTGCGCACCGACACCGTCTTCACCAATCCCGACGGCAGCACCATGACGGGCAGCAGCCAGCTCACCGACGGCACCAATGCCGCCGCCGGCACCCTGACCGTCAGCCTCGGTGACTCCAGCTTCAACGTCAGCATCGACAACAGCAACAACACCCTGAGCGGCATCGCCGCCGCCATCAACAAGGCCACGGACAACCCCGGCATCACCGCCACGGTGCTGCAGGGCACCGATGGCCCGCACCTGCTGCTCACCTCCTCGCAGACCGGGGCCTCGAACCCGATCAGCATCAGTGTCAACGAGACCGATGGGGGAAGCTCCCTGGCGGCGCTCGATACCTCGAATTCCGCCAACTACACCACCCTGACGGCCGCGCAGGACGCCGAGTTCTCCGTGGCGGGCGTCTCCTTCACCAATCCCAGCAACACCGTCTCCGACGCCATCCCGGGAGTGACCCTGACCCTGAAGGGTGTTTCCGCCACGGACAGCAGTTCCACGCTGACCGTCAGCACCGACACCTCGACCATCCAGAGCAACATCGACGCCTTCGTCTCGGCCTACAACACCCTGCAGACGACGTTCACCAACCTGGGTGGCTACGACTCCACCACCCAGACCGCCGGCTCCATGATGGGCAACGCGCTGCTCACCGGCATCCAGAGCCAGGTCCGCGGCATCACCCACGGCCTGGTGGCCACCGGCTCGAGCCTGTACACCTCGCTGGCGTCCATCGGCATCACCAGCAACAGCGACGGCAGCCTGAGCGTCGACGACGACAAGCTGTCCGCCGCGCTGTCGTCGAACTACAGCGCGGTGGAGCAGATGTTCGCCGGCACCAGCGGCATCGCCACCCAGTTGAACACCGCGCTCACCAACGAGCTGGGCTCGAACGGCCCCCTCGCCTCCGCCAGCGCCTCGCTGGTGAAGCAGGAAAACGCCCTGACCGACCAGACGACCCAGCTGCAGACCCAGATGACGGCCCTGTCGGCCAGCCTGACGACCCAGTTCTCGGCGCTGAACACCCTGCTGTCCTCGCTGCAAAGCACCTCGTCGTACCTGAGCCAGGCCTTCGCCACCCTGCCCAGCATGAACAACTACAACAGCAACTGATCCTGCCCGGGTCCGCCCCCGGAAAGCCCCGGGGCGGGCCTAAAGTCCCGCCCCCAGCTGCCGTTAAGGAATACAAGCAACCTTCCCGGAGCACAGCGTGAACGCCTACCGCCCCCAGTCCCGAATGACGGCCTACCGCAACGTCGCCGTGCAGGGAGCGGTCATCAATGCCGACCCCCATGGCCTGGTGCAGATGGTCATGGACGGCACGCTGCAGCGCCTCAACACCGCCCTCAACTGCCTGGAACACGGCGACCTGGTGCGCAAGTCCAAGCTGCTGCACAGCTGCGTGACGCTGCTGGCGGAACTGCGCGGCAACCTCAACTACCAGGGCGGCGGCGAACTGGCCACGAACCTCGGCAACCTGTACGAATACATGTCGCGGCGGGTGATCTGCGCCAACCTGGAAAACGATTCCGCCGCCATCCGGGAAGTCGCCGGCCTGCTGGAGGAAATCCGCGGCGCCTGGGTCGCCATCGGGCCGCAGGTACGCCGGGACGGCGCGGTCTCATAGGAGCGCCCGCCACCACCCTCGAGGCAGAGACATGAGTGAGCACGTTGACACCATAGTCCTGGCACCGGCCACGTTCTCCCAGGAGGAATTCGGCGGCGGCAAGAATTCGCCGGCCGCCCGGTGGACCCAGTCCCGGACCCCGTCCGCCGGGCAGGCCGCGGCCCCCGCCAGCGCACCCAGTTCCCAGGACGTCCAGGATGCGCTGCAGCGGATCAACGAACACCTGGCCAGCGTGAATCGCGTGATCGACCTGCAGGTGGACCCCGAGACCAGCCTCACCATCGCCACCGTCCGCAACTCGAACACCGGCGAGGTGCTGCAGCAGTACCCCGCCGAGGACAGCCTGCACCTGGCGCAGATGCTGGCCAGCTGGTCGCATGGCGGCAACATCCTGCTGGATCTGATCGCCTGACGATGCGCAACCCTCGCGAGCCGCGCGATCCCGCACTTGTGACCAAAGTCCCGTTTCATCCGCATCGCGGAATATGCCCGTAAAGATTCGCAGCGGGTGGCCGATGAAGGGGGACAGACCCGGCTCCGTGCCGGGCCAGTACGGAAATATGCAACGGTGAAGTTCGGCGGATAACCGCCTCAACTCAGGAACAGTAAAAATGTCTTCAGTAATCTCCCTGTTGAGTGCGGACCAGGTCGCTGCGCTGTCGACCACCCAGATAGCCTCCCTGAAGGCGGCGGACTTTGCCGCGCTGACCACCAGCAACATCACCGAACTGTCCACGACGCAGGCTGCGTACATGAGTGCCGCGGACGTCGTGGCCATCAGCACCTCCGCGATCTCGGCGCTGCAGTCGGCGACGCTCGATGCCATCGCCGGCAACCTGTCGGCAACCCAGCTCAGCGGCTCGGTCGTAACACAGCTGCAGACCGACGGCACACTCGGCCAGGTGTCCACCAAGTCGATCGCCGGGATGACGACGACCCAGGCCGCCAATCTGACCACCACGCAGCTGGCCGCCATGACCACCGCGCAGGTGCAGGCCATCAGCACCAAGGACGTCGCGGCGCTCGCTACCACCAGCCTCGATGCCGGCACGCTGGGCAAGCTGTCGGCGACTCAGATCGCCGCCCTCACCACCGCGCAGGTCGAATCGGTCGGCAACACCCTGTCCACCGCCCAGGTCGGCAGCCTCACCGCCACCCAGCTCACCAGCACCGCGCTGGGTTCGCTGGATGCGGATCACCTGGCCGCCGTGTCCACCAAGGCCATTGCGGCCATGACCACCGCCCAGGTCTCGGGCCTGAGCACCACGCAGTTCTCCGAGATGAGCACCGCGCAGGTCCAGGCCATCAGCACCAAGGACCTGGCGGCCATCGCCACCACCAACCTCGACTCCGGCACGCTGGGCAAGCTCTCCAACACCCAGATCGCTGCCCTGACCACCGCGCAGGTCGAGTCGGTGGGCAACACTCTGTCCACCGCCCAGGTCGGCAG